>Ga0210384_10005212_pt1 | contig 14257 bp, 12 predicted proteins | sample IncBWH2MmetaG_FD_160574 | JGI IMG/M metagenome (GOLD analysis project Ga0210384, IMG submission 160574) | Forest soil microbial communities from Barre Woods Harvard Forest LTER site, Petersham, Massachusetts, United States - Inc-BW-H-2-M | ecosystem: Environmental > Terrestrial > Soil >...
CTGGGCGCCGCCTACCTGCTCTGGCTCTACCAGAGGGTGTTCTGGGGCAAGGTCACGAGCGAGGAGAACGCCCACCTCAAGGACCTGAATCCCCGCGAGCTGGCGACCCTCGTGCCCCTGGTGGTCCTCTGCTTCTGGATCGGCGTGTACCCGAAGCCATTCCTGGAGTTCCTGCACGTGCCCATGGCCAACGTGGCCGGCATTGTCCAGCCCGGCAAGTTCGGCCCGGGGGTGGCGCAGGCGGCCAGCCCGCTCCCGCTGCCCGTCACGCCCGTCGTCGAACCAAGCGTCGTTCCGGAGACGGCGGTCCCCGGCCGCTGACCGTTCAGGGCGGAATCGAGTGCAGCTCGGGACACTCTTGTCACGGGTCGCCTCCTTACCGTAAGCCCCACTCGGTCTAAGTCCCTCTTTCTCTAGGAGCGAACCGGGACCCCAAGGCCCGTTCCCCAGTTTGGTACGGCGGTCCCGCCGCCGCCCGCGCGGGACTCCGGCCTCTTTGAGGGCCTCTTGCGCGACCTCCGGGAGGTGCCAGCTCTCGGCCGGCCGACGCTTGATTCCCGCCGGCGGTGCGGTTCCCACAAATGGCACTGCGCTCCACACCATGGCCTCTCCCCGGCGTGTTTAGGCCTCGCCGACGGGGCTGCATGCATCTCCAATTAACGGAGTTCCTACGAGACAACCGGCTAGTGCCGGCGGATTGGTCTGGCACCAGGCTTGCACTGTCCCTCGCGGCCTCTTGATCTGGCCGGCTGCTCACGGAAAGAAGCCCTACTAAGCGCCCGACTCCTAACAGACTCAGCCACGAGGAGGAAGCTTCCATGCGTTTTGAACTTTCTCGATCCGCAACGGGGTTTGTTCTGTTCGTTCTGGCCGCGGCCCTTTGTTTGGTTGTGGCCCCGGCCATCTTCACACCAACGCTCGCAGACGGGGGTGGGACGGCGCCCATCACCTTCGGGCAGCCGACGATCAGCGGGATCCAGGGCGTAGGCTTCGAGCAGGACATCCGGCTCGACCCGACGAACGCGAACCGCGTCTACACGAGCGTCCCCGGCTCCCTCTCCTCGGACACAAGCTGGATTTGGCACTCCGAGGATGGAGGCAAGACCTTCAAGTGGGTGACGGCGGGGACGGCCAAAGAGGGAAAACCAGACCCGATTTGCGCCGGCGGGGGAGACACGGAGCTCGCCGTCGACAGCGCTGGGAACTTGTACTTCAACGACCTGACCCTCCTCAACTTCAGCACCACCCGCTCCGGGGACCATGGTGCGACTTTTCCCGTTTGCAGCCCCACCGGTGTGCCCGATGCCGCCGTCGACCGCCAGTGGTACGCCGTCGACGGGAATCCAACAACCGGGGACGGTCTCGGCACCGGCTCGGGCCACAACATCTACCTCTCGAACGACGAGATCGGGCCGGGGGCCGTCACGTGCCCAGTCTCCGGCCAAGTCAACAACGTGCTCGCGATGTACCGCTCGCCGATTCCCGGCGGCGGGGCCGCCGCCGGGATCCAGTTCGGACCCGGCTTCAAGGTCACGCGCGTTTCGAGCTGCGACGAGGGAATCATGGGCAACGACGAGGTCAGCCCCGTGCCGAGCACGACCGGGCAGCCCTTGGCGGGAGGTGGGTTTGCGACCCTTTCCACGCCCGTCAAGCATGTCTACGTCATCCACGATGACGCGACCTTCTCGAAGATCTCGATGGGCCGCTGCTTCCCGGTCGCCTTCGGGGCCCCCGTCCCGAACGTCAGCGATCCGAGCGGCCTAAACTGCGTCGACCTGCCGGTCGCCGACCTCGGCGCGCCGGGCACCGTCAAGACGGGCGGCAACTTTCCTACCATGACCATCGACAGGACGGGGAACCTCTACGCGGTCTGGGAGCAGGCCCCGGTGACGGCGGGCAAGATCGGCAACACGTCTCTCCAATACGCCTTCTCGACCGACGAAGGCAACCACTGGTCGACGCCGACCACCATCCCTACGCCGGGATCGTTGAATAGCGTCTTTGCCTGGCCCGCCGCCGGTGACGACGGCCGTGTCGACGTGGCCTTCTACGGGACGAGCGCCGCGGTCGATACCACGACCGGTGGCCCCAACGCCTGCACAAACGGCGGGCCCGACTCCGTGAACGGGGCTTGGAGCCTGTACATGGTGCAGACGCTCAACGGCCACGCGACCCCGCCAGCGTTTTCGGCGCCGATCCTCGCTAGCGAGCACTTTGTCCATAAGGGCGACATCCAGACCGTAATCGGCGGCCAATGCGGCAACCGCACGCTGGGCGACTTCCTGCAGATGCGGGTGGGCAGCAAGGGCGAAGCCCAGATCTCCTACGCCGACTCAAACAACGTAGACGAGCCGTTCGCCCCGCATGGGATGTACGTGAAGCAGAACGGGGGCACCGGCCTGTTCGCCAGCAGCTCGCCCGTGAGCGGCGACCCGATCTTGCTCAATGCGGCCAGCGACCCCGCCGGCGACGCGAAGCGCGAGACGGACGGGCTCACAAGTGCCAACATCCCGAACCTCGACATCCTTCAGTCGAACTTCTCGCAGCCGGCGCCCGCGAACTGTCATCCCGCGGGGACGCCGTGCTACCGGGTGGGCATGACGATCAACAACCTCAGCCTCGCGCCGCCGGCCCCGGATTCGGTCGCGGTCTGGCTGACGCAGTGGCTCGTGCCCGCCGACCCCGCCTGTACCTCTCCGGCCGACTCGTGCAAGAACGGAGGCAAGAACCCGTTCGTGTACTTAGAGTCGAACGGGACGTCGACAAGCTGCTGGTCGGGTCAGAACGCGGCGCTCCTGCTCGGTGGGGGCGTGACCCTGACCTATCCGGGCACGAAGCAGATCACCGCGCCCGGCGCCTGCTCGTTCGTGCCCGGAGCCTTCGGGCGAATCACAATCGACGTACCGATCTCCGACGTGAGCCTCGACCCCGGGGTCGCGCCCCTCTCCGCGAACAGGCTCTACAGCGTTACCGCGAGCACGATGACGCTGGCGGCGCCGCCGGAAAGTGTTCCGCCCAACCCTGGCAACTTCAAGGTCTTCACCGGCCCCATGGGTGGCGTTCTGTTCGACCTTATTGATGTCGTTCGCGCCTACGACTTTGTCCCGGGCGCGGGTGGGGGCGGCGGAGGCTGTCAGGGAGCAGATGGAGACGGCGATGTGCCCGGCAACAAGGGAGGGAGCGCCCACTTCCACTTCCATGAGGACAACTGCAATCGGCAGCCGGACAGCGAGGACTTCAGTGATCCGGGTTCGGGTACCGATTTCCATTCCACGCAGGTGACCTCCGTTGCTTATGACGGAGTGGCGCACACCGTGACCATCGCGGGATTGGGCACCAACAACGGCTTGCCGGTGGCGTTTACGATCGTTGGTGCGGATAGTTCCTTGGTGCCGCCAGGGTTGTTCAGCATCGCGCTGAGCGACGGCTACAGCAACAGCGGGAAGCTCCTCGACGGGAGTATCACGCTCTACTAGCCCTCCCTCCAGGCCGTGGCGGGGAGGCCGACCTCAAAGCCGGCCTCCCCGCCGACGTACCCGCCCGATCGCCGGGGCGCGGGGGACGCCAGCCGGGTGGCCCTTCATCTCCCTGGGGCCGACCTGTCGAACAAGCTGGCTCTCCGGTATCCTGCTGAGGCCCTAGAGTTAACGCCGTCTTGCGCGTCCCGGCGGGCTGTGATAGCCTCCCCCGCTGTTGCTCGCTCGACGGCCCTTCTGTGCAGGGGGCAGTTTGACGCCGGACAAGAAGGGCGGGGATCGGGGAGACTGGACGCGCGCCCTCCGGGACGTGGCGCCCTATCTCGGGATGGGGACGGCCTTGGCCGTCACCGTGCTTCTGGGGCTGGCCGGCGGCTACTGGCTGGATGGCCAGTTTGGGACCCGGCCGCTGTTCTTTCTCCTGGGCGGAGCGTTTGGCTTGTTCGCGGCGCTTTACCACTTCTACAAGACGGTGACGGACCTCAACCGGTGAGTCTCGGCAGATACACGCTCGTCGTCCTCGCCCTCCTCGGGGCCGGCCTGGGGGCGACCTGGGTGCCCCTGCTCAAGGGTCTCGAGCCCCGCGCGCGGGGGGCCGCCTTTCTGGGCGGGGCCCTGGCCGCGCTCAACGCCATCACCGCCTATTCCCTCGTTCTCTGGTCGGCCTCGCGCCCGACGGGGGCGTTCATGAAGGCCATCCTCGGGGGCATGGTCGGGCGCATGGCCTTCCTGCTGGCGGCGGTGATTCTGGCGGTTCTGGGCCTGGGCCTGCCCAGCGTCCCCCTGGCCGTCTCCCTCCTCGCCTACTTCGTGCTCTTCCTGGTCCTGGAGTTGGCCGTCCTCCACAAGCGGGCGACGGCGGCTTCATGATGAACCTGCTCCTCGCCCTCCAGGCCGTCGGTCAAGAGGCGGAGCCCGCCGCCGCCGGCGCGCACGAGGGGCCGTCCGAGATCCTCATGCACCACGTCCTCGACCAGCGGCTGGCCCACGTCGTGATCGGCCCCCTGGACCTGGGCCCCACCAAGCACCTCTTCTTCTTCCTGGTCGTGGGCATCTTGCTCGTGGGTCTCATGAGATGGACCCTGGCCAGCTACCGGGGCGGCATCCCCGGGGGGATCGCCGCCTTCGTGGAGATCCTCGTCATCTACATCCGCGACGAGGTCGCGGAGAAGAACATCGGGCACGGGGAGGGACGAAAGTTCACCCCCCTGCTCCTGAGCTTCTTCTTCTTCATCCTCATCGCCGCCCTCTTCGGGCTCCTGCCCTTCTCCTCTACCGCCACCGGCAACCTGAGCGTGACGCTTGGCTTGGCCCTGGTCTCCTTCCTGGCCATGCAGTACGCGGGCATTTCCAAGTACGGGGCGGTCCACCATTTCGCGGGCATGGTGCCCCCCGGACTTCCCGTCTGGCTCGTCCCCATCATGATCCCGGTGGAGATCCTGGGCGTGTTCTCCAAGCCCTTCGCACTGATGATCCGCTTGTTCGCGAACATGCTGGCCGGCCACATGGTGATCACCGCTCTCCTGCTCCTGATCCCCCTCATGTCCGTGATCAGCACCGCTTTCGGGGTGGCCATGATCCCGGTGTCGGTGGGCCTCGCCCTTTTCATCGATCTGCTCGAGATCCTGGTGGCCTTCATCCAGGCCTACATCTTCACGCTGCTCACCGCCATTTTCATCGGGATGTACGCGCATCCCGCGCACTAGACCCCACGGAGAAACAACAGAACTCTCAGGAGGAACTGAAGACTATGGATCCCAAGGCCCTGGCGTACTTCGCGGCCGGCATCGGTGCCGGACTCACCATCATGGGGGGAGGGGCGGGGATCGGCCGCCTCGCCGCCGCCGCCCTGGAGGGCATCGCCCGTCAGCCCAACGCCGCCGCCGACATCCGCGCGGCCATGATCGTGGCCGCCGGCCTCATCGAGGGGGTGACGTTCTTCTCCCTGATCGTGGCCATCCTTCTCGCCATCAAGTAGGCCACGATGATGGCAACCGCCGCCCTCCTGCTCGCCGCCCCTGAGGGCGGGGGCGGGGGCCTGACCGACATCAACCTCGGCCTCACCATCTGGACGGTGGTGGTCTTCGGGCTTTTCGCCGCCGTGCTCGCAAAGTTCGCCTGGCGGCCGCTGCTGGACCTGATCGAGCTCCGGGAGCGGACGGTGCGGGAGCAGGTGCAGAGCGCGGAGAAGGCCCACCACGAGGCCGAGGCCCTGCTGACCGAGCAGAAGGAGATGCTGCGGGAGGCGGGGCGGGAGCGGGAGGAGATGATCCGGCGGGCCCAGAAGGAGGCGGAGCAGATCCGGGCCGACCTCGTGGCCAAGGCCCGGGCGGAGGCCGAGCACCTCCTGCAGCGGGCGCAGGAGCGCATCGAGCGGGACACGAGCGCCGCCCTCCTCGAGCTCCGGGCCCAGGTGGCGGACATCGCGGTGGAGGCGGCGGGCCGCATCGTGAAGTCCTCCCTCACCCCCGAGGTCCAGAAGAAGCTGGTGAAGGACTACATCGACACCCTGCCTCGCGCCTGAAGGAGAGGGTTAGGCATGTCCGAGGTCGGCACCATCTTCAAGGGCCTGTGCAAGTTGTTCCAGAAGGGGAACGTCAAGACCCCGCGGACCTTCTACTTCTCCCTTGGCGAGGACGAGAAATGGACGGTCTCCCTCACGGGGGAGAAATGCGTGGTGAAGCCCGGAAAGCCGGATGAGGACGCGGACTGCTTCTTCAAGGCCACGGAGCAGATGTTCCTGGATGTCTGGAACGGGAAGTACACCCCCTCCGCCAAGGACTTCCTGACCGGCGCCATAAAGAGCAACAACCCTCTCCTGCTGAGGGAGTTCATAGCCGCCTTTCGCAAGTAAAGGGGCCGGCCAGGCCCAGACCCGCAGCCCCGCTCGCTACTCCACGAAGCCGGCCGCGCTGGCCACACAGAAAAGAAAAGTTAGTCTGCCAACTAGCACCCACAACACACTCACTTATAATGCCTTAAGGCGATTGTCAAGAGCACCGGGTCTCGGTGTTGACAATTGCATCCAGATGCGTTGACAATCTCTATGTGTCGCCAAGCCCAGGCTCCAAGATACGGCAGTGGCTTGTTCGGGATATTGCGGCCAAGAAGGACGCAGACGTCGCCTCACGGGCCGCTCGCCACTTCGGCATTACCCGACAGGCGGTTGCCCGCCACCTACGCAGGCTGGTTGACGATGGGTTGATCGTAGCCGAAGGGCACACGCAAGCACGGCGGTACAAGCTTGCCACTCTTGGGAATTTCCTTCAGAGCTACCCGCTGAACCCGGACTTCCAGGAGGATGTGATTTGGTCTCAGGGTCTCCGCCCACTCCTGGCCGCTGTGCCCGCCCGGACGCTAGAAATCTGCGAGTATGGCGTAACAGAGATCCTTAACAACGCAAGGGACCATTCGGAATCGGAGGACGTCTCGATCCAATTAGAACTCACGTGCGCGGAGCTAACCCTTTCGGTACAGGATCGCGGCGTCGGCATCTTCCGAAAGATCAAGGACGCCTGCCGATTAGACGATGAACGGCAAGCCATTCTCGAGCTTGTGAAGGGGCGCCTGACCACAGACCCAGAGCATCACACTGGAGAAGGAATTTTCTTTACGTTGCGCGCTTTCGATAGGTTCGCAATCCTGTCCGGGTCCCTGAGCCTGATACATCTGCGTCAGGGTGCCGACTGGCGCATTGACGACGCGAAGCCTATTGTGGGAACCCACGTTTCGATGAGCATTCAACCCGAGTCCACGCATACGCTTCAAGAGGTCTTCGATCGCTATGCGAGCGAACAGGACGATTACGCCTTTCGGCGGACGCAACTGATGGTAGCGCTCGCACAGACCGAGGGCGGCTCTCTGATCTCCCGCTCGCAGGCAAAGCGCGTCATGGCCCGCCTCGAGCGCTTTCGGGAAGTAAACCTGGACTTTAGCGGGGTTAAGAGCATTGGGCCAGCATTTGCGGACGAGATCTTCCGTGTCTGGCGGCGTGCCCACCCGAACGTTACTCTGCAACCCAGCGGAATGAGTCCTGAGGTTGAGAAAATGGTTCTTCGCGCCTTGGCTAGGGAGACCCCAGAGCCGCCTCCCTCACCAGCAGACCCCTAGCGGGGCGAACCCCCGTCGCCGCCCCATCGTCCCCGTTTCGCTTGGTCAGCGCTTCATGGTCATGGGGTCCCGCAGGGGCAGCGTCGTGACCCGGCCCCCGGGGGCGAGGGTCTCGAGCTTCACGGGATGGCGGGGATCCCCGCGGTCGATCTCCTTCTGGTCTCCCACCGCCAGGATGATGAACTTCTCGGGCCGGAGATAAGTCCGGGCCACCCGCTGGACGTCGCCCGCCGTCACCGCCCTGATCCGATCGCGGTACGTCGCCCAGTAGCGGGGATCGCGGTGGGTGTACTCGTCGGAGGCGAAGATCGCCATGGCCTGGGCCGGGGAGGCGAAGCTGGAGGGGAAGGTCTCGATGAGACTCTTCTGGATCGTGTCCAGCTCCTCCCCCGTGACCGGCGCCTCCCGGATCTTCCGGATCTCCTCCAGCACGAGCTGGGTGGCCCAGGCCACGGTGGGGCTCTTGGACTGGAAGGCGGCCCGGAAGCGGCCGGGGTAGTAGACGCCGAAGGAGACGGCGGAGCCGGCGTCGTAGGCCAGGCCCTCGTCGGAGCGGACGGTCTTGGTGATGCGGGAGGTGAACCCGCTCCCCCCCAGGATCTCGTTCATGACCTCGAGCGCGTACACGTCGGGGTTGTCGCGCTTTACGGTGGGCAGGCCGATGGAGACCCGCCCTTGGTTCACGTCCTTTGCGATCCGGTAGAGAGCGGGGCTGGCGGGCGAGATCGTGGCCGGCACGGGGGGCACCACGGGGGGCGCCCCCGGCCAGTTCGAGAAGGCCGCCTCCAGCTTGGCGATCATCTCCGCCCGGGAGAAAGCACCCGCGACCGCGGCCACCATGCCCGCGGGGTGGAAGTACTTGCGGTGGAAGGCCACGAGGTCGTCGCGGGTGATGGCCTTGACGGAGGCCTCGGTCGGGAAGCGGTTGGTGAAATGCCCCTCTCCGTTCAGGAGCACGTTCCATTCCCGCTCCTCGATGTCGCCGGAATCGTCGTTGCGCTTCCGCATGGCCTGCAGCTCCTGGTCCTTGGCCAGGGCCAGGCGGTCCTCTTGGAAGCGCGGCTCTTTGAGCATCTCCACGAAGGGGCGCAGGGCCTCGTCCAGGTTGTCGGACAGGCAGTTCAGGCTGGCCGAACCCGCGGTGGGCCCCATCCCGGTCGCGACCTGCGCGGCCAGGAGGTCCAGCTTCTCGTCGAGCTCCTGGGCGGTGAGGCTCTTGGTCCCCCCCCTCCGGATCTGGGCGCCGGTCAAGGCGGCCAAGCCCTCCTTGCCCGCGGGCTCCAGGTAGCTCCCCGTGCGCACGGTGAGCGCGATGTTGACGAGGGGCAGGGTCCGGTCCTCGGCGATGAACACCACCATCCCGTTGCTGAGCACGACCCGGTGGGGCCCGGCCGCGGGGGGCGTGAAGGCCAGGGGTGGGAAGGTGAGCTTGTCCGGGTGGTCGGGGATGGTCTGGGGGGCCGCGAGGAGGGCGGCCGAGATCAAGAGGCTCGGAGTCCACGCGCTCATGGAAACGCGCTCCCCGGAGGGGCGGGGCTCGCCGCGCCGCCGCCCTCCTTGCGGAGGAAGATGCCCACCGTCCGGTTCTCCCGGGTGAGGTACGCGCCCGCCACCCGGCGAAGGTCGTCGGCGGTGACCGCGTCCGCCCGCTCGGCCGCGTTGTTGATGTAGGCCCAGTCCCCCAGGCCGTCGTAGACCAGGAGCTGGATGGTGATGTAGGAGGGGCTGGACAGCCGCCGATAGGCGTTGGCCTTGAATTGGTTCTTGACCTTCTCAAGCTCGGAGGCGGGCAGGGGCTCCTGCTGAAGCCTCCCCAGCTCCTCGTAGACCGCGGCCTCCACCGCCGCCGGCTCCTGCCCGTCCTTCACCACGCACTCCACCTCGAAGATCCCATGGTACTTTCGGGGGTCGATCGAGGCCGAGCATTCGTTCGCGATGCGCCGCCCGAGCACGAGCCCCTTGTACAGCCGCCCGGTGCGCCCGCTGAGGACGTCGCTCAGGAGGTCCAGGGCGGAGGCGTCCTTGTGGACGAAGGGGACCCCCTTCCACCAGATGCGCACGGTGGGGGAGGTCTCGGCCTCCGCCAGGTATCGCTTCTCGCCGATCTGCTTGGGCTCCAGCGTCACCACCGGGGGGGGATCGGCCTTGCCCCGGGGGATGCGGCCGAAGTAGCGCTCCAAGAGCGGGCGCGCCTCCGCGGCCTTGAAGTCTCCCACCAGGGCCCCCGTGAGGTTGTTGGGGGCGTAGTAGGTCGCGAAGTAATCGCGGGCCTGGGCCAGGCTGTAGAGCGGGATGTCGGAGGGCCACCCGACTACCGGCCAGCGGTAGGGATGGGCCTCCCAGAAGGTGGCGTTGAAGGCCTCGTCGTATTTGCCGAGGGGGGTGGACTCCGTGCGCATGCGGCGCTCCTCGAAGACCACGTCGCGCTCGCTGTAGAACTCGCGCAACACCGGGTTCAGCAGCCGGTCGGACTCGAGCCAGGCCCACAGCTCGAGGCGGTTGCTGGGCACGCGCACGAAGAAGGTGGTCTGGTCTTCGGTGGTGAAGGCGTTCAAGCCCTCCCCCCCGTTCTTGGTGTAGATCTGGGAGAGCTCGTCCTTGATGAGGATCTCCCGCTGCTTCTGCACGAGGTCGGCAAACTGCGCCTCCAGCTGTCGGTAGCGCTCGGTCTTGGCCTCCGGCCGGAGGAGGTCGTCGACCTCGCCCCGGCGCAGGCGCTCCCGCATGATCGCCATCTCCGCCCGCATGGCCTCCTGGACCTTCTCCTGCTCCTCGATGAGTTTTAGGTCGGCCGCGATGTCCTTGGTCCCGATGACCCGCGTCCCCTTGAACATCATGTGCTCGAAGAAGTGGCTGATCCCGGTGATGCCCTCCCTTTCGTTGGCGGAGCCCACGCGTGCCGTCCAGCCCGCGGTCACGGTGGGGGACTGGTGGCGCTCGAAGAGCAGCCATTTCATGCCGTTGCCCAGGGTCAGCTCCTGGACGGCGATCTGGGGCTTGTCCGCCGCCCAAAGCGGAGCGCCGGTGGCCAGGAGGAGGACGAGGGCGGAACGGCAACGAGCGACGTTCATGAGCGGGGACCCCTTCTTGAGCCTGCCCGCGAGCCTATCAGCACGCTCCACCCCCGCGCAAACCCCCATTTGACGGCCCTGGAAGGGCTGGTTACTCTGATCCCTGCGTGATGATCGGACGGGCCGGACTGCTGGCCATGAGCCTTCTGGGAGCACTCGTTGCGGGAGTCGGGGAGGCACAGCAGCCACCCGAACCGCCGGAGGTCTCCCCCGAGCCCACGGGGCCCGAGCCCCAGGAGCCGGAGGAGGCCCTGGTGGGGCCCACCGCGGGGGCCCCCACCGTGGGCCTGCCGGAGGCGGTTTCGATCGCCCTCGAGCACAACTTCGGCCTCCTGGGCGCCGTGGACAGCGTCCAAGCCGCGCGGCTGCGGGAGTCGGCGGCGAAGGCCCAGTTCTACCCCAAGGTCACCCCGCGCTACCAGCACTCCTCGGACAACACCGCGTTCGGTGCGGACCTCTTCCAGAAGCTGCCCTGGAGCGGGGCCAGCCTCACCGCCAGCGGCACCTTGAGCTCCGTCCCCCAGGCCGATTCCCCCACCGCCCGCTCCTCGGACCTGCGGCTTATCTTGACCCAGCCCCTGCTCCGCGGGTTCGGGCCCAACGCCACCAACTTCGACCTCGTGAACAGCCGGCGCGGGCTCGAGGGACAGGAGCGGAACCTCGAGCTGGCCCGCCAGCGGCTGGCCATCCAGGTCACCTCCTCCTTCTACGCGGTCGTGGCCCAGCGTCAGCTCCTGACCGTGTCCCGGCAGAGCTTGAAGCGCAGCGAGAGCCTGCTCCGCGCCTCCGAGGCCCGGCTCAAGATCGGGCTCGTGAGCAAGCTGGATGTGTTCCGGGCCCAGATCCAGGCCTCCCAGACCTCGGACTCCCTGGTCCGGTCGGAGGCGGCCCTGCAGGCGGCCCTGGAGCAGTTCCGCTTCCTCTTGGGCCTGGCCCCGAGCCACCCCTTGGAGCCGGAAGGGGTGACGCTGGAGGAGATGCCCCCCGACCAGGTGGAGCCCCTGGAGGTCCTGGTGGCGCGGGGGCTCGAGAAGCGGGTGGACTTGAAGGAGGTCCGCGATCAGGTGAGGGACGGGGAGCGCGCCGCGTCCTTGGCCAAGCAGAGCCTCCTCCCCCAGCTGGACGTGAGCCTCAACGTCAGCCAGCTCGGCTTTGGTCCCTCTTACGGCGACGCCCTGCGCACCGCCGACACCCGGGTGAGCGTCTCCGTGAGCACCGCCTACTCCCTGGAGCGCTCCGCGGAGAAGGTCGCGGCGGCGGTGGCGGACCTAGACGTGATAGCCCGGCAGCGGGCGGTGACCCAGAAGGAGATGGAGGTCGAGACGGACGTGCGGGCCGCCGTGCGCGAGCTGGACCGGATCCGCAAGAGCGTGGAGCTGCAGAGGCAGGGGGTGGAGGTGGCGGCCCAGCAGCGCCGGCTGGCCAACCTGCGCTACCAGCGCGGCCTGGCCTCGAACTTCGACGTCGTGGATGCCGAGGGCAGCCTGGTCCTGGCCCGCAGCGCCCTCGTGGGCCTCCTCGCCAGCTACAAGGTGGCCCTGGTCGAGCTCCGTCGGGCCACGGGGGTGCTGGACGTGGCCCGGGAGTTCGCGCCGTGAGCTCGATCTCCATAGGCCTGGCCGCGGAGCGGGCCCGCCGGGCCCTGGAGCGGGCGAGGGACGGTGCCTCCCGCGCCGCCCGCACCCTCCTGCGGGAGGCGCGGCCCTGGCTCCAGCCCCGGAACTGGACGCGGGAGAACCTGGGCGCGGCCCTCGTCGCGGCAAGGCGGCGACCCCGCCGGACGGCCGCCGTCCTGGCCGCGGCCGCCCTCGCCGTCTTCCTCCCCCTCTATGCCCTGAGCGGGGGCAGCGGGGGGGCGGGCGTCGCCGCCGCCACCGTGCAGGAGGGGCCCTTCCAGGTGTCGATCGTGGAAGCGGGGACCCTACAGGCCCTCCGCTCCGTGACCTACACCTCGACCATACAGAGCAACCAGGCCAAGATCGTGGCCCTGGCCCCGGAGGGGAAGATGGTCCAGAAGGGGGACCTGCTCATCCTCTTCGACGCCGCCCCCTTCGAGGAGGACATCCGCCGCAACCAGGCCCTCCTCGCCCAGGCCCAGGCCGACCTGCAGAAGGCGCGCCAGGAGATCAAGCTGCAGGCCATCCAGAACCAGGAGGAGATCCAGGCCGCGCGCCTCAAGGTGGATCGCAGCGACCTGGAGCAGAAGGACGTCGAGCAGGGCAAGGGCCGGCTCAAGGAGGAGGAGGCGGTGGTGGCGGTGGCCAACGCGGAGCGAGAGCTCCAGAAGGCCCAGACCGCGCTCGCCGACCTGAAGCCGCTGCTGACCGAGGGCTTCATCACCAAGGTGGAGCTGGAACGGGCGGAGCAGCTGGTGAGCCACGCCAAGGAGGAGCTGACCCTGGCCCAGCGGCGCCGGGACTCTCTCATGAACTTCGGGCGGCCCCTCGAGCTCTCCCAGGCCAAGTCCGACGCCCTGGCCAGCAAGGAGACCCTGCGCCAGCTGGAGACCGCCTCCTCCTACCGCCTGGGCCAGAAACAAGCCGCCATCGACTCCGCGGATAGCCGGATCGCGGAAGCGGCCAGCAAGCTCGAGCTGGCCAAGCAGCAGCTGGCCCGCACCGAGGTCCGGGCGGACGTGCCCGGGATCGTGGTCTACCGGGACGTCTTCTTCGGCTCCGAGCAGCGCAAGCCGCAGGTGGGGGACCAGGTGTGGGCCAACCAGCCCCTCCTCATCCTCCCCGACATCTCCCGGATGGTGGTGGAAACGAAGGTGCGCGAGACCGACATCCATAAGGTGGAGCGCACCCAGAAGGTCCGGGTGCGGGTGGAGGCCTACCCCGACCTCAAGCTCACGGGCAGCGTCACCCTGGTGGGCACCCTCGCCCAGGAGGAAAAGGAGCGGCGGGGGACCAAGTTCTTCGGGGTCACCGTCCAGATCAACGAGTCCGAGCCTCGCCTGCGGCCGGGCATGACCGCGCGGGTGGAGATCCAGGTCGAGGAGCGCCAGAATGCCCTCTTCGTCCCCCTGGAGGCGGTCTTCGAGCGGGAGGGGCGGGCGCTCGTCTACGTGGCGGGGCGCCGGATCCAGCCCCGCGAGGTGGTCCTCGGGCCCTCCAACCAGGACTTCGTGGTCGTGGAGAAGGGGCTCCAGAAGGGCGAGCGCGTCTGCCTCAGGGATCCCGGCGCCGCCCCCTCGGACTTCGGTGCCCTCACCGCCCAATAGTGCCGCGCCCGGCCCGCGGGGGCCGGTCGTGGACCTCCGGGGCGCGGGCAAGGTGTACTCGCGGGGGTCGGGCGACGTGGTGGCCCTGGAGAGCGTGAGCCTCCGGGTGGCGGAGGGGGAGCAGATCTCGATCATGGGGCCCTCGGGCTCCGGCAAGTCCACCCTCCTCAGCATCCTCGGCTGCCTGGACCGGCCCACCCGGGGGGAGTACCTTCTCGACGGGGAGGCCGTCTCCGCGCTCGACGACGACCGGCTCTCCCGCATTCGCAATAGGCGAATCGGCTTCGTGTTCCAGTCCTTCCACCTCATCCCCCAGCTCACGGTGGTCGAGAACGTGGAGACGCCGCTGCTCTACGGCGCGGTGCCCCTGGAGGAGT
>Ga0210384_10005213_pt1 | contig 14257 bp, 11 predicted proteins | sample IncBWH2MmetaG_FD_160574 | JGI IMG/M metagenome (GOLD analysis project Ga0210384, IMG submission 160574) | Forest soil microbial communities from Barre Woods Harvard Forest LTER site, Petersham, Massachusetts, United States - Inc-BW-H-2-M | ecosystem: Environmental > Terrestrial > Soil >...
CGGCACTCAGACAGCGAACCTCGATGTCCCGCCGATCAACGCGGGAACCATTGCGCAACTCGAACTCGAGCAGCGCCTCGCGCCCCGCAAACGCATCGACTTCCGTGGTCGCATCGACGCTAAGCCTAAGCATGTTGCGGTTGCAGTGATGCATCGTCACCAAGGCCATGCTGGACATGAGAAACGCGAACGCCAGCGCCAGGTTGCTGTTGTAGTTGAGGCCCGCGATGAGCATGGCGACGAGAATCGCGCCCAGCATGAAGCCGAAGCGGGTCGGAAGGATATAGATACGGCGCCGATTGATGCTGATGGGCAGGTTGTCGCGGCCATGGCGGCGAATGACCCGGGCGCGGAGTTGATTGATCGCCGCTTGGCGCAAGGTGACCAAGGATATCGATCCTTAAAGTATTACGGAACCGGCACGGCCTCGAGCAGCCGCGTGACCGCTATCGCGTCGCTGCTGCGTTGACGAACCCGGTGTTCCACCACGGCCGGGAATATGGCCTGCACATGTTCTGGAATAACCGCATTGCGTCCATGGATCAAGGCCCAGGAGCGCGCGGCGCGCAGCAATCCGATGGCCGCTCGCGGCGACAGTCCGGCATTCAATCCAGGTGCGCGGCGCGTATGCGCGACCAGCGCCTGAACGTAGTCAAGCAGCGCGGGCGAGACATGGACCTCGAGCACGCTTTGCTGCAGCTGCTTGAGGCTATCCGGGGTCGTAATGGTTTGCAGCGACTTCACCAGGTCGCGCCGATCGATGCCGCTTAAGAGTTCGCGCTCCGCGGCGGCGGCCGGATACCCCAGGTGAACCCGCATCAAGAAACGATCCAATTGCGATTCGGGCAACGGAAACGTGCCGACCTGATCCTGGGGGTTTTGCGTGGCAATGACGAAGAACGGCTCCGGCAGCGCCATGGACTGTCCGTCGAGCGTGACCTGGTGTTCCTCCATCGCTTCCAGCAACGCGCTCTGTGCCTTGGGCGAGGCCCTGTTGATTTCGTCCGCGAGCACCAACTGCGCAAAGATCGGACCGCGCTGAAAGCGGAATTTGCCGGTTTCGCGGTCGAAGATGGACACGCCGAGCACGTCGGCCGGCAGCAGATCGCTGGTGAACTGAATGCGCTGAAACGACAGTCCCAGTGTCTGGGCAATGCCATGCGCGAGCGTGGTCTTGCCCACGCCGGGAATATCCTCGATGAGCAAATGGCCGCGCGCCAACAGGCAGGCGAGGCAGAGCCGGATCTGCGCATCCTTGCCCAGGATCACCCGGTTCAATTGGGCCAGCACCGCTTCGATCTGCGACTGCAGCGCGTTCATTGGTCTTTGAGCTTGGTCACCCGGGCAGTTTGGGCTGATAGCTGGCCTATTTCCGTGCGCAATTCCTCAAGCCGCTGCTGGTCCTTCGCCACGATGTCGGGCGGCGCATTCTTCGCAAACTGGCCATTCCCCAGTTTGGCCTCCAACTTGCTCAAGTCGATTTCAGCTTTTCGCAGTCTTTTTGCCAGCCGATCGAGTTCGGCGACGGGATCGATGAGCCCCTTCATGGGCACCAATATTTCAAGACTGCCGAGCAATGCCACGGCCGAAATGGGCGCCGTCTCGGCGGCTTGCAGCGTGCGCGGCGGCTCGACTCCGGCCAGGCGCATCAGATAGTGCAGGTTGCGCTCCAGATATTCCAAATCGCGAGCACCCGCGTTCTGCAGCAGAACTTCGAGCTTGCGCGTCCAAGGGATATCCATTTCGCCGCGGATCTGGCGCACGCCCAAGATGAAATCCATGACCCAGCGCATCTCCGGCTCGGCTTGCGGGTCCCTCGGTACCGACTCCGCGCGGGGAAATTCGGCGCGCATGATGGTCTCGCCGCTCACCCCGGCGCTCACGCGCACCCGCTGCCAGATTTCTTCCGAGATGAACGGAGCGAGCGGATGCAAGGCGCGCAGCAGAACTTCCAGGGTATGGATCAGCGTAAAGCGCGTGCCGCGCTTGGCGGCCGCCGAGGCAGAATCGGATTGCAGCGCCGCCTTGGAGAGTTCCAAGTACCAGTCGCAGAACTCATGCCAGGTAAATTCGTACAGCGCGTTCGCGGCCACGTCGAGCCGATAGTCGGCGAATCCCAAGTGTATGCGCTCGAGCGTGGCCGCGAGGCGCGACTGTATCCAGCGGTCCGCCAAGCTGAAATCCGCTCCGGCTGCGGCAAGATCGTGATTCTCGACGTTCATCAACACATAGCGCGCCGCATTCCACAGCTTGTTGCAGAAGTTGCGATACTCCTCGACCTTGGCCATGTCGAAGCGCAGGTCCCGGCTTTGGGTAGCGAGCCGCGCAAAGCATAGGCGCAGCGCATCGGTGCCATACGCGGCGATGCCTTCCGGAAATTGCTTGCGGGTCGCCTTTTCAATGTCCGCCTTCATTTTCGGCTGCATGAGACCGGCGGTGCGCTTCTCGAGCAGTGCCGGCAAGGAAATCCCGTCGACGATGTCGAGCGGATCGATGACGTTGCCCTTGGATTTGGACATCTTCTGGCCGTCTTGGTCGAGAATCAGACCATGGATGTACACCCGGTGAAACGGCACGTCCTCCATGAATTTGAGGCCCATCATGATCATGCGGGCGACCCAGAAAAAGATGATGTCGAATCCGGTCACCAAGACTGAAGTCGGGTAGTAAGTCCGTAGCGCCGGGGTTTTTTCCGGCCAGCCCAAGGTCGAGAACGGCCACAGCGCCGATGAAAACCAGGTGTCGAGCACATCGTCGTCCTGGCGCAGGGGCACTTCCGCGGCGATGCCGTGCGCGCGCCGTACTTCAGCTTCGCTACGTCCGACATAGTAGCGGCCCTCGCCGTCGTACCACGCCGGAATGCGATGACCCCACCAGAGCTGGCGGCTGATGCACCAGTCCCTGATTTTGTGCATCCAATCATAGTAGACGCCGCTCCAGTTCTCCGGCACGAAACGCACCCGGCCTTCCTCGACCGCCCGGATGGCCGGCGCGGCCAGCGGCTTGATGTCGATGAACCATTGATCGGTCAGCAGGGGCTCGAGAATCGCGTTGCTGCGATCGCCGCGCGGCACCGTGAGCTTGTGCGGTTCGATGCGCTCGATGAGGCCCATGGCGTCCAGATCGGCGATAATTTTTTCTCTGGCGACAAATCGATCCAGACCCCGGTAAGGAGCGGGCACGCTGTCGTTGAGCGCCGCATCCAGGGTCATGATGTTGATCAGCGGAAGGTTGTGCCGTTGGCCCACCTCGTAGTCATTGAAGTCATGCGCCGGCGTAATTTTCACGCAGCCGCTGCCAAAGGTCGGGTCCACGTAGGCGTCCGCAATGATCGGCAATTCGCGATCCGTCAAGGGCAGACGCACCTTGCGGCCGATCAAGTGCCGGTAGCGTTCATCGTCCGGATGCGCGGCGACGGCGGCATCACCCAGCATCGTCTCGGGCCGTGTGGTCGCCACCACGAGATATCCGGGACCCTCGCTCAATGGATAGCGCAGGTGCCAAAGAGAGCCGGTCTCTTCGTCCGCCACCACCTCCAGGTCGGACAGCGCCGTCTTCAAGACCGGATCCCAATTCACCAAGCGCTTGCCGCGGTAAATCAAGCCATCCTCGTAGAGCCGCACAAACACTTCCGTGACCTTGAGCGACATGGCGGGGTCCAAGGTAAACACATCGCGCTGCCAATCCACCGACGCGCCCAGGCGGCGCATCTGCTTCGCGATCATCCCGCCGGAGGTTTCTTTCCACTCCCAGACGCGCTTGACGAAGGCTTCGCGTCCCAATTCGACGCGGCTTTGCCCCGCGGCATTGAGCTGACGTTCGACCACCATCTGGGTGGCGATCCCGGCGTGGTCGGTGCCGGGCTGCCACAGGGTGTCGAATCCGCGCATGCGATGGAAGCGGGTCAAGGCATCCATGATGGTGTCTTGGAACGCATGCCCCATGTGCAGCGTGCCCGTGACATTCGGCGGCGGGATGACAATCGAAAACGCCGGCCCCTTACCGCTCGGCGCGAAATAGCCGCGCGACTCCCACTGCGCGTAGATGCGCGTTTCGATATCGGCGGGAGAATAGGCCTTATCCATGATCGTCCGGGGTGTCAGACATCCGCAGTATCATCAATCTGGTGGGTCTCCAAGTTCAGCTTGAGATCACGATACGCCTTGAAGCGTTCCCGTCCCAGGCGCCGATGCTCCTCGTCCGCGTCGATGACTTCAGCGATACGCGCGTATCGCTGCAAATCCGACGGCAAGCGATGCGCCAAATTCACCAACAGGTCCGCCGACGGGAGCAGCGCATCGACGGTTAGGTGAACGGACGTCGCGGGGTCCACCGATTGTGCATCGAGACAGAGCTTGTGGGGAATGAAGGAACGCTCGTTGAATGTCCACAATAACTCATCGAGCGCTTGCGCGTCTGCCAGCGTGTCGCTGACGATGACGATCTTCAGATCCTTGAGGTAGGCTTTTTCAGTCAGGCGGCACGTAAACGCCCAGCGCTGTCGGGCGGTCGCGGTTTTGAGGACATAGAAATCAACGCGCTCCGTCATGATGCCTTGGCGCGATGAATCAGGAAATCGACCAGCAACGGCACCGGCCGGCCGGTGCTGCCTTTTTGCGCGCCGCTGGTCCATGCCGTACCCGCCACATCCAGATGGCCCCACTGAAGATCCTTGGCGAACTTGCCGAGGAATGACGCCGCGGTGCAGGCGCCGCCTTCGCGGCCGCCGACATTGGCGATATCGGCGAAGTTGCTCTTGAGCTGGTCGACATATTCTTCGCCGATGGGCAGACGCCAGGCGCGATCATCCGCGCGCGTACCGGCAGACTCCAACTCCTGTGCCAAGGACGGCGTGTTGCTCATCAAACCGCTGACGTGATTGCCGAGCGCGACGATGCAGGCGCCGGTCAGCGTCGCGACATCGACCACCGCGGCGGGATTGAAGCGGCGGCTGTATGTGATGGCATCGCATAGGACCAGCCGGCCTTCGGCGTCGGTATTCAAGATCTCCACGGTCTGCCCCGACATGGTCGTCACGATATCGGCGGGCTTCACGGCGTTGCCGCTGGGCATGTTCTCGGCGGCCGCGACGATGGCCACCACGTTGATCGGTAGTTTCAGTTCGGCGACGGCGCGCAGCGCACCGAGCACGGCCGCACCGCCGCTCATGTCGAACTTCATTTCGTCCATGGCGGGAGGGTCCTTGAGCGAGATGCCGCCGGAATCAAAGGTGATGCCTTTGCCGATCAGGCAAATCGGCGCCATGTCCTTGCGCGCGCCGCGGTATTCGCACACGATGAGACGCGGCGGCTGCACCGATCCTTGGGTCACCGCCAGGAAGGCGCCCATCTTGAGCGCCTTGATGCCGCGTTCGTCCAACACCTTGGTCTTGATGCGCGGGAATTCCTTGGCCAATTGCTGCGCGCGATTTCCCATGTAGGTAGGTGTGCAGACGTTGGGCGGCAGATTGGCGAGGTCGCGCGCGAAAGCGAGGCCGCCGCCAATGGCGGCGCCCATCGCCAAGCCCTCGGCTGCCGCCTTGGCGGCACGCGCATCCGCCGCGGCCACATTGACCGTTGTCAGGCGCCGTGTCTTGGGCTTGGGAGAGGTTTTCAGATCCGGAATCTTGTAGGCCTGGGACAAAAAGACTTCCGCGACGATGCGTGCGCGGTACTGAACGTCGAGTTCGGGCACGGGCTCCATGGCGAGGTAAACGGCCGCATCGCTCGCCCCGGTCTTGGCAAGCGCCTGCGCACAGGACAGCATCGCCTTGCGGTACTGCTTCCTGCCAAACGCGGCGCGGCCGCCGAGGCCGATCAGCAACAGTCGAGAAGCGGTCGACCCGGAGGGCAGGGGCAGCATCAAGGTATCGCCCAGCTTGGCGGCGAAATCGCCGCTGGCTTGCAAACGGGCGATCAGGCCCTCCAACTGCTTGTCGATTTGACGAGCCGCCGCGCCAAGATCGCCGTTCTCATAGACGCCCACAGCCGCGCAGCCTGTCGGCGCGCGCGCTTTCGCATCAACTATTGCCGTGAATTCCATATCCTTTCAACTCCGTTTTTGTTGGGTCTTGCACTTCAGTTTACGCAAATAGTTTACTAGATTATTGGGAAGGCTCTAAGCTGGACCCCATGAAATGGACAGTGCAAAGATATGTCTTGCGCGAAGTCGTGCAGACATGGCTTGCCGTGACCGGGATCCTGGTTGCGATCCTGGTATCGAATCAGCTGTCGCGGGTGCTCGGTCAAGCCGCTGAAAACCAGTACGGCCGGGGCGTGGTGTTCGACTTGATCGCGCTGGGCGCGATCATGAATCTATCCGTCATCGTGCCGGTCGGATTGTTGCTGGCCGTGGTCTTGACCCTGGGCCGCATGTACCACGACAGCGAAATGGCGGCGCTGCAGGCGTGCGGTTTTGGCCCGGCTCGCCTGCTGGCGCCCTTGTTCTGCTTCGCGCTGATCATTGCCGCGGGTCTGGGGTGGCTGGCGTTCGTCCAGGTTCCGCGCGCCGACAACCAAGTGCAGCTGCTGCGCCAATCGGCGATAAAAGAAGCGCAATTCGGCCAGCTGGACGCCGGCAGGTTCCGCGGTTTCAGCGGCGGCGATGCCGTGTTTTACGCCGAACGGGTCGATCAGGACGGCGTGCTGCACAATGTCTTCGTGCAGCGCGAGGCGCAGGGACGGATCGAGGTGGCGCTGGCCGACACCGCCACGTACTCGAAGGCCGGCGCCGGCGGAATGCACCTCGTGACGCTGTTCAATGGCCGGCGCTACGAGGGCGTGCCGGGCAAGGACGATTTTCGGGTCACTGAATTTCGCGAGCACGGAATTCCCATCGCCACGCCGCAGGATGCCAAAGGTCCCTTGGACCCCGATACCAAGCCGACCGTGGCGCTCTTAGGCTCGCACGACCCGTCCGACATCGCACAGCTGCAATTCAGGGCATCTACGCCACTTATGGCCCTTGTGCTCACCCTGATCGCCGTGCCTTTGAGCAAGCTGCGGCCACGGCAGGGCCGCTACGCCCGGGTCGGCTTCGCGATTGTGGTGTACTTCGTTTATTTTTACTTGCTATCCGCGTCGAAGATCTGGCTGGAGAGGAGCGATTTGCCGCCCGCCATCGGCGTGTGGTGGGTGCACGCTGCGGCCTTGGGTCTAGGCTTGTACTTATTGTTGCGTGACGCGAGGAAGGCGTGAATACGCTCGACCGGTATCTTATTCGCACCGTGTTGCTCTACACGCTCATGACCATGGCGGTGCTGTTGGCGCTGGCTGCGCTGGTTTTGTTCATCAGCCAGCAGGGCGATATCGGCGTCGGCAGCTACAGTGCGGGCGACGCGTTCTTGTTCACTCTCTTGAATCTGCCGCAATCCGCATTTGAGCTGCTGCCGATCGGCGCAATGATCGGCGCATTGATGGGGCTGGGCAACTTGGCCGCGGGCAGCGAGCTCGTGGTCACGCGCGCATCGGGCGTATCGGTTTGGCGCATCGCCTGGCCCGTGGGTCTCGCCGGGTTGACTCTGGCGATCATCATGTTCGGGATCGGCGAATATGCAGCGCCCTCCATGGCGCAGTTCGCGAAGCGCGAAAAAACGATCCTGAAATTTGCCGATGTCAGTTTCGCCGGTACGAGCAGCGCCTGGGTCAAGGACGGCAACCGAATCCTAAGGGTGCAAACCGGCGAAGTGGACCGGGTGTTTGGCGGTGTTTCCGTGTTCGAATTGGATGGGCCGACGCGCCTGCTGTCAATTCAGAGAGCCGCGCGCATCGAGGTGGCCGATCCAGGCCACTGGAGCCTGCACAACGTGGCGACTTCGCGCTTCGAGAAGGACAAAATAGAAGGCAACACGGTCAGCGAGCTTACTTTGCGTTCGACCGTGAATCGAGAGTTTCTGGGCCTTGCGGCGACCGATCCGCAAATGCTGACGCTGCACGGGCTGGCGTCCTATATCGATCACCTGCGGCGCAACAGTCTGGAAACCGCGGCGTACGAGATCGGCTATTGGTCGCGGATCGCCCGGGTATTTGCGGTCATCATCGTGACCTTGTTGGCGCTGCCCTTCGTGTTCGGCCCATTGCGCACCACCGGAGCGGGAACTCGGACGGTTGTCGGCGCGCTTCTGGGCGTGGTGTTCTTTCTCGTCACGCGCACCGTCGAAAACGGCGGGCAACTTTTCAACCTCAATCCGGCCCTGGTTGGCTGGCTGCCGACCGCGGTGGTCGGTGTCTGCACGCTTGTAGCCATATCAAGAACCCGATAGGCGAACGACACGGGTATTCGACAGCCGATCATGCAGCGCCAAGCGCTCGGGATCGAGATACAGCCACAGCACGCCCAATGCAGCCGGCGCCCACGCCAGAAATCCAAAGCCGATCCGCAAGATCGCCGCCTTCCATGTCAGCGGATGGCCCGAGGCACTCACCGTGCGAATGCGCCACGCGCGCATGCCGAGAGTTTGGCCGCTGCGCAGCCAATTGAGCGCGTAGTAGCCGGCGATGACGAGCAGCAGTCCCGCCCGATAAACATAGGCCCAGGCTCCCGCCGTGGCAGGGACGACCGCATCGCCGTGCGTGAAGAAAAGCGCGCCGCCGGTGAATATCATCAATAGGGCCACTAGAAGAAATGCGTCATACACCAGTGCCGCGGCCCTGCGTCCGAATCCGGCACTGGTGCCGCTGATCACGGCTGGGGCGCGGTTGCCGGCTTTTTCGTGCTCGGCGAGGCGGATTTCGTGCTCGGCGGCGGTGGTTTTGGTACCAACAACTCTTCCAACGGCCTGAATATCGCGTCGTAGCGATAGGTTGCAATTTCGAATGCGCGGCCATTCGCCTTGGCGCTCAAAGAAGCATCCTTCGGCGCGGCCACCTGAATCCAGCGTTTCTCGCCGGCGGCGGTGCCCGTGAAAGTGACCACACTGCCGTCGGCCAGGGTGACGGTCGCGACGAATGGCTTGCTGAAATCGACGTTGCCGATCGGCGCGACGTCATCGTCGGTGAGGTTGCTGAGCATGGTGGATGAGGGCGCCAGGGCCTGGGAGCCTGCCGCTTCGCGACCGCTCGGTACGCCTTCCAGGACAAATTTATTGGAGGGCGGCGGCGCAGGCGCAGGCGCTGCGGGTGGTGCTGGTGCTGCCGCTGCTGTCGCTGCTGTCGCTGCTGCCGGTGCCGCCGTCGTGGCGTTGGGCGTACTGCCTTTGACATCCGCGGGCTTGACCGTCTCGGTCACCCGGCGCAGTGAATAGCTGGGTCCCGTGTCGGGTTTAAGTTGAATGCTTTGTATCTGGTCGGCGGGGATGTCGAGCAGGCGCGTGTCGATCCAAAAGCGCGGCTCAGCTTCGATGGAGATACCCGGCTCCGCGACGTAGCTGGTCTTCTCGCCCGCTCGCCGCACAAAGTTGCCCTGTTCGACGGGCTTGCCGACGATGACGTCGTGCTTCCCGTCTTTTGCAACCAGTTCAATTTGCGCGCCCGAAGCGCCCGCTTTGGTGGGGTCCTCGACACCGATGATGGAATAGTTGGCGGGATCGGAGGTCTTTTCTTCACTGAGCTTGGCATCGCCCAAGGCCAGCAGCAATTTGCGTAGTTTCGGCACGTCCGCCGGGTAATCCGCCCGCTCGGCTACCGTCCACTGCTCGCCCTGTCGATGAACCGTGACGACGGGCGTTGCGCCGCCTTTCAGCACGCTGAGCGAGGTGACGCTGTTCAATTCGCTCGCCAGCGAGGGCAGGAGCGGTGTGCCATGAACGTCCCGGGCAAGATTGCGCTGCGTGCTCAAATACAAGGCAGCGGAAATCGCCACCAGCGCGGCCACCAGCAGCATGATGAATCGCTGCCGGCTCATGTCGAACCCTTTGTAGCCTGTACCGAGGCGATACGGCGGCGCCGGCGCATCGACAGAATGATCACCCCCGCGATTGCCACGATGAGCGGTGCGATGGCGATATTGATCACCTTGAGCTCCGAACCCAAGCGATTGATGTCGACGTCAAGGCCGCGCTGGGTCTCGCGCAATTCCTTGCGCACGCGCGTCTTTTCCGCCGTGAACCGCTTCAACTCCGCTTCCTGTTCGGGCGAAAGCATGATGGAGCTCTGATCGTTTCGCTTGCTCTGCAGTTCGGTCAGTTTACTTTCCGTCTGCTGCAATTCCGTCTGCAGTTCCATCGCCTTGGCGCGCAGCCGCTCGTCGGCTTGGCGTTTGAGCGCGTCAATGCGCTCGAAGGGGCGCGAGAAAGACGCCCGTCCGCGGATGCTGATCAGGGCGCTGCTGCCGCTCAGGTTGTCGAGAATGTTGGCGATCAAATCGCCGTTGTTGGCAAAGGCCTGTGCGATTCGTTGACCCAGAAATTGGCGTTGCTGCACCCACAGGTAGTCCATCAAGAAATCGGTGTCGGCAATCACGACGATATTGGCTGGCGTGGTCGATTTGGCGAGGTGCGCAATCGGCGGCCCCGCGACAGGCTTCTGATCGGGCGGCGGTCCGTTGGGGTACGCGGAATCCACCGGGCCTGTGACGCGCGCAGCGATGGTGTAGCGCACGCCGGTGGACTTGAATCCGTCGCGCAAAGCCGATGGATCGACCAAGCCATTGAATCGCAGTGCCGGAATAGGTTCGGCGCTCGTCGAACTCATCAGCAAGGGTTCGAACGCGGTCTTGGCGCCGGCGCGCTGCGAAAGCGAGCCGACGGTTGAGAGGTTGATGGACTCCAAGGATGAGGTCACGACATCCTTTGGGTCCATGTCTTCCTTGCGCAAGCCCAAGATACCGATGTGCCGGACAGGAGCGGTGGAGGCGGCGGTGCGAACTTCCAGCCCGCGGCCCAAATCGCCGATGACCTTGGTGGCATCGTAATCGACGCCCCAGGTGGACAAGAGCGGCTGCAAGTCGGATGAATGATTGGCCATTGCCGCGGCCATAGGATTCCCCGGCACCGTTCCGCTCAAATCCGCGCCGGCATCCGGATCGACCATCAGCAGCATACGTCCGCCGCGCATGACGAATTGATCGATGGCGTACAGGGTCTTCGGCGGCAGCTGTTTCGGATGCACCAGCATCAGCACGTCGACATCTTTGTCGATGTGGTCGAAGTCCGAATTCAAGTGGCGCAGGTTGAACAATTGCTGCAGCTGCGTGTAGATGGGCCAGGGCTCGCCCATTTGTCCGGTCTGGGGATTGAATTGCCCTTGCAGCCCAATGGAGCTCAAGAGGCCGATCACGGGCTTCTTCGGCGTGCCGAGTTCTTGGATGAGCTTGGCCACGTCGTATTCCAGGAATTCTTCGCGATCGGCTTGAAAACTCGGAATGCTGGAACGGCCGTCGGTCGAATTGGTGCCCGCCAAGCCAAAGTACAACGATTCGCTTGCATTGCCGGCCGGCAGCGCCTGCAGACCGAATTCCGCCGCGCGATCCTCATCGTCGGAGAAGGGTTGCGGGTCGACGACGTGCAGACGGATCTTGCCGCCGGCGCGCGCGGCGATCTCCTCCAAGAATTCGCGCACGCGCGCGGCGTACGGCAGAATCAGCGGCGACTGTTTCGCCGCGATGTCGTGCGAAAAATAAAAATATAAATTGACCGGCTCCTTGAGGTCGCGAACCACCTGTTGGGTGCCGCTGCTCAAGGTGTAGAGCCTGTTCTGCGTCAGATCCAGGCGCAGGCCCCGCAAGCCTGTGTTCGACAGCATCACCACGCCCAGGAACAGCACGGCAAGCAAAACGAGCCCACCGACCCCCATGCCTATCTTTTGCCAACGATTCCCGTTCACTTATTCCGCCTTCTTCATATCGAGTACCACGGCCGTGGCGGCCAACCAGAAGCCGATCAGAGCGGCAAAGTACACAAGGTCACGCAAATCGATCACGCCCTTGGAAATCGCGTCGAAGTGAGTGAAGAAACTCAACGAGGCGATGGCATCGACGACCGTTTGCGGCAGCACGCCGCGCACGAAATCGAGCACCAGCGGAAATCCGGCCAGCAGAAATACGAAGCCGACCAAGGCCGCGGTGATGAAGGCCACGACCTGGTTGCGCGTGGCCGCGGACAGACACATGCCGATGGCCAAAAATCCCCCGGCCATCAAGAAGCTGCCGATGTACGCGGCGACGATGGCGCCGTTGTCGGGAGATCCCAGGTAGTTGACCGTGATCCACACCGGAAAGGTGAGCAGCAGGGCGATGCCCGCGAAGCACCAGGCGGCGAGAAATTTGCCGACGACCGCCTGCCATAAGGTGAGCGGAAAGGTCATCAGCAGCTCGATGCTGCCGCTGTTGCGCTCCTCCGCCCACAGCCGCATGGAAATCGCCGGGATCAGCACCAAGTACAGCCACGGATGCCAGCGAAAGAATGACTGCAGGTCCGCCTGGTTGCGCTCCAGAAAGCCGCCGACTTGAAAGGTGAATACGGCGGCGAGCACCAGGAAGATGACGATGAAAACATAGGCCAGGGGAGTCGCGAAGTAGCTGCGCAATTCGCGCCGGAAAACCACCATTACCTTGTTCATGCGTCCAGCTCCGCGGGCGAGGACACATCGATGCTCTTGGGCTCCGTCAGCGCGCGGAACACCTCATCGAGACGGCCCGATTCCAAGTGCAGCTCCGGCACGTCCCAATCGTATTTGGCGATCAGGGCGCTGACCGCCGACAGCACGTTCGCCCCGGCCTTAGGTAAGGCCGTAAGCCTAAGTTCGCGCGCATCCGACTCGATTGCCGCGACTTCGGGCAGAAGTGGAATTTCGCGCACGGCCGCGCTGAGTTCGGCTTCCTTTTCGAACCGCAGGCTCACCGCGTGGTGATAGCGCGAGCGAGACTCGAGCGCGGTCGGCGTCTCATCGGCGACGATGCGGCCATTGGCGATGATGATGGCGCGCGTACAGACTTCGTGCACTTCTTCCAATATGTGGGTCGAGACGATCACCAGCTTGTCCTTGCTCAGTTCATTGATGAGACGGCGCACTTCGTGCTTTTGGTTCGGATCGAGTCCGTCGGTGGGCTCATCGAGGATCAGGACTTGGGGATCGTGGATCAAGGCCTGTGCCAATCCAACCCGGCGGCGAAAGCCTTTGGACAAGGTTTCGACGACTTGGTCAATGACGGGCGCGAGTCCCAACCGGTCAATGACCACGGCGCGCCGGTCGCGCCGCCGCTCGCCCGTCAAGCCGCGAATATCGGCGACGAAGTCGAGAAATTCGCTCACCGTCATTTCACCGTAGCTGGGCGCGCCTTCGGGCAGATATCCCATGCAGGATTTAGCCTCTACCGGCGCATTGCCGATATCGTGACCGCAGACCGAGACCCGCCCGGTGGTGGGTGAGATGAAGCCGGCGATCATGCGCATCGTCGTCGACTTGCCGGCACCGTTGGCACCCAGGAAGCCGAGCACTTCGCCCGGGGCCACCGAAAATGTCAGATCATCGACGGCCAGCTTGTCGCCGTACCGCTTGGATAGATTATTGATTGTAATCATGCGCGCATTGGAGCCTGGATTTTTGCAAGAGGTTCCCTAAAATTTTATTTCAAATAAAAGAGCGATTCGCGCTCAAGTGCGCGCGATTTGCGCTCAAAGCGGCAGGCCTTAAGGGTTGCCGGCCTTCTTTTCAATCGCCGCTTTATTTTCCTTCAAAAGACGCCGCACTTCCGGCAGGCTCGGGCGGTCCGCCATACGGGCGATCAGTTCCGGCAGCTCAAACCATTTCCGGCCCCATTGTACCAAGCGCGCGGCATCGGCGATCACTTGATCGCGGGCGGCCTCGGACGGTCCGGTGCGATCGGGTGGTGCGGTCGGCTTCTTGGGGGGCAATTTGGCCGGCGCCTTCGGTGCGGGTTTTACCACGGCCGCGGCCTTGCGCTCGTTGCGCGCGACCTGGGCGGTTCCTGCCGGTGGCGGCGCGCGTTTGTTGCCCAGGAACTTGGGCATTTCGCGGGTCGCGGTGATCGTTGCAGGTTGCTGAATCGTGCTGTCGGAGGTGCGTTCGGCCGGCTTCGGCGACAAGTCGCGCTCGTTGCGCGCTTCGGCCACGGGGATGAACCGCTCGATGTGTTCGGCCCCGACGAGATTGGCGAGGAACGCCATCAACTCCAATGCATCCGAGAACTGCGAATCGCCGGCTTTCGCCCGCCGGTCGACTTGGGAACGCAGCGCGAGGGTTTTTTGCCTGGCCAAGTCGATGATCCATCGCGTCGGACGCTGATGTTCCGACCAAGGCTGGACTTTCCAGTAGCTGTCGTCGTCCAGCGACGAGTACTTGGTATGCAGCTCGAGACTCTC
>Ga0210384_10005214_pt1 | contig 14256 bp, 13 predicted proteins | sample IncBWH2MmetaG_FD_160574 | JGI IMG/M metagenome (GOLD analysis project Ga0210384, IMG submission 160574) | Forest soil microbial communities from Barre Woods Harvard Forest LTER site, Petersham, Massachusetts, United States - Inc-BW-H-2-M | ecosystem: Environmental > Terrestrial > Soil >...
CTCGGCCTTATCCGGAGGGTGGACAATCTACAATATTCGTGTGGACGGGGATAGAATCCTGCTTGGAGACAGGCATGGTTAGGGCCGTCGTCGGGCAATGATTTCAAGCGACATGCGTCAGGAGGTTACATGGAGAACTGGAAGCGGGTAGTGATTGCGGGATCGGCGGGAACGGCGGCGCTGTTGGTGTTGAAGGGGAGACGTCCGGCGGCGGTGCTGGTGGGAAGCGTGGGATTGGCGGTGCTGGCGTCCGAGTATCCGGATCAGTTTGTGCGGATTCGCGAAGAGCTTCCTTCGTATGTGCGGCAGGGGACGCGGTTTCTGGATCTCGCGATTAAAATCGGAAGCAAGATCGAGGAGTTAGCGGAAAAGCGTGCGGCGCTGGCGTTTGAGGAACTGGGGGAATTCTGAGCAGCTAGTGAATGGCACGGGGCAAAGCCCCGTCACCACACGGGCGCGTTGGTTTATTCGATGCCCAGTTGCTTGCGGGCTTCGGGGCTTAAGCGTTCGGGAGTCCACGGCGGCTCCCAGATTACGTTGACGTTGGCGGTGCGGACGCCGGGGAGTTGTTCGACGCGGGACTTGACCTGGGCGCTGATGTTGACGTGCTCGGGGCAGCCTTGGGCGGTTAGGGTCATATTGACGGTGACGTCCTGTTGACCTTCGGGAACGTCGTCGAAGCGGATGTCATAGATTAGGCCGAGATCGACGATGTTCACGGGGATTTCGGGATCGTAGCACTGCTTGAGTGCGTTCAGAACGTCATCTTGAGCTATGGGCATGGGGTTCCTTTAGGGCGCGTTGATTCGAAAAAGCTGAACTCAAAAGGCGATCTTCAAAAGCTGCAGCGCGCTGCTCATATTCTATAGGGAATCCCGGCCTGCGGTGACCATCGGTAGCTGCCGAGCTTCGCTCGGCGTGGACAGCCGAGGGCGGCTGCCCCTACGAAAACCTTGGACGGGCCAGAGGCCCTTCACCACACGACGCCAGTCTTCACATTAAAGTGATACCGTTCTTAGATCATGGCTATTGATCCGGAGTTTCGGAAAAAACTGCAAGTTTTTCTGGCGATTGCCATTGTGCTTGCGGGCGGGCGCGCGGCATACATTGTTTACGAGCGGCACGAGGCGATGAAGGAAGACGCGAAGCCTAAGCCAGAAATGACGCTAAAGGCGGATTACTACGTTACGCCCAAGACGGTGCATGCTTACGATCTGAAGTCGGCACGGCAGTTTACCGAGCAGCCAGTTTGGGTGAAGTACGGTTATCAACTTACTTATTATCCGTACGATTCGAAGCGGCATAAAACCGATTTTGGGCATGAGGCGGGAGTGCTGTTGCCGTTGCAGAAGCTTGCGATTCAGGATGTGGTGACCGATGTTGCTCGGCAGGCTCCCGGGAACAAGCAGGTGCTGGCATGCTTTTCGCTGGACGGCAAGAACTACGCGGTTCCGATTGGAGCGCAGGAGGGTGCCGATTTCAAGCTTCGCGCCAACGACATTTTCTTCATTGAAGATCCGCACGATCTTTACAAGCACTGGCCAGCCGATGTGTGGAAGAAGATTGATGTTCATGAAGTCCAAGCGGGGATGAGCGAGTTACAGGCCAGCTTCGCGATTGGATCAGGCATTCCGGAGGGTTCAGGCGATTACGGGTCTAGAACTCTGCATTACGCGAATGGTGGAAAGCCGCTGGTGATTACGTTTCAGAACGATAAGGCGGTCGAGATCAAGGCGGGGTCGTAGCGTACAATTCCGGGCATGAAACGAGCGCTTGGTATTGTTTTTCCCTCTCTTCTTTTGTTTTGCTGCTTCCGTGTGAGTGTTGCTCCCCGTTTTGCCGCAGGTTTATCTGCGCCGCGCACTCTGCGCGTGGATTATTACCACACCGGAAACTCGCACGAAGAATGGTTCAGCCTGGATCGCGTAGTGCTGGAGCCGCTGCAGTGGCCGGGGAATCTGAACAAATCCATCGATGAAAGTCAGTTGGGAGAGTATCTGCTTGAAGTGCGTGAGCGAGGCGGCGGGAAGTTGCTGTACTCGCGCGGATTCAACTCCGTGTTTGGAGAGTGGAAAACGACGGGAGAGGCGCTCCACGGGAACCGGACGTTTTCGGAGTCGCTGCGCTTTCCGAGTCCTGAGGCGCCGGTGGAAGTGTCGCTGAAAGAGCGTGCTGGAAGCGGCAGTCGCGAACAAGCGTGGAAAGAAGTGTGGAAGACGGTGGTCGATCCGCAGGACAAGTTCGTCGACCGGTCGCGTCCATCTTCGCCGGGGGCGTTGATGGAATTGCAGAAGATGGGCGATCCGGCAACGAAGGTGGACCTGCTGGTGCTGGGCGATGGCTACACGGTGGCGGAGCGTCCGAAGTTTGAGAAAGATGCGCGGCGATTTGTAGAGGCGGTGTTTTCGACATCGCCGTTTCGCGAGCATCGGAAAGATTTCAACGTGTGGGGGCTGTGTCCGGCGGCGGAGGAGTCGGGTGTTTCGCGGCCTTCGAGCGGAATCTATCGGCGGTCGCCGGTCGGTGCTTCGTACGACACATTTGACACCGAGCGCTATGTGCTGACCACGGAGAACCGCGCGTTGCGGGATGTGGCATCGTTTGCACCGTACGAGTTCATCGAGATTCTGGTGAACGGGCAGACTTACGGTGGCGGCGGAATTTTCAATCAGTATGCGACGGTGGCGATTGACAATTTGTGGGCGGGATATGTGGGCGTGCACGAGTTCGGGCACCATTTCGCCGGGCTGGCGGATGAGTATTACACCTCGGATGTGGCGTATCTGCCGCCGGCGGATAAGACGGAGCCGTGGGAGCCGAATGTGACCGCGTTGCTCGATCCGGTAAATTTGAAGTGGAAGGATCTGGTCGCGGCGGGGACTCCGGTGCCTACGCCGTGGGATAAAGAGGAGTTCGATCGCTTTGAGCGGGATATCCAGCGGCAGCGCCGTGAGCTGCGAGCGGCGGGGAAACCGGAGGCGGAGATGGACGAGCTTTTCCGCAAAGAGCGCGAGAAGGAAGACGCGATGCTCGGTTCGCAGAAATACGCGGGAAAGATCGGAGCGTTTGAGGGCGCGAACTATGAGGCGAAGGGGTATTACCGTCCCGAGGTGGACTGCATTATGTTCACGCGGCATAAAACGTTTTGTGCGGTGTGCCGGCGAGCGATTGAGCGGGTGATTGGAATGTACGCGGGATAGGGCCGGACCACCGCGAGACGGAGGGGGCGGAGACGATTCTAACAATTTCGGCTTGGGGCGGGGACCGGCCCCGGTGGATCGCGAACGCGGTCGAGATGTAGGGGTCCTTCGACTCCGCCAGGACTTCCGCTTCGCGGAAATCCTCGCTTCGCTCAGGATGACAGGGAATTGTTGGGGCGTGAAGTTTGGGAAAACCGGAATAAACGCGCGCGAACGAACTCGATGACTTCTGGCGTCACGTAGTTTGGAGGCTGGATCGCGAACCTGGGGCGGTCGATTACGGGTCTTAGCGAGACGTGCTCCCAGGCGGGGTTCTTGGAATGTTTGACGGAGTGCAGCAGCACCGCATCGGCGCGGTCCAGAAATGTTTGCGCGGATGCTTTGAAATCGGCGGTCTGCGGATCGAGTACGGTTAGGTAGAGATCCGGTTTCATGAAACGCAAGATGCTGTTTGATTCGATGATTGCGTTTTGCGTGGCGGCGACTATCTTGCGGATGCGGGGCATGGCTTCAGCAAGGTGCCCTTGCTCGGTGCGAACCCACCAGGAGTGATCGGCTCCGGCGACCAGGAAGCGTGAAGTGTCGGATTCTCCGGAGCGGTCTTTTTCTTCTGACACAGCAAAGGAATGATCGGCAGTGGCGCAGTCGCAGGGTGCGCCGTTGGCGGAGCAGACGCCGTGTCCGTATTGGGTGATTTTGAGGGCGGTCCAATGGAAGTTGGGCAGGGCGGCGATGATGCCGGCTACGACGCTGGTTTTGCCGACGCTGCGCGTGTGTCCGCCGATGACTAGGATAGGCATGAGAAATCAGCTCTTAGCAGCTAGCACTTAGCCATCGGTGCGTAGCTCGTCGCGATGGCTGAGCCGCGGCGAGCCGCGTCTCGACTAAACATTCGATTCGCTCAGCGTTCCTTCTTCGCCGATCGCGATAAGAACGCTAATTCTTTAAGATACTCCCGAATGGGGCGGGCCGGGGTTCCCCAGAAAACTACGCCTTTGCCGCGAATCACTTTCTTGGTTGGGATGCCGCTTTGAGCTCCGAGGATGGCGCCTGCTTCGACGCGCACGTGATCGGCGATGCCGACCTGGCCGCCCATAATTACGTCGTCTTCGATGGTGACGCTGCCGGAGAGGCCGGTCTGAGCGGCTATGACCACGTCCTCGCCAATTTGGACGTTGTGGCCGATGTGCACCAAGTTGTCAATTTTCGTGCCTCGGCGGATGCGGGTTTCGTCTAGAGCGCCGCGATCGATGGTCGAGTTGGCTCCTATCTCGACATCGTCTTCGATTACCAGGCGTCCGATTTGAGGGAATTGCTCATAGCGTCCGGTTTCGGAATCGCGTACGTAGCCGAAACCTGCGCTGCCGAGGACCGCTCCAGCCTGCACGATGACGCGGTCGCCTAGAGTCGTGCCCGGGTAAATGGTGACGTTCGGATCGAGGCGGCAATGGTTTCCTATCGTTACTGTGTTACCCCCGACTGCGTCACCACCGTCGTCACCCGCGTTGTCGCCGATCACAGAACCGGAGCCGATGGTCGTTTCATCGCCGACCTTGACTTGTTCGCCGAGAATTGCGCCGGGGCCGATGGCTACGTTCTTTCCGATCTTGGCGGAGGCGGGAACGATTGCGGTGGGATCAATTTCGCGATTGCGGCCGGGATCCCGGAGCAGCTTTGCGGCTCGCGCGAAGGTGAGGCGCGGCTGGGCGGAAATCAGGATGGATTTGGAGGTAGCGGCGCTGGCGAAATCTCCCGCGATTAGGGCGGCGGCGGATGAGCGGAGCGCGATGTCGAGATGCCGGGGGTTATCCACGAAGACTAGGCTGCCGCTGGTGGCGGATTGCAGGCTGGAGACGCTGGTCACGATGAGGGAGGCGTCTCCGAGGAGGCGGCAGCCGAGTTGCTCGGCGAGATCGCGCAAGGTTTGCTTCATGGTTGTCTATTGTCGCTTCCCTGGCGGGTGTGTACAACTTGGGGATGAAATGAGAAGTCAGATTGCGGAGAATCCAGAAAAAAGTGAAACCACAGGGGACACAGGGGAGCGCAGGGTACACCCACAGGGGAGGGCACGAGTCCTCAATTGCGGACTAGTACAGTGGCGGCTGCCCTTCTGGGCGGGTCTTCCAGCGGCGGTGCACCCAGAGCCACTGATCGGGATATTTGCGGATGAAGGCTTCGATGACTTTGGTGAATTTTGCGGTGTTGGCCACGATGTCGGCTTGGTCATCGCCGGTGCGAATTAACTCCACGGCGGGATCGAAACGCAGGATGTATTTGCGTAGTTTCGAATCCCATACGGTAAAGCCAGGAACTACCGCGGCGTCGGTTCGCAGGGCAATACGGGCGAGGCCGCTGGCAGTGCAGGCAGGGATGCCGAAGAAATCCACGAACACGCCTTGCGGCGGGGTCATGTTGGTGTCCATGAGGATGCCGACAGTTTCGCCGTCGCGCATGGCGGAGAGCAGACCGCGCACGAAATCGTCTTTGTCGACGGTGCGGTTCCCGTGCATGGTGCGGTAGCGCTGGATGAAGGCGTCGATATAGGGATTGTCGAGGGAGCGCATGACGATTGACAGCGGATGGCCCTGCAAAGAGTGAGCGAAAGCGGAGAGCTCCCAGGCGCCGAGGTGAGCGGTGAGAAAAAGAACGCCTTTGCCGCTAGCGTAGGCGCGCTCGAAGTTTTCAAAGCCGTCGTAGACGACTACGCGGGAGACATTTTCTCGGGTGTAACGAGGGAAGAGGCAGACTTCGGCGAGCTGGCGTCCCAGGGATATGAATTCGCCGCGAAGCAGGCGGCGGCGATCGCGGGGCGACCTTTCGGGGAAGGCGAGAGCCAGGTTGCGCAGGCCGACGCGACGCAGGCGTCCGTGAACCGCGTACACGGTTAAGCCGAAGGTGATTCCGATGGCGCGCGCCAGGCGCCGGGGGAGCGCGCCCAGGAGCTTTACCCAGGGCCAAACTAGAGCGTACTCGAGGCGTTCTCGCACTGTGCCGGAGTGTAGGGGGTCGAGGCGTCCACTTGCAAGGCTGGAGTGTAGTGTGTGGAGGCGGGGCTTTGCCCCGCCTAAACGGGGCGGACCCCCGTCACCACACGGGCGCTACTTTGACGCTTGCTGCGCCCACTTGGCCAGCGTGCTCAAGAAGGGGTAAGCGGCTTTCGGAGCCTCGATCTCTCCCTTGAGGGCTGTCTTGAAGGGCACCATGCGCCCAAAGAATTCGCGGGTGCTGTCCTTGTCCTGCTTGATGACGGCGCCGGAGAGTTCGAGTCCGGCGAAAAGCCCGCGGGAGCGTGAGTAGGTCAGAACCTGCGCCCTCATCTTCCAATCGGTATCGGCGGCGGCGTGGCGTCCAACGGGACCGGCGGCGGCGCTGGCATCGGCACCGAGTTTGAACTGGCTGGAGAGCAGGTGATCCATGCCGTTCTTGTTCATGATCAGCATGACGAGGTCGGTTGCCTGGCCGCCGATCTGCAAGCCGAAACTGCCGCCGCCAATGGTAAAGAAAGCGGGCGCGCTCCAGCCTTTTTCGGTGCGGCAACTGGCAACGCCTCTGCCATAACGGCCGCCAAAGACGAAGCCTCCATTGAGCAGCGACGGAACCACGGCCACACATTCGGCTGAACCTAGCACTTCTTCGGGGATGCCTTTGTCAGGAGCGGCCTGAATTTCGTCGAGTATTGTGCCGGCAGCTTCGACTCGCCCGGAGGCCTTGGTGTTGGGTTCCGGGGCGCTGGTGTCAGCCTTGGTATCTTGAGCAGCGGAGAGAATTGAAGTCAGAAAACAGAAAAGCAGCGACAGAACGAGGAAATTTCGCATCATGCCTCACTTGGGAGATAGGAGTATGGAATCTATTGTCGTGTTTAGTGTCTATGATTCTATTCGATGCGGGATGGAGAACGGGGGTTATCGGGGGAGTGATCAGGGTGAGTCAGGCGGCCTTTCTCAGTTCTCAGGGGGCACAGGAAGTGCACAGAGGAGCACAGGGGAAACCCTAAGTGCGAAGTATGGTTTTGAAGCGCCAGTCTCTTCCAGGTGCGGGCAACTCGTGCGAGCAAAAAAATGCGGGGCTGAAAGCGGCGACCCTAATCTCCGTTTCCAACCCCGTCTCCCAGGTTCTGTGGTAGGTGAGGCGAGTATGGTGCAGTTGGAGAAGACGGACAAGATTACGGGGGTCACGGTACCTTGGTAACCGAGGGGCAGCTTTCAGCCGTCAGCCATCAGCCGTCAGTAAAATCTTGATTCCGCGAACGACAGGGATTGGAAGACAGGGTTTCGAAGGATAGCGGGTCCTTTGAAGGATCTACGCCGGCCCGGAGCGGCCGACAGGGGATCGGCGGGCATGGAGCCTGCTCTATCAAATAGAACCTACTACTTCGCGGTCACCAGGGAATGCGTGATGGCATGGACGGAGAGTGCGATGCGGTTCTGCACTCCTACTTTGCGCATCAGTTTTGCGACATGTGCTTTTACTGTGCGCTCCTCGATGCCAAGGGCTGAGCCGATCTCTTTGTTGGAGCGGCCGGCAACCAGCATTTCCAGAACTTCTTTCTCGCGGTCGGTAAAGGTAATCCGGCCGGCGGGGAAGATGCGACCTGGGGATGCACTGACGCGTTCGATGAAAGTCGAGAGAACGCGGCGCGGCGCCCATACCGAACCCTGATTCACGATGCGGAGAGCATGGATGAACTCGGCGGGCGAGGCTGCTTCGTCCACGTAGCCTTTGGCACCGGCAGCGATGGCTTTGAGGACACTTTCATCGTCCATGCCGGAGCCGGTCACGATGATGCGCAGGTCAGGCCGAACGGCTTTCATGCTGGCCATAATGTCGTACAGGTTCTGGCCGCCGCGATTGCCCAGCAGGACCAGATCGATGTTTGGCAACTGGTTCAGATCGGCGAGCGAGGCGGAGACCAACTCCAGATCAGGTTCGGTATCAAAGAGGGCCCGGAATCCTACAAATCGCAGTGGATCGCTCTCCACTACGGCGACACGTATCAGCGGCTTTCTGGCGACGGCAGCTTTCATCAAGGTTTCCCTGTTAGGATTGCATCCTGTTTCAGCTTGCCTGAAGCAGTGAAGAATTGAAACGATTGGTGATCGAGACAAATTACGGGGGTAACCCCCAAAATCAGGCAGCGGAGGAGGATCTTGCATGGACCGAGGGCGGATGCGGCGGTATTGTGCGGGGATTCTGGCAGTCGGCATGATGGGCGCGGGGCTGGGGTGGGCGCAGGCGCAAATGTCAGGGCGAGCGTCGGCACAAACGACAGCACAAACGACAGCGCAACCTTCAGGCCAGCTTTCCGGAACATATCAGCCGAAGTTTCCGGGCGATCCGGCGCGGTCGGAATCGGAAGCGCAGGCGCTTGGCTACATGCGGGTGGTGCTTCGGGCGGAGCGCGAATATAAGAAACGGCATGGCAAGTACACAGATTCCTTGGCGGCTCTGGCGGGGACCGGAACCTTCACCAAGCGCATGGCGCACACCACCGAGCGCGGGGATTACACAGCCAGCTTCCGTCCCAACCATGATCGTCCTAATCACGACGGTTTCGTGCTTACCATGACGCCCAAGCAGATGGACAGCGAACACCGATCGTTCTATGCGGAAGAGGATGGAGTGATTCACGGGGACGATCAGAAGGCTGCGGATTTGGATTCGCCGAGAGTGAAATGAGCTAGTAGCGGCGTCGCGTGGCGAGTGGAGGCCCGGGCGTCCGTGCCCGACGGGCGAGGACGCCCGGCTCTCCATTGTCGTTACTCTTTTGGACTGTGCGGTCCGTCCTCGCGATCGGAACGAGTGGGTTCGGGCTGCACGGTGTGAATCTGATCGGCGATGCGGCGGACTGGGAGTGGGCCGCTCTCGGCGCCGTGCCGCCGCAATTCCTTCACGATGTTTTCATGATCGTGCGTGCCATAGTCGTGGGCGAAACGGGTAAGGGCCTCGGTCAGAATGTCGTGATGGTGGACGTTTTCCAAACCCGGTTCCCGGGTGACATTCAGCCATAAGCGATGAAGCAGGGCGACGTCTTCATTCTTCATGGTGGGCGTGTGGGGACCGATGCGGAAGGTGTCGACGATGCCTTCGGGCTTGACGATCTGGAGTACAAACTGCTTCTTGGGTTCGGGTATGGCTTCCCATGCGCTGCCGAGGGCGAACGCCTGCTCGGCGGCGCTCATTTTGCTGGAGATGCCGGCGGCGACAGCGGAAGACTCAAGGTTGTGGGCGGTCTGGGCGATGGCCGACCAGGGGTCACGAGCGGGGACCACCAGCAGTGAGATCCTCTTGCCGACACTTTCGGCGACGGAGACGGCGCGCGTAAACAGGGTCTGCTCATAGTCGCTAAAAACCTGCTCGCTGGAAAGACCGTAGGCGGCCGTTCCGAATTGGCTTACTCGGGCGGTCATGACGACCACGTCCTGTTCGCGCGTGTCGGTATGCTCGAGCACCCAGCGCAGGTGATTCAGAGTGTTGTAGTCGCGGACGGGCACCAGCACGTTGCCGGGGCGTATGCCGAGAGAGCCGCGGTCGACCGTGTCGCTCTGCAGCAACTGGAAGTGGTCCTTCATATGCTCTTTAGCGAGCGCGTGCTTTTTCCGATTCACGTGTTCGGAAATCGTGAAGATCACGAAGAAGACCGCCGAGAAGGAAACACCCGCGAGGGTAGCTACGGATTTCGTAGCCAGATTTATGAGGGCCGTCGAGAGCAGAACGAGCATGACCGAAAACAGACCGATGGGTATTTCAGTTCCGCCAATGGTGAGATTCGGGGGAACTTTCCAGCCGCGCTCACCTTTGTACTTGAAGCGCAGGACGAGCATGGACAGGCTGTTGAAAGTGAAACTCCAAATCACGCCGAAGGCATACGCTTCACCGAGCACATAGACGTCGCCGCGGCTCGCCAGAATGGTGAGGATCTGCAGCAGAACGACCATGTTGATGATGCGGGAGCTGGTCCCATACTTGCGGTGGGGAAAGCGGAACCAATCGGCGAGGACGCCATCTTCGGAGACACGGTTGAGGACGCCATTGGATCCGATGATCGCGGTGTTGACGGCGCCGGAGAGGATGAGGAACCCGACCACGACGACAAATGCGCGGAAGATCAGGCGCAGAATGAGAGGCCCCCACATGTACATGGCGAGGCCGGAGATGAGATTGTCTTTGTAAACTGGAACGCGGACGGCGTCTGGAATCAGCATGACCGACAGCAGCGCGGACAGTCCGGTGAAAACGAAGCTGTAGATGGCGATGACGATCGCGGCTTTTTTCAGATTCTTGAGCTTGGGATGGGCGAGTTCGCGATTGACCTGGGCGAGTGATTCTTCCCCGCTCATGGCCAGCACGGAGTGGCCGAAGGCGATCAGGATTCCGAGCAACCCGAACATTCGGGCGACACTCTGCCCGGGAAAGCTGTGACTTAGAAAGCCGAGAGATTCCTTGGAGAAATGAAGGTTCTGAGCAACGGGAAGCGGAACAGGGTTGTATCCCGCCTTGACGAGGGTCAGCGCCGACCAGGCCAGCAAGATGACCACCATGACGGTGGTGATCTGCATGACGCGGAGAGCTTTCTCGCTGGACTCCTGGATGCCCTTGGTATTTTCCCACCAGTAATAGACCGTGACGGCTAGAGCGAAAACTACGGACGTCATGTTGACGTTGAGGTGGGGCGTGCCGTGGAAGAGGTTGTGGACGGCGCGGGGAATCCAGCCGTGGATGTCGGCGGTGATAAAGGTTTCGTTGATCAGGCCGACGATGTACTGGCCGGCGGACACCCCGGAGATCGGCCCGGTGAGGATGTAATCGAACATCAGGGCGGATACGCTGAGCTTGGCGAGGGTGCCGCCCAAAGCCTCTTTCACTACCCGGTACACGCCTCCGCGGACGAACATGGAGCAACTTTCGACGTAGACCGCCCGCACGGCGAATGAAAACAGCATGACCGCGACGATGAACCACGGTGCGGACTTTCCGACTGCCTGCTCGGCGATTCCACAGGCATAAAAGGCGGACGAGGCAAGGTCGTTCAGCACAATGGCGGCGGCCCGCCAGTAGGAGATGAACGTGAGCATCACCGAGGTGGCCACGACGATGCGAACGCGATTCGACGGAGATGTAGGCCCGAACGAAGACATGGCGGACTAGGAGTGGTTCTGTTCCTCCCGGCCAAAAAGCAGCTTGAGGTCTTCAATCCCGCTGAGCACGAGGACGACAACGGAACCAATGGCGCCCGCGACGAACATCGCTTCGAGAATTCGCACCAGTACCGTGACGATAATCAGACCCATAGGCAGACCGTAAGCAGACTATGTTATTTGAAACTAGGCAGGTTGACCAATTCGAAGATTGGGACGGAGCGATTCGCGGTTTGAAACTTCAAGGCTGCATTCGCCAAGGCTGCATTCGGTTGGATGATCGCGGCTCGATCAGAATCTTTACCACAGAGGGCACGCGGAGGAACACAGGGGAAGGCTTGAGTTTTGCGTGTGTTCGTCTCGTGCTTGGTCCTCTAGACTGCAGACGCGTCATTCTTTGGGACTGTCTTTCGGACTGTGAGAGCGACTTTGCTATGCTGACCTGTGCGACGAATGTCTTCCAGTGCCTGGCGTCTGGCTGTGCTGTCTGCCGGGCTGCAGATCGTCATTTTTCCGCTTCCGAATCTCTACTGGTTGTCGTGGATTGCGGTGGCGCCGCTGATCGTCGCGATCCTGCGGGCGCGGCTTCCGGAGACTCTGCAACTGCAACTCGCCGATCCGGCGCGTTTGCTGCCGGCCACGCCATGGCAGGGGTTTGCGCTGGGCTACCTGTGCGGGATTCTCTGGTTTGCCGGAACCTGCTACTGGATCTTTGACACCATGCACCGCTATGGCGGGCTGCCGGTTCCGGTCGCAGTACTGGCGCTGAGCTTGTTCTGCATGTATGTCGGGCTCTATCACGGGATGTTCGGGCTGCTGCTGGCGTTGGTTGCCGGGTCGAAGGTTGGCGCATCAAAGACTGCCGCATCGGGGGCGTCGATCCGGCGCGCGCTGGTGGCGGCTCCATTTCTTTGGCTGGCGGTGGAGCTGGCCCGGACGCGGATTACCGCTTTCCCGTGGGAGCTTTTGGGATACGCGCAGACGGGGAATTTTGCGCTCACGCGGATTGCGACTTTCACCGGCGTTTACGGTCTCTCGTTTGAAATTATGCTCGTGAACAGCGTGTTCGCGGCTGCCTTTCTGGCCACGAAGCAGCGGCGAAAGCGGCTGCTGGTGGCGGCATGCGCGGCAGTGGTGATCCTGCAGACGGGGCAGTGGCTGGCGCCTCCTCCGGTGGCGGCGGATCACACCGCGCTCTTGGTGCAGCCGGATATTCCGATTCAGACAGGGGAGATGTGGACGAAGGATTATTTTGAGGGCACGCTGCGGGATTTGACTGCGATCAGTTTGCATCCCTCCGGAGAAAAAGCCGGGCAGCGGTACGACTTGATTGTGTGGCCGGAGTCGCCTTCACCTTTTTATACGAACGATCCTCTGTTTCGAGATGCGGTGAGTGAACTGGCGAGGCAGTCGGGAAGCTGGGTGGTGGCGGGGTCGATTGGCATCGCGCCCGCAATGCACGCCACTAGGAACGCCACCATGAACAGCGGCGGAGAAAGCTCGGGCGGGCAGGGCTCGCAGATTTTCAATTCCGCTGCGTTGGTCAGTCCGCAGGGCGAGTGGGTTGGACGCTACGACAAAGTGCATCTCGTACCGTTTGGTGAATATTTGCCGTTTCCGCAGGTGTTTGCGTTCGCCGGAGGGCTGACCAAAGAAGTGGGAGAGTTTCAACGGGGCGCGTCGCGAACGCCACTCGATGCCGGAGGCCAGCGGCTCGGGATGTTTATCTGCTATGAATCGATTTTTCCCGACGAAGTGCGACAGGGACCGCTGCGGGGGGCGCAGGTTTTGGTGAACATTTCGAATGACGGCTGGTACGGCGACAGCGGCGCCTGGAAGCAGCACCTGCAGCAGACACAGATGCGGGCGATCGAGAATGAGCGGTGGCTGCTGGCGGCGACAAATACGGGGATGACGGCATCGGTCGATCCGTACGGTCGGATCGTTACGGCAACCCCGCGCAAGATCCGCACCGCGCTGGCGGCGCCTTACGCGCTCGGTTCGAGTACCAGCTTTTACACTCGGCATGGCGATTGGTTCGCATATCTGTGTGCGATAATTTCAGCAGGCGTGGTGGTGATGCGTTTTGTATTTGCTGAGCGCGAGCGGTAACAAGTCGAGTCCAGTCAAAAGCCAGCGCCTAAAGGCGCGCTTGGAACGGGGCACCTGCGGTATGCCTAAAGGCATACCCTGATACAAATCCTATTTGCAGCACCGGATGATAAGTCGAGTGATAAAAATGTTGGATGAACTGGAACAGCAGTACACTTCTTTGAAGACCAAGGTTCACGACCTGCGGGAGTATCTTTGACGCGGGTAAACTGCGCCAGCAGTTTGCCGAAATCGAAAAGCAGGCGTCGGATCCCAATCTGTGGTCGAATCCGGCAAAATCTCAGCAAGTGATGCGCGAACGGAAGCGTCTGGAGAGCTTGTTGTCGCTCGAAGGCGACTTGGCGCGCCGAACTGATGACATCGCCACCTATTTCGATTTGGCCGGCGAAGGCGAGAATGTTGCCGCGGATTTGCAGCGCGACATGGACTCTCTGCGCGAACTGGTGGATCGCGTCGAAACCGAGACGCTGCTTTCGGGCGAGAATGACGGCCTGAATGCGATCATGACGATTCACCCCGGGGCGGGCGGAACCGAGTCGCAGGACTGGGCGGAGATGCTGCTGCGAATGTATCTGCGATGGGCGGAGCGGCAGGGCTTCAAGACGGAGATGTACGACTACCAGCCCGGAGAAGAAGCTGGAATCAAGTCGGCGACATTTTCGGTGATCGGCCAGTATGCGTTCGGTTATTTGACCAGCGAGATCGGCGTGCACCGGTTGGTGCGAATTTCGCCATTCGATCAGGCGAAGCGGCGGCATACCTCGTTTGCCAGCGTGTACGTTTCGCCTGAAATCGACGACAGCATTGAA
>Ga0210384_10005215_pt1 | contig 14253 bp, 13 predicted proteins | sample IncBWH2MmetaG_FD_160574 | JGI IMG/M metagenome (GOLD analysis project Ga0210384, IMG submission 160574) | Forest soil microbial communities from Barre Woods Harvard Forest LTER site, Petersham, Massachusetts, United States - Inc-BW-H-2-M | ecosystem: Environmental > Terrestrial > Soil >...
CGGAATGCCGGGGGAGTAAAGGCGGAAGTGAAAGAAGTCATCCCCGGTATTAACCTCGTTGTTTCCACCCGGAATGTCCGTGTTGAGCATGGCAACGACTTGCGGGTTGATGAAATACTTTGTCAGGTTTGCGGCGATGGAGGCAGAGCCGAAAAGTCCCTGTTCCTCGCCGGAGAAGGACATGAAAACGACGGTGTTCTCAAACCGATGCTCGCCCAGGACGCGGGCGACTTCGAGAACCACGCCGGTTTGTGCGCCTGCGTCGTTGCCGGCAGGAGCGAAGCTAGTCGAGTCGAAGACATCGATGGTGCGCGAATCGTAGTGGCCGCCGATAATCACCAAGCGCTCCGGATGCCTGGTGCCGAGCTTCCAGGCGATCACATTGAACGTGGGAGCGGTGGGGCAAGACGCGTGCACAAAGGGATCCCGTACCACCTGAAGGCCGTCGATCGCCCTGTACTTGCTGAAAATGAACTCGCGTGCTGCGGTCACGCCTTGTCCTGGTGCAGGCGAGTCTGAGCACGACTGGTGAGTGAAAGTGTTGGCGAGCGTGTTGACAGTATTTTGAATCTGAGACGCATCTATCTTCTGAATCATCTCGCTGATTTCCCGATCCGTCTTAACGCCCCTGTCGGGACCAAATCCGACAAGGACGGCGGCGAGAATGATGGTCAGCACCATTGCACAGCCAATCAGAATTCGATTCATAGTTGAATCTCCTTGGCAGACACATCTTCAGTGATTTGAAATTGTTATTCGGAGGCTGGGAAGCCAAAACGAACGAACGGAGTTTGTATCGCTGGCGGGTAAACTACACCCTCTTGAAAAGTGCTGCAACTGATAAAAATCAACAGGAGCGCTTTATCTACAGCCTTGGCGGGGACATCGCTTCAAGGTCCGCTGGCCCGGGGCCACGTTCGCCGTGCGCACTGCAAATCGGTGGCAATCACTTCACACTGCTGTTTCGCCCCCGAGCTCCTACCAAGACGGCCACTGTCCGCGATCATCTAAAAACTGGTCCGACGGCCAGTACAATTTTGCCGGCGCTTGTGCGATGCTAATTCTGGAGGATTTTACGGTGACGAGCGCGGCCCTCGTATGTAAACGCTTTGCCCTGCACCATCTGGCGCGGGGCTTCAACCGACAGGCAATAACTATAGAAACCGCAATCAATTCCGCCGCTTTCCGAACATTTAATCCCCAACTTCTGATTCCCAACTTCCCTCAGGCGAAGAAAAAGCCCCGGCCGCTAATCGCAACAGTGCCGAAATTAGAATTCGGGCTAACCAATTGGAATGACAACCTCTTAACAATTTCTAATCGCAACAAAAAAGCCATTTTCCGATTCCACACTGCATCTACTCGAAGAGTGATGTTGCGAGGTCGCCGAAGGGTCGCAGCCGATGCCAAACCGTTGCAATTGCCCCCAAACCTGCATAGGCTTGTGCGTTCTGTTCAGGAGAGTCCTCGCGCAATGACGGCAAAGGGCGAGTTCACGGCCGGCAAAATTCGCTTCGGGGCTGGCGCGCCGCTCTTTTTAATTGCGGGGCCTTGCGTGATTGAGAGCGAAGGCCACGCCATGCGCATGGCTGAAAAACTGGGCGAAATCGCCGGCGATCTCGGCGTGCCGTATATTTTCAAGGCCTCGTATGACAAGGCGAACCGCTCCTCGGTCTCCTCGTTCCGTGGCCCGGGCTTGAAAGATGGCTTGAAAATACTTGCGAAGATCAAAAAGCGGAACGGCTTGCCAATTCTCACTGATGTTCACGAAGTCTCCCACGTCCAACCGGCTGCCGATGTCTGCGACATACTCCAGGTGCCCGCATTTCTTTCCCGGCAAACGGATCTGCTGGTGGCCGTCGGAAAGTCTGGCCGCGTTGCAAACTTAAAGAAGGGGCAGTTTCTCTCGCCCTGGGAAATGGGCAATGCCGCGGAAAAAGTGGCCGGCACTGGAAACCAGAAAATAATTCTCACCGAGCGCGGAAGCTCCTTCGGTTATCAGAATCTGGTGGTGGATATGCGCTCCTTTCCGATCATGCGCAAGCTTGGCTATCCGGTGGTGTTCGATGTGACGCACGCCGTGCAATTGCCCGGCGGAGAAGGGAAATCGAGTGGAGGCCAGCCTGAATTCATCGAGCCTCTCGCCCGCGCCGGCACAGCCGTCGGAGTGGACGGAATTTTTCTGGAAGTCCACGACAATCCCGCGAAGGCGCTCTCGGACGGGACCAATGCGCTGCCGCTCAATCAATTCCGCCCGCTGCTTGAAAAGATCAAACGGCTCGCGGAGCTCGCGCGCGAGTTGGAAACATCAGCGAGGCCGCGATGAGCTCGGCAAAACACATGAAAGCGACCCTGGCCACCGCCAAGCGCGTCCTGCGAATCGAAGCCGAAGCCATCACCAGCATGATCGAGCGTCTCAATGATCGCTTTGAGAAAGCTGTTGAAATTCTTTATCAATGCAAGGGCCGAGTCGTAGTCACAGGGCTCGGCAAATCCGGACTGATCGGCCGGAAGACGGCCGCCACTTTTGCGAGCACCGGCACGCCCTCATTTTTCCTGCACGCCGCCGAAGCGCTGCACGGCGATCTGGGTATGCTCACGGCCAACGATGTTTTGCTGGCGATTTCCTCCAGCGGAGAAACCGAAGAATTGCTGGAGCTTGTCGAAGCTGTGAAGCGGCTGGGCATTCATTTAATCACGCTGACTGCAAAGCCACGTTCTACGCTTGCCGGCGCAAGCGATGTGGTCCTGGACATCGCCGTGAAAGAAGAAGCCTGCTCTTTGAATCTGGCCCCCACAGCTTCCACAGCGGCGGGCATGGCCATGGGAGACGCGCTGGCGATCGCGCTCCTCGAGCGGCGCGGATTCAAGGAAGAAGATTTTGCGGCGCTGCATCCGGGCGGACGCCTCGGAAAAAAGTTGCGCCGAGTGGAATCGCTGATGCATGCGGGAGAGGCCGCGCCGCGCGTGCTACCCACGGCGAAAATGCCGGAAGTGATTTACGAAATGAGCCGCAAGGGTCTCGGTCTCACTGCGGTTACCGAAAAAAACGGACGGCTGCTCGGAATCGTAACCGACGGAGACCTGCGCCGCATGATGCTGAAGAGCAAAGAAAATGTTTTGGAGCTGACGGCCGCGGATTGCATGACGCGGACTCCGACCACATTGCCGAAGACGGAACTTGCCGCCAGCGCGCTCCGCGTAATGGAAGAGAAGAAGATCACGTCGGTGTTGATCGTGGATAGTGGCGGCCGCCTGGAAGGGGTCGTCCACATCCACGACCTGTGGACTCTGCAACTTTTTTAGGCGCTTAAGAAAAGAATGCTTTGCGAAACCAATTTGATGATCCGGCGCGGAATGTCATCTTGAGGGAGCAACGCGGCCGAAGGATCTCTCTTCGGCGCTTTGAATATGGCGATCAGAGAAATTAAATTTCCGGCGAAGGTCCTCCGCCGCGCGCGCAACATCCGCGTGCTGTTGATGGACGTGGATGGCACGCTCACGCCCGGCTTCGTCTGCCTGCAAACATTTCCTGACAGCAGCGTCGCCGAAATGAAAATGTTTCACGCGCGCGACGGCGCGGGAGTGAAGCTCGCGAGCGTCATGGGCCTGCGCACCGGACTGATCACCGGACGAGATTCTCCCGCCACGGCGCGGCGTGCTCGGGAAATGTCCATGGAATTCGTGATTCAGGGCCAGCCGAAAAAGTTGGAGGCATATAAAGCGATTCTCACGCGCGCGGGAGTTACAGACGATGAAGTGGCTTATGTCGGAGATGATTTGCCGGATCTGCCGCTACTCGGTCGCGCCGGGTTGGCCGTTGCGGTTGCAGACGCGGTGGTGGAGGTGAAGCGCGCAGCTCACTACATCACGACTGTTCGCGGTGGGGAAGGGGCCGTGCGCGAAGTGGTGGAACTGATTCTGAAAGCCCAGGGCAAATGGAAGAAGGCGATTCCGCAAGCCATCGCATGAGAGGCGGTGCCGCTTTAGCTTTCTCAGAATCGCCTAAGGATGTTGATGCGCCTTGCGGATTTCAGCCGACATTTGCATCACCCACTTGGGCGGATCCGGATTGTGCTGAAAATCGGGATCCTGGCCGAACGCAATTTTCCAGCGGTTGAGCCAGGAAATGCCTTCCGGGCCGACATATTTGTCCGGCGTCGAGTAGGCCGGATCGGCTAGGGCTTCTTCGAGGGACATGAATTTGTACCCGCGCTGCTCGATTCGCGAGAGCAGCGCTTCGAAAGTTTCCACATTCAGCTCGCTGTCGTGAGTGAGAAGAATTTGGGGAATGTCGCGGCCGAAAAGATTTCGGGTCAGGCCTTCGAAGTAAGTAAACACTGTGTCCATGTATTCCAGGTATTCAAGTTTTGTTTTTTCCGCCAGCTTCTTGTCTTTTTTTTCGATGGCACGCCCCAGAATGTCGTTGAACATCCAGTCCGCGCAGTCAAACGTCACCGGGGCCACTTGGTATCCCCGCTCCTTCAGAAATGTCTCGAAGGCGGCTCTTGATTCCAGAGTTGGCCCAGTATTGAGGAATGGGTGGCGAAAATATTGTATCGTCTGTCCTCGCGCGGTCATCAATGCGCGCGTCACCACTTCTCCACGAATTGTTTCATCCTCATACTGCGCGAGCGGCACGACGTTGAAGTCGGGATGCGAATAGGTGTGATTGCCAAGGGACAACCCGGCGTCCAGCCAATCCGCGAGCAGTGCAGCACGCGCGTCGCGCTCGCCGGGAATTTGCAGCTTCCATTCGTTGACGAAGCCGACCGCCGGTACGTGATGCGCCTTGAGGATGGCTGGAATCATGCGATTGATCCGTTGCAATTGTTTCAAATCACTGGCGGAATGGTCCGTGCCCGGCTCGGCACCGGGCAAATCGTCAACAGTGACAACTAACATGCGCTGCGGAGCTGCCTGGGGTCTCACATGCTTGTGGCGCAGGCCAGTGGAAGCCGTGAGCGATGCGGCCGCAGCAACCAGGATCATGAGAAAGGCAGCGCTATAAATTCTGTAGTTCGTCATGGGTTGTCCTCACGCAGCTTGAGCGGGTCACAAGCTTTTTTCAGAAGCGACATTGTGCCTCAAGTTTGCGCTGGAATGAGTGGAGAATAAAATTGGAGCGGGAGAAGGGAATCGAACCCTCACCTCTAGCTTGGGAAGCTAGCGTTCTGCCACTGAACTACTCCCGCTCCGGCGAATACTGAAGGCAGGATAGCATCGGGGTTGAGAATCTTGCAAGGTGCCATGCGGTGTTCCGATAGGAATGAAAGTCGACCGGTCAAAGTGCAGGAGTAGTGTTCAGGCGGCGACTGGGACCAGACGACGGTCCAGCGTGACGGCTGCGAAGTAGGAGCAGCGGGCAAGTTCGCTTCGGCACCAGTCGGATGCCTGGTCGGAGAGAAGGGATGATACGGATTTAGCAATCTTGATTGCGCGGTAGTACAAGTTGATGGCCGTGATTTCCATGGCGTCATCGCCGGGATCGGGGGCCACTCGCACGAGAACCATCAGGCGATCGAACTCGCGCGCCTCCATCGTGGCCGTGGTCAGCCCGGTGATGCGTTCTACTTGGCCAGAGAGCTCTACCTTGGAGTAAAGAGCCAGAAGAGTGCGGCAATAGGCGAATGTAAATTGCCACAGAGCGCCGACCACGAAAATTAGGATGAATGCTGAGGTGAACATTTATTGTCCGTGCCGCTGGGCAAATGTGCGGCCTTTTTTCCTATCTTTCAGATCCGTTCAGAAGTGGACAAAATCTAATCCACGAATAAAACTTGCAAGTCGCTAGCCGGAGGCGACTTCGGCAGAGTGTTTCTTCCAGGTACACCTTGCCTATAGTTCGTCGCAGAAGAGAGAGCAACCAGCGTGCCAGAGGCTCGATTGGAATGGTCCAATGAATAGGCCAGACTAATCGCAGCATATGAAGGAAATTAGTGAAGGTGGAAAGTAAAATCCGGCAGGAGCTGCGAAAAAAACGATAGTAGAAAGTGTGCCGCTTCGAATCAGCGGGTGTCGGCAGGGTTCACTTGGCTGTGCAAGCTCAGCCGAACTATTTAATGACGGGGTAGTCGAGGAAGTAGCGATGCAGCAGTTCGACCGTCATGGGCCCTTTGCGAATTGTAAGGGCTGTTGGCCCGCTTTCAGCCGAGCTCGAGGAAGTCACCCAAACGGTATCGCCGGCATGTAGATCAGTAAGATGAATCGGCTTGTTCGTGGCGTCCAGGAATGTGGTTTTATCCGTGACCTTCATTAGAAGAGTCACCTCAGTGGGGCGCTTGAGAAGAAGTTGCGACTTGGCGGAATCAATCGAGGAGACGATAAAGAATTCCTCGCCGCCGGAGGTTTTTTTGGTCTGTGCTTGCAGGCCCAGAACAAGCGAAAGGGCAAGCAGAGGCGTGAGAAGGAAAAAAAGAAATCGTGAGCCTTTATTCATAACGGAGAGCCTCAATGGGATCGAGCCGCGCAGCTTTGCGCGCGGGGTAGTAACCAAAAAATATTCCCACGGCTGCAGAGAACAAGGCAGCCACGCCCACGGATGTGGGAGAGACGACCACCAGCCACTGAAAGATGCGCGCGATAACCACCGAGGCGATTACACCGAGAGCGATGCCCGCGAGTCCCCCCAGTGAACTGAGGACCACGGCTTCGCTCAAGAATTGGCGCTGGACATCTTCTTCAGTGGCGCCGACGGCCATTCGCACACCAATTTCTCGCGTTCGTTCAGTGACCGAGACGAGCATGATGTTCATGATGCCGATTCCGCCGACGAGAAGGGAAACGGAAGCAATGCTGGCTAGAAGCAAACGGAAAATGTTGACAGTATTTTGCTGAGTCTGAGCAAGGTCCACAGGGTTGCGAATCGAGAAATCATCATCTTCATTGGGGCGCAGGTGATGCCGCTGGCGAAGCAAGGCGCTGATTTGTTTCTGGGCGGCGGGAATTTCGCCCTGAGAAGTGACCGAGGCAATAATATTCTGCAGCCAGTCGATTCCGGAGATTTTCTTCTGCACGGTGGTGTAGGGAATGATGAGCGTATCGTCCTGGTCCTGCCCGAATGTGGACTGTCCTTTCGCAGCGAGCTCGCCGAGAATGCGGAAAGGAATATTCTGTACGCGGACAACCTGGTCAACTGGATCCTGATCGCCGAAAATCTGCTGGACGACAGTTTTGCCGATCAGGCACACGTTGGAAGCGACATCCACATCGCGCTGCGAAAAATTGCTGCCATGGTCCAGCGGCCACTTGCGGATCTGAAGAAAATCGGGGCCTGCACCGCTCACGCGCGTGTACCAATTCTGGTTGCCGTTGACAATCTGGACAGACGCGCCTACGCCGGGCGAGACGTAAGTGATGGTCGGCACATGTTGTTGAATGGCTTCTGCGTCCTGCTCAGTGAGGGTTTTTGTTGCCGAAGTTCCCATACGGACGCCATTGGTGGTGACGCTGCCTGCAGAAATAAAAATAATGTTATCGCCGAGATTGCTGATTTGCTGTTGGACTTGCTCGGAGGCGCCCTGTCCGATGGCGACGGCACAAATCACAGCGCCCACGCCGATGATGATGCCCAGCATAGTGAGGATGGTGCGCATTTTATTGCGGGCCAGCGCTCGAAGCGCCACTCGGATTACTTCTCTGAGACCCATGCGCCCTACCTCCCCGGTCCGCGACCGCCCGTGGCGCCCGTGCCGATGGCGGAGCGCGGCGCAGTGGATGAGCTGCCGGCGGACTGCTGGCCGGTGATCAGAACATCCCCTTCACGCAAGTCGCCTTTCACAAGCTGCGTATTATTGAAATCGGTGATGCCGCATTGAACGGCGAGAGGAACGGGCGTGTTATCCGGGCCGAGTTTCCAGACCACCTGCCAGCCGCCCAGATGGGTCGTGGAGGCTTCGCGTGAAATATTGTATTGCTTATAGAGTGCTTGCAATTGAGCGCGTGGCATATCAGGGGTAAAAGTAAGTGACGTATTGGGAATGAGAATCACGTTTGTTACGTTTCCGGTCGGAATGGTGACGTAAGCGGTTTCGCCCGGCCGGAGTTTTTCATCTGGATTATCAAAATCAATGATGGTGTCGTAGGTCACCACGTTCTGTACGGAGTAAGCGTTCAAACGCACAGCGCTGACGCGGCCGTGAAAGAGTTCAGTAGGGAATGCGTCCACCTGAAATGAAACCACAGTGCCTACCTGGATGCTGCCGGTGTCGGATTCATCGGTCTTGGCATACACCTGCATGCGCTTCAGGTCCTGAGCGATGGTGAAAACGTTGGGAGCCTGGAGAGAGGCGGCGACGGATTGGCCGACATCTATACTGCGCGCGACCACCGTGCCATCAATTGGGGAAACGATGGTGGTGTACTTGAGGTTGGTTTCCGCTTGCCTCAGCGAGCCCTCCATGGAAGTCACCTGGGAAGCTGCCTGCGCCAGTTGGGCCTTGGCCTGCTCAAGAGCGGCTGCGGCGGAGTTGACGTCGGCTTGAGCTTGTCCCAGCGTTGATTGGGTCAATTCATTGGCATCAGACGAAACGATACCGGCCGCAAACAGATCCTGGGAACGCTTGGCTGTGGCTTGCTGATATTTTACATTTGCCTGGGTCTTGGCCAGGTTTGCCTGATCCACGCCTACATTGGCTTGCAGAGTGACGAGATTGGACCTGGCATTTTGCAGGTTTCCGCGTGCGGTGGTTACTTGAGCTTCATAGATGGCCGGGTCCAATTGAGCCAGCACCTGACCACTCTGCACGCGGGTATTGAAATCCGCAAAAATATACTGGACGGTGCCGGAAACGTAGGATCCGACCGGGACGGTGGTCAGGGGGTTGATGGTACCGGTGGCCTGGAAGGAGGCATGGATATCACCGCGCTTTACAGTGGAGGTGATGTACTTCGGAGCGCTCGAGCGCGTGCGGTAGTAATAGATCCCACCGAGCAGAATAATGAGGATGACTGCGCCGATGAGGTAGGCCTTCTTGTGCAGCGCATAAGATTCACGTAGAGACATGGGCTTGTGCTTTCGCGGGAACGGTAACTAGCCAATAGCATGAACTGAGGCCCCGAGCATTCCCCTTTCCAATAGTAAAGACGTGCGGGCGAGAGGGGAGGTTACTGCGCCGCATCGAACTGCATTGTAGCAGCGTTGCCTGGAGTCCGCTGTTCACAAAGGTACAAGGCTCCGTGATAAAGTGGGCGGCCCTGGGGATCATATCAGGCGAGTCCAGCAGGAGGGAAAGTGGCGTATCGAGATTTGCGGGATTTTCTGCACAAATTAGAAAAAAAAGACGAGCTGAAACAGATCGCCACGGAAGTGGATCCTGTTTTAGAAATCACGGAGATCACAGATCGAGTTGTGAAAAGTGGCGGGCCTGCGCTTTTGTTCGAACGGCCAAAAGGATCGCGGATTGCGGCGGTGACGAACCTGTTGGGCACAGAGCGGCGCATGAATCTGGCGCTAGAAGTGGAATCCCTGGATGAAGTAGCTGGACGCGTCCAATCATTTATTAATGTGCAGTCGCCACAGGGGCTCTTGGAAAAAGTGAAGATGCTGCCGAAGCTGGCGGAGCTGGGGTCGTTTTTCCCGAAATCGGTGCGCAGTGGAGAATGCCAGGAAGTGGTTCGCACCGAAAAATTCTCGCTGGATGAGTTTCCGATACTGCAGTGCTGGCCGCAGGACGGGGGGCGGTACGTCACCTGGCCGATGGTAATCACGAAGAATCCCGAAACCGGGAAGCGGAATGTGGGCTGCTACCGGATGCAAGTGTTCGATGAACGGACCACGGGGATGCACTGGCAAACACAAAAGCACGGCGCAGAACATTTCCGGAGCGCGCGATCGAAAAATCGAGAAGGGAGATTGGAGGTCGCGGTGGCGATCGGCGCGGACCCGGCGACGGCGCTGGCAGGAATTTTGCCCGTGCCGCCAGATATGGATGAGTTCCTCTTCTCTGGATTCCTTCGGCGCGAGCCGGTGGAATTAGTGAGCTGCAAGACTGTGGATCTGGAAGTTCCTGCGAATGCAGAGATAGTGCTCGAAGGATACGTGGAGCTCGGCGAGATGCGGAGGGAAGGACCCTTCGGGGATCACACAGGGTTCTATTCACTGGAGGGGGAATTTCCGGTCTTTCACATTCAATGCATAACTCACCGGAGGGATCCGCTGTACCTGACGACCATCGTGGGCCCTCCCCCGCAGGAGGACTACTTCATCGGCCACGCCATCGAGAGGATTTTTCTGCCGGTGATGAAAATGCAGTACCCAGAAATTGTGGATGTGGCCATGCCTGCGGAAGGGATTTTTCAGAATCTGATGATTGTCTCGATCCGCAAAAGTTATCCCGGGCAGGCGCGTAAAATCATGAACGCCATTTGGTCGCTGGGGCAGGCGATGTTCACGAAGGTCGTGCTGGTGGTGGACCACGACGTGAATGTGCAGGAAGGTCGCGAGGTGGTTTGGAAGGCGCTGTGTGCCATTGATCCGGAGCGAGACATCCAGTTTGTGTTGGGTCCTGTCGATACGCTTGACCATGCCGCACGGAGGCAGGACTTCGGTTCGAAGATGGGGATTGACGCCACTCGAAAATGGCCCGAGGAGGGTTATGAGGGGCGCTGGCCGGATGAGATCAAGATGGATGCGGCAACGAAGAGCCGCGTGGACGCAATTTGGCATCAACTGAGGGTCGGCGACACGAAGAAAAAGTAAAGTGATAATAAGGTTTGTGAGGCTTTCGGGCTCTCGGATAACTTCCCAGACGGTTTCGCTTTAAAGACCCCTACCTGTACTTTCACCTGTCCTTTTCGTTTACCTGTCCTTCCGGTCTGGGTTTTAACCAAAAGCACACAGAGGAAACACGTTGCTTGACAGTGTCAGCCGCGGATGTAATAAACGAAGAAAGCGAAACGTACCGGCAGTATCAGTAGTACTGGGCTGCAGAAGTTTACAAATGCCTTCGGGGTGAGGGCTGAAAGAAAAGCAAAGAGCACTGGGGTCATTCAAGAAAAGCAAAGCAGTGTGATGAAGCGGAAACCGTCCTGCGAAGCGGGGCGGGGCGAGGAGTGAGGGGCCGCGCGATGTTCAACCTGGGGAAAGCAAAATCATTGATCGGCTTGGATATCGGCTCCAGCTCCGTGAAAGCGGTGGAGCTGAGGAAGACGAAGACGGGGTACGAGTTGGTGAGCAATGGGCTTGAGGCCCTGGCGCAGGATACGGTGGTGGACGGCGCCATCATGGACGCTCCCTCGGTGGCGGAAAAAATTATTTCGATATTCGAGAACCAGAAGATCAAGGCGAAGGACGTAGCCACTTCCGTTTCGGGTCACTCAGTGATTGTCAAGCGCGTCAGCATGCCCTTGATGACGGAAGAAGAGCTGTTTGACCGGATTCAAGCGGAAGCAAGCCAGCACATTCCCTTCGACATTGCCGACGTCAACCTGAGCTACCAGCTTCTGGAAGCCACAGAGAACCAGATGGATGTGCTGCTGGTGGCGGTGAAGAAGGACAAGATTCTAAATCACACGAACGTGCTGGCACAGGCAGGGAAGACCCCTGTAGTGGTGGATATTGACGCGTTTGCGCTGCAGAACTGCTTTGAAGTGAATTATGAACCGGATCCCTCGCAAGTGGTCGCCCTTCTGAATGTGGGCGCCAGCGTGATGAACATCAATATTGTCCGCGGGTGGACGCCATTGTTTACGCGCGACGTTTCGGTGGGAGGCAATCAATATACCGACGCGCTGCAGAAGGAACTGGATCTGAGCTTTGAGGACGCCGAGAAACTGAAAATGGGCGGGACGCTGGCGGGAGTAAGTGAGGAGCAGCGCGCGGCGATTCTGCGTTCGGTTTCCGACATTCTGATCTTGGAGATTCAGAAGACCTTTGACTTCTTCCGTGCTACTGCAAGCGGCGAAAATATCCGCCGGATTTATGTTGCTGGTGGCACGGCGCGGGTTCCCGGGCTACTCGATCTGCTGAAGGAAGAATTTGCCATGCCGGTCGAGGAGTTGTACCCGTTCCGAAAGATTGCAATCAATCCTGGGCGTCACGATGAAAGCCAGTTACGGGATTTGGCGCCGCGCCTGGCAATCGCTGTGGGCCTGGCGCTGAGGAGCTTTGACACGCCATGATCCGGATCAACTTACTGGGGCAGGCTCGTCCAAAGGCCGCCAAGAAGACCGTGCCGCTGGAGGCTACCGTCCAGTTGTTGTTTCTGGCAGTAGCGTTAGGACTGGCGCTGGTAATTCTGTCGGTGACCTATTTGCAGCAGAAAAAGCAATTGGACGCGGTCAACAAGAGAATTGCTGATCTGCGGGCAGAGAAGGCCACGTTGCAGCAGATCAAGGCGGACGTGGACCGATTCGAGAGCCAGAAAGCCGAACTGCAACATCGGATCGACGTGATCGAGACGCTGCAGAAGAACCGCACGGGCGGCCAGGAATTGCTGCAGATGGTTGCGAACACCGTAGTGCGAGTGGATTCGCTATGGCTGACGTCACTCGAGCGGAAGGGCGACTCGCTGGAAATTCAAGGCCAGGCCGGGTCGATCAATGCAGTGGCGAATTTTATCACCCAGCTCAGGCGATCGGGATATTTCGGGAAGGTAGAAATCAAGGAAGCCAGAGAGACAGATATTGTGAAATCGGCCCAGACATTCGGGTTTTCCATGACTGCTGACGTGGTGCACGCACCATCTTCGGCGGGCACGGCCCAAGCGCAGCCCACGGGTTCGGCACCGCCAGCGCAGCCTGCGGCCAAGGGGAGGAGCTAGCGATGGCGACCTCATTTCGTGATTGGCCCTGGCCTCTGCAAGCGCTGTTTTATATAGGGTTGGCGGTGGTGGTGGTGCTGGCAGGCTTCTATGTGCCGATGTCGCCGGTGCGAAACGTGCGGGCGGACCTGGAAACGGCGCAGGCCACTTTGAAACCTCTGCAGGCAGAAGTGGAAAGCCTGCGCGTTTATAAACAGCGCAGAGCCGAACTGCAATCGGAGATGGATGCGCTCCAGAAGCAACTGGCCACGCTGCAGACGATCGTGCCGGAAGAGAAGCAGGTAGATCAATTCATATTGATGATTCAGGCTGCGGCAGCCAGCTCGGGAGTGTCGATTCGCAAATTGACCGCCAAGCCTGTGGCGAATAAGCCGTATTACTTCGAGATGCCATTTGATATCGAAGCGGACGGACCTTACTTCGCGGTGCTGGACTTTTTCGCACGGCTGGGACGGCTGTCGCGAATCATCAATGTGGGCGATTTGAAGCTCGGCGGGATCTCAGGAAAGAGCAGCAACTTCCATATGTCGCCAGGAACTTCGGTGACAGGAACTTTCACGATAACAACTTTCTTCACGCAGGCGGCAGAACATCCAGCGGCTCCCACACCTGCTGCTGCGCCGGTTAAACGGTAAGGCGATGACGATGACACTGGCAAAGACATCCGCAAGAATGTTGGCAATGCTGGCAATGTCACTTTGCCTCGCCTCCTGGGCGGGTGCGCAGGATAAACCGGCCAAGAAGCCGTCGGCCAAAGGGAAACATGGGGCGGCAAAGCCAGCGGCGCCTGCTCCAAACCCGAATACTGGTGCAGCTCCAGATGCGGGCAAGCAGGAGCCGGTAGTGGCAAAGAGAGATCCGTTTGAGCCACTGGTCAACGATAAACAGCCTACGCACGGGCCGTTGCCTCCGGGGAAAGCGGGATTGATCATCGCGAGCGTGCATGTGGACGGCACAGTGCGGATGCCCAGCGGAATGATCGCGGTGGTTTCTAATCCTGAACAGCGCGTGTACTTCATCCGTGAAGGCGACCGGTTGTACGACGGGGAAGTGCAGAAGATTGGTTTGGATGGCGTGACATTCAAAGAAAACTCAAAAGATGCGTTCGGCAAGTCGGTGGAACGAATCGTGACGAAACGAATTTATCCGAGTGCAGGAGAGCAGCAATGAGGATCATGTGGCGGGCGTGGGGGCTGGCAGCGCTGATTGCAGTCAGCCTGATTCTGACGAGTGGAGCACTGGCGGCGACAGATGGGCCGGTAGTGCACGTGAAGGCGGTTGTAAAGGACGGGACCGTGCGGCTGGAGGCACAGGCCAGCGGGCCCTTCGAATACACCAGCTATCGCCCGAGCGAGAGCCTCTATGTGCTCGACCTGAGCGGAGTGACGGCAGGCGACCAGTCCGGCGCGCGCGTGGTGGCTTCGGACCTGATCAAGAGCTATCGCTTGATCAACTACGCTTCCGGTCAAAAGCCAGTGGTCCGTCTTGAGAT
>Ga0210384_10005220_pt1 | contig 14249 bp, 13 predicted proteins | sample IncBWH2MmetaG_FD_160574 | JGI IMG/M metagenome (GOLD analysis project Ga0210384, IMG submission 160574) | Forest soil microbial communities from Barre Woods Harvard Forest LTER site, Petersham, Massachusetts, United States - Inc-BW-H-2-M | ecosystem: Environmental > Terrestrial > Soil >...
GGCTGGCGCTCGACACAATGATCGACTCATTGCGGCCGATCTGCGCACCGAACTAGGAGCCCCGCGCGGTTAAAAAGTGCGCGCCGACCCTCGCCTGCGGCCCATCCGGACGGCTACACTATGGCCCACGCCCCGATGGCGAAATTGGTAGACGCAACGGACTTGAAAAATTGAGCGGCAGCCGCGGAAACGCCCTGCTGAATCCCGTCAAAGTCGGCGAATCCCCGGGATATCCTGAGGCAACGCCGAGCCAATCCGGACTGCGCTTAAGGCAGCCGGCAGGTGTAGAGAGTGGACGGCGGGGACCTAAAAGCAGTTCTAACGGACTCTCATGGTCGTGGCGCACTCCAGACCCCAAACGCGCAATGGCGCGGCGGCGCAAGCCGTAGCGGGTACGAAAATCCGTTGACCGCAAGGTCATGCCGGTTCGACCCCGGCTCGGGGCACCAAGCTGTCCTGCCGCTACAGGGCCAAGCGCTCCGGTGCCGGCACGCACCAGATGTCGATGGGTCCTCGACGGCCGCGCAGTTCGAACTGCGGGAGCTGCAGAAAGGAAGTCGATGCCGAGCTGCCCGGGGTCTCGGCAGAGATACGCAGGGCCGCGGCAACGGTACAGGAGAACAACACTTCTCCGGCACGCGCGCGGCTGCAGAGCCTCGCGGCGACATTGACCGTGTCGCCCACCAAGGTCGTGACCTTGCGCTTGGGCGGGCCCAGGACTCCAAATGCCACCTCACCCTGGTGCAGCCCGATTCCGATCCCGGCCTCGATGGACAGCTCGCTGCGCCAGCGCTTGGCAACCGGCTCGAAGCCCTTCAACATGGCATGCCCGGCCGCCAAGGCTTCAGAGGCGCCGCCGTTGCCTTCCGCATTCACACCGAAGCCCGCCATGATCCCGTCCCCTGCCATGTGGTACACCTCGCCGCCGAGCTCATGGGCAGCACCGCCGAGAACTCGAAAGAATTCATCCAGCAGCGGCACGACACGCGCCGCCGGCAACCGCTCCACCATGCCGGTGTAGCCGCGAAGATCGGCGAACAGCACGGTAACGCATGCGGTTCGTACCTGCGTGGGCGCACGAATTCGGGTGACGAGAATGGAGCCGCTAGGGCGCAGACGCGGGCCGCGAGGTTCACTCATGGCGTTGATTATGCACGAGCTTGCCAAGGAATAGAGAACGGCGTAATTTTTCGGCATAAGCACACCTGATCAAATCGATTGGCGGCGCGACCTTAAGGCCAAGATCACTTGGGTTCTTGTCGCGAAACTGTTGGGATTGATTCTGCTTTGGTTTCTTTTCTTTAGAGGTGGCGGCGCGTGATTGATCTGGACGTCGTTGCGCTCTCGCGCCTGCAGTTCGCCCTTACCGCGCTCTATCATTTCTTGTTCGTGCCATTGACGCTCGGCCTGTCCATGTTGCTCGCCATCATGGAGTCGGTCTACGTCATGACCGGCCGCGAGATTTGGAAGCGGATGACCCAATTTTGGGGCGTGCTGTTCGGCATCAATTTTGCGATGGGCGTTGCCACCGGCATCACGATGGAATTCCAGTTCGGCACCAACTGGGCTTACTACTCGCACTACATCGGCGATATTTTTGGCGCCCCTGTCGCGCTGGAAGGCCTGATTGCATTTTTCCTGGAATCGACTTTCGTGGGGCTGTTCTTCTTCGGCTGGGACAAGCTGTCAAAGATTGCACACCTCATCGTCACCGCTTTGGTGGCACTGGGCTCGAGTCTCTCGGCCCTCTGGATTCTGATTGCCAACGGCTGGATGCAGCACCCGGTTGGCGCGCACTTCAACTACCACACCATGCGGATGGAATTGTCTTCTTTCGCCGAGGTGCTGTTCAATCCGGTCGCTCAGGCGAAGTTCGTGCACACCGTTGCGGCCGGCTACGTGATGGGTTCGGTCTTTGTCCTGTCGATCAGCGCCTGGTATTTGCTGCGCGGACGCAATGCCGCGATCGCGAAGCGCTCCATGGCGGTGGCGGCGAGCTTCGGTTTGGCATGCTCCATCTCGGTGGTGGTGCTGGGCGACGAGTCGGGCTATCTGGACGGCGAAAATCAAAAGATGAAAGTCGCTTCCATCGAGGCGGAGTGGCACACACAAGCGCCGCCGGCCAGCTTCACGCTGTTTGGATTTCCCGACGTCGCGGCGCGCACGACGCACGCCGAAATAAAAATTCCGTGGGTGCTGGGCCTCATCGCAACCCGGTCGTTCGATCAGCCGGTCTTGGGTATCGATGATCTGGTGGCCCGGGCGCGCGCGCGCATCGTCCTGGGCGCCGATGCCTATGCAGCGCTGCAGCTGCTGCGCGGCTCGACGGAGCCGTCGGACCCGGAGCTCGTACGGCGATTTGAAGCAAATCAGGCGGACCTGGGCTATGGGTTGCTGTTGCTGCGCTTCACCGACAGTCCTGCTGCGGCGACCCCGCAGCAGATCGATGCGGCCGCCTGGTCGACCGTGCCGAACGTGCCGGTGCTGTTCTGGTGCTTCAGGCTCATGGTGGCGCTCGGTTTGTTTTTCATCGCGCTGTTCGCGACCGCATTTTACCTTGCCACTCGCCACCGGTTTGACCGGCATCCTTGGTTCCTCAAGTTGGCCTTTTTCAGCTTGCCGTTGCCCTGGATAGCGGTCGAGGTAGGCTGGATCGTCGCCGAGTACGGCCGGCAACCCTGGGCCGCCGATGGGGTGCTGCCCACATTTCTCGGCGTGTCGCGCATGCAAGTGGGCAATGTCTGGTTGTCGCTGGCCGGATTCGTGGTCTTCTATTCAGCTTTGGCTGCCGTTGACGCATTTCTGTTGGTGCGCACGATCCGGCGCGGCCCGGATGGAATGGGGTATTCGTCATGAGCGCGACGTTCCTGGACTACGCGACCTTGCGGATAATTTGGTGGTTGATCATCGGCGTGCTGCTCATGGGGTTCGCGATCACCGATGGATTCGATCTGGGAGTGGGCGCGAGCTTTACTTTTCTCGGGCGTACCGACGCCGAGCGCCGCACCGTGCTCGCATCGGTAGAGCCGGTTTGGGAAGGCAATCAGGTCTGGTTCGTGTTTGGCGGGGGGGCGGCCTTAGCCGCATGGCCGCTGTTGTACGCGATCTCCTTCTCGGGTTTGTATCGGGCCATGTTTCTGGTGCTGATCGCGTTGATCTTGCGTCCCGTGGGCTTTGCGTATCGAGATAAATTGACCGACGTGCGGTGGCGAGCTGGCTGGGACATTGTGCTGACTCTCGCGGGCGGAATCCCGGCCCTGTTGCTCGGGGTTGCCTTCGCCAATCTTTTTCTCGGCATACCGTTTCATTTTGACACCCTGCAACGCCCCGTCGTCACGGGCAGCTTTTTCAACTTGCTGCATCCTTTTGCGTTGCTCGGCGGAATCATCAGTTTTTCCATGTTGATTTTGCATGGAAACGTCTATGTTTCTCTAAAAGTAGGCGAACCCATGGCGGCTCGCGCACGCCGAGCCGGCCGAGTGGCATCCGCGATTTTTCTGGTGGCGTTTCTCGCCGCGGGGTTCTGGTTGTACTCGGCGCTTGGAGGTTACGAGATCACGAGCGTCGTCGATCATGCCGGGCCGTCCGATCCGACGCACAAGACCGTCGCCCTGGTTGCCGGCGCCTGGCTCAACAATTTTCGCCACTGGCCTTGGATGTGGACTGCGCCTGCATGTGCGGTGCTTGGCGCGCTCGCTGCCCATGTATTGCTGCGTGCCCGGCGCGGCGTCGGCGCCTTCGTGGCGAGCATTTTGGTTCAAGCGGGTACAATATCGACGGGTGGATTTGCACTGTTCCCGTTCTTGCTGCCCTCTTCTACTTTCCCCAATCAGAGCTTGACTGTGTGGGACTCCTCCAGCAGCGCCAAGACGCTGCTGATCATGCTGGGCGCCGTGAGCGTGTTCCTGCCCATCATTCTGGCCTATACGGGGTGGGTCTTCAGGGTGCTGCGCGGCCGGCTGACGCTGGAAAATATGCACGAGCATGAGGGCGGTTATTGATGTGGTATTTCAGCTGGATACTCGGTACCGGACTGGCGCTTTCCTTTGCCGTATTGAATGCGATTTGGTATGAAATCGTCGAGCAGCAGCCGGACAAGACTGAAGAGAGCACCGCTCCCGCGGCGAAGGGGAAATGACCGGCAGCTAGAAGGGGTAGTTAAGACCGGTGAACACCGCGGCGCCTTCAGAGCCATAGCCGACATCAACATAGCCCACCACATAGGGCCGGGCGATGCCCCGAAACCCGACCCCAAAGACTTCGTGCACGTGACTCAGCGGATTGGTGGTGGTGCGCCCAAAAACCCGGCCGAAGTCCGCGAACGGCGCAACCTCGATGTCGAGACGCGTGGTGACCGCGTCAAAAGTGAACACCTTGCGGCGCAATTCGACGGTGGCTGAGAAGGAGTCTCGATCGTAGAATCGCCCGGCGCCGAAGCCGCGCAAAGGCTGCTCGCCGCCGATCACGCTTTCGCCTCCGCCGATGGTGCTGAGAGCCCAAAACGGTATCTCGTGGACGGTCGGCAGGTAGCGCAGCGAGGAATGCGCGGCGAGGACCGTGTCCGTTGCGACCGGCCAGACGCCTCGCCCGTCGATTCCCGCCTCGCTGTACGAGGAATCGTTCACCAGGCCGTTCTTCGAGGATGCGCCCACGTACCATACCCACTGCATTCCCCGGCTGGGTACGGTCAAATCATCGCGGGTGTCGTACACCAGAGAGAGGCGATTGAGGAATTCCTTGCTGGTGCCAAGCCTGTGGGGAAATCGCGTGTCAATGGACGGCACATCCTGCAAGGTGCCGGGCAGGACATCCACGGTCTGCAGTCGTGAGGTGTAGCGCAGCTGCCACGTGTGGTTGAAGTTCAGTCCGACCTGGACTTGCCCGTATTCTTGCTGGTCGGTGAAGTTGGTTTGCGCGGAGGCGCGCGTTTGATTGCCGATACCGTAGAAGCGCGTGGTGCCGTCGCGGTCGTAGACCAAACTGAAATTGAGCGACCAGCGGCCCTCGCGCAATCGGCCGAGTTGGTACTCCCCGTCAAACTCGCGCTCCACGCGCTGCTTGATCCCCGCCACCGCCGACCATTGCTCATCGCCCGAGGAGAACGAATAAATACGACCGTGCACGCCGACCCCGAAATTCGGGTTGTAGATCACGTCGGGCGCGACGATTTTGCTGACATTGTGATTCTCATCGGTGCTGACCCAGGTCGGAATCAAGCCGATCGTCGTGCCGCTGTCCGGGTCCTGCGCGACATAGGGAATGGGAATGAACGGCGCCGTTTCCGGGTTGAACCATCTCGTCCAACCGGGCATTGACGGGGCTGGAGGCGGCGGCACCTGCAGCGGTCCGGCCGGCGCTTCGGGCCCCGTGTCGCGCGGCGGAATCTGAGACCAGCTCGGGGCGGCCACCGCGAGCGCGAGGGCGGCACCAGCCGCGATCGCGGCATTCTTCAGCGGCACTAGTGAACTCCGCTTGGCGCACCGATGTGCTGCATCAGGCGTGATTTCACTTCGACGGGAGTAACCGAGGGACGCGGGAGATCGACCGGCGTGCCGGCGCGAATGAGCAACCTCGCAAAGCGTGCGCCATCGACCGGAGGCTCATTCAGCCAATTCGAGATCCGGCCAAGGTTGCTGGTCTCGAGCGAAGAGGCGTAACCGCAGGCGGCAGCCATGGCTGCGAACGAAACGCGCGGCGAAACGGTCGCTTGCCCGCCGGTCGAGTCATGCACGCCGTTGTCCAGCAGCAAATGCCAAAGATTGGGAGGACCGTAAACGCCGGCGGTCGCGAATGCGCCCAAGCGCATCAGGGCGGCGCCGTCGCCGTCCAGCGCGATGACGCGAATGTCCGGACGCGCCAGGGCCAATCCAAGAGCCAGGGGCAAAACACACCCCATCGATCCGACCATGTAGAGATGATTGGGGCGATCGTCAATCGCGTACAACTCGCGTCCGCAAAATCCCGTGGAGGCCAGCAGCACCGTCGACTGCAGCGGCGTTTGCGCCACCACGGCGTGCAATGCCTCGTGCCGCGAGGGTCTTGTCTCGCCGGCCCGATCGCAAATGGCGGCGGCCCTGTCGGCCGCGGGGGTTCGGCCGCCGATCCGATCGGCGCCGGATTTCAAGGGATAGGCGGCAACGCTGCCTTTTTGCATCACCAAGGCGTAAGGCCGGCCGCTCTGATCCATGTGTGCCATTGCCCGGTCAAGCGCAGGCCCAATTTGCCCGGTCTCCGTGGGAAACAGCTCCCAGGGTATTTCCATCGTCTCCAGCATGCGGGGTGTAATCGGGCCCATCAATGCATGTTGCGGTTCGTCGGCGACGCCCGGCTGCGCACGCCAGGTGACGACCAGCAATTGCGGCAGCCGAAACGTCCAGGTCAGTGAGGTGAGCGGGCTGACGGCATTGCCCAGCCCGGAATTCTGCATCATGGCGATGCCACGCCCGTGCGGTGCGCTCGCATCGCCTGCCAGCGCCACGCCGGCAATCAGAGCCACCGCATCGCCCTCGTTCGCCATGGACAAATAGCGCAACGACGGATCTTGCAGCACATAGTTGATGAAAGGCGTCAGAAAGGAACAGGGCACGCCGGCGTACCAGTGAAATCCTCGCTCGCGCGCGGCCTCGACAAAATTGCGCGCCTCGATCATCGAGAGAGCGGCGCCTGGGCGTGAGCAAAGTCCACCGCCTGCCGCAATTCATCCAAATCATTCACTCCCCGCCAATGGCCATGCACATATAAAACCTCTATTGCCGAGCCGCCGGCGACCAGCGCGTTGAGCAGCGCCGGCATGTCCAGCGCCTCGAAACCGTACTCGGTCCGCAAGGCCTTCATGACCGCCTTGAGTTTACCGAGACCCGCGCGGCTGACATTGAGCAAGCCGATCCATCTGCCGTGCGGGGCACGGTCCGAATCGGCCGCGCCGGCGACGCGCTCCAGCAGAACCGGCGTGCCGAACAGTCCCCGATCGTCGCCGCGCGAGCAATAGGCGAAGTCGCGCACGGTGTGATTGCTGCCGCCCGCCGTCAGCGAGTCCACCACCACGGAAAATTCGGCCGTGGATTCAACGAGATCCCGCAGCACATAGCTGCGGAACAGCAAGTCGCCGTAGGCAATGACGGCATCCGAATCCAGCGAATCGAGCGCACAGGCCAACGAGGTTAGCTCGCCGGTTTGAGCGTAGCGCTCATTCAGCACGAGCTTGATACCCGCCGTGTCGATCGCATCGGCCCGATAGCCCCCGACTACGGTGATATCGTTGATGCTCTCTTTCTTGAAGCCGTCGACCAACCAGCGCAGCAACGGTTTGCCCGCGATCGGCAGCATCACCTTGGGGCGGTCCTTGGTCATGCTCTCCAGTCCCCTTCCACGGCTGGCCGCCAGCACCACGGCTGCGCGCGGGACGGTCGAATTCGACAGATAAATCCGCTCCGCCGCCGAGTATTCGTCGGCATCCTGCAAACGAAAGATCTCGTTGACCGAGACAATTCGATCCTCAACATTCACCAGCGTCTGACTCTCGAAAATCTCTTTGGCAACGCTTTGCATTGCGGAAGCCGCGGAACGCACCAGGTGATTGGCCCAAATGACGGTGCTGATGCCGGCCTGGCGAAACACGTCGGTTGGCGTGCTGTAGTAGCGGGTGGGCACGATGATCAACGGAGAGCGACGCGCCCATTCTTTGGCGAAAGTCACGATCTCGTCCGGTTTCGTCAGTTTACTGTGAATCAGAATGGCGTCGGCACCCGCCAGACGGTACGCTTCCGCACGCCGCAGGGCCTCATCCATGCCCCATCCCGCGATGAGTGCCTCGACCCGCGCGACAATGGAGAAATTGGCATCGCGCTGCGTGTCCTTGCCGGCGGCGATCTTGCCCGCAAATTCCTCGATGTCGGCGAGCGGCTGGCGCTCGCCGTTCAAGAAACTGTTGGTTTTTGGGAACTGCTTGTCCTCGATGCAGACGCCGGCGATTCCGCGCTGCTCGAGCTTGCGCACCAAACGGCGCATATTGTTGAAATTGCCGTATCCCGTGTCGCCGTCGAGCAGAATGGGCAAATCGCTGGCATCGGCCATGAATTCGAGCATCTCGACGACCTGCGTCCAGCTGGCTTCATTGTTGTCGCGCACGCCAAACTGCGCGGATATCGACAGTCCCGAGGCCCAGATGCCCTTGAAGCCCGCCTCCCGCACGATGCGCGCCGACAGTCCGTTATGCGCCTCCATCAGAAATTCCAGCTCCTCGCTCTGCAGCATCTGACGCAGTTTGGCGCTGCGCGTTGGTGAGCTGTTCTTGGCATTTATTCCGGCGACGACCGCCGCGCGTATCGATGCATTCATGGGCCACCTTTCGAGATAGGCTGAAGTTGCGGCAAGACCTCTTGGGTCGCGCGGACAACGTCAACGGCAAAATCGATTTCGATCCAGGGAAACCCCGTGACGTCGGCAATTTCGAGCACGTGACTTCTCTCCTTGAGCAGATCGCGCACGGCTTCCTCATGAGGCATATGAGCGCGCCCATTGTCCACGTATCCCGCCACCACCGCAGCCAGCCGCCGCGCGCCGGCTTGCCCGAAGCGGAAGAAGCCGACGGACTCGCCGATCGTGTCGAATTTCAAATCGGCTGCCAATTGTTTGCGCAGTTCGACGGGGACGCCATTGCGCACGCAGAGCTTGACCGGTTCATCGCCCGCTTCAAAATCGCGGTCAATCAGCAAGCGATTCACGGGCTTAGTTCCGGCCACCAATGCTCCCAAGATGCGCTGGTCGTACAACACGTCCGCATCCATCAACAGGATGTCGCCGCCCCGGATCAGCGCGTCGCTGACGGTGTGCACGGTGAGCACGCTGCCAAGCTCAAAATTCATGTTGAGCACGATCTCCGGGCGCGGCGCCCAGTCCAGGCGATCGAGTTCGGCCTCAACGAGTTCGTGGCGAAAGCCCAGTGCCAATACGACGTCGTCGATGCCGGCGATCTTCAGCATGCGCAGATGCCTCTCGAGCAGCGTCATGCCGTCGAATCGCAACAAGCATTTGGGCAGTTGGCTGTCCTCGGGTAATTGCAGACGAATACCTCGCCCAGCCGCCAGAATGATAGCGCGCATCAAAATCCTTCTTTAAACCTATCTCAAGGCGGGGCCGCGCCCACGGCGGCCGCCGTGTCAGGGGCGGCAAACCGCAAGTACAGCAATCCGGGCAAGCCTAGCAATAATTCGCGCGCGCGCTTGCCCAGCGACAACGCCAACCCCGCATCCGGCGCCAGCCCGGCGAGCGGCGCCAACAACAGGTAGCCCCCCTCTTGCACGCCCAAGGCGCCCGGAATGGCGAATCCAGCGCCGCGAATGGCCTGCCCCAGGCTCTCGAGCACAAACGCGTCGCGCCAGCTCACCGCCGTACCGAGGAATCGGGCAAGCAGAAAAACCTCGCCCGTGCCGACAATCCAACCGACCAGGCTCAGTGAAAAGCTGGCCGTGACGGGTCCGTTGCGGCGGTAAGTGGCCTGCACGGCAAGGTCAATGGCCTGCGCTTGTGCGACCCACTGCGACCAATCCCGTTTGCGCGAAAATCGCCTTATCGCGCCCATTAGTTTACTAAAAAGACCGCGCCTCTGAATCAGATAGAATCCGCCCACTTGAATCGCCAGAAAGGCGCTGGCAATCAGCGCCGCGCTGCGCAACGCGGATGGCGAAAAACGCGTCGTTAGCATGCCGAGCACCACGACACCCAGCAAGGCAAAGCCAATTTGCGCGAATGTCTGCAATGTGGTGCTGACCGTAATGGCCGCCGCGGCCTGTTCCAGGGAGAGACCGCGCAGTGCCAGGTGCCGCGCCATGACCACGGGACCGCCGATTTGGCCGGCGGGCATCAGACTGTTGGCCGATTCGCCCACCCAGCGGGCCAGCAATGAGTCGCGCAGTGGATTGCGGCTCGACCCGGGTTCGAAGAGCACGCAAATTGCCACGGCGTCGAGCGCGAGCGGCAGCAGGTGAAACAGCGCCGCCGGCAGCAATCCCCAGCCGGCATGCGCGAGCGTCGCGAGGATCGCCGGCAGGTCCTGCGAAAGCAGGACGCCGACGAACAGCAGGACGCCGATGCTCAACAGCCAACGCGCCGTTGCGGTCACTCGCCTGGTCCCAGGAAGCGGTGAAACACCTGGCGAAAGCCGAAGTAGGCAAAGGCGTCCTTCATGTTGGAGATGAGGCGCCACCAAGGCCGCATGCGCGGGTCCGTGACATACTCGAACGTCAGCGAGATACGGGTTTCACCCTCGCGCGCAGGGCTGATGCGATGTCGCAGGGCATCTCCATCGAAGAGCGCCAGACCACCGGGCGGGATTTTGAGCGATCCGGACGCCATGGCGGCGCCCTTCTCGCGCGTGTGCAGCTGATAGTCCAGCCGGCAGGAGGAATCGTCGACCAAGCCCAATAGCAGGGTGTACCGCCGGCCGGCGTAGTAGGAAGTATCGTAGTGCCAGCCGATGTGATCGCCGGCACGCGTATAAAAATACAGAGCATAGGCGTGCGGGTCCTCGGCCGGCGAAAGTTGCAGCTGCTCACCCGTCAATTGATCAAGCCATCGCCGGAGCGGCGCCGAGCGGTAGAGTTCGGCGATGACGGGCGCGCGCTTGTCGATGGTGTGGCGGCTGACGCTGCCGCCCTGTTTGTGCCCTGGCAAGTAGTTGCGATTCACCGAGCCGCCAACGGCGGCCGTGGCGTCGATCAATTGCGCCGTGATCTCGGCGGGCAAGAAATTCTCAACATAGAGAAAGGAACCCTGCCTGGCGTATTCATCCCGCAAGCCCGGAAGGTCCAGGGAATCCAATCGTGAAGCTAGGGCCGGCTCACCGCCGGTTCCGGTCGCCGCCACGCTTATCGGGCGACCCCCGTCGCCATGCGGCGATCTCGACGCCTCACCCGTTGAAAGTCGATGACCACCCAGACGGCATACAACGGCGCGCAGATTGACGCCGCGAGCAGCAAGGGCACCAGCGCATTGCAGAGCGTTGCCAAGGGCAACAGGTAGAGCACATCTTCAGTCTCGAAGCCGCCCAGGGAAGCTTGTCGGGTCGCTGCCTTGCCCAGCAACGCTTCGATTCGCATGCGCAGATAAAAAATCAGCGCGACCGCGGTCCCCGCCACCAGACCCAGAATCGCCGGCGGGAGAACCAGATCGATACCGGGCTTCGCAGCGATGCCGACACCGATTGCAATGAACAGCAAAACAGTCACCGCGGCATCGCTGGCCAAGTCGTAAAGATGTCCGATTCGGCTGGTTTTGCCGCTTATGCGTGCCAGTTCGCCATCGGTGTGGTCCAGAAAATTCGACAGGATCAGCAGCAGCGCGGCGAGGTTGGACCAAGCGTAGCTTCCCGGCATAAAAGCCGCGGCGGCCGCCAGCCCTACACCTAAACGCAGCGTAGTCAAATGGTTAGGTGACACCCGGCTGTCGATGAGCGGCACGACCAGACGACGCGCCAAGCGAGCGTCCCAGGGACGTCTCGCAGCCGAGATCGGATTGGGTATGGGTTCCGGGTTTCGCATAAGCACACCGCGTAAACATTATGTTACGCCAGATGGTGCTTCGTCTTCAAAATGCAATATGCCGGCACGCGCGCGCCGGTTATTTCATCGGCACGCCGCAACGAGCCAGGACAGCGCGCAAATCCCTTATAGGCGGGAAGACCTCGTTGTTCCGGTCCGCACCCTGCGCATCGTAGGCCCTCTGCTCGTATTCAACGATTTCCTTGTCCTCGCGGAAAATGTTTTCGGTAAACCAGGTCACGAAGGGCCATACGGCGTGGATAATTCCCGGAAAACTCGGCTTCTTCACCGAGAGAAAACCGTAGGTGCGATTGCTACGCTGCTCAGCGTCGAGCGGGGTGTAGCCCAGCCACACGTCGAGAACCGGGTCGTCGGATTGTTTGATGTCCCGGCCGACCCATACCTTTAGGCTTTGCATCGGGTAGTCGGTGCGGATGCGCATGTGATCGGAAAAATCCCGCTTTGCCTCGCTGCGCTTGCGCATGAGATCGACGATCACCTGCTCGCCGACGGATGATTTTCCTTCGGTGCGGCTGAAGCTATATTCAACTTCCGCCCAGTTCTCGCCATGATTTCGTCCCAGACAACGGGCTCGAATGGATCCCATGTGCTTGCGATGCATGAATTGATGGTTCATGTCGAAAAGATTTTCGTGCATGAAGGTGTAGTGACAGGCAACCTCGCGGTTGAGACGGCGCGTCTTGTAGTCCCTGCGCTGCGAGGAGCCGAGAGTCGATGGCAGGCGGCTCTCCGCCAGGGTTGCATCGCCCGGAAAAACAAAGATCAAGCCATCGATTTCCCGCGCCGGGTAGCTCCTCACACCGGTGGGCAGCCGTTCCGGGCCAAGGTACGGGACGTTGATGCATTTGCCGGTGCAGTTATAGACCCAGCCGTGATAGTGGCATTTCAGCTCATCGCCGCTGACCACCCCGAGATGCAAGGGAACCTGGCGATGCGCACAGCGATCTTCCAGCGCAAACGCCCTGCCGCTCTTGCCGCGGTAGAGAACAATGGGATCACCGGCGAAACGCCGCGCCAAAGTCTTGCCGGGTTTCAGTTCGTCGGACCAGGCAAGCGGATACCACTGATCGGGGTGAGCGCCGATGCGGCGCAGGTCGATTGGGTTCGCCGCCAGCAGCGTCACCAAATTCGAGCTTTCTTCGGACATGAACGCGGATTCTACCCGATCCGCGTGGCTTGGTCGGTGTGATTTCAATGGAGGCTAAGGTCGCCCCAAAACTGTCGATCCAAAGGCCTCGTAGCACGGCTACTTGGGTGCCCTTTGGAGGCTGCTGCGGCGCCCCGTTTGTTGCACGGGCCACTTTCTTGCGATGCTCCCGTGTCCGCTCGTGAACTATGCCGCAAAATCCACTTGCTGAGCCGATCTAGGGTCGCAATGCGGTTACAATCCGCGCAGATAACTATCTTTATAGGGCAACGCTTCTAGTCAGGGACCGACATGCGATCACCGCTTGAGTTAGCTCCTAATCCCCATAAAGCCGACTGTCGACACCGCACAGCCAGCATTTCCACAATACCCACAATTCAAACGCCACACGGCGAGGCCAAGCAATGATCTTGAAAAATAAATCCGTAGAGGTCTGGGCCTTGAGCCGACTTGTTCCGGCTTTGGCTGTCTTCTTGGTAGCCGGGTGCGCCACAACCTCCATACCTCAGCAAGTGGTATCTAGCAACGCAAGCGCGGCTCAACAGGCCGAGGCTCAGCGTCAAGCAGCCGTTGTCGTGGTCAAGACCCTCAAACGAAAGGTGGCGATCGGTCGGTTTACGAACGAGACCCGTTACGGGAAGACGTTTCTGGTGGACGCCAACAACGATCCCTTGGGGAAACAGGTCTCAGACATGCTCTCGACGCGCCTGGTAGCCTCACAACAGTTCCTTGTGTTTGAGCGGCCGGACCTCGACAAGGTGAAGGCCGAACAGTCGATCACGCACGAGTCGGGCCTCGTGGGCGTGGACGTGCTGGTCATCGGATCGGTCACCGAGTTTGGCCGCAGCACGACCGGCAAATCAGGATTTTTGAGCGGCACCAAGGTTCAGACGGCACACGCCAAGGTCGAAATCAGACTTGTGGATGTCCGCACGGGCTACGTCTTCTTTACCGCCAGCGGCGCGGGAGACGCCAGCACGGAATCCGGCGAAATCGCGGGCTTCGGCAGCAAGGCGGATTACGACGCAACCCTCAATGATCGTGCAATCGGCGCGGCAATCACCGATGTGCAGAATTCGCTGATCGCCAAGCTGGAAGAGCGTCCGTGGCGCACCGACATCCTCAAAGTCGACGGACGTCAACTATATATCTCGGGTGGATCGCGCCAAGGCCTACATGTCGGTGACACGCTTTTTGTGCTCAAACAGGGTGAGCGCGTCAAGAGCACTCAAACTGGATTTGATATTACTCTTCCCGCGAAAAGAGTCGGGCAGATCCGCATCATGAGCCTCTTTGGCAGCAACGAAACTGATGAGGGCGCAGTAGCGGACATTCTGTCCGGCGACATCAGCGACGCACATAAAGACGGTCTCTACGTCAGCGAGAAGGAGTAGATGCCGTGAAGTCATTCATATCTCTGGTTCTAGTGGCCACACTGGCTGCCTGTTCGATGCCCCAGACCACGGTTCGTACCGGCATGGCAGCGCCCACATTGATAGTGACGGGCGCGCCCGCCGGCTCCGTTCTGTTCGTCGACGGATTGA
>Ga0210384_10005221_pt1 | contig 14248 bp, 11 predicted proteins | sample IncBWH2MmetaG_FD_160574 | JGI IMG/M metagenome (GOLD analysis project Ga0210384, IMG submission 160574) | Forest soil microbial communities from Barre Woods Harvard Forest LTER site, Petersham, Massachusetts, United States - Inc-BW-H-2-M | ecosystem: Environmental > Terrestrial > Soil >...
GATCCTGTCGGCGGTCATCTTCAACGCCCTGATCATCGTCGCCCTGATCCCGCTGGCGCTGCGCGGCGTCCGCTACCGGCCCCTGGGGGCGGCCATGCTGCTGCGCCGCAACCTGATCATCTACGGCCTTGGCGGCATCATCGTGCCCTTCGCGGGGATCAAGCTGATCGATCTGTTCATTGCCGCGGTGGGTCTCGCTTGAGGGCCCCGGGCTCTCTCGGTTGGAAGGCGGAGGCAGTATGAATCCGGCTCGACACCTGGTTCCGGCAATTCTCGTCACCCTGGTGCTGACGCTCCTGCTGGGAGTCGTCTACCCGCTGGCGGTGACCGGCCTGGCGCAGCTCCTCTTCCCGGATCAGGCCCGCGGCAGCCTGCTGCACCGGGACGGCAAGGTGGTGGGGTCGCGGCTGATCGGTCAGCCCTTCGCCGGCTCCGGCTACTTCCACCCCCGCGCTTCGGCGGCCGGGGCGGGCTACGATCCTCTCGCCTCCGGCGGCACCAACCTGGGGCCCACCAGCCATAAGCTGGTGGTCGAGCAGGTGGGCGCGGCGGCTGCCGCGGCGCGCGCCGAGCGGCCCGGAGCGCCGGTGCCGGTCGACCTCGTCACCTCGTCCGGCTCGGGCCTCGATCCCCACCTGACGCCGGCGGCCGTAGACTTCCAGGTGCCGCGCATCGCGCGCGAGCGCGGCATGCCCGAGGACGTGGTGCGCCAGCTGGTGCGGCGCCATACCGAGGGGCGGCAGTGGGGGGTGCTCGGCGAGCCGCGGGTCAACGTGCTGGAGCTCAACCTCGACCTCGACGCCACCAGGCCGCGGCCGCGCGGAGGCGCCCCGGCGGGCGCGCGCTAGCCGGGCGCCACCGCCGTCTACCGGTCGCCAATCTGTCCAGGCAGAGGACTCTCGAGGACCCGGAAGCGCTCGCGCCATGACCACCACCCAGCCTTCGGCCGACAGTTTCCTCAATCTCATCCAGCGCTCGCGGCGCGGCCGCCTCAAGGTGTACCTGGGTTACGGTCCCGGCGTCGGCAAGACCTACCAGATGCTGCTCGAAGGTCACCGGCTGAAGGCGCAGGGAGTGGACGTGGTGGCCGGGCTCGTCGAGACTCACGGCCGCGCCGACACCGAGTCGCTCTGCCTCGGCCTGCCCGAGATCCCGCCGCGCACGATCGACTACCGCGGCGTGATCCTGCGCGAGCTGGATGTCGAGGCGGTGCTGAAACGCAAGCCCGAGGTGGTGCTGATCGACGAGCTGGCGCACACCAACGTCCCGGGCAGCCCGAACACCAAGCGCTACCAGGACGTCCTCGAGGTGCTGGCGGCAGGCATCCACGTCGTCACCACGCTCAACGTGCAGCACCTGGAGAGCCTCTACGACACGGTGGAGCGGTTGATCGGCGTCAGGGTCAAGGAGCGGCTCCCCGACTGGGTCCTCGCCGACGCCGACCAGTTGGTGAACGTCGACCTCGCCCCCGAAGACCTCCGCCGGCGACTGGAGGAGGGCCGCGTCTACGCCACGGAACGGGTGCCGGCGGCGCTCGACAACTTCTTCCGCAAGTCCAACTTAGAGCAGCTGCGCGAGCTCACCCTGCGCGAGATCGCCTCGATCATCGAGCGGCGGGCGCGCCGCACCCCGGGCGAGGAGGGGTTGCAGGCGCCCGACCAGATCGTCGTCTGCCTGTCGTCGCGCAGCCCGGACGCCCCGGCGCTGCTGCGCTATGCCTCGCGCCTCGCCGGCAAGCTCAACCGCAGCTGGTACGCGCTCTACGTGCAGACCGCGAGCGAAGACCCGGCGCGCCTCGACGCGGCAACCCGCAAGCGGCTGTCCGAGACCTTGGCGCTCGCCCATCAGCTGGGGGCGATGGTGATCACCTTCAAGGGCGAGGACGTCGCCGACACCATCCTGCGCTTCGCCCGCGAGTACCGGGTCGGGCACGTGGTGGTGGGCCGGCCCGGAGAGCTGCCGCGATGGCAACGGCTGCTCGGCCGCCGCACGTCGATCGAGAAGCTGATCGCCGGCGGCGATCACCTGGCCATCGTGGTGGTCGACGAGACCGGCGTGTCCGAGACCGCCGCGGCGTCGGAGGCCGCGGCGGCGACGCGGCCGGCGGCCGCCGGGGCCGCCGAGCAAGGCGCGACAGCGCGCCCGACCCTGGTGAAGACCGGAACCGCGCCGCCGGCCCCGTCGCGGCCGGCTGCCGCCGACGCCGGGAAAACCGCGCCGGAGCCGGCACCCCGGAGAGCCGTTGGCGGCTGGTCGGTGCTCGGTTCCACCACCTCGGGCCGGGTCCGTGTCTCGGACTTGCTGAAGCCTGAGGCGATCGCGTTCTTCGACCAGCCGGTCGCCAAGCGGGACCTGCTCCGCCTGCTGGTCGACCTGCTCGGCGGGCGGCAGGAGCACATGGTCAGCGAGGACGTCGTCCGCCTGCTGGAGCGGCGCGAGCAGGAGGCCTCGACCTTCCTGTCCGAGGGCATCGCGCTGCCGCACGTGCGCATCCCGGACCTGGCGATGCCGCGGATGGCTCTCGGGCTGCTGCGCGCCGGCCTGAGCGACGCGGGCTCGGGCAACATCGAGCAGGTCTTCCTGATCCTCTGCCCGGACCGCAGGCCGGAGGGCTGCCTGCAGCTGCTGGCCGTCGCGGCGCGGATGTATCGCCAGGCCGATCTGCGCTCCGAGCTGCGCCGCGCCGTCACCGCGGCGCAGGTGCTGGCGGCGATCCGCGCCTGGGAGGACGCTCAGGAGACGCGGATGGAGTAGGTCTCGAGCGCCTCGCGGCCGCCCGCCGCGGGACGGCCGAAGAGATGGAGGGTGTAGGCGCCGGGAGCCAGCGCGCCGCGCCCGAGGGTGATGTCGAACTCCTCGAAGGAGTCCTGGCCCCCCGGCGCGCGGAACATCCGCGTGGGCTTGCCGACCGGCCGCCCCTGCGCGTCCCTGACCTCGATCTCGTAGTCCGGATAGCTGTCGCGGTGGCGGGTGTGGAGGAGGAGGGTGGCCGCCCCCGACGACAGTGGGATGGCGGCGGCGGCAGGCGCTCCGGTGCCGCGCTCCGCCCGCTCTGCCGGCTCCACGTCGGTCACCATCAGGTCGCTCTCGATGCGCGGCCCCGGCGGCGGCTGCGACGCCCGCAAGGCGTCGGAGCGCTGGCTCAGCTCGCCGGCGGTGCGGCCCAGGGCGGCGACCTGCTGCTGCAACTGCCTGTTCTGGTCGGCGAGCGCGCTCAGCCTCGCCTCGGCCTCGCCGGCGCGGCGGCGGAGCTCCGCCTCGGCCGGGCCGGATGGCGCCGGTGGGGCGGCGATCGAGGGAGAGGCGAGTGGACGAGCCTTGGCGGCAGCGGCCGCGCCGGCCGGGGTCGGAACCGGGGCTGCGCCGGCCGGGGCCGGAACCGGGGCTGCAGCCGCGGCCGGGGTCGCAGCCAGGCGCCTCTCGAGCTCGCGGGAGTGGCGCGCGCTCTCGATCCATCCGGTCGCGGCCAGCAGCCCCACGACGCTGGCCGCCAGGGCGGAGCGCTGCCAGGCCCGCCGCGCCGCGGCGTCGTCGCGCCGGCCCCCGGTGGCCGTCGCCGCCGGCGCAGTCGCAACGGATGCCGTGGCCGACGCCGCCGGCGCAGTCGTCGCAGCGGCCGCGGAAGCCGCCGCCGCCGGGGCCGGCAACTCCTGCTGCCCGGCCGCCTGCGCCCGGGGCGCCGGCAGGATCGCGATCCGCCCGTCCTCGGCCGGATCGGCGAGCAGCCGGCTGGTCCGCACCAGCTCCAGCTCGGCGGCGCACTTCGGGCAGCCGGCGAGGTGCTCCTCGATGGCACCGGAGTCGGCGGTCGCGTCGCCTGAGGCTGCCGGCGCGCCGCGCTCCCCGGCTTCGGCGGCCCCGACCGTGGCGCCGGAGCCGCCGGCCTCGGCCGCCCCGGCATAGGCGACGAGCGCCGCCGCCGGCGGGTGCCAGTCGAAGAGGTCCCACGCCACCCGCGTGTCGGCCAACGCTGCCCGGCAGGCGTCGCAACCGCGGAGGTGCTCGATCAGCTCCCGGCGCTCGCCGGCCTCCAGGGTGCCGTTGAGCAACCAGGGAAGCAACTCGGCCGCCAGGTCACAGTTCATCGTCATTCGCCATTCGCCCCCTTACTGAAGTTGGGCGATGAGGCGGCGGCGACGTTACGCCGGCGCGCCGGCGCGCCGCCGAGCAGCTCGCGGCGCACGGCGACCGCTTTCTCGCGACAGCGCAGGACGCGCACCCGCAGCGTCCCTTCCGCCACCCCCATGCGCTGGCTCATCTCGCGGTAGGAGTGTCCCATCGCGATCAGCCGCCACATCTGGCGGCAATCCCCGGACACCCGCTCGAGCACGCGCTGCACCAGGTCGCGATCCTCGTGGCCGCCGGTCACCGGCGGCGCCAGCGCGCTTCTGCGCTCGTCGACCTCCTCCAGCTCGGTCCACTGCCAGCGGCCCAGCGTCCGCAGCTGGTCGAGGCAAGTGTGGCTCACCACCTGCCAGAGGTAGGTGCGCAGCGACGACTCGCCGCGGAACCTCCCCTGCCCCAGCAGCCGAGTCACCTCCAGCCGCACGTCCTGCAGCACGTCCTCCCAGCGCCCCGACAGCCGCCGCTGGTAAGGCCAGGCCGCCCGCGAGATCCAGGCGTCCACCGTCCCGACGGCCTCGGCGTCTCCCTGCAGATACCGCGACACCATCTCCTGGTCACTCGTCTCCATCGCCCCCCCGGACGCAATCCTGGCACAACCACGGCTGCCAGCGGGCCGATGGAGAGAAGGTGCGATAGGATCGAGCAAGAGAGTCCCTCCTTGGCGACCAAGCTTGTCTGTCGGCCTGAGTCCGGTGCGCGGATGAGAAGCAACGGCATCCTGGCGCCGCTGGTTCTGTGCCTCGCGGCGTACAGCCTTTCCTGCGGCCACCTGCCGCCCCCGCGGTCAGCCGACACTCTTCAGGCGCCGCCAACTCCCCGGCCGTTACCTCCGGCACCGGCGGCCAAGCCTGCCGACCAGAGCGAGCTGCGCCTGACGCTGCCCGCCGGCACCTACGTGCGCCTGGCCATCCTGTCGACCTCGCCGGATCTGATCGTGCGCCATCTCGGGCCGGATGGGGAGACCGAGGAGCTGCAGGTGGCGGGCGGCGGGATCGAGCCGCCCCGGCTGTCGTGGGTCACGGCTCGGGCCGGCAATTACCTGTGGACCGTAGAGCCCCGCAATCCGCAGGGGCCTCCCGGCGCTCACGCACTCGCGCTCGAGGAAGTGCGCCCCGCGGGGCCCTGCGACGAGGTCCGGCTCCGTGCCGAACGGGCGCTGCTCGCCGCCCGCCGGGAGCTGGGAGGGCCGCGCCCCGATGCGGCCTCCAGCGCTCGTGCCCTGCTCGAGCCGGCGGCCGCCGGCGCGGCGCAGGCCGGGGAGCGCCGGGCGGTGTTCGAGGTGCTGCTCGAGCTGGCGCGGGCCGCCGCGCGGCAGCAGCCGGCCGAGGGCGCTCGTCTATTCGAGAGCGCCCTGGACCTGGCCCGCGAGCTCGGCGACCCCTCGGCCGAAGCGGTCGCCGTGCAACGCCAGGCGGAGTCCTTTCCCGGCTCGCTCAGGCTCGAGTCCCTGCGCGCCGCGCTCGAGATCCGGCGGCAGCTCGGCGATGAGGGCGGCCAGGCGCACCTGCTGTATCTCGTGGGGTACTACCACGAGCGTCGCGGCGAGATCGCGGATGCGGTGGACAGCTACCGGCAGGCGCTGTCGCTGCATTGGCGCACCGACGACGAGTATGGGCAGGCAGTGACGCTGGGCGAGCTGGGCGTTCTCTTCGGCGGCCTGGGAGACTCGGACCGGGCTCTCGACTACTTGGACGTCAGCTTCGCGCGCGGGCAGGAGGCTGGCGCCCTCGACCTGCAGGCTTTCGCCCTCCGTGAGCGGGCCAGCATCGACATGGACCTGGGCGAGTTGCAGGCTGCGCACGACGAGTACGCCCGGGTCCACGGTCTCCTGTCCACGGCAGGCCCCAGGGCCACGGCAGGCTCCGCCACCGAGGCGGCTTGGGCGCTTGATGGGCTGGCCGTGTCCCTACTCTACATGGGTCAGCCGGAGAAGGCGCGGCAGTGGTACGGCGAAGAGTTGAGCGCCTTCGAGGCGCTGCGGGATCCGAAAGGACGGGCCTACGCGCTCCTCGGCCTCGGCTCGAGCTTCGAGGGCGAGCATCAGCCGGGCAGGGCGCTCGAGTATTTCCAGGAGGCTCTGAGCATCATCCGGGCGAGTGGCCTGCGGCAAGTCGAAGGGTTGGCCCTCTATGACCTCGGCAAGGCCCATCGCGAGCTCGGGCAGCCGCTGCAGGCCATCGCCGAGCTCGAGGCGGCCTTCGCCCTCGAAGCGGCCGACCGCCCGGTGCGGCAGGCACAGACCCAGATCGAGCTCGCTACCGCCTACCGTGAAGCCGGCAAGCGCGCCGCGGCCGAGGCGGCGTTTCAGCACGCCGCGCAGCTCGGCGGCGCGGCACCGCTGGTCGAGGCCGCGGCGCAAGCCGGCCTGGCGCGTCTCCGGCGCGACCGCGGCGACCTGGCGGCAGCCCGCTCCGCGATCGGACGGGCGCTCGCGATCACCGAGGAGCTGCGCTCGGGAGTGGTCCGGCCGGACCAGCGCGTCACCTTCCTCGCGGCGCGCCGCGGCTACTTCGAGCTCTACGTCGATCTGTTGATGCGCCTCGATCGGCAGCAGCGTGCTGCCGGGCACGACGTCGAGGCGCTGGCTGCCAGCGAGCAGGCGCGCGCGCGGGGCCTGCTCGATCTGCTGGCGAAGGAGCGCGTCAACGTCCGCCATGGCATTCCAGCCGAGCTGAAGCGGCGCGAGACGGAGATCGGCGAGCGCATCGCGCGCCTGCAGACTCGCCTGTGGTCGTCGCGGCAGGCCCTGCCGGATGCCGAAGCCCAGCGCCTTCGGCGTGACCTTGAGCGGGCGGAGGAAGCGGAGAAGGAGCTGGACGCGGAGATGCGGCGCCGCGAGCCTGCTTACGCGGCGGTGCGCGCGCCGGAGACCTTGCCGCTACCCCGAATCCAGGGACTGCTGGACGAACGGACGGCACTGCTCGAGTTCTTCGTTGGCGACGAGGGCTCCTATCTCTTCGTCGTGACGCGCGAAGGCCTGGCGGTTCATCCGCTGCCGTCGCGGCGCCAGCTCGACCCGCTGGTCGAAAGCGTGCGGAACGCCGTCGGTAGCGACAGCCGGCTGCGCGCGCGGCACTATACCCAGGACGCCTACCAGCTCTACCGGCAGCTGCTGCTGCCTGCCGCCGGCGAGCTGCGCGGCAAGCCGCGCCTCGTGGTGGCGGCGGACGGGCCGCTGTACTCGTTGAGCTTCGAGGCGCTGCTGACCGCCGCCGTGCCAGACGGCGGCCTGCCCCGGCGCGACCTCCCCTATCTCATCCGGGAACGCTCGGTGTCGTATGTCCCCTCTGCGAGCGTCCTGGCGCAGCTGACGGCCGGCCGCGCCGCCGCCGGCGATGCGCCGGCCGCCGGCAAGCTCTTTGTCGGTTTCGGCGATCCGGCTCGAGCTCCTGCTGCCGCCCAGGAGAGCGGCGGTGCGGCGACGAGCGACTCCGGATGCGCCGCGGCCAGCGGTCCCGCCTTGGAGCGTGGGTCGGGAGTTGCTCCGGCCGGCCTGGTTCAGCCGCCGCCTCTGCCCGCGGCGCGCGACGAGGTGTGCCGCATCGCCAGGTTGTTCGGAGCAGACCAGGCCACGGTCTTCCTGGGGTCCCAGGCGAGCGAGGAGAACGTCAAGGCCAGCGCCGTGGTGCGCTCGGCGCGTATCCTTCATTTTGCTGCCCACGGTCTGCTCGACGAGGATCATCCGGACCTCTCCGGACTGCAGCTGACGCATGCCGGGGACTCGGCGGAGGACGGCCTCCTGCAGGTGCGCGAGATCTTCAACCTGCAACTACGGGCGGACCTCGTGGTACTGTCGGCCTGTCAAAGCGGCTTGGGAAGAGAGGTCTCCGGCGAGGGCCTGATCGGGATGACGCGCGCGTTCCTGTACGCGGGCGCCTCCAGCGTCGTCGTCAGTCTCTGGCAGGTGGATGACGTGTCGACATCGGACCTGATGGTCGGTTTCTACAGCCAGCTCAAGGCCGGGCTGGACCGGTCCGACGCCTTGCGCAACGCCAAGCTCGAGCTGATCGAGCGTTCGCGATACTGGCATCCTTATTTCTGGGCGCCGTTCATCCTGGTTGGAAAGTCGTGACGAGCGATGGGATCACGGCAGCGGCGCCGTAACGGCGTTGGTCACATCAGCGCCTCACATGTGTAGGTGAGCCGAAACCAAGACTGTCGTTTTCCAATCGAGGAGGCAGGGATCATGAGCAACGGGACGCCGCACAATGGTGGAGGCAGCTGGCCGCCGCCAGCCGCTCTCACCGTCGCGACGACGCTGAGCGCGGTCGCGACGGTTGCCGCCGCGATGGGTAACACGAGCGTAGCCGCCGCCGCCGCGGCCGGCGCCACAGTCGCGGGCGGGATCGCTATCGCGAGCGGCAAGAAGTAAACCTCAGGCAGCTCCGGAGCGGCGGCACGCCGGCAGGCGGTGGCACACCGCAGGGCGGCACGGAGGCAAGGTGGTGACTCGCCCGGGGCGCGGGTAGAATCGCGGCCTGCCCGCCCGGCCGGAGGCGTTCGACGGTTCGGACTGGCCGGCCGGCGTTGCGCGGCTGATCGAGCCGCCGGGAGCTGGACCGATGATCGTACTGGGACGTGGACCTGTAGCCGCCATGACGGCCGCCTTGCTCGGGGTCTTGGCGCTCGGCGCGCCTGCAGCCGCGGCAAGCCAGGGACTGGCGGATGGGCGGGAGGGGGCCAGGGCCGAGCCGGTACCCAGCCTGGTGGTGGCTGGGCGCGGCGAGGTGCGGGCGGCGCCGGACGAGGCGACGGTGCGTCTGGGGGTGCTGGCCCAGGCGGCGACTGCCGGGGCGGCGCAGCAGCAGGCGAACCAGACGGTGACGGCGCTGCTGCGGGCGGTGCGCGGGCTGGGCGTGCGGCAGGAGCAGATCCGGACCTCCGAGCTGTCGCTGTCGCCGGTGTTCGCGCCGGTGCGGCCGCAGGCCGGCGCCGCGGGCGAGGAGCCGCAGGGTCCGCGCATCGTGGGGTACCAGGCGAGCAACTCGGTGACCGTCACCCTGGACAAGCTGGACCAGGTCGGCGCGGTGGTGGACGCCGGCCTCGGAGCCGGCGCCAACCGCCTGGAAGGGATCGCGTTCGGGCTGCGCCACGACGAGGCGGCGCGGCAGGCGGCGCTGCGCGATGCGGCTGCCCAGGCGCGCGGCAAGGCGGTGGCGCTGGCCGCGGCCATGCACGTGCGCCTGGTGGAGGTGCTCGAGGTGCGGGAGGAAGGGACGGCGGTCCCGCAGCCGCGCTTCGAGTCGATGCGGATGTCGGCGGCCGGCGCGGCGGTCGCCACGCCGGTCTCGTCGGGGCAGCTGGACGTGAGCGCCGCCGTCACCGTCCGCTACCGCATCGCGCCCTGCCCCGCCCAGGGCGCTTGCGGCGAGACGCCCTGATCGGCCTCGCCAGGCTAGTCGTCCTCGATCGCCGCCGTCCACTGCTCGACCTGCTCCGGGCTCATCGTTCCGGAAGGCGGCAGCCGGGCGTCGAGGTAGCCGTGGGTGGAGATGTCGGACAGATACTGCGCGCGCGACAGGATGGTGCCTCGGCACAGAGGGTCGGCGCTCGCGCCGCTCACCGTGTCGCCGGCGGCCCCCTCGGCACCGGCCGCCGGCTCGAAGGTCTCCCGTGACAGCCGCCCGATGAGGGTCGCCATCACCGTCGCCGGAACGCGCGCGGCGCCGGGCGGTGGGTGCGTGGCGCTCGCGGCGCTCGCCGGGGTCGCCGGGGTCGCCGGGGTCGCCGGCTGCGCCGGGTAGATGTAGCCGAACAGCACCAGGTGGCTGAGCAGGACCCGCCAATGCTCGCCGAAGCGAGCGAGCAGCCGCTGCCAGTCGAGCTCCTCGGCGCAGCAGCGCAGCAGGTGGGCGACGTCGGCGCCGTCGTAGCGCTCGCGCTCCATGATGAACGCCTTCGACCAGAGCATCTCCTCGGGGGGGCAGAGCCGCACCTGCACCCCGAGCACCTCGCCGCGCCGGGCGTGGCGGAACCAGGCTTCGTCGACCCGTGTCAGACCGTTGCCGGAGCCGAAGATCAGGTCCACGAAGCTGCCGTCGGCGCCGTGGGCCTTGCCGAGCCAGTGCGGGAAGTTGCGCTCGACCGGGTAGCCGGCGGCGGCCAGGGCGGCCAGCGCGCCGTCGAAGTCGCGGGGCTGGATGAAGAGATCGAAGTCCTTGGTGTGGCGGACGATGCCGGTGTAGAGGGCGAACGCATAGGCGCCCCCGACCAGGAAGGGGATGCCGGCCTGCTCGAGCACGGCCATGGCGTTGCGATAGAAGGCGGCGATCTCCGGAGAAAGCGGCGCCGGGTGGGGACGGGAGAGATTCGAGTTCGTCACGCGCAAGCTTCCTCCTGCCAAGCGAGGGAGCAAGAGCTGTACCAGTACCGGGCGCGAGGCACCTTGAGGCCCCCTTGCCTCCCTTGGGGCGAGGGGTCCCAAGGGAACCGACCTTGGACTTCGGGTGCCTCGCCCCAAGGGAGGCAAGGGGGCTTCAAGGTGCCTCGCGCCAGGACGACCCCGTGGCACGCCGATTGCCTCGTTGGCGCGTCGGACGGAGGCCGCCCTCGGGCGGCGCGGCGCGGCGGAAGGAGGGTGAGAGATGGCGGCCCAGAACGGAGTCGTACGCATCGCCGCCCTGGCCGATCTGCACTTCGGCCGGGTGGCGGAGCCGCTGCTGCACCAGACGCTGGCCCAGGCGGGACGCGACGGCGACGTGTTGCTGCTGTGCGGCGACCTCACCGATCATGGCCTGCCGGAGGAGGCACAGGGCCTGGCGCGCGAGCTGAAGCAGACGGTCGGGGTGCCGATCATCGCGGTGCTCGGCAACCATGACTTCGAGTCCGGCAAGCCGGCCGAGGTGCGGGAGATCCTCGCCGAGAGCGGGGTCAACATGCTGGACGGCGAGGCCTGCGAGGTGGAAGGGGTGGGCTTCGCCGGGGTCAAGGGCTTTGCCGGCGGCTTCGGCAAGCGCGCTCTCGGTCCCTGGGGCGAGGAGATCATCAAGCAGTTCGTCCACGAGGCTGTCGGCGAGGCGTTGAAGCTCGAGTCGGCCCTGGCGCGGTTGCGGCACAAGCCGCGCATCGCGGTGCTGCACTACTCGCCGATCCAGGAGACGGTGGAGGGCGAACCGCGCGAGATCTTCCCATTCCTGGGCTCGAGCCGCCTCGAGGAGCCGCTGGCGCGGTATCCGGTGGACGCGGTCTTCCACGGCCATGCCCACCGCGGCCAGCCACAGGGCAAGACCGCCGCCGGCGTGCCCGTCTACAACGTCAGCTTCTCGCTGCTGCGGCGCACCTTCCCGGAGCGGCTGCCGTTCCGAGTGATCGAGGTCAAAGCGCCCGCGGTGGGCGCCTTGGGGTAGCTCTTACAATAGGGCCCGGGAGGCCCGCGAGCGCTGTAGTAGACTTGGGCGCTCGTAGGCGGCGGACCGGCGAGACCTGCCTGGACACCCTCCTCGGCCAGGGACGATGAAGAGCAGCGAAGGCTTCGTTTTCGTGCGGCGCGGGTTGCACCTCTACTACCGGATCCTCGGCGAAGGCCGGGAGACGGTGGTCGTCCCGAACGCGAACTGGCTCGCCGACGCCCTGCAGCCCCTCGCGGAGGGGCGGCGGCTCATCCTCTACGACCCGCGCAGCCGTGGCCGTTCGAGCACCGTCACCGACCGGCGGCACCTCGGCGTCGAGCAGGACGTCCGCGACCTCGAGACGGTGCGCCGCTACTTCGGCCTCGACCGCCTGTCCCTGCTCGGCACTTCCTACCACGCCGCGATCACCGCGCTGTACGCGATGGAGAACCACGACCGCGTCGAGCGCATGCTGCTGGTCTGCCCGATCACCCCGCGGCAGCCCGGGGAATGGGCCCAGGAGACCCCGTCGCCGGAGGTGCTGATCTATCCGCCGGGGGTGCCGCGGCTCGAGGAGATGCGGCGCGAGGGCGTCGACCGCGAAGACCCGGTGGCCTTCTGCCGCGCCTGGTTCACCTACTTCCTGCTTCCCGCCTTCATGGGTGAACCGGCGGCGGCGGCGCGCTTCCCACTCGACGACGTCTGCGGTTTCCCGAACGAATGGCCCACCCACACCATGACCCTGTACTTCGATCACATCGTGCCGAAGATGAAGGCCTGGGACTTCCGGCCGCGCCTGGGGGGGTTGAAGTTCCCGCTGCTGGTGGTGCAAGGCACGGACGACCTGGTGCCGATCGAAGCCTCGCGCGACTGGGCCGCGCACGGCGGCAACGCGCGCTTCCTGCGCATCGAAGGCTCCGGCCACCATCCCTACCTCGAGCGCCCCGACGACTTCTTCCCCGCCGCCGCCGCCTTCCTCGCCGGCACTTGGCCCACCGCCGCCGAAGTCGTCCGCAAGGCCGCCTGACCGGCCTGGGGATCAGAGCGATCGCCGCAAGCTCCCAGGCAGGTCGTCGGAGAGCAAGACAGCCGTAGAAGGGAGGAACGGAGGGCTCCAGGCGGCGAATCTCCCTCCGCCGCCGTTTGGGCGAGCCATCGCAGTCCACAGCCAGCTCGAGCAACACCCTCGCCCAAACGGAGGCGGAGGGAGATTCGCCGCCTGGAGCCCGGCCGGGAGGGGTTCCCCGGAGGCCCGCAGTCCGCCGCCCCTGCATCGACCACGGGCGCCTCGCCCAAAGCGAGGTCAGAGGAAGGTTCTACTCCCCAGGCCCGGATCGGAGGGTTTCCCCGGAGGCGTCTAGACGCCGTCCGAATCCACCCGCGGCATCGGCCGGCGCTGCCGGGTGAGCAGCGCGTCCCGCAGCCGCTGCCAGGTGTCGTGGAGGGCGGCGCCGGCGCGCTCGCCGGGGCCCTGCACCACCTCGAAGCGCGCCGCGTCGCGCGTCACCGCCTCGGCCGCCAGCGCGTCCTGCGCGGCCTCCAGGCGGTCGGCAAGCACCTCGCTCCAGCCGTGGGCACGCATGCCGGCGTCCTCGACCGCGACCTCCTCGCCGAATCGCGCCAGGGCCTCCGGCAGCGGCTCGTTCCAGTACGGATACTCGAGCGCCAGCGGCAGCAGGACACCGTGGCGCATCCGGACGGCAAGATGCCCGAGTCCCGCCTGCACCTTCACCGGCCTGTCGCGCGGATCGGCAAGGGCGCCGCCGGCGGTAACCCAGAGGGTGGCTCCGGGCTGGTCGAGGAGCCGGGTCGCGGCCTCGAGGAAGCGGCGGGCGCCGCGGGCGCTCGCGGGATCGACGGCAAAGAATCCGATGCGGGAGAAGAGGGGGTCCCGGCCGAGCGTCGCCTGCTCGATCGGCGCGTAGTGGCGGCGGTCCGGCAGCAGGTGGCTGGCGAGCCGCAGGCACGCCAGGGGGTCCCACCACGAAGAGCGGTTCAGGTAGACGACCAGGGGCCGCTCGCGGGCGGCGGTGAGATCCGGGCGTTGCGCGCGCGACAGGCGCACGGCATGGAAGTGCCGGGTCAGGTGGCGTTCGCCGAGGCGCCGGAAGGCCGGCATCGACAGCGGTGCGATCTCCGCCTGGACCGGTGGCTGCGACGACGGCGGCAAGGCGCTCGACGATCTCACGGCATGCTCTCCTCTGGCACTGGCCGCTTGCCGATCGGATGCCAGGACAACCACATCAGCATGCGCGCAAGCCGCCGCGACCGACGGCCGGTGCCACAGAGCGCCGGCGGGGCCGCCGGCGCCGATCGAATCCACTCGCCGGCAGAGCGTAGCACGACCGATCGACGAGGCGCCGTAGTCCACTCTTCGGACCCGAGGCGGGACGCCAAAGTCTTCGGTACCCGGATCCAACCACGACTCCTCAAAGGAGATGGTGGCCGTAGAGGGAGGAAGAGAGGGCCTTGGGGAGTAGAACCTTCCTCTGCCGAGCTTTGGGCGAGGCGCTCGCAGTCCGCCGCCCCTCCATCGACCACGGGCGCCTCGCCCAAAGCGAGGTCAGAGGAAGGTTCTACTCCCCAAGGCCCGGGTCGGAGGGATTCCCCGGAGGCGTCTGATCCTGAAACGAGGATTAGTTGTCGGATCGGCACCGGCCGCGGGCCGCCTGCTTTCCACAGGCGAGAACAAGAAGCCCCAACCAGAAATGTTCTTGGAACGTAAACATTTGATCCTCAAAGGGTTACGCTTGCAACGGTGACCCGACCGCGAGTATGTTGCGGGAGTGGAAATG
>Ga0210384_10005222_pt1 | contig 14245 bp, 10 predicted proteins | sample IncBWH2MmetaG_FD_160574 | JGI IMG/M metagenome (GOLD analysis project Ga0210384, IMG submission 160574) | Forest soil microbial communities from Barre Woods Harvard Forest LTER site, Petersham, Massachusetts, United States - Inc-BW-H-2-M | ecosystem: Environmental > Terrestrial > Soil >...
CCTGCTGAGTTTTTTGGCCTGTCGTGGTCAGCGCCCCGGTCGGGGCGTAGCGCAGTCTGGTAGCGCGCACGCTTGGGGTGCGTGAGGTCCCCGGTTCAAATCCGGGCGCCCCGACCATTTTTTAATTCGAACGCCGGACCGCCCCAACGCGCCCCTGCCCAGAAAAACCGCGTACACTATTACAATTGAGACTAGTCATTCGAACGATGCCGCACATACTTTTGACAAACGATGATGGATACCAGGCCGAGGGGCTGCGCGCGCTGGCGGAGGCGCTGGCCGGATTTGCCACGGTGAGCATTGTGGCGCCGAGCCGGGAGCAGAGCGGGACGGCGCAGTCGCTGACGCTACGCACGCCGATTGTGTGCCACAACGTGAAGGAACGGGAGTGGGCGATTGACGGAACGCCGGCGGATTGCGTGATTGTGGCGCTGCACAAACTTTTGCCGGAAAAACCGGACATGGTGATTTCGGGAATTAACCACGGCGCGAATCTCGGGGAAAATGTCTACTACTCGGGAACGGTGGGCGCGGCGCGCGAAGGGGCGCTGCATCATATTCCGTCGGTGGCGATGTCGCTTTGCTCGAAAGGAGCGAAGGCGAAATTCGAGAATTCGGCGCGCGTGGCGCGGGCGACGGCGGAAATGATTTTGAAGGAAGGATTGCCGGATCAGGTTTTGTTGAACGTGAATGTGCCGGAGCCGTGGAAGGGCGGAGTGAAATTCACGCGGCAGTCGCAGAAAATTACGCGGAATCAACTGAGCGAGGGAAAAGATCCGCGGGGGCGGAGTTATTTCTGGCTGTTCGAACAGAAGATCGACAAGGATGTCGAGCCGAATACGGATTACGAAGCGATTTTTGCGGGCAATGTTTCGATTACGCCGCTGCACCTCGATCCTACGCACACGGAATCACTCAATCATCTTTCCCATTGGGGAAAGCAGATCGCGGCTGCGTTTCAGCGGTGAGTTGCAGCCAATAGATTTGTTCGCGGAGGCACAGAATATGAAACATGCGCTTCTCGCAGCGTTAGTTCTTATCGTGGCAATTTCGCCGGGTCTTTCGCAAAACGCGAAAGAAGCATCTGTCCGGCCGCGAAGTGGGTTCGTGCCGGATGAGAAAACGGCAGTAAAAATCGGTGAGGCTGTATTGATCCCTGTTTACGGGAAAAAACAAATCGATTCCGAGCGCCCGCTCACAGCGAAGCTGCAAGGTGACATCTGGATCGTTACGGGAACTCTGAACTGCGGCGCACCCAGATGTGACGGCGGAACCGCCGTCGTAAAGATTTCGAAAGCCTCTGGAAAGATACTCTTCATGACTCACTACAAATAGTGTGCCTGGCTTCGCGGCCTCGCTCTTAGCGCGCTCCTGCAATCGCGGGGGCGATTAGCGGGATGTTGTTTTTTTGCATGGCGTCGTTTAGGGCAGGGATGTCTTTGGAGAGGACATCGCGCCACTTTGCTAGCTGGGCTTCGAGTTGCGGGTCGAGGTCCGCTAGCACAGCATATTCGGCGGCGGTCGGGGCGGTATCGGCGCTGTCCACGACCTGGTCCAGATAGCCGAACTTGCTGTTGAGCTTGGTGGGGTAGTTGGCTTCGTCCTCGGTGGCTTTTGCGTTTACCTGAATCAATTCTTCTTCGATGGCGCTGATTTTTTTGCGCAATTCGCTGGAACCGGATACCACGGATTTGGCGTCGTCGCGTGAGCCGAGGCGCCGCTCCAGTGCCTGGAGTTGGGTTCGCAGATCGCGAATAGCCAGAATTGCTTTGTTCATTTCGTCCTGGCGGTCGCGCAATTTGAGCATGAGTTCGAATTGTTTGCGCAGGTCTTCTTCGGAAGTTTTCACACGAGGATCAAGAGTTACTTCGAGTGGAACCGTGGAACTCTTTCCCGAGACGGTCAGCCGCGCCTGATAATGACCCGGCAGAACGAGCGGGCCGATGGGCCGACCGTTGCTGTAGATGGATAAGGGAATTTTCGTGGGCGTCTCGAAACGCAAATCCCACGCGAAACGATTCAAGCCCACTTCTGCTGGGATGTGCTCGACGTCTTCATCGTGTTCCCACTCTTCGGGGGAATCCTCGGTTTTTTTCTTTTCGCTCGTAAATGTACGAATCACTTTGCCCTGGGCATCGAGCAGCTCGAGCCTTGCCGGCTCTTTGGGTTTTTCTTTCAGGGAGTAATAAAGAATCGCGCCGTCCGGCGGATTCTCACCGATGGCATAGCGGCGGCGATTCGTGTGGCCGGTGCGCGTTCGAACCGCTACCGCGGGCGCGAAGAGATGCGCGTCCTCGGCCGCAATCGTGGGCGTCAACTGACGGAGCGGGCTCAGGTCATCGAGCACCCAGTACGAACGGCCGTGGGTGGCGGCTATGAGGTCTTTGCCGTGAATGATGAGGTCGTGGATCGGCGTCACCGGCAAATTGTTCTGGAGTAATTGCCAATGGGAACCGTCGTCAAAGGAAACCCAGACGGCGGTTTCCGTGCCGGCATAGAGCAGGCCTTTGCGAGCGGGATCTTCGCGGACGACGTGAACGTAGGAGTTGTCCGGCAATCCGCCGCTGATTTTGGACCAGGTCTTGCCGAAGTCGGTGGTTTTGAAAATGTAGGGATGAAAATTGTCGAGCTTGTGAACGTCCACGGCGGCGTAGGCGGTGGCAACGTCAAAGGGTGACGCTTCAATGATGCTGACCATGCCCCATTCGGGCATTTCTTTCGGAGTGACGTTGGCCCAATTCTTACCGCCATCGCGTGTGACATGGATGAGGCCGTCGTCGGTGCCGGCCCAAAGCACGCCTTCCTGCTTGGGTGATTCCGCGAGAGTGAAAATGACGTCGTAGTATTCGACGGTGTACTGATCCTTAGTCAGCGGGCCGCCGGAATCCTGCTGCTTGGATTTATCATTGCGCGTGAGGTCGGGACTGATGGTCGTCCACGTGCGGCCCTGGTCGGCGGAGCGAAAGACGACCTGCGCGGAATGATAGATGACGTCCGGATTGTGGGAAGAAATAACGATGGGCATGGTCCAGGTGTAGCGGTATTTTTCTTCGATGGCGGGATGGCCGTCGAGCATCATGGGCCATTCCTGGATGCTCTGCGCCTGATTGATGCGGCGATCGTAGCGCGTAAAGATGGGGCCTTCGTCATCGGCGTAGATAATGTTCGAATCGCGCGGGTCGGGAACCACGTAGCCGCTTTCTCCGCCGCCGACGGCATCCCATTCGGGGCGATCGATGTAGCCACGGTCGCTGCGGGTGCGAATGCCGATCGAAGTGTTGTCCTGCTGGGAGCCGTAGATGCCGTAGAGAAAATCGTTGTCGGCGGCGACGTGATAGAACTGGGCGGTCGGCTGATTCAGCAGGGTGGTCCAGTTTTTGCCGCCGTCCACGGAGATGGTGGCGCCGCCGTCGTTGCCGTTAATCATGCGCTGGGTATTCTGGGGATCGACCCACAAACCGTGGTGATCGCCGTGAGGTGCGTTGAGGCGCTCCCAAGTCTTGCCGCTGTCGACGGAACGATAGAGCCCGGTGTTTGCGATGTAGACGGTGTTCGAACTCTTGGGATCGGCCCAGACGTGGGTGAAATACCAGGCGCGCTGGCGGAAGCGGTGATCGTCGGTGACGTAGGTCCAGTGGTCGCCTCCGTCGTCGGAACGGTAGAGACCGCCTTTTTTCGCTTCGATGAGCGCGTAGACCACGTTCGAATCGGCGCCGGAAACGCCAACGCCGATGCGGCCCAGCGGGCCTTCGGGCATGCCGTTGCCTTCTAGGCGCTTCCAGGTATTGCCGTCGTCGTTCGAACGGTAGAGGCCGTCTTTTGCGCCGCCGCTATTGAGGGACCATGGCGTGCGGTACCCTTCCCACATGGCGGCAAAGAGGATGTGGGGATTTTTCGGGTCGAAGACGATGTCGATGCCGCCGGTGCGGTCATCGAGATAGAGAACTTTTTCCCAGGTCTTGCCGCCGTCGCGGGTGCGGAATATGCCGCGTTCGGTGTTGGTGCCGTAGGCGTGGCCGAGAGCGGCGACGAAAACGACGTCGGGATTTGTGGGATGAATGATGACTTTGCCGATGTGGCGGGTGTCCTTCAATCCGATGTTCGTCCAGGTCTTGCCGGCGTCATTCGAGCGATAGACGCCATCGCCGAAGGAGATGTTGCCGCGGATGCAGGCTTCGCCGGTTCCGGCATAGAGGACGTTGGGATCGGAATCGGCAACGGCGATGCTGCCGATGGAGGAGACGGTCTGCTTCTCGAAGAGAGGATCCCAGGAGACTCCACCATCGGTGGTCTTCCAGACCCCGCCAGCGACGGCGCCGAAATAGTAGGTGTTCGGCTGGCTGGGAACGCCGACGACGGACAGAGCCCGGCCTCCCCGAAAAGGACCGACGAGACGCCACTTCATGCCGGAATAGGACTTTGGATCGATGGGAGGAGCGGCGGCTTGCTGCGCGCGAATGGCACTGGACGATAAAAAGAGGAAGATGAGAGTAGAAACAAAAAAGCGAGCAAAGCCGGGAGAAGCTTTCACAAAGACCTCCGGAATTAGGGCGTGAAACGCAAGATAGTAGCGCGGAGGCAGGCGGGATGGAAGCGTTTTCGTTCGGATCGTCCAAGTCCGAACGGCCCCACGATCAGCTCGTTGGTGAAAAAATGATATCAACTGTGACCGCGTTGGTCAGGATAGGCTTGCCGTCGAGCGTAGCCGGCTGGTAACGCCATTGAATGACTGCTTCCTCTGCAGCTTTCCTGAGGGATGAATCCTCGGAAAGGCCTTCTCCGGAAATCGCGTGCGCATTGTAAACTGCGCCGTCGGCTCCTATAACGAAATAGACGCGGACAACGCCGGAAATGTGCTGAGAAAAAGCTTCAGTGGGGTACCCAGGTTGTACTTTTTTTATGAGCCGAGCAGGAATCAACTTTGCGGTCTTAGCAAGCGGCTTGGCTTCGACAAAATAGATTCCGGCTTCCCGCCGAAAGCCTCCGTCGATGAACATGAAATAAGCGATGTGCTTAACTTTCGAGTTCTCTGCATCTCCCGACGCTTTCCAACCTGCAAAGTAGATATCCAGAGGGGCTTTTATAGCCTGAAGCCATCCCCATTCCATCCCTTTGCCGGGCATCGGATCATCGTTTACTTTGCGAATAAAAAACTCTCCGTCCAGACTTGCAAAGCGCAAGAATGTCTTCCGACTGGACTCGCTATCAGCATCGAGCGTCTTGCGGTCGCACATGCCCTCCCAACTGTCTGCCTTGTCGGAATCGTACATTTTGTGAAGCCAAGCCACACAATTTGGAATCTCGGTATCTTTAATCAAAGCTGTCAGCCTCTCCATCTCGTCGTTTTTCGCCGCAGCGCGCATATCCTGGAGCAACTGTCGCAGCCCTTCCTTCGTATTCGGATAGGTAGAGACCAGTATTGCTTGGGTGGGAGAGGATGATGATTTGTCCTGAGCGCACATTGCGTGCGTGGCGGACACAGAAACTATAGCCAGGGCAAATATGCATCTCAGGAGTTGGCAGACTTTCATGACTGTTCATTTACCGAAATCTGCAATAAAACGCAACTGGTAACTGACGAGGGTAAAAGGGCAAGGATGGAGGCACGTGTGTTTCAGGACGAAAGCGCATTTACGATGCTAGGTTGACTCCCTTTCATAGTGCGGACTAATATGGCCATACGAGTCCCTTACCAAATCCTGGCACGCGATACTGAAATGGAAATTTATAACCCTGAGTTAGGCGCCTCCTCCATGACCATGAGTTTTGGGGCCAAACCCAGATTCCTGTTCTTATATCAGTGGTTCGCCGTCCTCATGGGTTTGGCAAGCATGGTAGCCGCATTGCCGGTGGCCGTGCTTTCGTTCGGATGCCACGGCGCGGCCCTGTTGCTCGGGAAGGTTCGTCCGTTACGCGACGCGTATGAATTCCTCTCCCGGGCGTACGACCGGGTGCTCGACCGGCTAGGCCAAAAAGTTCTGAGGGACTCGCGAGACGCGCCCGCGCTGCGGCTGATGGTTTCTCTTAGCCTTACGGCCGTGCCCATTTTCGCAATCCAGCTCGTTTTGGGAAAACCCCGGCTGCTGCTGGTGATTGCTTTCTATCTCTCTCTTTACGGCCTGAAGTTCCAGCGGTTTGTGCGGATGTTCAGCGCCAGCCACCTGGAAGCGCACCGGCGCGAGGGCTTTTTTGCAGGGAAATACGAAAAGGTTTTCGGCCGGTACCTGGAATTCTTCCTGGGATTCTTCTACGGGAACATTCCGGAGCTGGGCCGGACGGCTCACGTGTGTCTCCACCATCGAGAGAACAGCGGGCCCGACGACACGCGCAACACGATGGGCTACGATCGAACGAGCCGGCTCGATTTCCTGTGGTATCTCTCGGACAACATTTGGACGGTCCTGGGGCTCGCTCCCTACGCTTACTTCAAAGCGCACGGCGATGAAAAGAACCGCAGACGCATGCTGGGCGGAATGGCGCGCTACTACGCGTACTTCGCAGCTGTCTTTATTTACGACTGGAGAATTGGGATCTTGTACGTACTGGTTCCGATGCTCTGCATGAATTTCATCAACGCCATCACGGCGTGGGTGCAGCACGCTTTCTGCGATCCGGAGCGTCCTGAGGATTATTTCGCGAATTCCGTGACCGTTGTGGATGAAGTGAACTTCATGAACGAAGGCTACCACCTCTGCCATCACCACCGTGCCGGCCTACACTGGACCGAGATGCCAAGCCATTTCGAGCGGCTTCGCGAGCGGATGAGAGAGGCCGGCTCGCTGGTCTTCCGGGACGTGGATTTTATGGGACTGTTCCTCGAGTTGACCCTCCTTCGCAGAATGGATGTGCTTGCGGAGAAACTTGTGCCGTGGGAACCACTGAATCACGAGCAGCGATTGGCTTTACTGGCAAAGCGGACCAGCCTCAAGACCCCTTGACTGCGATAATCCCGGTGAAGGCGCCACGTGCAAACGGGCTAACCTGGACTTCCTCACAACCTCGCAGGGCTAATACATTTGATAAGATGCTTGGACGATGAGCGTGCAGAAGGTGTACGACGTTGCGGTGGTGGGGGCGGGAGCTTTTGGCGCGTGGACGGCGTGGCACCTGGCGAAGCGCGGGAAGAAAGTCGTGCTGCTGGATGCGTGTGGGCCGGCGAACGCGCTGGCGAGCTCCGGGGGCGAATCGCGGATCATTCGAATGGGGTACGGCGCGGATGAGCTGTACACGCGGTGGTCGCAGCGATCGCTGGGGCAGTGGAAGAAGCTGTTTGGAGATGCGAAACCGCCGTTGTTTCATGAGACCGGTGTGCTCTGGCTGGGCGGCCGGGATGATTCTCAACTGAAGCGCACCGCTTCCGTTTTGCGCTCCAACAACATTCCATTCGAAGTGTTTGACCAGGCCGAGTTGAAAAAGAAGTATCCGCAAGTTTCGTTCGAGGACATCCAAATCGGAATACTGGAGACGAGCAGCGGCGTCTTGATGGCGCGGCGTGCAGTGGCGGCGGTGGTTGCCAGCGCGGTGGGGCTGGGTGTTGAGTATCGGTGCGCGCAAGTGCTGAAGCCCGCGGGATCGGGGCGGCAGGAAACTGTTGTGACCAGCAACGGCGAAAAGATTGCGGCGGGCGAATTTGTTTTTGCTTGCGGGGCGTGGCTTGGCAAGATTTTTCCGGAAGTTCTGGGCCCGCGGATTTTTCCTTCGCGGCAGGAAGTTTTTTTCTTTGGGATACCGGCGGGCGATACAAGATTTGCTCCACCGGCGCTGCCGACTTGGCTGTTTCAAGAAGATTTATTTTATGGAATGCCGGACCTCGAGAGCCGGGGGCTGAAGATTGCGTATGACGACCATGGGGAGAGGGTCGATCCGGACACGCAATCGAGAATCGTCTCTCCGGAGATGACGGAAAAGGTCCGGAAGTATGTGACGCGGCGTTTTCCGGCATTGCGGGATGCGCCGATCGTGGAGACGCGCGTGTGCCAGTACGAAAACACCTCGAATGGAGATTTTCTGATCGACCGTCACCCCGGTATGGAAAATGTTTGGTTTGTGGGTGGGGGATCGGGGCACGGGTTCAAGCATGGACCGGCGGTGGGGGAATATGTGACCGGGCGGCTGCTGGACCGCGCGCAGCCGGAGCCGCGGTTTTCACTGGGAACAAAGGCGACGACGCAGAACCGCGCGGTTTTCTAAACATCGCAGGAAATGGAGTGTATTCATGGCCCGCGTCCTATTCTCGCTGATTTGCGTGCTTTGCTTTTCACCGGTTCTTCAGGCACAGAGGCCGGAAGACAAGATTGCTTGTTATGCAGAGAGTAAGAAGAACGAGGCGTATAAAAAGAAACTCTGGGACGGCTATGAAATCTCGCTGGGACCGGTGCCAAATCCGGAAGAGGTTGAATACCGATGCACGGGGGCGATCTACAACAGCACCGGACGGGTGGTGTTCCGCACGAGCGGATTCAATGTGGTGTTTGACGAAAAATTGACGGGGGAAGACTTCGACGGGGACGGCAAGCCTGAGGTGGTCTTTCGAACGGATTCGGGCGGAGGAAACCACTGCTGCTGGGGCTACATTATCTATTCTCTTTCGCCGAAACCGCATAAACTCTTCGAAATTGCCATGGAGGGCCGGGTTGATTTTGAGAGGGACAAAGACGGGAAAATGGTGATTTGGAAGAGGACGGGCGGGCCGTATGGATTCACCTCCATGGCCAGACAGCCATTTGCGGAAAAAGTCTTGCGCGTTCGGGGAGGCAAGCTGTTGGATGCCACGCCGGAATTCTGCGGGAAGATATTCAGCGACGAAACGGAAGACTACCGAATCGCGAAGCAAGTGCTGACGGCGGAAAACCTCGAAAAGCTGCGGAAAAGCAGCGAGGGCAATTGGGACAACGAAGAAGTTGTAAGCGCCCTGTTGTCGCGGGCGGTGCAACATGTGTTTTGCCGCCAATTTGACGAGGCCATAAGCGACTTGAATCTATGGCCGGAGGCCACGCGGGCGAAGATGAAGGCGGATTTCGCGGCTTCCATTCGAGAGGACTACCCGGAATTCGCGGCTAGACTAGGCGGCAGCGCAGAGAAGAAGTAAGTTTTCAGTTGATTATGCTCGGTTTGGAAGATCGCTTTTCGATGCTTAACACCTGATTTATCCAGATTTCCAATTCAAGGTTTTGGTGCACGACGGCGGGGATGTGAGGCGGCAGCCGCGCGCCGACCGCGGCGGGCTTTCTCCGAGTAGAGATCACGATCGGCTTCAGAGAGAAGTTTTTCGATGCGCTCACCATCGCCGCGGTAGATGGAAATGCCGATGCTTGCGGAGAGCGAGGGCTGCTCGTCATCGTTGGAGAGCACTTCGCGGATGCGGTTGGCGACGCGGCGTGCTTCGTCTTCCTGAGTTTCCGGAAGAACGAGAGCGAATTCGTCGCCACCATAACGCGCGGCGGTATCGATAGAGCGGCAATGGATGCGGAGAACGTCGGCGAGGCGGCAGATGGCGTGGCTGCCGACGAGATGGCCATAGTTGTCGTTGATTCTTTTCAGGCCATCGAGGTCGAGCAGAAGAACGGAGAACGGCCGTCCGCTGCGGTTGGTGCGCTCGGTTTCGTTTTCGAGGACGTCGAGCAGGCGGCGGTAATTGGCGAGGCCGGTCAGCGGATCGCTGACGGCGAGATGGCGAACCTGCTCGAAGAGGCGGGAGTTATCAATCAGGGCGCCGCCCAGGGCGATGGCATAGCTCAAGACGGTGAGGGACTCGGCGAAGACAAATGGTGCGTCCAAGAGCCTCCCCGACTCCGCAGCAGAGAGCTGGGCCGCGACGTTCAGCCAGGCAGCGACATAGATGGAGTGGTCAAAGGCGGAATCTTCCACGCGCAAACGGCGGCGATACCAGATGAGGCTGACGAGAAAAATGGCCCCAGGGAGCAACTGTTGCGGGCTGGGGAAAAATGTGCCGGGATGGCGGGAGACTTCGGGCGGGAAGCCGCGAAGCGCCACAGTGATGAGATAAGTGAGAGCGACTACGGCCAGCAGAGCGCCGGCAATCTCCCGCCGCGGGTGACGCGAACGGGGGATGAAGCGATCGACGAGCAACGCGACGATGAGCAGGAGCGAAAGAATCATCCGGCCGAGCCACCACGCCACCGGGGCCCAGAGAAGGCGCACGGGAGAGTCCAACGTGAATTGAAAGAAGAGAACGCTGGTGGCCGTCAAGGCCGCGCCCGAGAGGAAGAATCCTGCGCTGAGAATCAGGGAGATGCGGTCTTGCGTTCCCTGGAATCGAACGAGGGTGACGGCGGTGAACACGAAAGCCAAGAGGCCGGAGATGACCTGCAGATAGCCCTGGAGGAGCGCGTCGGGCTCGAGAGTGACGCGGCGGAGCCAATAGGCCGCGGCGATGACAAAGAGAAAACCGCCGACGTGCGACAGGAAGACTGCAGTACGACTGTGGCCGTTCTCGATTGACACTTCGCCCATGATCCCTTTTCTGGAACGTCTTTGGCTTTCCGGGCTGGGCGCCTACTTAATTAGACCCCGAAGTACTGGCGAAGGTTGTGGCCGAATCCCGGTCCGCGTGAACGAAAAGATACCGTCCTGTGGGTATTGAGAACTGTACGATGGTGCAGGTGGAAGAACTGCAACCATGGGCGCGCGAGAACCTGAAAGCCGCACGGAATGATTTTAGGTGTTGCGGAGGAGAGGAAAGTTGCTCACACTGCTTTATTGAAACGATTGAATACAGGGTATTTTTGAGGCGGTCCGCGAAGGCGAGTTCCTGTAGTATCGATGATTCTTATGGATGAGTTTGTGCTTCAGACGAAGGGTAATTCGACCACTGCAAGGAGAAATACTTGAGCAACGAAACCGGCGGCAACGGCGGGCCGCGGCTGCGGCGCACGCTTACCCTGTGGGATCTACTGCTCTACGGAATTATCGTGCTGCAGCCAGTCGCGCCGATGAGCGCGTTTGGAGCGCTGAGCGACCGCGGCCGCGGCCACGTGGTCACGGCGATCCTGATCGCTATGGTGGCGATGCTTTCGACGGCGATCAGTTATGGACGGATGGCGCGAGTTTATCCGAGCGCGGGTTCCGCATTCACATATGTGGCGCGGGAGATTCATCCGGCAATGGGGTACGTCACCGGCTGGAGCATGGTGATGGATTACATCGTGAATCCGCTGATCTGCACGATCTGGTGTGCGGGGCAGGCGAACGTATTTGCGCCGGGAATTCCTATTTGGGGTTGGAAGATATTTTTTGCGGTGGTTTTCACCCTGTTGAATCTGCAGGGCATCAAGACGTCCGCGCGGGTGAACGCGGGGCTGGCAGTGGCAATGAGCGGGGTGGTTGTCGTGGTTTTTGTGGCGGCCATTCGCTATATCTTTGGCCACCCGCACGGCGATCCAGGATTCTTTACGCGGCCGTTTTACGATCCGCAAACATTTACTTACGGCAACTTGTTTGGATGCACGTCGCTGGCGGTGCTGACGTACATCGGGTTCGACGGAATCTCGACGCTTTCCGAGGAAGCGGAAAACCCGCGGCGGAACATCATGTTTGCCACGGTTTTGACGTGCTTGGTGATCGGGATTTTGTCGGCCTCAGAAGTCTACATTGCACAGCTGGTGTGGCCGGCTTCGCAGCCGTTTCCGAATCAGGATCAAGCGTATGTGTTCGCAGCGGCGCGGACGTGGGCGCCACTTTTCTCCATTGTTGGCGCGACCCTGTTGGTGGCGAACTTTGGATCCGGCATGGGCGCACAGATTGGGGCGGCTCGACTGCTTTATGGAATGGGGAGAAGCAATGCTTTGCCGAGATCTTTTTTTGGAGTGGTGGACGAGAAGCACCGAGTTCCGCGGAACAACGTAGTTTTCATCGGCGTCATCGTGCTGGTGGGATCTTTCTTCCTGACGTTCGAAAAAGGAATCGAGCTGCTGAATTTCGGGGCATTGATCGCGTTCATGGGGGTCAATGCGGCGGCCTTCATGCACTACTTCGTGCGCGGGGAAAAGAAAGAGATCACACACTTTGTGCCGCCGATTCTGGGATTCTTCGTTTGTCTTGGGCTGTGGTGGAATCTCAGCAGACCGGCGCTCATCCTGGGAAGCATCTGGATGATTCTGGGCATCGCGTTTGGAGCGTGGAAGACGCGCTGGTTCCGGGAACCACTTTCGTTTGACGCGCCTCCAGAATGAGTCTGCTGTTGGGGGGCTGTCCATTGCATGTTGGGCGACGATAGAAGGATGATGATGTCCGCGGAGGAACCCATCGCGGTGAAGCGCCAGAGCGGAAAGAACCTCACGGTAACGATGCGGGACGTGGCGAAGTCCAGCGGGTTTTCACCGGCCACGGTTTCCATCGTGCTGAATAACGCGCCGCTGGCGCGGTATATTGCGCCCGCGACTAAGAAGCGCATCGAGGAAGTGGCGAAGAAACTGGGCTACCGGCCGAACGCCATGGCGCGATTTCTTCGCAGCAAGCGCAGCCACAGCGTGGGAGTGATGTTTTTCGATATTGCCGACCCGTTCTGCACGCCGGTTTTGCGAGGCATCGAGAACGCGCTCTATCAAGCGTCGTATGTGCAGATTTTTGCGGACGCACATAACCAGCGAAGCCGGTTCGAACGCTACCTCGAATTGCTGCTGGACCATCACGTGGAAGCGCTGATCGTGGTGGCCAACTGGTTGTTTGTGGATATTCACCTGCTGGCGGACCTCAGCAAACGAAATATTCCCGCGACCACCATCGGATTCGAATTGCCTGGCGACACGGTCAGTTCGGTGATGGTGGACAACGAAGCGGGCGGGCGCCTGGCTCTGGAGCACCTGCACCAACTCGGTCATCGAAAGATTGCGTTCATTCGCGGACCAAAGATGCTGATTGACAGCGGGCCACGGTGGCGCGGCATTCAGAAATTTGCGCACGCAGTGGGGTTGGAAATTGATCCTACCCTGGTCGTGCAACTGCCGGATTCCTTCGATCCGAATTCGGGATTCGAAGGCGGATACCGGTTTACGGAAGAATTGCTGCAGCGGAAGAAACGCTTTACGGCACTGATGGGGTTCGACGATCTGACGGCACTGGGCGCCATTCGCGCGCTGACTAAAGCAGGCGTGAAAGTGCCGGAGCATTGTTCGGTGGTGGGATTTGATGATGTGCCGCTATCGTCGCTGGCGGCGCCTTCACTGACCACGGTGCGGCAGCCGCTGGAGGCCATGGGAAATCACGCCGTCAACATCATCATGGAGGGCGTGAACGCGGGACTGGAGAAGCGTGATTGGAGTGTTTCCCGGCACAAGATGAATCCGGAGCTAGTGATCCGGGATTCCACCAGGGCAGCGGCGCTCACTGGTTCAGACGACTAAATAGATGGCGTTACCGAAGGCAAAAGTCCTCCCAGTGGCTTGTTCGAATACGACCAAAAAAAGGCGCGGGCCGGTTAGCTCGCGCCTCAAATGTTACAGCGTGAATAGGATCCCGCTATTACCGCGCTGCGGGCAGATAGGCATGTGAAGGCGCCAGGAATTCGGTTTTGGGAAGCTCCGTCGCGACGTGGACGCGTTCGAATCGTCCCTTTTTCCCTCCGGTGGCATTGAAGGTCAGAAGATACTGGTTGCTAAGATGCATGCCGATTTCATCCAAATAAGGTTTGATAGAGACGGGCGCGAGGAGGCCGAGAGCGTAGCATTCGGCGCCAGTTTCGTCCGAGAGCTGACTGAGATAGGATTGCGCGTTCGAAGCGCGAAAGAATCCGCGCGACCGGTGACCTGAATCCGGGGCGTAAATGGACCAGATGTTGATGTTCTGCTTCTGCGCGCGTTCGATTGTTGGATCGAGGTCCGGGCTCTTCGGGTCGAACCCTCCGCGGAAATAATCGATGCCGGAGGAGAACAGCAGAATCGAGCGCCGGTCATCGGAAGAGGGCCAGCGCTTCATCAGGTCGAGAAGGGCCAAGTACGGACTTGAAAACGCACCGCCAGAACCAAGCGGAATGCGCAAAGCCTTGGCAGCGAGTTCGTGGTTGTTGGTGAAATCCTGTACGAGGTTGGCAGCTCCGTTGCGAGCATAAGCAACAGAAATGTAGGTGGTGTCTGGCTGAGCAGCGAAGAACGCTCTCAAATCATCCCACTGGCTGGCGACGTTGCTGTCCAATGAATCGTCAATCAGAACTGCGAGATAGAGCTTTTCACCTCGCTTCCAGTTCGTGATCTGCGTGCGCTCCTTGTTCAAATATAGCTGCGCATCATCT
>Ga0210384_10005223_pt1 | contig 14242 bp, 12 predicted proteins | sample IncBWH2MmetaG_FD_160574 | JGI IMG/M metagenome (GOLD analysis project Ga0210384, IMG submission 160574) | Forest soil microbial communities from Barre Woods Harvard Forest LTER site, Petersham, Massachusetts, United States - Inc-BW-H-2-M | ecosystem: Environmental > Terrestrial > Soil >...
TCTCGCGCGCAATCCGCGCATCGGACGACATCGCACCCGCGACGAGCAGCGCCTGTCCGTCGAGCTCGGCAGCGATGCGATGCACGGAGCCGATGAAGGCTCCGCGGCCGCCACCGACGATGCCGGCGCGCAGGCGGCGCGTGGGCTGGGCACTCCCTGGGCTGCTCACGCCGGAGCCGACGCAACGCCCGCCGGCCAGCGCAGCGCGTGCCCGGTATCACGGTGGAACAGCTCGAGATCCTCCAACGTATCGACATCGAAGATGAAACGCCGGGAGTCGGTGTCGAAGTGGTGCACCGCCTGCGGATACTGCGCGCGCCATTGCCGGCAACCGACGTTGCTCTCCCCGGAGAGGATCTGCTCACGGACCGCACCACTGAAAATCACGGGGTTGCCGGGCTGGCCCGCGACGCGGGGCACCACGACGGCGGTCCCCTCGGGACGCTTCTTGAACGCGCCGATGATCGAGGTGATGTCCTGCTCGTTGATGAGCGGCTGATCGGCGAGGGCCACCAGCACCGCATCGAGATCGGGATTCAGCGCAGCGAGCCCAAGCCGCTGCGAGGACACCTGACCGTCGTCGGGCCGCGGGTTGTGCACCATGGTGAGCGGAAAATGCTCGATCACGGGGAGGATCTGCTGCGCGTGATGTCCGAGCACGATCACCAGCTCATCGACGCCGGCATCCGACAGGGCGATGAGCTGCCGCAGGACGAGCGGCACGCCGCCGAGCTCGAGCAGTGCCTTCGGTCGGCCGCCCATCCGGTGACCCGCGCCGGCTGCGAGCAGGACGGCGCCGATCGTCATCCGGCTGTAGAGACCGCTGCTGCCCTTGAGAAGACATCCCATATCAGTGACCGCAACACTCGTGCTGTGTCCCGGCGCGCGCCTCCGTGGGAGACGCGGCATCCACCACCGGCCGCCCCGCACGGCGCGCCGCAATCACCGCCGCAAGCACCGACAGCGCGATCTCCTCGGGGGTCTGGGCGCCGATCGGCTGCCCAGCAGGTGCGATGATGGCACTAACCGTCTGCGCGTCGTATTTCGCAGCGAGCAGCTCCTCGCGCAGCGCCTGCGCTTTGCGCACGCTCGCGACCAGCCAGATCTTCGTCGCCTGCAACGACAGAGCCAGGCGCAACCCGGGCAGATCGCGCCGTCCCTGGGTCGCAACCACCACCCAGCTGCCCGCGGTCACCTGACCTGCGACCGCTGTGGGCTCATCGCTCCCGATGACGCGACTCGCGTCCATGAAGCGCTGCGGATCGGCACCGCGTGCGATCACGGTCACCGGCAGGCCGACGCGTGGGGCTAGACTCGCGAGTGCGACCGCGACCGGGGAGTCGCCGATCACCACCAGCCTCGTGGGCGGCAGGATCGGATCGATGAAGAGCTCGATGGTCCCACCCGAATGGCAGCTCATGCCGAACTCGAGTCTTTCAGTTGAGGCGGATCCACCCTCGCCCGCTGATTCAGGCTCGGCCGGTGCGACACGAATGAGACGCGCCTGGCCGTCCTGCAGTGCCTGGCGCACCGTGTGCAGCACCGCCGGCTGGGCGCAGCCACCGCCGATCCAGCCGTGCACGATCCCTTGAGCCGTGACGAGCGCCTTGTCGCCCGCACGGGCCGAGCTCGGCGCCTGCGTATGTACGACGCTCACCAGCGCATACGGCTCGCCCTGTTGCTGAAGGCGCTGCGCGGCGGCGAACAGGTCGTTCCCGAGCTCGCTCATCGCAGCGCCTCGAGGATGCGTGGGAGAGTGGCTTCGACGCTCGCGAGGTCGGCTCCGGAAGCGAGCAGATCGAGATGCGGGAGAGCCGCCTGCATCCCCGCGCTCACCGGCGTGAAGTCCGCCTGGCCGCACAGCGGGTTCAGCCACACGATGCGGCGCGCGCGCCGCCGCAATGCCGCGAGTGCGGCCGAGAGTCGCTGCGGCTCGCCCGTGTCGTAACCATCACTCACGACGATCACCGCGGTGCGTGCGTGGACGCAGCGCGGTGCATGGTCGCGATTGAACTGCGCGAGGCTCGCGCCGATGCGCGTACCGCCGGCCCAGCCCTGCGCGATCACCTGCAGCCGTTGCTGTGCGCGAAACGGATCCGGCTCCCCGAGCGCGTCCGACACGGGCGTGAGGTGAGTGTGAAAGATGAAAGTGCGGATGTCGGTGAGCTCGGCGCTGAGCGCCCGCGCGAGCCGCAGATAGAAGAAGCTGTATGGCGCCATGGAGCGACTGACATCGAGGAGCAGCAGCAGTCGCGGACGGACGCGGCGCTGGCTGCGCCAGGAAAGCCTGAGCGGCGTGCCGCCGCTGGCGACGCTGCGGCGGATCGTCGCCGGGAGATCCAGCCGCCGCCCCTGACGTGCTCGCGCTTCGCGGCGCAGTTGCACATGCTTCAGCCGCCGCGCGAAGCGACGCATCATTTGTTCCAGTGCCAGCAGTTCCTCACGCCGGGTGAGAGCGCGAAAGTCGCTCGAGCCGAGTGCTTCCCGGTCGCTCGCGATGTGGGAGACTCCTCGGGCATCCTCGCGCCCCGGACGACGGCTGCGCGGTGCACCGTCGCCAGCAGGCGCGGCTCCCGCGTGCTCACGTGCCTTGTTGCCTGCGGCAGGCCGCCAAAGGTCTTTCGCCGGGAAAAACCAGGCATCGAACAACTCATCGAACCGCCGCCACTCCTCGCTCCGGCCGCACAGCAGCGCCTGCAACGACCAGCGCAGCACGCGCTCATCCCCTATCCCGACGCGCTCGGCGGCGCGCAGCAGCTCGATTGTCTCGCCCCCGCCGACGGCGAAGCCGTTACTGCGCAGGAAGCCCGCGAAGCCGGTGAGGCGCTCCACCGCGCGTAACTCGAATGCGGTGGCGTCTCCCATCAGCATGCCGCCGCCAGTCGTGCCACCGCCTCGCGCGGAAACGCCAGACGATCCTCGCGCGTCTTGATGAGCGCGCTCAGACTTTCCATGATGCCATCGGTGCTGCCGAGATCGATGTTCGCGATCTCGAGGCGCAGCAGCGCCGCGGTCCAGTCGAGAGTCTCGGCGATGCCCGGCTTTTTCTTGAGATCCATGCGGCGCACGGCCTGGACGAACGCCACGATCTGCTGCGCCAGCGCGGCGGCTACCTGCGGCGCGCGGGTGCGCACGATCGCGAGCTCCTTCTCGTAATCCGGATAGTCGATGTACTGGTAGAGACAGCGCCGCCGCAACGCATCGGAGAGCTCGCGTGTGCCATTGGAGGTGATCACCACCAGCGGACGGCTGCTGGCACGCACCGTACCGAGCTCGGGTATGGAAAGCTGAAAATCCGACAGCAGCTCGAGCAGGAACGCCTCGAACGCCTCATCGGCGCGATCGATCTCATCGATCAGCAGCACCACGGCCGTATCAGCGCTGATGGCCTCGAGCAGCGGGCGCTTGAGCAGGTAGCGCTCGGAGAAGATGTCCTGCTCCTTCTCCGCGATGCCGCGCTCGTCGCGCTCGAGCAGCTTGATGGCGAGCAGCTGCCGCTGGTAGTTCCACTCATACATCGTGGCATGCGCATCCAGCCCCTCGTAACACTGCAGACGGATCAGCCGCGTGCCGCGGATGCCGGCAAGCACCTTGGCCACCTCGGTCTTGCCGACGCCGGCGTCACCTTCGAGCAGCAACGGCCTGCCGAGGTCCTGCATCAGCAGGAGCGCCGCGGCGAGCGGGGCCTCGGCGATGTAACCGGCGCTTGCCAGCTGCTCGCGCAGTGCGGCGATCTCGCTCGCGCGCCCAGCGACACTCATGCGCGCCCCCACCTAAAGAGCGCGCGCAGCCAGCCGCTCACGATGGCACGGAGCAGCGCAAAACCGTTAAGCGCGGCGTCCTTCTGCGTCGCTGGCGCAGTGCCGACGGCCACTTTCCCCTCGTCAGCTGCCATCTCGCCCGAGGCCGCTTGCTCGCCGCCGCCCCCCGGAGCACTGGCTGCCGAGGATGCTTGTGGGCGCAGTGCGGCGGAAAAATTGGCGGCGAATTGCCGCAGCACCTGCTCGGACACGGCATCGGCCATGCGCCCGCCGAACGTGGCCGCCCGGCCGCTGACCGACACCTCGCTCCGGCCTACGAGATTGCAGGAGGTCGCATCGACCGGATCGACCCTGGCGGTCAGGTCGAGCGATGCGCCAGAGCCCCCGCCGCTGTCGGTCCCCTTGCCGATGAGGCGCAGCGTCCGATTCGCCGGATCGATGGCGGCGAGCTCGACCTCGCCGCGAAAGGACAGGTTGGCCGGCCCGAACCGCACCGTCACCGTGCCCTTGTAGTGGCGCTCGTCAACACGCTCGGTGATCCGCGCGCCGGGCATGCAGGCCGCAACGCGCTCGATGTCCTGCAGCAGCTCCCAGGCGCGCTCGGCGGGCGCCGGGATGGGGAACGCTCTTTCGAGGCTGACCTTCAATCACGACCCGGCACGTTGGTTGATCCCGAGCGTCTGGCATTGCTGCCAGACACGGTATGCGCTGTGCGGCATGTCCATATGCGTGACTCCGAGGTGCGCGAACGCGTCGATGACCGCGTTGCTGAAGCAGGGAATGCCGCCGACGTGCGGCGATTCCGCCACGCCTTTCGCGCCGATCGGATGATGCGGGCAAGGGGTGACCGTGTGATCGGTCTCCCAGCGCGGTGTCTCAACCGCAGTCGGCACGAAGTAGTCGAGCAGGCTGTTGCCGAGGTGGTTGCCACTCTCGTCGAAGGGCAGCTGCTGGCCCATGGCCACCGCGAAGGCCTCGGTCAAACCGCCGTGGATCTGACCTTCGATGACCATCGGGTTGATGCGCGTGCCGCAGTCATCGAGCGCATAGAACCGCCGCACCTTGGTCTCGCCGGTGAACTTGTCGATATCGACGACGCACAGGTAGGCGCCGAAGGGATAGGTGAGGTTCGGTGGATCATAGTAGGACACCGCATTGAGTCCCTGTTCCATGCCGGCGGGGAGATTGCCGGTGTGCGCGACCATGCAGATCTCCTTCATGGTCTTCGCCTGACTCGGGCTGCCTTTGACCTTGAAGCGATCGATCTCCCACTCGAGATCGTTCTCTCCCACCTCGAGCAGGTGGGCGGCGATCTTGCGGGCCTTGTCGCGGATCTTGCGTGCGGCCTGCGCGGCCGCCGCCCCCGCGACCGGGGTGGAGCGCGAGCCCCAGGTTCCCGCACCGTAAGGGGCTTTGTCCGTGTCCCCCTCCTCGATGACGATGTCGCTCGCGGGGAGACCGAGCTCGGTCGCAATGATCTGCGCGTAGGTCGTGGCGTGCCCCTGTCCCTGGCTCATCGTGCCGAGGCGCGCGATCACGGCCCCGGTGGGATGGACGCGGATGTCGCAACTGTCGAAGAGCCCAATGCCGAGTATGTCGCACACCTTGGTGGGACCGGCGCCGACGATCTCGGTGAAGGTCGAGATCCCGATGCCCATGAGCGTCGGGGAGTTCGGGTCCGCACGTTTCGCCACCTGCTCGCGACGCAGCCCTTCGTAATCGACCGCCTTCAGCACCTTGTCGAGGGCGGCATGATAGGCGCCGCTGTCGAGCGTCCAGCCGAGAGAGGTGGTGTACGGGAACTGCTCGGGTTTCACGAAGTTGCGGCGGCGGATCTCTGCCTTGTCGACGCCGAGCTTCTGCGCAAGCACGTCCATCATGCGCTCGATGAGATAGACGGCCTCCGTCACGCGCAGCGAGCAGCGGTAAGCGACACCGCCCGGCGCTTTGTTGGTGAACACCGCGTCGACGCGGCAGTAAGCGTTCGGGATCGCGTACGAGCCGGTGCAGATCGAGAACAAACCGGCGGGCAGCTTGCTCGCGGACACGTGCGAATTGAAGGCGCCGTGATCGGCGAGCGCGCTGAAGCGCAGCCCCTTGATGCGCCCCTCGCGGTCGGCCGCCAGCTCGCCGACACAGTGGTAGTCGCGCGCGAATCCGGTGGTCGAGAGATTGTCGATGCGCGACTCGATCCATTTGATGGGGAGCCCCGTTACGATCGAGGCGACGGTCGCCACTACATACCCGGGATAAATCGGCACCTTGTTGCCGAAGCCTCCGCCGATGTCACCGCCGACCACGCGAATCTTGCTCTCGGGAATCCCCGAGAGCATCGCAAGGACCGTGCGGAACAGGTGCGGGATCTGCGAGGTCACGTACACCGTGAGATAGCCGGTCGCCTTGTTGAAGGAGGCGACACAGCCGCAGGTCTCGAGCGGACAGGGGTGTACGCGCGGGTTCAGGATCTCTTCGCGCACCGTGACCGCGGCGCCGGTGAAGGCCGCATCCGCCGCCGCCTTATTGCCCGCCTCCCAGGTGAAGATGTGATTCGGATGGGTGCGCGGCCCATGACCCACCTCCTTGCGGTCGGCAATGTCCTCGCGGATCACGGGCGCGTCAGCACTCAGCGCCTTCTTCGGGTCGGTAACGGCCGGCAGCTCCTCGTAGTCGACCTCGACCAGGGCCGCGCCGTCGTAGGCGGCGTAGCGGTCGCTCGCCAGCACCATCGCCACTTCCTGGTACTGGAAGCAGACCTTCTCATCGGCGAGAACGGCCTGCACATCGCCGCCGGCGGTCGGCATCCAGTGCAGCTTGACCGGCTTCAGGTCCTGCGCCGTGAGGACCGCGATGACGCCCGGCGATGCGAGCGCCTTCGCCTTGTTGATGCCGGTGATGCGGGCGTGCGCATAGGGACTGCGCACGATGGCACCGAACAGCATTCCCGCGAGCTTGATGTCGTCGATGTAGGTGCCCTGCCCGCGAATGAAGCGCGCGTCCTCCCGGCGCAGCATCGATGCGCCGAGGCCCTGGAGCTTCTGCTCACGCTCGCTGAGTTCCACCGAGTCACCCATGGTGTTCTCTCCGCTTCGTTCGCCGATCATGCCGCGGCGGGAGCCGTGGCCAGCTTGCGGGCCGCGGCCTGCACGGCCTCGACGATGTTCTGATAGCCGGTGCAGCGGCATAGGTTTCCCGCCATACCGTAACGGATCTCCTGGTCGCTCGGATTGGGGTTCTCCTGCAGCAGCCGGTAGGCACGCATCAGCATGCCGGGCGTGCAGTAGCCGCACTGCAGACCGTGCTCTTCGTGGAACGCCTGCTGGAGCGCGTGCAGCGCACCCGCGCGCTCGAGGCCCTCCACCGTGAGTACCTCGGCACCGTCACACTGTACCGTGAGCACCGTGCAGGACTTGACCGACATGCCGTTGCAATCGACGGTACAGGCCCCGCAGTGCGAGGTCTCGCAGCCGATGTGCGGACCGGTGTGTGCGAGCTTCTCGCGCAGCGTATAGATGAGGAGCTCGCGCGCTTCGACCTCGGCCGCGACCGGCTTGCCGTTCAACTTGAAGGACACCGCGTGTGTTTTTGCCACGATTCGCTCCTGTCGGTTGCCGCTCTCAGGCCCTGGCACGGGCAGCGGCCGCCTGCAGCGCACGGCGCGTCATCTCTCCGCACATGGCGGTCTTGTACGCCACATCCCCACGCTGGTCGGGTGTTGGATTGCAGATACTCATCGCGAGGCGTGCAGCCTCGCCGAGGCTCTTTTCATTCAGAGGCTGGCCGGTGAGTGCCGCTTCCGCATCGTGCGCCCTGAGCGCGGTCGGTGCGACGTTGGTGAGGCCGATGGCCACGCGGGCAATATTGCCGCCTTTCATCTGCAGCACTACGGCCGCGGCGGCGGTCGCGAAATCGCCCGTCTTGCGCTTGAGTTTCTGGTAAGACCAGCCGCTGCCCCCCGCCGGGATCGGGATACGGATCTGCGTCAGGATCTCATCCGCGGCGAGCTGCGTTGCGTAGACGCCGAGAAAATATCCATCCGCCTTCACCCGGCGCTGGCCTTTGGGTCCGGTCAGCACGAACGAGGCATCGAGCGCCAGCATGAGTGCCGGATGGTCATTACCCGGGTCCCCATGCGAGATGTCTCCGCCGATCGTGCCCTTGTAGCGCACCTGCGGATCGGCGATCGAGGCGGCCCCCTCCGCAAGCAGCGGCACTTTGCTACGCACGAGCGATGAGCCGATCAGATCCGCCTCGGTAGTCATGGCGCCCACTACGAGCTCAGTGCCCTCCTCACGGATCCCGCGCAGATCAGGAATGCGGTTGAGGTCGATGAGATGCGCGGGCTGCGCGAAGCGCAGCTTCATCATCGGCAGGAGGCTGTGACCACCGGCCAAAAGCTTCGCCTCGCCCCCGAGACTCGAGAGCAGGGAAAGCGCCTCGCCTATCGAACGCGGAGCGTGGTAGTCGAATGACGGAGGGATCACGGGCTTCTCCTTCGTATTGCCAGGCTCCCGACACCTGAGGGTTATCTTGCTCGCGCCCTCCTCTGGAAATCAATTGAGGCACAGCCAGCTGATGCGCGAGGCCGGCCTTCGGGTCACAATCACGATTTAACAGCGTAAGTGGCTGAGTCGGAACGGGATGCTTCATGCGGGATGACGTGGACGCCTTCATGGCGACGATGATGATGCACGCGCAGCCGCTGTCGCTCGAGCGGGCGGTCGGGCTCGTGCGCGAGTGCTACGGCCTCGACACACTGGCGACGCGACTGACCGGGGAACGCGACGAGAACTTCAGAATGAGTGCCGTCGACGGCCGGGAGTTCGTGTTGAAAGTGGCGCATCCGGCCGAGAATCCGGAGGTCAGCGAGCTCACCACGGCGGCGCTGCTGCACCTGGAAAGCGTGGATGCGGGGTTGCCATGCCCGCGCGTGGTGCGGGAGCGCGCCGGAGGGATCCACGTGCGCTTCAACGATGAAAGAGGTGGCGAGCGCACGGCGCGTCTGCTCACGTATCTTCCGGGACAACCGCTCATCTCCACCGCGAGCTCGCCGGGTCTGCGCGCCGCCTGCGGGCGACTCGGCGGACGGCTCACCGGCGCGCTGCGTACCTTCACGCATCCCGCGGCGCACCGGGCGGTCGTCTGGGACGTGCGCCAGGCGGGGCACCTGGCCCGGCTTCTGCATGAGGTTCCCGGCTTCCCCCGCCGGCGAGAGGCTTTCGCCGTGCTCGAGCGCATCGTGCCACGCATCGAGTCGCAGTTCCCCCGCCTGCGACAGCAGGTGGTCCACAACGACCTCAATCCCCGCAACCTGCTGGTGACACCGGCGGGCGAAGTGTCGGGCATCATCGATTTTGGCGACATGACCTGGACGGCCATCATCGCCGATGTCGCCGTCACGGCCGCCGAGCTCATACCGGAGACTTGCAGCGCGGGCGGCGCAGCTGCCGCGGAGTCGGTACGCGATGTGGCTAACGCGTATCATGAGAGTGTGCCGCTCTTCGCTGCGGAGCTCACCATGCTCGGCACCCTCGTGGCGGCGCGGCTGGTCGCGAACCTGGTGGTGCACGAGTGGCACCTGCACCGTAACCCCGCGGGCGAGCACTACCGGCCCCTGGATGCCGATTTCATCCACGAGCGCCTCAAGATCGCCGCGGAACTGTCACTCGGAGAGGGCAGCTTGTGACGACTTCACCCGGGAACTCTGCAGCGCTGCTCGCGCGCCGTGCGCGCGTGCTGTCGCCGACCTATCAGCTCTTCTACGATCAGCCGCTGCAGATCGTGCGCGCCGAGGGCGTGTGGATGTACGGCGAGGACGGGCGGCGCTATCTGGATGCCTATAACAACGTGCCCGTCGTGGGCCACTGCCACCCCCGGGTAGTCGAAGCCCTCACGCGGCAGGCGCGCACGCTCAACACCCACACCCGTTATCTCGCCGAGCAGCCGCTGCGGCTCGCCGAGGAACTGCTCGCGACGCTGTCGCAGGACCCGGGCAGCGTGATATTCACCTGCACCGGGAGCGAAGCCAACGATCTCGCCGTGCGCATCAGCAAGGCCGTGACCGGTGGCACGGGATTCATCATCACCGAGTTCGCCTACCACGGCGCGACGGATGTCATGGCCGGCATGTCACCCGAAGATGGAGGTCCGCTCGGGCCGGGTGTCTACACCGTAGCGCCGCCACTTGGCCCGCAGGGTGCTGCGAGCTTCGGGAATCGGGTCCGCCAGTGCATCGAGCGCATGCGCTCCGATGGCGTGCGCCTCGCCGCCATGCTGGTCGACACCATCTTCTCCAGCGACGGGGTGGTCGCGGAGCCACGCGGTTTGCTCGCCGATGCCGTGCGCGAGGTGCATGCGGCCGGCGGGCTCTTCATCGCGGATGAGGTGCAGCCCGGCTTCGGCCGGCTGGGGGAGACGATGTGGGGATTCCAGCGCCATGGCATCGCTCCCGATCTCATCACCATGGGAAAACCGATGGGCAACGGGCATCCCATCGCGGCCGTGGCCGGTCGCACCGGCGTGTTCGCCGAGTTCGCGAAAGGCCGACGCTATTTCAACACCTACGGCGGCAACAGCGTGTCGTGCGCGACGGCGCTTGCGGTGCTCGAGGTCATCCGCAGCGAGAATCTGCTGGAGAACGCGCGCCGCAGCGGCGAGTACCTGCAGCGCGGACTGCGGGCGCTCGCGCAGCGGCACGGGGCGATCCGCGATGTCCGGGGCACGGGATTGTTCATCGGTGTGGAGCTCGCCGCCAACCCCGCAAGCGGCCTCAGCGGCTCCGCCGAGACGCGGCGTGTCGTGAACGGCCTGTGCCGCCGCGGGGTCCTCGCCGGTTCCACCGGTCGTAACGGCGATGTGCTGAAAATCCGCTCCCCGCTCACGCTCGAGCCGCAGCACGCCGACCTGCTGCTCGAGGCGCTCGATCAGACTCTGCAATCGGTTTAGTCCCGGCGAACTTCGGCGGCCAGCATTCGCGCGGTGTGCCGCGCGATCATCGATTCCTCGTTCGTCGCGATCCTCCAGGCCGACACACGGCTCGAGCTGCGGGAGATGCGGCTGGCGTTGGCATCGTTCGCCGGCTCGTCCAGCTCAACTCCGAGCCACGCGCACGCTTGGCAGACACGCCGACGGATCACGGGTGAGTTCTCGCCGATGCCCGCGGTGAACACCAGCGCATCGAGGCCGTCGAGCACCGCGCTGAGTGCTCCGATCTCCTTGGCCACTCGGTACACGAAATAGTCCACTGCCAGTGCGGCAGAGGGCTCGCGGCTGCCAAGCAGAACCCGCATGTCGTTGCTGATCCCCGAAATGCCGAGCAGTCCCGACTTCGCATACAACAGCGACTCGACCTCGTCCGCGGATTTGCCGAGTGTCTGGAAGAGATACAGGATCACTCCGGGGTCGATGGCACCGGGCCGCGTACCCATGCAGAGACCATCGAGAGCGGTGAAACTGAACGTGTTCTCCACGCTCACGCCCCCGCGCAGCGCGCACAGGCTTGCACCGTTGCCGAGATGGGCAACGATCACCCGAGCGTGGGCGATTTGCGGCGCGATCTGCGGCAGCACGGAAGCGATGTACTCATAGGAGAGTCCGTGGAACCCGTAGCGCTCCACGCCACCGCGGCGGACATCCTCAGGCAGGGGGAGCAGCTTCGCCACGGCCGGCAGAGTGCGATGGAAACTCGTGTCGAAGCAGGCAACCTGGGGCACTTCGGGCCGGTGGCGGGCGACCGCCTCGATGCCTGCGAGGTTGTAGGGTTGATGGAGCGGAGCAAACGGCACCAGCCGGCGCAATTCCGCCAGTACCTCAGGGGTCACGAGCACAGGCCCCGCATGTCGCGGGCCGCCGTGCACAATGCGGTGGCCCACACCCACGAGACGTACGCCCGCGAAATTGGCGCTCAGCCATTCGAACAGGTGCTCGAGCGCGGCGCCCGCATCGCGCAGGCCGTCGGGCAGCTTCGGTGTTGCCACGGCCGAGCCGTCCCCATCGCGCACCGACATTTTCGGTGCGCTGCCGAGACCATCGATGTTGCCCCGCGCCGCGAGTGGCCAGTCCGTCGCGTCCGCCGCCTGGAACACGGCGAACTTGAGGCTCGAGGAGCCCGAATTCAGAACCAGTGCGAGCTCGTTCATCCGGCGTGTCTTCCCTCGTGGCTACGGCTCTCCGGCCCGAATCCGCTGCGAGAAATCCGCAGCCTGGTCGGCCGCCCGCGCGAGCGGATTGATGAACGCGCGTCGCTGCAGCTCCGCGAACGGCACACTGGTATCGAGCTTGCCCTCTTCGTAGAGATACTCAGGCAGGTAGCCGCTCAGCAGGATCTTCCATGAATAGGGCACGTGTCCGGGATTGATCCGTGTCATGACCCAGATGCTGCTGGTGCAGTTGCTGGTGATGGTGTTGTACCACTCGGCGTGTTGCTTGAGCGAGTTGATCTGCTCCAGGTACTCGAGGAACAGTCGCCTCGCGGCGTCTTTGGTGCCGCGCACCCGGTAGAGATAAACGCGCTCCGGTGGATCGGTGCGGTAATTGGTGCGCACGCCCACGATGTCGCGCTCGTCGCCGACGGCGTAATAAAGAGTGAACTGGCGGAAGAACCCCGCCACCGAGGAGTAGCTCTGGCCCTTCTCGCGGCGGGTCTCAATGGAGAAAGCCACATGAGCACCGTCCGCGAAGCCGAAGCTCAGGAACACGTGTGCAATCGCCGGCCCCATCCAGTAGACCGCGAACATGTCCACGGCATCGAGCTGTCGCAGGTCGAAGGTGCGGTCGTAGTACCTCGGCGTGAAGTCGGTCTCGGAGCGGTAATCGAAGTTGCGGATGTTGTGCAGCGTGATGCGCTCGCCATCGATATCGGCGTAGGCCAGCACTGCGTTTTCGGGCTCCCATGCGCGATCGTTCGAGGGTGCAATCGCGCTCCAGGCGGTGAGCAACAGCGCGAACAGCGCCGTGAATGCGAGGAACGAGCGCCAGCGCCAGCGCCGGAGCGCAAATCCAACGATGAGAGCCAGCGAAGCGAGTGCCCACGCCGCGGCCAGCGCGTCGCGCAGCGTCGGATTGGCGTGATCCCAGTAGCGCAACGCCAGCACCCCCCAGCCGCTTACAGCGAGCATCACGAGGCCGAGCAGAACCAGGCCGGCGGCTTTCGCGATTCGCCGCACGATGGCCGATGCTGTACGACTGGAAGATGCCTCGGCCACTATCACAACGCTCAGCGGAAAATGGGATGATCGAGAATCGACCCTGAGCCAACCGGCGTTCCGAGCGTGACCCATCCGGCCCACGTTCCGGTCGCCTTGCCGACACCGATGGTCAGCGTCCCAATGGGGGTGCGCCCCCCGATGTAGCCCGAGATGCCGTACAGCCCTCCGTCCGGCACCGGGTCGACGCGATCGTAGACATGACCGCCCTCCACACCGACCCCGCTGTACAGGGCTTGATTCGCGATCGGCAGGATGTCGGCGATGCGCCAGAGAACAGTGCCCTGCGCGGTCCAGTACTTGCCGGCGCGCACCACTCCGGGTGAGTAGCCGGGGAAGCTTTGCGGACCGCCCAGCGAGAAGGCGCGGTCGGCGGGCAGCGTGCTGCCGAGGTTCGAGCCACCGGCCGCGGTCAGCCACAGTGTCGTCACGCCGGCCCGGATCACATGGCGCGCCCCGGCCTCCAGTGTCTCCCAGTTGCGCTTTGCGCCGAGACCGCTGTCGGAGCGGAAATACTCGATCTCGGCGGCCGTGCCGCGGGTCGCGAAGGTCGAGGCGTCGCGGTTGTCGAAGAATCCCGACGCGAGGAGGCCCGCGTCGGTGTACTTGCCGGTCGGCAGCAGCGAGGTGCCCGTGTCGACCTCGACGCGCCGCCGGTCCGCCCAGTAGCCGGCCCGAAGCTGGCTGTTCGATCCGAGGTTGACACCGACGTCGACCTGGCCGCCGAGGTCATGGAAGAAGTACTGTGCGATCCGCTTGTAGTCGTTGTAGATGTCCTCGGTGGAGCGCCCGATGAGCGCACCGGGCTCGACGAAGAAGGTCTGGGCGGTCTCGAGCGGCTGATAGAGGCTGGTCTGGAAGAGCAATGAGGTGCCGAGCTGCACGCGGTTGCGCCACTGACCGCCGTATTCGTTCAGCCAGCGGCGCACGTACTGCACCTCGAGCTCGAAGCGCAGCTCGCCGCTTCCGGCGGCGTATATGCCCATGCTCGGCCGCAGGACATCCGGCCCGATCGGCTGCTCCCGCGGCTCCCACACCAGCACCGGATTGTCGGGGTTGCCTTCGAAGCGGTACCCGACACTATCCAGATCATCGAGCACGGCGAGGCGCGCGGCATCGCGGCTGATCGCTGCAATGTCGACCGTGTCGCCGGCGTGCACTCGAATCAGCGTGCGCAGGTACTCCGGGTTGACGTATTTGAGGCCCCGGAACTGGACGTCTGCGACCTTGATCTCGACGTTCTGACTCACGGTCACGCGGCTGCGCCACGCGGCGTATTCC
>Ga0210384_10005226_pt1 | contig 14238 bp, 11 predicted proteins | sample IncBWH2MmetaG_FD_160574 | JGI IMG/M metagenome (GOLD analysis project Ga0210384, IMG submission 160574) | Forest soil microbial communities from Barre Woods Harvard Forest LTER site, Petersham, Massachusetts, United States - Inc-BW-H-2-M | ecosystem: Environmental > Terrestrial > Soil >...
TCCACCGATTGTCTTTGGAACTCCAGTACATCAGTTTGCGGCGGGGTGTTTCAGAGCTTTGGGTGTGGTGGGGTAGTGTGGCCGAAACCGGCTCATTGACGTAGATTCTGCGCCCGTGTTCATCCGTTGCGGTGATCTTTTCCGAGGGTCCATCGCTGCCTTCCGCGGCGCGGACCGGTATGGCGAGAGAAAGAGAGGTCGCGGCTATGGTGCTGGCCATCAGGGCGATTTGCAGGCGCTTTCGCATATCCGGGTGCCTATTTACCTCGGCGAAGGCAGACCTCACCCCCGCATGCTTCTACCCGGAACCTGACGGAGAATTCTTAAACCAGAGTAGATCGATTATAGGCGCGAGGGCAGCGAGGAGCAACCTATCTGAAGGATGTAGAACCACCGGAGTAATCGCGGTAACACAATGAAAATAAATAGGTTAAGTTATTCTAACAGGGTGATCCGAAGATTCTTAAGGAGCTGATTACTGGCCCGTCGAGGCTCTCGTGGCTACCTCGCCTTGCGTCATCCTGAAGGAAAACGGATTCAGAACATAGTCGGTGATAACGCCCACGACTTCGATCATGGCGCCAGCAATTGCCGGATGCAAAGCAGGTTTCGTGAGTGTGACTTGCATGTCCGGCTTGTTCGCCTGCTGATTTTCATCCGTGACCGCCACCTGAATGGTGTTTCCGCTGGCGGAGATGACCTTTACCGAAATCTTTAGCTTCGCAGCTCCCTGCTTTTCCTTTTCCAAAATCGCCTGCATGACTTTGTCGGCCGCCTCTTTATTGGCCGGGGATGCGTCCCGCAGATTCAGGACGAATTCCCAGTCGCTGAAAGAAAGGTCACCTGGAGCATTATCCTGGACCGCTTTCACGGCAATCTCCGCAAGCGTGGGAGCGGGCTTGACAACAAAGTCCGCAGGCCGGACGGGCTGGCTGACAACAGCAGCGACCAGTTGGTCCCATCCATCTTCGCCGCCGTGGTATCTGCGGTACTTCGCCTTGCCATAAGCTTCAATCGATTTTTGCGCCGCCGCGTTGTCGTGAGCTAACTGGAACGCTTTGGCAACGTACCAGAAGCCATTCGGATCGGCCGGTTTCATCTCCAATTCGGCGACGGCCAGTTGATAAACATCCTGCAAGTTGTTGGGATCGTTTTCGATCGATTGCAGGTAGTGATCGCGAGCTGCGGCATAATCCTTGGCCTGCAATGCGGCAAAGCCGGCCGCGCCGTGGAAGATCGCGGCCATCTGCTTTCGCAGCTTTTCGAAATCGGCGTCCGACACACCCTCGGGCTTCCGCCAGCCCGGCAAGGCCTTTAAGCCTTTCTCGGCCTCCCCGCGCACGTCGCTCGTAGCTTTGGCGTCGCCTTGACTTGCTAGCGAGCGATTCAAGAATGTCACAATAGCCAGCGCTCGCACGTTGGCGGGATCAAGTTCAAGAATGCGGTTGGCGATGCTGGTCAGCTTGGCCACATTGCCGGCTTGCTGGTAAGCCGCCATCGCCTGTTCCATCGCATCGGTCTTCACCACGCTGGCCGGATACTGCGCAATGAAAGCTTCCATTGCCGCGGCTTTTTGCGCCGGGTCCTGCGTGTTGAGCGCTGCGATGTATGCGTTGTATTCGGCCGGATCTTTGATGACTTTCTGGCTGGCTGGCGCGCTCTGTTGACTGAAGAGTTGGCTAGGATCCAAGACTGTCATACTCGTCGCGAACAAGATCAAGAGCAAGCATGAGAACGTAAGCCGGAATGTCCGGATCTGGCGCATATTTTTATCTCCGAATGCCATTGGAGCATAGCAACCGGCTTTGCCTCCGAGTAGATACCAGTCGGGCACCCCGAAGTGCGCTCTTTCGTTCGACCAGGACTCGCTCGATCAGTCGTTGCGACAAAGAGGCGGTCCCTTGGATCAGGCCTTCTCCAAGGCGGTCGCGAAGGCGTCCAGCGACAACGACCGCAGCAGGTTACGGCGCATCCCGCGCTCCACTTCGGCCAGCCGGTCCGAAGCTGCCGCGATCCAGTCGAAATCGGCGGCCTCCGCCATCCGCGTGAGCTGCGCCTCAATGTCGATGTTGTGAACCAGTTCCGGCGTCCCCGACCCTAAGAACATCAAATCGCGCAGCAGCGAATAAAGCGTGCGCAAAAGCTGTTCCGTCTTTTCCCTTCCCTCAGCTCCGGGTCGATAGGTTTCCGTTATCTTGAACAACGGAGTATGCTCGCCGCCCAGCAGCGCTGAGTTAAGAATCGCCAACGCATCGGCGCGAGCGGCAACATAGGCATCCACATCAAAGCCGCGCGCCCTGCCCAAAGCGCCTTCGCAAAGCCGCGCAACCAGAGCGCGCTGCGCCGGCTTCCATTCCGGACGATATTTGGCTAGGTAGGCTTCGACCTCCTCAACCGGCACAGCAGCAAGTGGAAAGACCATCGATCGCGAGCGAATTGTCGGAAGCAACTCGCCCGGATTTTCCGACAAAAGAAAGATCGTCGCGAACTCCGGCGGCTCTTCCAGAACTTTCAGCAAAGAATTCGCTGCCTCTTTCATGAACGCCGAGTCGGTAAAGATATAGACCCTCTCCCGCGCCTCCGACGGACGGTAGTAAATTGTCTCAATTACCCTCCGTACCTGATCCACCTTGATCAACATCTGCGGAGGGTCGGGAGGAATCACCAGAACATCGGGATGAGTCTGCACGAAGAGCCGCGTTTCTTTCTTGTCGGTCTCGCGCATGGCTTCGCGCGCCTCCACGGCTTCGGCAAAGCGCGCGTCGAGATCGGCCGCCTGCGCGATGCGCCAGCAGTTCGCGCATTGCCCGCAAAAGTCGGGCAGCCCATCGGTCTCAGTGGGCTCCAGACAGTTCAAAGCCTGCGCCAGCATCAGCGCCAGCGTGTATTTCCCGGACCCTCGTGCGCCGGAAAGAATCACTGCATGCGGAAAGTGCTTCCGCGCCAGCATGTCGCGCAGGCGATGGGCGGTTTCGGCGTTGCCGTGAAAATCGGAGAAGGGCATGACTTCAAATCAGTGGTTTTGCTTGAGATTGCAGTGCCACACTGAGGGTGCCCCACCCTTGCGTTTTTTGCAAGGGTGGGCATTCCTGAAAGCATGCAATAAAGGTTCTTAATTTAGTTGGAACCCAGCTTCAGCTTCTTTCCAATAACTTCGACAATCTTCCGTTGTGTCTGAGCCGGAGTCCCGCTCGCGTCCACCGCAACCACGCGTTGCGGCTCCCGCGCCGCAATCGCCAGATAGCCCTCGTGCACCCGCGTAAAGAAGGCTCGATTCTGCTGCTCAAACCGGTTCTCGTCGGAGTGATGCTTCCCCACATTCTTGCTCGCACGGTGCGAAGCCTGCTCATTCCTCCGCCGTGCCCGCCCCACACTCTTCCCTGGGTCCGAGTCGAGCAGGATCGTTAAATCAGGCTGCAAGTCTCCACACAAAATACGATGCAACTTCAACACAGCCTCGCTCCCCAGCTTGCGTCCACCGCCTTGGTAAGCCTCGGTGGAATCCGTGAAGCGATCGCACAACACGATATGTCCACGCTCCAGCGCTGGCTGAATCACCTCCGCAATGTGCTGCGCCCGCGAAGCGAACATCAGCGCCATCTCCGCCAGCGGTGATAGGCCTTCCGTCTTCGAGTCCAGCAACACCCGCCGAATCTTCTCGCCCGTGGCCGTCCCTCCTGGTTCGCGAGTTTCCACCACCTTGTGTCCGGACGCGCGTAGCGCTCCCGCGAGCTTGCGCATTTGTGTACTCTTGCCGGTTCCGTCCAAACCCTCGAACGTAATAAATTTTCCGCGCCGCGTCATCGTCGAGATAATAGCAGCGAAGCGCAAACATTTGCCTTTGATCTATCCTGTGTTCCCTCTGTGTCCTCTGTGGTAGAGGTTTTGATCTCGTCACAACCGAAACTTCCCCCTGTTCTCCTCTGGCTGCTAGAATCTAGAATTCTTTAACACCGTAGAACTTTTTCGTACTCGGGAGCCCTCATCAATGAGCTTTGCCAAATTCTTGGCTGCTGTTTGTACGATTTTCCTTTGCATCTCCGCCCGGTCCGCCACCCCGCCCACCATCACCCTCTCCGTCGACGCCACCTCCGCCCCGCGCAAAATCTTCCACGCGAAACTAAAAATTCCCGCCACCGCCGGAGACCTCACGCTCTACTATCCAAAGTGGATTCCCGGCGAGCACGCTCCCGACGGTCCGGTTATCGACCTGGCTGGTCTCAAGTTCACCGCCAGCGGCAAAGCTCTGAAATGGCGTCGCGATCTCCTCGACGGCTTCACGCTCCACGTTGAAGTCCCCGCCGGCGAAACGGAAATAAACGCCGAGTTGGACTTTCTGTCTCCCGCAACCTTCGAGGGTGGCTTCTCCGCCGGTTCCTCTGCCACCGACAAAATGGCGGTCATCAGTTGGAATCAAGTCTTGCTCTATCCCAAAGGTTACAAGTCGGACGATCTCACCTACGTGGCGACCCTCAAACTTCCAGCTGGCTGGAAATATGGTACGCCGCTCCCCATCGCATCCAGCACCAGCGAGAACGGCAAAACTCAGATCACGTTTCAACCTGCCTCCCTCACCACGCTGGTCGACTCTCCCGTAATCACCGGAGAATTCCTCAAGGTGGTCAAGCTGTCCGACGATCCCCTCACCGAAATGGATATCGCCGCCGACAGCGCCGCCGCGCTTGCCGCTCCTCAAGAAGTCTGGGACCACTACAAGAATCTGGTCGAGCAGGCCAACAAACTTTTCGGAGCGCATCACTATCGCGATTATCATTTCCTGCTCAGCCTGAGCGATCACGTTGCGCACTTCGGACTCGAGCACCACGAGTCCGATGACAGCCGCATTTCCGAGCGCGGCCTGGTCGATGACACCGCGCGCAAGCTGTCAGCGGGCCTGCTTCCCCACGAATACGTTCACTCGTGGAATGGAAAATACCGCCGCCCTGCGGACCTTGCCACGCCCGACTATCAAACGCCAATGCAAGACGATCTGCTCTGGGTCTATGAAGGTCTCACCCAATATCTCGGCACCGTACTCACCGCCCGCAGCGGATTGCTCACGCCGGAGCAAGTGCGGGACGATCTCGGTCTAACCGCCGCCGGCCTCGATCACATCCCGGGCCGCGCCTGGCGCAACCTGCAAGACACTGCCGACGCCGCCCCACAACTCTATTTCTCACCCCAGGCATGGGGCTCCTTGCGCCGCGGCGTCGACTTCTACGACGAAGACACTCTGAACTGGCTCTGGGCCGACGTCATCATCCGCCAGCAGACCAAGGGCAAGAAAACTTTGGACGATTTCTGCCACCTCTTCCACGGCGCTCCCAGCACCGGCCCCATGGTCAAGCCCTACACCTTTGAAGATGTAGTCGCCGCACTGAACCAGATCGCGCCCTATGACTGGCGCGGCTTCTGGATCGAGCGCCTCACCAACCACGGTCCCGGCGCACCTCTCGGCGGCGTCGAAGGCAGCGGCTGGAAGCTGGTCTACGACGACGTTCAATCGGAAATGGACCGCGGCGGCGACAGCAACTCGCACTCCGTCAACGCAGCCTACTCTATCGGCCTCGAATTGCGCGAAGACGGCGTGATTAACGACACCATTGAAGGCATGCCCGCAGCCAAAACTGGGATCGGTCCCGGCATGAAGCTGATCGCCGTGAATGGCCGGCAATATTCGGCGGACGTCCTGCATGATGCCCTCAAAGCCAGCAAAGATAACTCGGCTCCCCTCGAACTTCTGATCGAGAACACCGATTACTACAAAACCTACAAACTCGATTATCACGGTGGCGAGCGCTACCCGCATCTGGTGCGCGACGAAGCGAAGCCCGACTTGCTGAGTGAGATCTATAAAGCGAAGTAGCGTTCTGCGAAATTGCGCCCCTAACATTTAAGGAGAGCTAAACGTGGATTCCGACCGCCAAGAAACTCCTCAGCGTCCTCCGCGGATGTTCTCCGCGTACTCCGCGTTTCTTATTTTGGCCCTCTTGTTTTACACGGCTCTGCCGGGCTGGTCTCAGACTCCCATCCTGGGCTTCACTCCCTCCTCCGCCGCGCACGAAACAGAAATCGAAAATAAATTCAAAACCATTCCCTCCCCGGACGAAGAGCGCCGCCAGCACCACATCTTCACCGCCGAGCCGCACGTCGCCGGCTCTCCCCGCAACAACGAACTCGCCCGTTACATTGCCGATCAATGGCGTACCGAGGGTCTTGAGGACGTCGTCATCCACCGGTACGACGTCTATGGCAGCAATCCCAAAAGTACCTTTCTGGAAATGACCGCGCCCGTTCACTACCGCGCTCTCCTGCGCGAGCTGCCGGTCCTCGGCGATCCCGACTCCAAAAACAAAAGCATTAGCTCCGCCTGGAGCGGCATGTCCGCCTCCGGCGAAGTCACCGCCCCGCTCGTCTACGCCCACAGCGGTAATCCCGAAGACTACGACCTCCTGCGCAAACAAGGCATCGACGTCAAAGGTAAAGTCGTCCTCGTACGCTACTCCAACCCCTACAGCTATCGCGGATTCAAAGCGCTCACCGCTCAGCGCGAAGGCGCAGCCGCCCTCCTCATCTACAGCGATCCCGCCGAAGACGGATTCAAGAAAGGTAAAGTCGTACCCAACGGCCCTTGGGGTCCGGAGTATCACATCCAGCGCGGCGCCATCACCTATGACTTCATGGTCCCCGGCGATCCGCTCACTCCCGGATGGGCCTCCGTTCCCGGCGCGAAACGTATTCCCGTCGAAGAGGCAGTGTCTATTCCCAAGATTATGGCGCTTCCGCTCTCCTGGCACGATGCCAAACCGTTGCTCTCGAATATGGATGGCCCCGTCGCCCCGGAGGACTGGCAGGGCGGACTGCCCTTCAAATATCACCTCGGCGGAAACCGCGTGCGCGTGCACGTAAAAATCGAGATGGATAACTCCATCCAGCCCTACTACGTGGTGGAAGGCCGCATTCGTGGCACACAGCTGCCCGACGAATGGATCGTCCTCGGCAATCACCGCGACGCCTGGGTCTTCGGCGGTGTCGACCCCAGCAGCGGTACAGCGGCATTGATGGAAATGACTCGTGCTCTCGGAAAGCTGGCGAAAGCAGGAACCCGGCCAAAACGCACTCTAGTTTTCTGTAGTTGGGACGGAGAAGAGGTCGGCCTTACCGGCTCCACTGAATGGGGAGAACAATTCGCCGACGAACTCCGCAACAAGGCCGTCGCCTACCTCAATGTCGATGAAGCCACCTCCGGCCCCAACTTCCACGGCCAGGCCGTCGCGTCCTTGTCGCCCATGTTGGTCGAAGCCAGCCGCACTTTGAAAGATCCCTCGGGCAAGAGTTTGTACGAAGCATGGAAGGAATCAATTACACGCGAGAGACGTGAAAGCAAAGAGCCCGGAAACGAGCCCGAAGAAGTCACCGATCTCAATCTCACCGACACTCGCATCGGCAGCGGCTCCGATCACACCGTCTTCCTCAATTTCGTCGGCGTCCCCGTATTCGGCCTAGGCTTCGAAGGTCCCTACGGCGTGTATCACTCCGCCTACGATGATTTCTTCTGGATGAATCACTTCGGCGACCCCGGCTACCGCTACCACACTCTCACCTCTCAGCTCTGGGGAGTGCTGGCCCTGCGCCTCGCCAACTCCGACTTGCTCCCCTTCGACTTCGCCAGCTACGCCAGCAACATCCGCCAGTTCATAAACGAATTGTCCAAAGGCAAGGACTTGAGCCAACTGGATCTCAAGTCAGTCCTCGATGCGATCGATGACTTCGAATCTGCTGGTAAGCGCCTCAATGAATCCGCATCCCGCGCCCTCACCTCCGGCAAAATCGATCCCATCCTCGCCAAGACAATCAATCATGGCGCCATGCAAGTCGAGCGCAACTGGCTCAATCCTGACGGCATCCCCGGACGCCCCTGGTTCAAACATATCCTCTACGGCGCGCGCTATACCTACGCTCACCTCGAGTTGCCCGGTCTGACCGAAGCCGTCGAGAAACAGGATTGGCCAACCGCCAGACAACAAGCAGAAATTCTGCACCACGCTCTCATCAGCAACACAAAACTACTCAACGACCTCAACTCGAACCTAAGCGTGAAATGACTTGGGTTTGCCGCGTCAGCACTGCAGGTCTTAGGCTACAATTGACAATTAACCTCGTCATATTCTAGACTTCGCGTGGTTTCGCTACGTGCCCCCTAAGCTAGTATCTTTCCCAGCGAAACCTTCGGGCCGAACCCAGCGGAAAAATTCACGACAGTTTGTCTGATCGAGTAGGTCAGATATAGGTTCACTCTGGATGCGAGCCACTCGGGTTGAATTGACGGAAGAGATTTACCGTGCGAGGAGGCAGCGATGCCACTCAACATTAGCAGTAGAAACACCTTGAAGAAGTATGCCGCCCTTCTGGTTTTGCTAGCGGTCGCAGTAACTGCCGGGGCTCAGGACAATAACAAAAAACAGAGCCCTCCACCTCCGGCCCCGCCCCCGCCTCAAAGATCGGCCCCACCGCCATCGCAAAGGCCGGCCACACCACCGCAGCAACAACCGCCATCGCAAAGGCCGACCACGCCACCGCAGCAGCGACCGCCCACGCAGCACCAAAGGCCGTCCACACTACCGCAGCAGAGACCGCCAGTGCAGCAGCAGAGGCCAGCCACGCCTCCCGCGCAGAGGCCAGCCACGCCGCAGCCGCAACGGCCTGCACCACCGACGCAACAACCAAATCCCCAGCGTATCGACGGAAATAAGTCATCGGTGAAGCCGGCTGCTGAGGTACCACCGAAACTTCTGTCAAGCAAGGACTCCGATCACCAGATCAAGAATCTGAACAAAGACCGGGAAAAATTGGCCGGAATCAATAGAAATGCATTACCCAAGGGTCAAGTGACAGTTCATCCGGACGGCCACCAGACAATTGCTGATCACAAGGGTCGGCAGTACGACCTCCGCGCGGACGGTACTGTCTCCAAGGTTGCGTTGAAAGATGGCAGAAGCGCTACATACCGCCCCGATGGGAGCGTTGGTTCCGTTCAGGCGAATGGAATGGAGATTAGACACAACACTCACGGTGGCCGAACAATTGTGGCCGAGCGCCCCGATCATACCCGTCTGGTTAGCACGGGGCCCCATTACGGGTACGTGGAACGGCCCGTTACCAGGAACGGTCGCGACTATATTCAACGCACATACTCCGAACGCGGTGTCACCTACTCGCGAGTCTATCGAACTTACACGTATAACAGCGTCGTCTATGCGCGTTACGTGCCAGCATACTACTACGCTCCGAAATTTTACGGCTGGGTTTACTATCCCTGGGGAAGTCCGATCGTCTATCAGTGGGGTTGGTCAAGTGCGCCTTGGTATCAGCACTATGGCGCCTATTTATCGCCTTACCCCGCCTATTCAAGTCCGGATTTGTGGCTCACCGACTTCGTATTGGCTGCGAACCTACAAAGTTCTTATCAGCAGAGTGTGGATGCTGGGGATTCCGGGCTGACAGAGAGCGATTTTTCAACTCCGATAAGCCCCGAAATCAAGAACGAATTGGCTAAAGAAATAAAACAGGAAGTATCCGCGGAACACAACGAGGCAGTCTCCTCCCGTACGCAACCCTCATCCCCTGGCGACCTTGCGCCTTCAGTTCTCGACCCCCAGTGGAAGGTCTTCATCGTCTCCAGCACTATTGAGACGCAAGGCACGGACGGAACACCATGTGAGCTGGCTGTAGGAGACATTCTGCAACTCGATACCCCAGTGCACGACGGAGCGTCAGATACCAAGATTCGCGTCGTTAGCAGCAAACAGAAAGATTGTTCGGCTGGTCAGCAGGTAACGGTTCCCATTCAGGATCTGGAAGAGATGCACAATCAATTTCGCGCCCACGCTGACGACGGCATCAAGACGTTGGCTGCGGACCAGGGGAAGAAAGGGTTGCCACCTTCCCCTCCGCCTAACCCGTATTCCTCAGATGCTCCATCCGATACGAAAGACACAGACGTAAACGCCGCGCTGGATCAGCAGCAACAACAGGCGGATCAAGTCGAGGCGCAGGTGGAGCAAGAGGCTTTTCGGAAATGATGTTGCCGGTTGTCTCAGGGTTGTTGTTGAGTGCGGGAAAATTGCCGGGTTGAAGAGCGTCTTCACCGGGAGATCGGAGAGGTGAGCAAAAAATGGACGCTACTGACATGAACACTTTTGCGCGCTGGGTGGCGCAGGTTCTTGTAGCAGTTGCAGCTGTGTTTCTCGTAGTTAGCGTCGTCGGAGCCATCGTCGGCACCCGCTTTGTTTATGGAACAGTCGACTATGTGGTTGACAACCTGGCATCGCGGTCTGGGCTCAGCCTCTTTCTTGTCAAGGGGATTGTAATACTGGCTACCTTCCCTTTCTTTTGGGCCGTCGGGAAGTTCACTCGCAATGTTCTTGGTCTATTGAACATGCGCTGGGGCAATCCTCTGGGTCTCTACAAAAACACGTACGGCATCATCATCGTTGCCTACGTGAGTCTATTCTTCTTCGCTATGTATCTGGCTTCGAAGGATGCCTACGCCTACAAATTCTGTGCCGACACACCCGAAAAAATCTGGATCTCAGATAGTATCGGGCGAGACCCCGTTTACGGGATTGAGGCCAAGCCGTGTAGCCGGGACCAAATCATGGAACTGCGCAACGGCAACGGGAATTTACGATCTCCACACGAAATCCAAATCATAGATGTGAACGCCCATGAGTGGTTCAACGGGGCAACTTCCAAGCCTACGGTTTGGTACGACGTGCTGCCGAACGGCGACTATCGATTTTTCGATAAGACCGGTAATGATCCCAACACCGATCAGCCGCTCCTTCCAGTCACTCCCGAGGTGGTGCAGCGGTTGCGTCAGCGGGAGGCACTCAAGGAGGCGGTCAAGAAACAGACGCAGGCCGAGCACGACGCACAGGAAGCAAGCGCCAAAGAAATCGCGGATATGCAAACCCTGGCCGCCCAGGCGCAGAAGGAGTTCGATAGCGGTGACTACAGGGCCGCGAAGGAAAACTGCGATCAGGTTCTGCAGCGGCAACGACAGAATGAGCCATGCCGGACCGTTCAACCGCACGCCTCGGTGAAGCTCGCACAACAGCTGGTAAAGGATAGCCAGGTGCAGTTCGAACGAGGGCAGTTCGACGAGGCTCTTTGGAGCGCAGAAAGTGCGCTAAAATTGGATCCGACGAATCCCCACGCCGCAAAACTCAAGCAGCTGGCGCTTCAGATGAAACCTCACGCTCAGTACTAGGCGGCAGCGATCTTTTGACACAGAATAACATCGACATGGGCCTGGATCAGAAAGCCATCGACTCAGTCAAGAACTGGCGATTCGAGCCCGGCAAGAAAGACGGCCGTGGCGTCGCGGTCGAAATCGCGGTGGAAGTCGACTTCCACCTCTACTGATTTTCGCTCGGAGTGAGCCGAGCCGGGCTCAGTACCTTCGCGCCAGGCATAAGTCCCCGTGGTAAAATTCTTACTAGCCGCAAGGGCCCGTATTCAGCCCCCGTCTTCTGCTGCAGGTCCTTGAGAACCATGTAGGCGCGTAGCTCAGTTGGTTAGAGCGCTACCTTGACACGGTAGAGGTCAGGAGTTCGAGTCTCCTCGTGCCTACCATTTCTTTCAACGACTTACCGATAGTTGGTTTCTGAAGCATCTGTCCAAATCTGTCCCATCGGTTTTGGCGCCCCTCTGAAGCTGCATCCGCAGCGTTGCCTGAACCCTTCTTTGTATATGCCTTGACACGTATATGCTCCGTGGAGTATACCAAGAGAGTGGAATCTGTCTTCGAAATCATTGCGGAGCCGAACCGCCGCGCGATATTGAGCCTCCTGGTCTCGTCACAACGGGCGGTGGGAGAGATCGAGCGTCAGCTTCGTATGACGCAGCCGGCCGTGTCAAAGCACCTTCGAGTGCTGCGCGAGGCCGGTTTCGTCGAATCCACGGTGGATGCGCAGCGCCGTCTCTACCGGCTGAAGCCAGAACCGCTTCAGCAGGTGGATGCCTGGCTCGCTCAGTTCCGCCGGTTCTGGTCCGCTCACGTCGATGCTCTCGAACGCCACCTCGACCGCATGGATCGATCAGCACCAACGAAGAGCACACCAACGAAAAGGAAAACTAAGGAGAAGACGACGCGGCCCAAACCGCGAACGTGACAAAGGAGACACGAAGTGAAAATCAAATTGACCAGCGTGTACGTGGACGATCAGGACAAGGCCCTGCGCTTCTATACGGAAGTACTGGGCTTTGTTAAGAAGGCCGATTTCAGCCAGGGCCCATTTCGCTGGCTGACCGTAGCGTCGCCCGAGGAGCCGGACGGCACTGAGCTGCAACTGGCGCTGAACAACAATCCCGCTGCCGAAGCGTATCAGAAGGCGATGTTTCAACAGCACCAGCCCGTGGCCAATTTTTTTACTGACGACGTCAAGAGCGACTACGGGCGGATCAAGGCTCGCGGCGCCGAGTTCACCATGCCGCCGAGCGTCGTGAAATTCGCAACCATTGCGATGCTGAACGACACCAGCGGCAACCTCATTCAGCTCACCCAGCTGGCACGCTGGTAACGACAGCCGTTAAGGAAAAGAAGATGACCGATCGCGAGCAGTACTCACCGGGTCCGGCCCGCGGGGCGAGGGTACAAAAAGACCTGGGACAAAATAATGAAGAGAAGTGGACGCTCATTCTCGTCCGAGAACTGCGCCACTCGCCGGAAAAAGTCTGGCAGGCGCTTACCGATCCGGCGCATCTGCGCGAGTGGGCTCCCTTTGAAGCCGATGGGAGCCTGGGTACGGTTGGAGCCACGGTGAAGCTCACCACGGTGGGAGCGCCCGCGCCGCGCGTTACTGAAACAACCGTGACGCGAGCCGACGCTCCCAAGGCTCTCGAGTACAACTGGGGTGGCTTCGATATGCGGTGGCAACTCGAAGCCCTGGGTGGCGGCACGCGTCTGACGCTGTGGACCAACATCGGTCACCGCTTCATCGCAATGGGTGCTGCCGGGTGGCACATTTGTTTCGATGTTCTGGATCGCCTGCTCAGCGGAACTCCCATCGGCCGCATGGTCGGCCCCGAGGCCATGAAGTTCGGCGGTTGGCAGCGATTGAACGCCGAGTACGCCAAGCAGTTCGGTATCGAAACGCCCAACTGGCCGCCTCAGGCGGCTCAAAAGTCGTGAATCGAAGGGGGACCGCATAACAATGCACCAACCACTTAAGCGGAACAAAAAGGAGTTGTCACCCGAACAACGTAAAGAACTGCTCGGAGTATTGAAAGCTCGTTTCGAGAAAAACATGAACCGCCATCAAGGTCTGGCATGGGCTAACGCACAAGCCAGGCTGGAAGCTAATGCTGAAAAACTGTGGTCCATCAACGAAATGGAACGAACTGGCGGTGAACCGGATGTGGCTGGTCACGATAAAAAGACCAGCGAATACATTTTCTATGACTGTTCGCCGGAAAGTCCTAAAGGGCGCAGAAGTCTTTGCTACGACCGTGAAGCGCTGGAGTCAAGGAAAGAAAATAAACCAAAAGACAACGCTACGGATATGGCAGCTGCCATGGGCATTGAGCTTTTAACCGAAGAACAATATCGGGGATTGCAGAAACTTGGAAATTTCGATACGAAAACCTCAAGCTGGGTGAGAACACCTTCTGACATCAGAAAACTCGGCGGCGCCCTCTTTTGCGATCGCCGCTACGACACTGTTTTTGTGTATCACAACGGCGCGGAATCTTACTATGCCGCCAGGGCGTTCCGTGGCTCGCTAAGGGTCTAGCGCGAACAATCTCTTACACGTGGGCGGCCTATGGTACCGAGCGCGTTGTCACTTGGACGCTCACCTTTTCGAGCACACCGATTGCGGGAGGACAGATTTAATCATGAAAGATGCCACCAAACGTTCGATTCTTCGCTGGATCCACATCGTCTTTAGCATTCCGATACTCGGTTACATCTATAGTCCGTTTGAAAGACTTCCCGACTACGCCCCCGCAACTCGGTTCGTCTTCCTTCCTGTAATGGTCCTTACGGGATTGTGGATGTGGAAAGGCCATGTCCTTCGACGACTTATTTCGAAGTCAACGGCCTAAACAGAAGCTGCAGCGAATCGCTGCCGGCATTTCGCATGAAAACGGACAAGAATTCGAGGCAGAAAAATCCAATGAATCCATCGCAACGTATTGACCAACTGATTGAAGGGCTCGCAGACTGGCGTGGCA
>Ga0210384_10005227_pt1 | contig 14238 bp, 11 predicted proteins | sample IncBWH2MmetaG_FD_160574 | JGI IMG/M metagenome (GOLD analysis project Ga0210384, IMG submission 160574) | Forest soil microbial communities from Barre Woods Harvard Forest LTER site, Petersham, Massachusetts, United States - Inc-BW-H-2-M | ecosystem: Environmental > Terrestrial > Soil >...
AGCGCCTTTCGTTTGGTGGCGGCGGCGCAGCCATTCGAGCATGGAGATGCCGCCGAATCGGTCAACGTCCCAGGTGCGGCCGCTGGTCTGCAAAATATTGAGCATGGCCCAAGCGATGGACAGCTTGTCTAGCAGGGTGAGCGGGGCGAATTTGGCGAAGGCTCCGGTCATGTGAAATGGCGCGGGGAGCAGGCCAGCTTGCATTTCGCCGCGGCGGCCTTGCGGATCGAGGAAAACCAGGCGGTCGAAGAATTGGATTTTGTGAGAGGCACCGACGCGCCGATAGAAGTCATCCAGATTGGTGCAGCAGCCGAGGGTGACATGCTGACAATTGTCGACGTGCTCGCCATCTGGCAAGACATAAGAGGCGGCGCGACCGCCGAGGAACGGCCGCTGCTCGAAGAGGCGTACGCGCCAGCCGGATTCAGCCAGCGCGACGCCGGCCGCCAACCCCGCCAGCCCGCCGCCGATCACGATCACGTTTTTCAAGAATGTTCTCTTCCGTCAGGCGCGCGAAGCGCGCTTTGGCAATGAATACGAGTTTTTCCGCTTTGGAAAGGCGCACGCGCTCACCGAATACGGCGTAGTCCAGGTCTTCGATACGGGCGAGCAACGCGCTGTAGGTATGCACGAGAAGCCACAGGGCCGGACGGCTTTCCGGTTCTATCAGATTCAGCAATGCGGCGCCCTCTTCATAGCATTGCCAGGCGCGGGCGGCCTCAAAGCGCAGGAGTTCGCGGACGCCGAGAGTGGCTTCGGTGCGGGCGAAGTCTTCAGGCTTAACACCGTACTGCGCCAAATCTTCTTCGGGGATATAGACGCGCCCCATGGCGTAGTCATCGTGAACATCGCGGATGATGTTGGTGAGCTGGAATGCTAAGCCTAGTTTCTCGGCGAGGTCCAACGCACGCGCGTCGCGAAATCCGAAGACGTGTGTACAGGTCAATCCCACTGTTCCAGCTACGCGGTAGCAGTATTCGCGGAGGCGGTCGAAGGTTGCGTAAGAGTTTACGGTGAGGTCCATTTCGGCGCCGGAGATCAGGTCGTGGAGATAACGCGCGGGCAGGTTGTAGCGGCGCATCGTATGGACCAGGGCGGGCAATACCTGAGCGGCGCCGGGTGGTGTAGAAAGGCTTGCGCGGCCGCTTGCGTTTACGGCTTCGTCGAGTGCGGCTCGCCACTGCGCGAGACCCCGCTGCTTGGCTGCGAGGTCGTGGTTTTCATCGGCAACGTCGTCTACCAAGCGCATGAACGCGTAGAGGGCGGCCAAACCGTCGCGACGCTTCCTGGGCAAGAGGAAAAACGCGTAGTAGAAATTGCTGTGTGAGGAGCGAGCGATGCGATGGCAGGCTTCGTAAGACGCGGCGATGAGTGAAGAATCGGGCGTGTCCGACATTGACGACCTTGGCGCTTGGGGCGCAGCATGCTGCGCCCCTACATTTGCTTTTGCAACCAAGTGGGTCGCCAGAGCGCGGGCGAGCAGGCGGGCTTGCTTACCCTTACCGATGGAGGGACGAGCGTGGAGCGTGTCGTATCCGCTGGTTTCGATCGCATCGAGGACCGCGAGGCCGCCGCGACTGAACATGTCGAGATCGACGCTGAGGCGGGAGTCCACCATTTTCGACAGGGGCATACCTTCGGCGAATAACGCGCGTGTGCGGGTGATCAAATCTTTCATCAGGTTTACGTAGCGCTGGTCGAAGCGGCGGTCCGCGATGTCGGCCTCGGTCAGGCCGTGGGCGGCTGCGGCGTCGAGGGGAATATAGATGCGGCCCTTTTCGAGATCGCGCGAGACGTCTTGCCAGAAATTAGCTAGCTGCAATGCGGTGCAGCTGGCGTCGGATAAGAGCTGGCGCTGCTCGTCGCGATAGCCACAGAGATAAAGAACCAGGCGACCGACGGGATTGGCGGAATAGACGCAGTAGTTCAAGACGGAATCCCAAGTTGGATAGCGCTTCACGGTTTGATCTTGGCGGAAGGCTTTTAACAGATCGGCGAAAGGCTGCTTGGGAATATCTTTTGCTGCGATCGTCTCACGCAAAGCAATAAAGACGGGGTGGGACGGGCGTCCTTGATAGCACGCGTTTAGTTCTTCTTCCCACCAGTCGAGGAGTTGGAGAGCGCGCTGGGCGTCAGGAATTTCATCGCCCAGATCGTCGGCCCAGCGGCAATAGGCATAGACGTTGTAGAAATGCTGGTGCAATTCTTTCGGGAGCAGCCAGGAGACTACATTGAAATTTTCGTAATGGTGCGTTGCGAGCCAGCGGGTGTAATTTTGCGCGGCTTCTTTCGTGCAGCCTGAGGGAGGTGCGTTGGCGGCGATTTCGAGTTCGTTGGGGCGCAGCATTTTTCTTTCGGACGCAGTGCGATTAAGACATTTCCTCAGGGGCTATATCGCTGAATGTCGGAGCCCTTCGAGGCTCAGGCTAAACTAAAGCTCCGGCCCCCCATTTTATGGGCGGACGGCGAGCTTGATTTCGCCGCTGCGCGATTTCATTTTTTCGAAGGCATGGGGGAGATCGGCGAGACGGATCTCTTCGGTTACGAAGTCGTGAGCCAAGATGTCGCCGCGGCGAATGGCTTCGAGCGCTTCGCGAATGAACCGGGGCGTGTGATGGAACGGGGAGATGAGCTTGATCTCCGAATAGTGGATGGCGGCGGGTTCGATTTCCACACGGGTGCCGGAGGGCAAGCCGCTGAAGAAATTCACGACTCCGCCGCGGCGGACCATGGCCAGCGCTTGCTTCCAAGTGGCGGGATTGCCGGCGGCCTCGACCACGGAATCCGCCCCGCGCTCGTCTTCGGTCAGGTTCCTTACCGCGGCCACGACATCGCGGACTTGCGTTACGTTGATGGCGGCCACTGCGCCCATGCGGCGGGCCACTTCCAGCGGGGCTACGCGACGGGCCAGGGCTATGACGCGCAGACCGCGACGCGAGAGCATGCGGACGTATTTCAGGCCAATGGGACCGCAGCCAATCACAACCGCAGTGTCGCCGGTGCGCACTTCCATCTCGTGAACACCGCGCAGGACGCAGGCCAGAGGCTCGACCAGCGCGGCGCTGCCGTCATCGACGGAGTGCGGCACCTCGAGCATATTTTCCATGACAATGCGGCCGGGAATGCGCATGTATTCGGCGTAGGCGCCATTGTTGAAGAGCAGGTCTTCGCAAAGATTTTCCTGGGCACGACGGCAGTGATAACAGCGCAAACAGGGAGCAGAGTTGGCGGCGATTACGCGAAGGCCCAGGCGCCAGCGGGAGTCGACTCGCTTGCCGACCGCGGCCACTTCGCCGACCACTTCGTGACCGAAGACGGCGGGGGGCTGGATCATCTTGGCGTGATAGCCGCGCTGCCACACTTTCAGATCAGTGCCATCGGTGAGGGCGAGACGCACACGGAGCAGGACCTCATCGGCGGCCAGCGATGGAACGTCGATTTTTTCCAGGCGCAAATCCTCGCTCCCGTACAGCACGGCGGCCATCATTTTGGAAGGCACGACCGGGGCGCGTACTACTGCGGCGGTTTCTTCCCCAACGAAATCCGGTCTCTTGGGCGTCGAGGTTCTCATTTGTGTGTGATCAGGACTTTGAGAGACTGAGCCGTGGGCCGCGCCGCGAGTTCCAGCGCGTCTTGAATTCTATCCAACGGAAAGCGATGAGTGACAATATCCATAACCGGAAGTTTCTTGTGTAGCACCAGGGCGGCCGCAGTTTCCTGGACGTCTACCGCAGCACTGTAGCTGCCCAGGATTTCTTTCTCGTCAATCCCAACTGCCGCTGCAGGAAACTCGATCTTGGTCACCGGGTCGTTCGCGGCGAAGAGCAAAACACGTCCCCCGGGGCGCGCTGCCGCGAGCGCGTCGGTGACGAGAGCCGGATGTGCTACGGCTACTAGCACAGCATCCGCTCCCCGCCCCTCGGTCTTGGCCTGTATTGCATCTACAAGCTTACCATTTGTTGGGTCAAAGGACTCTATCGCGCCAAGGGTGAGGCTTTTGGCGCGGCGCTCGGCGATAGGGTCGCTGGTGTAGAGATTGGCGGTTTGCAGCTTGCTGACCATAAGAAGCTGCAGACCGATGGGGCCGCAACCGATGACCAGGACCGTTTCGCCCGGCGTTACGCGGGCCTTTTGCACCGCCTTTACGATCGTGTTGATGGGCTCGATGAAGGTGGCTTCTTCGAAGGTGACATTATCGGGGAGCGCGATGATGCCGCGCTCGACGACCCAGGGCATGGCTTTGACGTATTCACCGAAGCCGCCACCGTTGGGGGTGAAGCCGCCGGTGAGGCCGGTGGTTTTGTATTGCTTGCACTGCGAGAAGAGGCGCTTTTCGCAATAGAAACATTCGCCGCAGGGCGTGTGGTGGAAGCTCATCACGCGATCGCCGGACTTCCATTTGGTGACGCCGGGACCAACGGCGACAACCGTGCCGGCGAGTTCGTGGCCGAGAATTTGAGGAGGCTCGACGTAACGCTGGAAGATCTTTTTTATGTCGGTGCCGCAGATGCCGCAGGCCGCGACTTTGATTAGGACTTCGTTGTTGCGGACTTCGGGGACGGGGACTTCTTCGACGCGGACGATTCCCTTTTCGCGGTAGACGCCGGCGCGCATGGTTTTGGGGATGGGGCCGAGGGTCTTCAGCGATTCCACGACGGTGCCGGTACGGCTCATCGCGCCGCTACCTCTTTAGCTTGCTTCATCAAGCCCGTCGACACGACCCTCTGAATGTAACCGTCGAGAAAAATCGCCAGCTTCTCCGCTGCGTTTCTGCTTTGCCTACCGAACCGGATCAACGAAGGTATGGATCCAGGATGCGCCGCAGCCTGCGATAGAACCTTGCGGAGGCTCACTTCCCCGGATTCCGACGTAACGCGGTTAAAATCGACGGGCAGGTCTTCCTCGACCGCATCGCTGATGGCCCGAATGGCGATCACTCTAGCTCCGAAGGCAATAGCCTCCAGCATGATGTCCCCACTCTCCATCTCGACCGCGTCGGCCTTCGCGCCTAACTCGACTTTTTCGCTGGAGCGCACGAGGACTCGGTCCACACTATAAAACGCACCTGCTAGTTTAGCGCCGCTGGCAGTAGCCAGTTCGAGGAGTGCGCTGTCGGAAGGAATCACTTTGTTCCAGTTCGTCGCGTGAACCTCTTTGGCGGCTAAAACATCGCCGGGGCGATGCTTCTCTGTCAAGGCGCCAGCCAAGCCACTGGAAATACAAACGTCCACGTTTCCGTCCCAAATGACTTTCGTGGCTTCGGCCCATGCTCTTCTGCCGCCAACCCCGGTTAGGAGGACGATTAGTTCGCCGTCCGGTATACGAGCCGAATACGTACGGATATCTCCGACGTTAGATTGTGAAAACTGGCGCAGCCTACGCCACGGCGCGAATTCAGCTTCGACCGCGAATGTGACCAGAACTTTCATGGGTAATTGTTCAGATGCCGAATTAGAGCCAAGCGCCACACGCGCTTCCGTCGCGCGCACTACAAAGACGCTGCCGCGTGAACGATGCGGCTGGCGCGTCTGGCGGAGACGTAGCCGTTGGCTTCGTACCAGCGGACGGCCCGCTCCAATGCGGCGGCTACCGAGCCGGGGCGGAATCCGAGTTCACGCTGGGCTCGCGAGCAATCGACCAACATGTTGTGGCGCGCGATTTTGACGCCTTCGATGGGAATCTGCGGCTCGCGGAAGGTTAGCCGAGAGAATACGGTGTTCGCGTATGCCGCAGTAAGCGCTAGCCCGTGCGGAATCTTCATGGACGGTGCGCGCAGACCGGTGATTTTGGAGAGCGTGTCGAGAATCTGCTTAAGCGTGAGATTTTCCGCACCGAGCAGGTACCGCTCGCCTGTCTTGCCTTTTTCGGAAACGAGGAGATGACCCGCGGCGCATTCTTCCACGCCTACAAAATTCAGGCCGGTTTCGACGTACCCGGGCATTTTGCCATTCAGGAAATCGACGATGATTTTCCCGGTCGGAGTTGGTTTCCAATCCCACGGGCCGACCGGAGTGGTAGGCATGGCAACAATTACAGGAGCGCCATTCTTCGCGGCGTTGAGAACTTCCTGCTCGGCGAGCCACTTGGAGCGCTTGTAATGGCCGATCATTTCGTCGAGGCGCGCTTCGGTGGATTCGTTGGGCGGCTGCGGGCGATCGACCGCAATGGTGGCCACGGTGCTGGTATAAATAAATTGCTCGACGCCGGCGCTTTCCGCGGCGGCCAGCAGATTTTTTGTGCCGCCGACGTTGGACTCATAAATATCTTTGCTGCGCTTGGCCCACAGGCGGTAATCCGCTGCGACGTGAAAGACTCGCTTCACACCTTTCAAGGCGCGCTCAAGAGAACCCGGATCGCGCAAATCGCCGGTGACGTACTCCAGAGACAAATCGGAGATAGCTCGATTGTGACTGGACGCGCGCAGCAGGACGCGCACGTCGTCGCCACGCGCGACTAGTTGGCGGGTTACGTGGCTGCCCAGGAAGCCGGAGGCACCAGTGACCAGTGTAGTCATGTTGCGAACTAAAACCCGCTGCGCAGGCGAAATTCGCCGGGCTGGAATGTCAGGGCGCAGTATTGCTGTACTTCCTGCGCTTGATTGCGAAGCCGGGCGAGCGCATAGAGTGGGAACGAATGACGGTACAGATGATATTTCAGGTAGAAGACGCAGGGAAAGCCGGTGCCGGTGAATTCGTCTTCGCTCCAGGAGCCATCGCCATTTTGCTGTTCAATAAGATAGGCGGCCGCCTTTTGAATGGCAGGATCGCCGCCGTCTGAACCTGCAAGCAGCCCGATCAGGCCCCAGGCGGTTTGCGAGGCTGTGCTGTTGCCTTGACCCTTGGTGGCAGGCTCATCATAGCTGCGCAGAGATTCGCCGAAGCTGCCGTCGGACTTCTGGACGGTGCGCAGCCAACGAACCGCGCGTTGGCAATATTCCTTGGCGGTTAGCGAAACCGTCTCGAGGGCGCGCAGCACGCCGCTGGTGCCGTAGACGTAGTTGACGCCCCAGCGCCCGAACCAAGAGCCGTCTTCGCACTGATCCTGAAGCAGGAACTTCAGGCCGCGCTGCACCGAAGGATGATCCGCAGGCCAGCCGTAGCGCCCTAAACATTCCAAGACTCGCGCGGTGACGTCGGCGGTCGAGGGATCGATCATCGCATTGTGATCAGCGAACGGAATGTTGCAGAGAAACGCTTTGTTGTTGTCGCGATCGAATGCGCCCCAACCGCCATCGCGGTTCTGCATGCTGAGCAGCCACTGGACGCCACGGCGCACGGCAGCTTCCATGCGCTGGGGATCGGGAAATTTCACGCGCTGCAAAGCCATGAGCACAAAGGCGGTGTCGTCCACATCTGGATAAAAGTCATTGCGAAACTCAAAGACCCAGCCGCCTGGCTCGGCATCTTTGTTCTTGACCTGCCAATCGCCTGGGCCGAGAACCTGCTTCGATAAAATCCAGTCCGCGGCTTTGACCAGTGCGGGATGATCGGGAGGCAGGCCAGCTTCTTCCAGCGCGACCATCGCGATGCAACTATCCCAAACCGGCGAGACGCAGGGTTGCATACGGATGGTGGCGTCATCTTCAATCTCGAAGCGGGAGAATTCGCGAATTTCGCGGGCGGTCAACGGATCGTCGGGCCCGTGGCCGAGCGCCATCAGCGCGAAAATCGAGTTCATCATGGCCGGATAGATAGCGGCGAGACCTTCGGTGCGCTCCACGTGTTCGAGGAGCCAGGATTTCGCTTCGCGCAACGCGCGCTGGCGCAAAGGCTTCCAGGGCAACTTTTCGTAAAACTTGAGCGCGCGATCCAATGCCAGAAAGAAGTTGCGCCAGGAAAGAAGCTGATCGCTCCAGTCAAAGGCCGCCTTCTTCCGCGAGATGTCGCAGAAGAGTTCATCGACATGCGCGCGCTTCGGCAAGCGCCAATCGGGGCGCACAGCGGAAAGGATGGCCATGGGGATGACGATGCCGCGCGTCCAGGAAGACATCTCGTAAATATTGAGGTAAAACCAGTTCGGCAACAGCATCAGCTCCGGCAAAATGGCCGGAACGAGCTCCCACCCTACTGCACCGACCAGGGCAAGATAAAAACGCACATAGGAGTTAGTGCGTTCGAGACCCCCGAGCCGGTGCACTGTCTCTTTGGCCTGCACCATGTGCTGGGAGTCTTGCGCATCACCCGCGAGCTTCAGCGCAAAGTACGCTTTGCAGGTGGCGTTCAGCTCCGATGGACCGCCGGGATAAATGCTCCATCCACCATCCGCGAGTTGGCGCTGACGAACGTAGTTCGCCAGCTTGGCAATACGCTGCGGGTCAGCCTTGCCCAGGACGTGGAGATAATAGATGTAGTCGGATTCGAGAGTGGTGTCGGCTTCAAGCTCGCCGACCCAGTAGCCGGCATCGACCTGCAAGGACAGCAGATGATTCGCGCCGCGTTCGATTGCCTGCTCGAGGCTCTCCAGGCGCTCCTGGATTCTCGAAGCGACGGGCGCCCCTACCGTAAAAAGAGTTTCGAGCCCTCGCGTACTCGTCGCCAAAGCAAATCCCCCCAGTGAGATTTGAGCCCAAAAGCGGACGCCAGGCGCCATTTTCTGGTCAGCGCCGATTGTTTTGCGGATAGCGTCTGTACTAGTAAATTATCGCCGAGGGATAGAGCGAGGGTCAACCGCTAAGATGCCGCTGTGTTTACAAGGAGACGCCTTCCGCGTCACGGATCGTGCCGCGCACTTGATTAAGGAGACCCGGCGGCACATCTTCGCCTTGCCGTTGAAGGAACTGCGGCTTGTCGCGGAGAAGCTGTAATGGCACGCCTGCCGACATTCCGGCATTGCGGGTGGGACTTAACGGCTGGCGGAGAACAAACGCGGAGGCGCGGTCCATTTGCAATCGTGCGGATTCCTTGAAGTCGGGTTTCGTGGGGTCGAGGACCATCAGGTAGAGAGATGGCTTGAGGAATTGCAGAAGGGTGTTGCTTTCCAGGATTACGCGACGCGGCTCGACCTGGCCAGACTCTTCCTCCAATTCGTGGAGTGCTTTGCGCAGTAGCGGCATGCCCTCGGCGAGAAAACCCTGCTTGGTCCTTAGCCAAAACGAACGTCGCGCGCCAGCCGTCAGGAAGCGCCCGCTGTCGCTCTCGTTCGGGCATTGCTCCCAGCTTATTGCGCACACATGCTCGTCCGGAGCACAATCGCAATCGTGCCCATTTTGGGCGCAGACTCCGTGGCCGTACTGCGTAATTTTTCCAGCGACCCAATTTTCGTTCGGCAAGGCCGCGATCAGATCGCAGACGAGTTGGGTCTTCCCGATGCTTCGGGTGTGCCCGCCGACGACGATGATCTGCCACCGCATCCTCTTCTATTTTCGCCTTTTCCGCTGCGCTCTCTGCGTCCTCTGTGCTGAGCGCTTTTTCTTTTCGAGTTGACTCTCTAGCTCTTTGATGCGCGCACCGAGTTCGGGAAGCCGTGCATACCAAGCATACGCTTCCTTGAACTTGCCGATCTCCCGCGCGGGCGTGCCCCAAACCGTTTGTCCGGCGCGAATCGTTTTCCCGGAGGGGATGCCGGCCTGCGCGCCGGCGATCGAGCCATCCTCCAGAGTGCAATGATCCGCGATACCCACCTGCCCGGCGGCCACCACATGATGACCTAACGAGCTGGAGCCGGAGATTCCGGTCTGCGCTGCGATCACCGTATGTACGCCAATTTGCACGTTGTGCCCGACGTGGACCAGGTTGTCGAGCTTGACGCCTTGGGCGATGCGGGTGTCATCCAGCGAGCCGCGATCGATGGTGGCGTTTGCGCCGATCTCCACGTCGTCGCCGATTTCGACGATGCCCACTTGCGGAAATTTCCAGTAGCGGCCGTCGCCGTAAACATAGCCGAAACCGTCCGCGCCAATCACTGTGCCGGAATGAATCTCGACGCGATGGCCGACCCTGGCGCGAGCGTACATGGTCACCCGCGGGTGAATTCGGCAGTGCTCGCCGATCCAGCATCCCGCGCCGATGACGCAGTGCGCGCCGATTTGCGTGGCTTCGCCGAGGTGCGCATCTTCTCCAATCACCGCGTAGGGGCCAACGCTGACGTTTTTTCCGAGACGGGCCAAGGGGGCGATGATGGCCGTCGGGTGAACTCCCACGCTGATCGGCGGGCGCTCGACCAAGATAAACGCCGCCTTCGCAAAAGCTATCTTCGGCGCGGCATGGCGCAAGATGGTCTTGCCAGGGATGCTTATGCCGTCAGCGGCAATCACGCATCCCGCCACCGATTTCGCGGCGCGCTCGGCATACTTCGCTGCCTCGACATAAATTAGGTCGTGCTGTCCGGCGCGTTCTGGTGCGGCCACGCCGCGGACTTCGAAATCTTTGTTACCGGTTAGATCGGCGCCAATCGCGGCTGCCACTTCTCCTGCTGTCTTGGTCATCATCAACTCTCCGCAAGTTCTTCTCGGTGGACTCTGTGACCTCTGCGGTGAAATTCTTTCTTACTCAGTAAAGATCCGGCTCACCCTTGGGCCGCGTCTTCCAACGCGCATGCAGCCATACCCACTGTTCCGGATGCTTTCGAATGATGCCCTCAATGACCTTGGCAAATTTTTGCGTGTTCACGAATACATCCCGCTCGGTGTCTCCGGTTCGCACTAACTCAACCGCCGGCTCGAAGCGCAGCCGATATTTCCCGATGTTGTCATCCCAGAATGCATATCCCGGCACAACCGCGGCCTCAGTATGCAGAGCGACGCGCGCGATACCCGTCGTCGTGCACGCCGACTTGCCGAAGAAATCCACGAACACGCCCTCTTCCGGCATGGTGTTCTGGTCTGCCAGGATGCCTACCGTTCCGCCTTCCTTGAGAATCTTCAGCAGTGCGCGCGCCGACTCGTTTTTGAAGATTGGCTGGTTACCCGACAGGCCGCGATAGCGATTCACCAGCGCATCGACGCGCTGGTTGTCCAGCGGCCGTGCCATGTAGTGCAGCGGAAAGCCATACAGCGCGTGCGCAAACGACGAGAGCTCCCATGCGCCGATGTGGCCTGTCAGGTACAGCACACCTTTGCCGCGCCGCTGCCCATTGAGAAAATTCTCGTGCCCATCGAGGATCACAGTATTCTCTATATTGTCGCGCCTGCACTTCGGAAAGCGCGCGAACTCTGCCGCCATCCAGCCCAAGTTGCGTACCAGCCCGTGAATCACCTCGTTCCGCCGGCTCGCATCCCATTCCGGAAACGCCAGGCGCAAATTGAATTGAGCGGTTCGCCGCAGCTTCGGGAACATCGCATACATCACAGAGGCGACCGCGGCGGCGGCGCTGCGTGCCAGCCCACGCGGCAGCGCGCCGAGCAGTTGCAGGATCGTCCACACGGCTACGTACTCGAGCCACTCCTTCATTCGCCCTCGTGCTGCTGCACATCAAAGCAAGTATCCTACGCGCTGACGTTCGCTCGCACCAATGCTAGACTCAACCGCTGGTGACTACCTCAACCGACATTGCTCCCGGGAAAAATACGAAGGAAATTGCCGCCCGCATCGGCAGGGCTGTGCTGATTTGCGCCACATTGTACGTCTGCTATTTCAGCCATCTTGGGGCAATCGGATTCGTCGGGCCTGATGAGCCGCGCTACGCGTGGATCGCGCGCGATATGGCGGAGACCGGCGACTGGGTCACACCGCGACTGTACGGCAGGCCGTGGTTCGAGAAGCCGCCACTCTACTATTGGGGCGCGGCAATCTGCTTCAAACTCTTTGGCGTCAGCGAAACCGCAGCCCGTCTGCCGAGCGCGATTTCCGCGTTGCTCGCCACGCTGACGATGGCTTGGCTCGCGTGGCGCATCTACGGCGCCGAAACCGCGCGCTGGCTGCTGCTTCTGCTTCCGACCACCGTTGGCATGATCGGATTTTCTCACGCTGCCGCTACCGACATGCCGTTTACCGCGATGTTGACTATCGCGATGGTCTGCGCGGCCGCTTTGCTCGGCCTTGTACCGGATCGATCGTGCCGGGTTGGGGCGCAGCATTCCCTCGACACTGCTCGAGATAAAGCTGCGCCCGTACGTGGCGATGAAGGCATCACGCGGCGACGATGGCTTGCGCTAGTTCTGTTTGGATTTTTTCTTGGGCTAGCGGTGCTGGCTAAGGGACCTGCAGGCATCATCCTTTGCGGAGGAGCCGTATTTTTCTGGGCGCTCTTCACCAAGCGCTGGCAAGACACGATTCGCCTCGTTCATCCCGCCGCGATCGCCGCGTTCTGCATTACTGCGCTCCCCTGGTACATCCTCTGCGCCCGCCGTAACCCCGAATTCTTCCGCATCTTCATCATCGAGCACAATTTTAGGCGCTATCTCACGCCCGAATTCCAACATATCCAGCCCGTGTGGTTTTACATACCGATCCTGCTCGTGGCCTTCCTGCCCTGGACCGCCGGAATGCTAGCATCGCTCGTTGACTCACGTTCGCGCTGCTCGCTGAATGCTTTTTTCCTCGGTTGTGGACTCTTCCCGATCCTCTTCTTCACAATGTCGCGATCGAAGCTCCCTGGGTATATCCTGCCCGCTGTGCCCCCTCTCGCATGGTTGCTCGTGAACACAACACAGGCTCGGCTCGCAAGACAGCCTCACCGAAACTTCGTCATCTTGGCGTATGCGATCACCTTTGTATTACTCGCGATTACTGTCCTACGATTCGCCGCTGGTCCCGGGTTGGGATCAGACGTTGGCAATCCGCCCTGGACAACAGGAATCTGGCTTCTGCCCCTTCTAGCAGGAATTTTGGGAGGTGCTCTTGCCGCAAAGCACCATGCGGTGCCGGCTCTCTGCGTGCTTCAGGTCGGAGTGGTGCTCGCCACATGGAGCCTCTCGCTCGGCCTAACCTGGATGGACCCTCAACTTTCAGCCAGGGGCGTGATTGCGGCAAGCCGCATGAATGTGGAATGGCTGCGCTCGGCCGATGTTTTTGTGTACGACCTTCCGCGAGGAATCCATTACGGCTTGAATTTCTATTTAGGACGCGACATTTCAGACTGGACACCTGGGTCGCGTGGTCTTGTGTTTAGTTCGTGGAAGGGAGTGTCTCGATTGCACGCTCAAGGTTTTGTGTGCCGACAACACTTGGTTTTTCCTGCCGGTATTCTATGCCAAATGCCAATAAGCTTACCGATTCAGGCGCCCGGTGGCGGGAAGGCGCAGTAGGAAATAGCTGACGACGCGATTCTCGTAGGCGCGCTTGTCGACGTCTTCCATATTCACGAAATTGCCATGTAGAATCGCAATCTGCTCCTTCGGCTCTGGCGCGCTCTTGAAGATTTTCTGCGTCAGGCCGGCTAGTTCGGGGTCGTCCGCCGCCTCGATAAATAATTTTGGCACGCCTGCCAAACTATCCAGCTTCCAGCTCAGCGGCTTCTCGCCGCTGTACTTGTGATTGATCCAGCCGAAACTGACTTCCGCGGACCGCGCCATCAGCGGAATCCCCGCCAGGCCTTCTTTCTCCACGCCGATTTTCACCATTTGTTCCGGCGCATCGTAAACGGAATCCAGAATCAGGGCGCGCACGCGTTTATCGTTTTCCGCCTCGCGCAAAGCCGCGTAGGCACCCAGATTGTAGCCCCACAAACCGAAACGCTCCTTATCGATGTCATTTCGCCGGGCGAGTTCATCAATCGCGGCGCGCACTTCGTCGGCTTCGTGATAGCCAAACGAGGTAATGCCGTCATTTTTCCCGTGCGCCACGAAGTCAAACACAAACACGTTGTACTGGTGATCTTGCAGCGCGGAAACTAAAGTCAGCAGTTCGCCACGGCTGGATCCATATCCGTGGCAAAGCACGATGGTGGGCGCTCCCATTAACCCGGGGAAAAACCATCCTTCCCGCTGGCCGGCACCGGGCACGGAAAACTTCACCGCGTCGGGACGCCCGGGAAAGCTGTCCATATTGATTTCGCTGCTGGAACGTTGCGGCTTGACGATGCGGTAGACCAGGAATCCGGCGATCGCCGAGGTCGCCACCACGCCAAAAAACAACAATGCCAGAACAGCCATCAATATTTTGGTGTACCACAGGGTCGGAAATCGGAATTCGTCAAGAATAGACATTCGTAACCTGCGCCACTGGGCTGGCGCATAGCGCCGTTTTTAAGGCCTGCTTTCTGATTCTTGGTCATCGTAGCACGCGCTTTTCGTCATACATTTCGCAACTGTTCGCCGTGTGTCGCATGCAGTAGCATCAACTCGGCTCAGCGACACGCGTT
>Ga0210384_10005229_pt1 | contig 14233 bp, 15 predicted proteins | sample IncBWH2MmetaG_FD_160574 | JGI IMG/M metagenome (GOLD analysis project Ga0210384, IMG submission 160574) | Forest soil microbial communities from Barre Woods Harvard Forest LTER site, Petersham, Massachusetts, United States - Inc-BW-H-2-M | ecosystem: Environmental > Terrestrial > Soil >...
TTGCGGGGGCGCGATCGAAAAGAGAGGGAAAAGGAAATCTTTGGTATCGAACTGAATTTGGATTTTACGACCTCAATAAGGAGCTCATGATGGCTACTACAGTGCAACCGGTGAGCGGAGAGACTACCAAGCAACTAATCAACTACCGTACCGATGCCGGCGTTGCGGTGATCGAGTTGTGCGATCCCCCGGCCAATACCTACACCTACGAGATGAACCGCCAGCTCGATGACGCCGTCCTGAAGGCCCGGATGGATAACGACGTGTACATCATCGTGCTTACGGGGGCTGGCGATAAATTTTTCTCTGCGGGCGCGAATATCAAGATGCTGGCGAGTGTTGATCCAACCTTTAAGTATTACTTTTGCCTGCACGCTAACGAGACTCTGCTGCGCCTGGAGCACACACCCAAGCTGGTGATCGCCGCGCTGAACGGCCACTGTGTCGGCGGCGGGCTTGAGATCGCAATGGCCGCTGACATTCGCATCGCGCGGAAGGACGCGGGCAAAATCGGCTTGCCGGAAGTGAACCTGGGAGTGCTGCCGGGCACCGGTGGCACGCAGCGCCTCTCCCGCTTGGTAGGTAAAAGCAAGGCGATTGAGCTGATGGTGACAGGAAATACGTTTTCCTTTGAAGAGGCGCTCGAGCTCGGGATTATCAACGACATCTACGAGCGCGAGAATTTCATGGAGAACATGATGGAATATGCGCGTCAGTTCTGCCCGCCGAACAAAGCCGCGAAGGCGGTGGGACGCATCAAGCGCGCTGTCCAGACCGGGTGGGAGATTCCAATGGAATCCGCGCTCGCAGTCGAGCGCGAAAACCAACAGTTGCTGTTCCAGAGTGATGACGCCAAGGAAGGTCTGGCAGCATACGTGGAGAAGCGGCCGGCCATCTTTAAAGCGAAGTGAGTGTGACTGCCCTTGGCCCTCCGAATGAGCGGTGAAGAATAAATGATCACAGCCACGAAATCCAGAATATCTCCTGGGCATCTACTGATTGATGGCCAGTGGGTGGGCGGTTCGAAAACATTCGATACCATCAATCCCGCTACGGGAGTGGTATTGACGCAAATTGCCGAAGCTTCGCCCGCGGATGTCGACCGGGCCGTCCAGGCGGCTCGCCGCGCCTCTGATGATCGCACCGGCCCATGGCGCAAGATGTCGGCCAGCGAGCGCGGACGGCTGATCTGGAAGCTGGCCGAATTGGTTGAGAAAAATATCGACGAATTGGCTGAGCTTGAAACCCTCGACAACGGCAAGCCGATTTTCGAGGCGCGTTACGTTGACATGCCAATGGTGATCGATGTCCTGCGTTATTACGCGGGATGGGCGACGAAGATCCACGGCGAAACCGTCAACACTTTCGAGACAGCCTTTACCTATACCTTGCGCGAGCCGGTTGGCGTGGTTGGGATGATCGTGCCCTGGAATTTTCCGCTCCTGCTGGCATCCTGGAAGTTCGCCCCAGCCCTCGCTTGCGGCAATACCATCGTCTGGAAGCCAGCCAGTTTGACTTCGTTGAGCGCGTTGCGATTCGGGGAATTGGCAGTCGAGGCAGGTGTGCCGCCGGGCGTGTTGAACATTGTCACCGGCTCAGCCGAAGTCGGGAGAACTATAGTTCGTCATCCCGGCATAGACAAGATTGCATTTACCGGCTCAACCGTGGTCGGCCAGGAAATCATGCGAAGCGCGGCCGACACCATGAAGCGCCTCACCCTCGAACTTGGGGGGAAGTCGCCGAACATTGTGTTCGCCGACGCCGACATCGATAGCGCCGTAAAAGGCGCAATCACTGGAATCTTCTACGGTAAAGGCGAGGTCTGCAACGCCGGGTCACGCTTATTCCTCGAAAGCAAGATACAAGACGAATTTCTGGAAAAACTGGTCGCGCGCGCCAAGAAGATGCAGCCTGCTGATCCGCTCGATCCTAAGACTCGCATGGGCGCAATCGTCAGTCAGGAACAGATGAAAACGGTTCTCGGCTACATTGAAACCGGGAAAAAGGAAGGTGCGAAGCTGATTGCCGGCGGCAACCGCGTATCAGTCGATGGCGGCAAGGGATTTTTTATCGAGCCTACGATCTTCGGCGGCGTGAAAAACGAGATGACCATCGCGCAAGAGGAGATCTTTGGACCCGTGCTGGCTACGCTTAGCTTCGATGATATCGATCAGGTGATTCAGCAGGCCAATAACAATCCTTATGGCTTGGCCTCCGCCGTATGGACGCGCGATATCAAGAAAGCTCACATGGTATCTAGACAACTCAAAGCCGGAACCGTTTGGATCAACACCTACGGCTTGATGGACGCTTCGCTAGGTTTTGGCGGATACAAGAGTTCCGGATTCGGCCGAGAATTAGGCATGCACGCTATCGAGCACTACACGGAATTGAAAACGGTTTGGCTGAATTTATAGAAGCGAATGCTAGAGGACTTATGCCGGGAAAAGTTGCAAAAATCGGAACCTTCAGTGACTGGGTGGGAATGTTTGACGACTGGCGCAAAGAGATCGGCGTCAATCACGACGAGATTGCCAATTTCAAATTCGACACGCTCTACGGCGCGATTGAAACAGAGGAAATTCAGTTCGGCGCCTTCAAGGGCCGCCGCAAGTGGGACAACCTGCGCCAGGTGCCAACCCAGCAGATGCGCGACGCGCTGATCAACCTTATCGTCTATCAGGGCGATACTGAATTTGCCAGCGTGGAACAACAGCGGCATCTGTTTGAGAGCGCGCCCACGGACTGGGACCGCAAAGCGATTACTCGCGTGATGATCGAAGAGATGCGCCATGGCTGGCAGATGTGTGCTTTGCTGGTGGAACATTTTGGATATTCAGGGAAAGTGGAAGCGCAGAAAATGCTGGAGCGGCGCGCCTTCGAAAACAAGCGGCTGCTCGGTGCCTTCAACGTTGACGTCGACAATTGGATGGATTTCTTCACCTACACGGACTTCGTCGACCGTGATGGCAAATTCCAGTTGCGGATGCTGAAATACTCTGCCTTCGCTCCACTGGGCCGCTCTATGTCGTACATGCTGCGTGAGGAAGCCTTTCACATGGGTACGGGTAACGATGGGCTGCGCCGAATCGTTCAGGCTGGCGTTATTCCGGCATGGCTGATCCAGAAATACCTCAATAAGTGGATTTCGAGCTCATACGACTTATTTGGCACCGATCATTCCGGTTCGGCGCACTGGGCGTACGTGTGGGGCATCAAGGGTCGCTACGATGAGCCGAAGAATGAACACGACGCGCAGCTCGATGAGCTGAACGACTACAATCGCCATCTTTATCGCGATGAAGTTGCTGGTTTGATCGATCGCTTCAACGGCGTTTTGAAACCGGGCGAGCCCAAGCTGTATGCGCCGGACATCAAGTTCAATCGCGCTATCGGCCGTTGGGCGGGGCAGAAGTTTCACGCCCAGACCGGCGAAGCGCTGGACGATAAAGCCTACGATCAGCACCTGAAGGAATATATGCCGAGGGCGGAAGATAAGAAGTTACTGCTGGATATCATCAGCAACGAGAAAAAGTGGATCGTTCCCAAAGAGGGTGGCCGCGATCCGCTGGAGACGATCAGCGAGGTCCGAAAGTCAGCGATCAACCTGTAGAGTGGGCGGCGTGGACAGCCGCTCCAGAGCAAACATTTGGCAACGCAATCCCCAACCCGCCTCTCGCGGATCACACTCGAGTTTCACGATCCTGTGGGCCGCCTCGACTTGAGCAATCCGCCGCTGAACGTCATCGACATTGCGATGATGGAACAGCTGTCGCAGGCGTTGGCGGAAATTGAGTCACGCCACGATATATCGGTAATCGTTATCGCGGGAGGTGGTAAGACGTTTTCCGCCGGCGTGGATGTCGCCGCCCATACGCCCGACAAAGTCGAAACCATGCTGTCCAAGTTTCATGCCGTCATCAGGACGCTGGTCGCGCTGCGCAAGGTAACCATCGCCGCAGTCCACGGCCATTGTCTGGGTGGGGGCGCGGAATTGGCGATGGTCTGTGATCTGGTCTACACATCGGAATCGGCCACGTGGGGTTTTCCTGAGATCAAGCTGGGGTGCTATCCGCCGGTTGCGGTCACGGCGTTAGCGGCTTTGGTCGGCCAGAAGCACGCCGCCGATCTCATCCTCACCGGCCGCACGATCAGCGGGGGCGAAGCCGCCAATATTGGCTTGGCGAACCGTGCCATGGTTGATGCAGAAGTCGAATCAGCAGTGCGCGAGACGACCGCTCGCCTTTTGCAACTGAGTCCAGCGGCGTTGGCCATTACCAAGAAAGCCAGCTATGCGTGGGATTCGATTCACTTCGACAAGGGGTTGGCGCGCTCCGAGAAAATCTATTTGGAAGAGTTGATGAAAACCGAGGATGTGCAAGAGGGAATCGAAGCCTTCCTTCAGAAACGCGAGCCGATATGGAAGCGCACGTGACCCCAACGCGGCAGGCTGGCAGAGCCCGATCCGCTCACCTGATGTGCGGCATGCCGTTATGGGGAGTCACCGGAACTTTGGCGTGTTCCTATCTGGCGTATCTGTCCTATAGCCACGTGCGTCGGGCGGAGTTCGAGTGGACGCATGATGGTTGGTCGATCGCGACCTATGGCGTGTGGGTTTTGCTGATGGTGGGATTGCTGGGTGAGACTCGCTGCTGGCGCGAACGTGTCTTTTTCGGTTTGGTCATGGCGAACTTCGTGCTCGGCCTCGCACTGGCCGTATGGCAGGTCGCACCCGTGGATGCGGTTCGCCTGGTGAGAGTGATATCTGCAGCACTGTGGGCGGCTGCGGCGCTTGTCAGTCTGGTGGTGACATTTTCTTCCGGACAAGCGGTGGACGTTACGAAGGGGCCAGAATGACAGCCATGGATTTCGAAATCAGCTCCGGAGCAGTGAAGGCCATGCTCAAGCGTGGCGAGAAGTTTACCCTGCTTGACGTGCGTGAGCCTTGGGAGCAGGAGAAGGCGCGTATCGACGGAAGCAGGAACATTCCCATGGGCGATGTGCCGACTCGGGCTCATCAAGACCTTGATCCCGACGACCATATCGTCGTGGTCTGCCATCACGGCGTGCGCTCTCTGAGTGTCACCAATTGGCTGCGCCAGCAGGGATTCGAAAAGGTGCAGTCCATGCGCGGCGGAATCGATGGCTGGGCGCGCACCGTGGACCCAAAAGTCCCGCTGTATTGAGAGCTGAAGCCGCGGATGAAAAAAGAACTCATCGAACTTCGAGTCAACAGCCGCTCATACGAACTGGCAGTCGAGCCCAGCAAGCTGCTTTTGGACGCGCTGCGCCAGGACCTGCAGCTGACCGGCTCAAAGCGTGGCTGTGACGATTCTTCCTGCGGAGCTTGTACCGTGCAGGTGGATGGCGTGCCCATGCTCTCCTGCACTATGCTGGCCGCCAGTTGCGAACGTCAGGAGATCACGACGATTGAAGGTGTCAGCGGGCATGGCAGCCTGGCGGCCATTCAGAAGGCTTACGGCGACTGGGGCGGCGCGCAGTGCGGATTCTGCACGCCGGGTTTCATCATGACGGTAACCCATCTGCTGGCGGAGAATCCGAGGCCGACCGAGGAAGATATTCGCGGCGCGCTCAGCGGGAATTTGTGCCGTTGTACCGGCTATAGCCAGATGTATCAGGCCATCAAGGCCGCGATTGAGGCCGAGCAGAAGGGAATGGCGGAAGCAAGATAACAGCGGATCCCTCGACTTCGCTCGGGATGACAGACCCGGTTGTTGATGACCACCTGAATTTTGAGCTATGACTGACTTCTCTATCATCGGCAAACCGATTGCTATGGTCGACGCTGCCGGCAAGACCACCGGCAGCGGCAAATACACCGACGATCTCAATCTCCCGGGCATGCTCGTGGGCAGGATCCTTCATTCGCCATTTCCGCACGCGCGCATCAAGCGCATTGACACCAGCCGCGCCGCAGCGCTCGACGGCGTGGTCGCGATAGTCACCGGCAAAGACGCGCCCAATCCCTACGGAATTCTTCCTGTCGGCCACGACGAGCACGCGCTGGCTCTCGACAAAGTTCGATATGTAGGCGACAACGTGGCCTGTGTGGCTGCGATTGACGAAGCCACAGCGGACCAAGCATTGGAGTTGATTGACGTCGAGTACGAAGTGCTGCCCGCGTACTTCGATCCCGAAGAGTCGATGAAGGCAGAGGCCGACTTAATCCACGACAACAAGCCGCACAATCTTGAGAAGGACTATCACCACGTTTTCGGCGATCCCGACAAGGGCTTTGCCGATGCCGATCATGTGGCTGAAGCGCGTTTCATCGCCAATGAAGTCACCCACGCCGCCATGGAACCGCATTCCACGCTGGCCCAATTCGAGATTGACTCGCAAACCGGCAAGCGGGGCCGCTTGACGGTTTGGTCTTCTACGCAGGTTCCGTATTACCTGCAACATAAGCTGTCGCTGGTTCTCGAGATGCCCATGGCGCAGATTCGCGTCATCAAACCGCTCGTGGGCGGAGGATTCGGGGGCAAGAGCGAAGTCATCCCGCTGGAAATCATTGCCGCCATAGCAGCGCGGGCGGCGCGAGCTCCGGTGAAAATCACTTACACACGCGAAGAAGTATTCTGGGCACACCGCGGACGTCCGCGAACCATTATCGACCTAAAGACCTGTGTGAAAAATGACGGTCGCATCACCGCTGTCAAAGCGCGAGTCATCCAAGACGGTGGTGCGTACTGCTCATACGGTGTGGTCACGATTCTCTATTCCGGCGCGCTGCTGGGCGCCCTTTACGACATTCCTAATATCCAGTACGACGGATACCGCGTGCTGACCAATAAGCCCGCCTGTGGCGCCATGCGTGGACACGGCACGGTCAACGTCCGCTTTGCCTTCGAGTCGCAACTGGACGAGCTAGCCGCAAAAATAAATCTCGATCCAGCCGACATTCGCCAGCGCAACCTGCTCCAGCCGCCTTGCGTCACGGTCAACGGTCTGCGGGTGCAGAGTTACGGCCTGCCGGAGTGCATCGAGAAAGTGGTCGAGCGTTCGGGATGGAAACAACGTAAGGGAAAGTTGCCGCGGAGTCGTGGCCTCGGAATCGCCTGCAGTCACTACGTCAGCGGGGCGGCCAATTCGATCATCCGATCAGATATGCCGCACTCCACGGTCAACATCAAGATCGATCGCGACGGCGGGGTCGTGGTTTACACAGGCGCGTCGGAGATTGGGCAAGGCTCCGACACGATGACGGCACAGATTGCCGCAGAAACATTGGGCTGCTCACTCGGCCGCGTGAAAATCGTCGCCGCTGATACCGACCTCACGCCCATCGACATCGGATCGTACTCCAGCCGGGTGACCTTTATGGCCGGCAATGCCACGCTGCGCGCGGCGGAGCAAGTAAAGAAGCAGATTGCGGCAGCCGCGGCCCGCAAGATGAGCTGCGCCCCTGAGGAACTCATTTTTCGTGATGATTCAGTTTTCAGAAAAAATGGCCATGTGGGGACGGCCGCCTTCGGCCGTCCGGCCGAGCAAGGCTCGTCGGCCTCCGTCTCAGGTCGTGTCGAGGGCCAAATCCTGCGTGGTTCGTTGCAACAGAAACGCAAGGACGAAGGTCCGAAAGACTGGATGACATTCGAAGAAGCTGTGGTCGCCGCGATTGACTTTCACGGAGCTTTGACCGGAACCGGCTCCTACGCACCTCCCCCAGAGGCCCGCGGCGGCAAACACAAAGGTGGTGGCGTCGGTCCGTCGCCCGCCTACTCGTACTCGGCCCAGGTGGCCGAAGTCAGCGTGGACGAAGAAACCGGCGAAGTTACCGTCCACAAAGTGTGGGCGGCGCACGATTGCGGCCGCGCGTTGAACCCGGTCTCAGTCGAAGGGCAAATTATCGGCTCCGTATGGATGGGCATGGGCCAGGCTCTAACCGAAGAAATGGTCTGGAAAGACGGCATGCTGATGAATCCCGGGCTGCTCGAATATCGCAGTCCATCTTCGGTCGAATCGCCAGAGGTCGAACCGATCATTGTGGAAAGCATCGATCCTGAAGGCCCCTTTGGGGCCAAGGAATGCAGCGAGGGCTCACTGGCAGCGACCATTCCCGCGATTGCGAATGCCATATATGACGCGGTCGGAGTTCGGCTGCACGAGGTGCCATTCACGCCGGAGCGCGTGCTGGCCGCACTGCGAGCGCAGCGAGGCCAGAAGAAGATCAACCTCACGGAAGGAATCGATCCTACCGCGCCGGCGAAATTCCGGGAGCATGGTGGCTCACTGTGGTTTCGGGGTAAAGGACCAGAGCGCCATCCTCTCGATCCGGCACGACGCGAGGGCCCGGCCGAAGCGGCAGGTGGCGATTGAGTCTTTCGCAATTCAAGTTAGTAAGGCCACGCACGGTGGAAGAGGCCGTCGGATATCTGGCAAAGCACGATCTCGGGATTCGCGTGCTGGCTGGGGGAACAGACCTCATCCCATCCATGCGGCAGGGACTTTTTGATTCCGAGCATGTGCTCGACATTCGTCACATTGGGGAACTCCGAGGTATCCGCCCGCGACCGGGAAACGGAGTCGAGATCGGCGCGCTGACCACGCTCGCTTTCATTGAGCGCGCCGACTTCCTGCGGCGCCATTACCCGGTGTTGACTGAGGCAGCCGCAACTGTCGCTTCACCTCTCCTTCGCAACATGGGCACCATCGGAGGAAATATCTGTCTCGATACGCGCTGCCTCTGGTACAACCAGTCGCTTACCTGGCGCAAGGGTTGCGGATTTTGCATTAAGAAGGATGGTGATCTCTGTCACGTAGCGCCAGGGGGAACCAAGTGCTGGGCCGCATTTTCCGCGGACACGCCCCCGGCATTGCTATGTTTGAACGCCGAAGTCGAAATTGCGAGCGCGTCCGGTGTTCGGCGCATGCGGCTGAGCGACTTCTACACCGGCGAAGGGGACGCGTATCGCAAGCTGCAAGCCAACGAGCTATTGACACGAGTGTTCCTGCCCGAGTCCTCTGCGGACTATCGAGGCGTTTATCGCAAGCTGCGCATTCGTGGGTCAATTGACTATCCGCTGGCGGGTGTCGCCGTCGCAATGAAGCGGTCAAACGGTTACGTCGCTGACGCGCGCCTAGCAATCACCGCAGTGAATCCGGCGCCGCTGCTGGTGAAAGGCGTGACTGAAATGTTGGAGGGTAAGGCTGTCGACGAGGCCTTGGCAGAATCCGTCGGCGTTTTAGCCGCCAAGACAGCTAAGCCGTTGACTACCTCAGCGCTCACTCCGGAATACCGCCGCGAGATGATCCGCGTATTCACCAAGCGCGCGGTGATGGCGGTGGCGAACGGGAACTGAAGGCGGAGGGCTAAGAACCGGGTTGTCAGCAAAGAAGTGAAAAAAGCGCAGCGGCCATAGCCCGCGCCTTTGGCCATCACGGTGGCATGGCTGAAGCCATGCCCTTCCACGGTGATCCCAATCCGCTTAGAAGAATTTGCGCGGGAGTGAGTAGTATAAGTTCCCGTTGAGTAGTTAAAGACCAACGACTGACGACCAGCGACCAAGACCACCTTGATCACAGACTGCCATATTCATATCCAGCCCATCGAGATGTTCAAGCCTCATGCGCTGGAGCTGATGAAGAAGAAACGGCCGAACTTTGACCAGATCACAGAGTTTTGTCGCTCACCGAAGCTATTCCTCAACCATCTCGACGCCGCCGGTGTGGACCGGGCGGTGCTCATCAATTACGTCGCCCCGGAGGTCATCGGTTTTACTTCAGGGGTGAACCAATTCATCGCCGACTACACGAGGGAAAATCCTAAGCGCCTGATCTCCTGCGGCAGCCTTCATCCCAAACACACGTCGAATGTTCTGGCGGACATGGAGCAGCTTCTGCGGCTGGGCATCCGCATGATCAAGATCCATCCGCCGCACCAGCTTTTATTCCCCAACGATTACTTGACTGGAATGAAAGAGCTCGAAATCATCTATCGCGCTGCTGAGGCCAATGGCATCCCCGTGATGTTTCACACCGGCACCTCCGTCTTTCCGGGCGCGCGCAACAAGTACGGCGATCCTATCTACATCGATGATGTCGCAGTGGATTTTCCCAGGCTGAAAATCCTGCTTGCCCACGGTGGGCGACCGCTCTGGATGCACACCGCATTCTTCCTGGTGCGGCGCCATCCCAATGTTTTCTTGGACATCAGTGGCATCCCACCGATAGCGTTGCTCAAATATTTCCCGCGGTTGAAGGAGATCGCGGAGAAGACTTTGTTTGGGACAGATTGGCCCGGGCCTGGCGTCCCAGACATTAAGAAGAATCTCGATGATTTCCGCTCATTGCCTTTGCCGGAAGGCACACAACAGCAAATTCTATCGCGCACGGCGTTGGCAATCTGGCCTGCATAATTCGCCTTACCGTGAGGTAAACAGGTGACCCATCTTGTCTTTTTTGGTCTTCAGGTAATCTTCGGCGTGCGTGGTGGGTGCAACTTCGCAGGGAACGCGCTCGGTAACCTCAATTCCTCCGCGTTCGAGCGCCGCTACTTTGTCGGGGTTATTGGAAAGCAGGCGCACGTGGGAGATGCCTAAGGATTTCAGGATTTCGGCGGGCAATGTGAACTCGCGGTGGTCGGCTTTGAAGCCGAGACGCTGGTTGGCTTCGACTGTGTCCAGGCCCGAGTCCTGAAGTTCGTAGGCTCGCAGCTTCGCCATCAGGCCAATGCCGCGTCCCTCCTGCTGTTCATAGATCAGCACGCCAGCGCGTTCCTCAGCGATCATTGCCAAGGCCATCTCCAGCTGGGAGCGGCAGTCGCAGCGCAGTGAACCGAACACGTCTCCGGTGAGGCATTGAGAATGAATGCGCACCAGGGGTGGAGCGGAACGAACGTCGCCCATGACCAAAGCTACGGCTTCTTCCGTGCGTAGCGACTCGCCTGAGCCGAACTCTCCCTCGAATCCAAAAATGCGGAATTTGCCCCACCGGGTGGGGAAGTCGGCGGAAGCGACCGGCTGAATCGAGTTGGCGCCCACACGCTGATTATAGCGGGAATTTCAGCACTCTCCCTGGATCCCGGTTCAGCCCTGAGGTTTGAAGTGATAGTAGACATCCTGCTTAGACGGGATCGCAACCCCGTTGCGCGTGGCGGGGCGAAAATGCCAGTTCTCCAGTGCCGCCAAAACCTTGTTGTCGATAGCCGCACCGAGACTTTGAAGCACCGTCTTCTGCACGATGTTTCCCCTATCGTCGATGGTGATTTCGACCACGATGCTGCCTTCGACATGTCCAGGCAGTTCGTTTGGATCGACGACTGGTTCATATGCGTTGATCGGCAACGCCGGCCGCACTTCATCGCCGAACGCGGAGCCTTGACTTCCGTAGGGAGTGCCGGCGGGCGGCGAAGGATTGCCCAAACTGGATCCGGTCGACTGAGATTGTGCTTCCGTCGGGCCGCGCACCGGTTCTGGCGGCTGGGTTCTGCGGATCTTGGAGGGCTGACTTTTCCAAATGAGACGCTTGCGTGGCTCTCGCTGCTCCACGCGGGCAGTGCCAGGCAAATCATTCGTTGTTTTCTCGTGGGTGGACCAATAGAGAGTAGTGACGGAACCTCCACTCACGCCGGCAGCCACGGAAGAAGGCGCCAGAACCTTTAGGGTGGGAGGATAAAGCAGCCAGCCCAGCAATAGCCCGTGGAACGCAAGTGAGAGTGACAGCGACGCCGTTCGCCTACCAGAAATGTCCGCGTTAACCGGAGTGAAAGTCATGACCACTTTTGTATTAGATGTGACAAGGCGGCATTGGTCATCATGACTTCCTGCAGCGCGGAGCTCTAATTACAACTAGGCAGCTTTTTTGGTCTACGGTCCAGTCTAAGGCGGTTTGGCCTGGTCGGAAAACGCTGCTAAAATCAATCGACATCAGCAGGTCTCAGCCGCACATGGGGCTATAGCTCAGCTGGGAGAGCGCATCGTTCGCAACGATGAGGTCGTCGGTTCGATCCCGACTAGCTCCACCAAATCTTTCAGCGACTTGCCGACTTGAACCGCCGTTTGTGAGCACTGATCCCCCGTCTTATTGGACCGAAATGGACCGTGAATTGGACCGTGCATCTGCGGTCCCGCTTTTTGCAAACTTCGATAGCTTCTCTAACGCACTCCGCTGTGCCTCCGGGACAATCTGCGCGTAGATGTCCATCGTGGTCGAGATGCGCGAGTGCCGCATTTGACCTTGAACGGACTTGGGGTCCGCGCCCGCTTGAACCAGCCACGTAGCATGCGACGTTCGCAGGCAACGCCAGTTCACGAACGGCAACCCAAGGGAACGGGCTGCGGGTTTGATGTGCCGCCGCAAAACGTTTTGGTCGTCATGGGGCACGCCGGTTTGGACGCTCTGAAATACCAGATCGTTGGGGCCGGATGACTTAACCAGATCGTGTTTTCTGATCGCTCGTCCCGCCCGAACTTCTACCGTAAGTGTTTTCAGACGATGGATGCGGTCAATCACTTCTGGTGAGACGCCAATGGTCGCGGCGCTGGCGTCGGTTTTTGGATTCGACCAGTCACCACGGCAATATCTTTCCTCGACCGTGATGCTGTCGGCGTGAATGGCCCCCTGTTAAATCCAGCGCAATTGCAGGAAACCCCCGTGACAATTTCCCGGCACTGCGAACCGTTGCGCCAGTTAGGCATCGGGGTCGGGCGTGTAATGTATGGCTCCGGGGGAACAGAGCCGTAGCGGCCCACGGGCCCATGCTCGCTCAGGTTTCATTCTGCCCCTTAGCATGTAGGCGTGCAGCTCCGACAGCAGGAGTCGCCAGTCCTTCTTCTTGGCATAGGGATCAAGCGGGTGGCCAGGGATGAGCCCTTCGCGCACCATCTCAAGCACGTGGCGGCGGGTTGTTCGAAGGTAATTCGCGGCTGTGTCAGGATCGACAAAGGGTTCCGCCCGCACAGCCAGCACTCTGGGAACGGCTTGGGTAGGATCGACCGGTGAGAGGCTCTTCATTGTGGGCTAAGTGTATTTTCAGGAGCCCAAGTCGTCCAAGACCTCTTCATCGCGAATTGATAGACGCTGGCTATCTCGTAACCTTGAGCAAGCCCGACTAAGAAAAGTCCTCAGCCAAACTTCGCGACATTCATTCTGGACGAAGCCTGGATTTTCCTGCGTAATCGCACGATCCGCGACTACATCACTCGGGCCGAAAAAACATGGCGCAAGAAAAAACCATCTCGCGCTTGGCCCGCAGCCGCACTGGGTGCAAGGCGTCCAGTTCCAGGTAGAGGCACTCGGCTCGTTGCCGCAAACCTCGCTGCCTAGTTGGCTTAGATAGGATTCCCGATGGTAGGGTCGGAATAGCTTCTTGCCGGGACAATGAATCGCCTGGCTGCGAAACAACGCCTTCAATCGGCTCATGACTCGGGTTGTGTCCTCAGTGAGCGTGGTATAGCTACGTGTCCGATGCTGCATCTCCAGAGCACTGTTCTCTCTGTGATATACGGCCGATAACGAGTGATTGCGCAGCAACTCCGCCAGCTTGCGCGCATCAATCAAATCGCCCTTGTTGCCCGACTCCAGCAGAGCGTTCTTGCGCGGATTACACACCACCAAGCGCGCCACCCGCGTCGTACCAACAGGTCATAGAGCCAGGCCGAGTGTGTTCCTTCCTCGAAGGTAACCTGCAGCGTGCCCTGGATTCCGCCGAGAAAATCCAAGATCGCGGCCGCTCTCGTCACGAGTACCGACTGCATCACCAGTCTGCCTTCGTTATCCAGTACAGCTGCAGAGACCGTAGCGCGGTGGACATCGAGGCCGATGTATCTGACACTATCCATCAGGCTGCTCCTTCTCTTCGTTGGGGTGGACTCCTCGTTGCACTCCGAGGGTAGCAGCCATCGGCTGTTCGCCTGAGCTGATGTCACGCTCGATGTTGAATCGGCCCATCGCAGTTCCTACGTGGATGTCGTCGATGACGAGCTTGAATCCATTTCGTATCCCAGGTTGATCCAACTCCGATCCGTCTCCGCTGTTGGTGAACACAGTCCAAAGGGCGGGAACGACGCCATGGCCCCCAAGGGGCGGCCTTTTATATGGCGTCGTTCCCGCCCGTAAGCCGACTCATCCTCAGACCGCTCCATTTCGCATCCCGCTGAAAATACTGCTCGATCGCCATTGTTTTCATACACCTTTTCAGACTGCCCCACAGACCACTCCCGACTTTAGACCCGAGGAATGATTCGAGTTGTCCTCGATTAGCAATTGTTGATCG
>Ga0210384_10005232_pt1 | contig 14232 bp, 26 predicted proteins | sample IncBWH2MmetaG_FD_160574 | JGI IMG/M metagenome (GOLD analysis project Ga0210384, IMG submission 160574) | Forest soil microbial communities from Barre Woods Harvard Forest LTER site, Petersham, Massachusetts, United States - Inc-BW-H-2-M | ecosystem: Environmental > Terrestrial > Soil >...
TTGCCCGGACTTTCATTACCGTTGCTCCCGCTTCTGACGAGTCTGAAGACCCGCCACTACAAGACCACTGACCGGCTTACATCGAAGGTCGACCTCAGAAGGCCGACCCTACAAAACTCTGCCCTGCCAAACCCTTTGTTCCCATCAGCCCCTACTTCGCGAATCGGGCCAAACCTTATTAGATGCTACTTGTACCGGTACACGATTCTGCCGCGGGTCAGGTCGTAGGGCGAAAGCTCGACCGCGACTTTGTCTCCGGACAGGATACGAATGAAATTCTTGCGCATCTTGCCGGAAACGTGCGCCAGGACCTTGTGCTTGTTCTCCAGCTCGACGCGGAACATGGCATTGGGCAACGGCTCAATGACGGTCGCCATCACCTCGATGGCGTCCTCCTTGGAGTTGCCGGAGTCGTCCTTTTTCTTATCCTTGGGTTCGTCGAACCGCCGCTTCGCCATATGCTCCTGTTTCTACTCCCTTGCTAGACCTGCGCAGCCAGCTGCGCCACTACAAAGACTTCGCTGCACCGCCTGCCGGCTGCGCTCGACGGTTCGCCGGGCTTACCAGGCTGGCCCGGTCATTTCTTTCGGCCGGGTCAGGATCCAGGGGCCGTTGGAGGTTACAGCGATGGTGTGCTCGAAGTGAGCGGAAGGGCTGCCATCGGCCGTCTCCGCCACCCACTCGTCGCGCATCCGTACTTCCGGGCCGCCGGCATTGACCATCGGCTCCACAGCGATGACCATGCCGTCCTGCAACCGCGCGCCGCGTCCCGCTTCGCCGTAATTCGGTAGATTGGGTTCGTCGTGCATCTTGGTACCGATGCCATGCCCGACGAACTCGCGCACCACCGAAAAACCGTTCGCTTCCACCAGGCTCTGGACCGCGTGGCCCACATCGCCCAGCCGGTTGCCCGCGCGCATCTTGTCGATGGCACGGTCGAGCGAATCGCGGGTCACATCCAGCAACTTCTGCACTTCCGGGCGAATCTTCCCGACCGGCACAGTAACCGCTGAATCCGCGTAATACCCGTCCACTTCCATCCCGAAATCGATCGAAACGATCTCGCCTTCGCGCAATTTGCGCTTGGGCGACGGGATGCCGTGAACGATCTCGCTGTTCACCGAGGTGCAAAGCACGCACGGATAACCGCGATACCCTTTGAACGCCGCTTTACCCGGCTTGCCGGCGATTTTCTCCTCGGCGTACCTCTCGAGGTCCATCGTCGTCAATCCGGGGCGCACGAAACCGCGCAGCGCCGTCAAAACTTCATGCACGAGCAGGCCAGCGCGGTGCATCTTTTCCAGCTCATCCGCGCTTCGGAGATGTATCGCCATCTTCCATTCTCCCAGCCTGGCACCTGGCCGGGTTACTTGGCCCCGCGTACAATTTCGAGCACTTGCTTGGTCACTTCGCCGACGCTTTTTGAAGCGTCCACGACGCGCAAGCGGCCCAGCCGCTTGTAATACGCGACCAGCGGCGCGGTTTGCGCGGCGTAGGCTGCCAGCCGGGGACCCACGATTTCCTCGCGGTCATCCGGCCGCTGCTCCAGCTCACCGCCGTCGTTATCGCACCGGCCTTCGACTTTGGTGCGGCGCTCGTAAATATTGTAAATCTCGCCGCCCACTTTGCACATCCGCCGGCCGGTAATCCGCCGCATCAGCAGCGCCGGATCGATAGCAAAATGCACCACCACCGGCTGCTTGTAACCATGCTGCTTCAGCAACTCTCCGAGAAACTGCGCTTGCGCAACCGTCCTCGGAAAACCATCAAACACAAAACCGTCGGTACAATCCGGGCACTCGATGCGATGCGCGACCATCTTCAGGATGATCGAATCCGGAACGAGTTCCCCGCGCTGCATCACCGGCTTCGCTTGCGCGCCCAGAGGAGTTCCCTGGCTGATATGCTCGCGAAGCATGTCTCCGGTCGAAAGATGCGGAACGCCGTATTGCCGTGCCAGCTCTTTCGCCTGCGTGCCTTTTCCCGCGCCCGGAGGCCCGAGAAAAATCACCGCGCGGTGCAACTTCTCCAGCGGGAGCGCGCCCGCCACTCCGCCCGTCTCCATCTGCTAGCGCCGGCCGCGCAGCCGGCCCTTCCGAGCGAAACCTTCGTAATTGCGCATGACCAACTGCGCTTCGAGCTGCTGGACGGTGTCCATGGCCACACCCACGACGATCAGCAGCGACGTACCGCCAAAATAAAACTGCACGCCCAGCCCTTTGAGAAACCAGACCGGGAAATGGCGGTCGAACCAGGAGCCAATACCCAAAATGTTGATGTGGTCGAGATGAATGCCTGCAATCATCCATTCGGGAAGTAAGCAAACCACCGCAAGATACACGGCGCCGATGAACGTCAAACGCTTCAGGATCCGGCTGACATGCTCGGAAGTATTGCGGCCAGGGCGAATGCCGGGAATAAAGCCGCCGTTTTTGCGCATATTGTCGGCCAGCTCGGTGGGGTTGAAGACGATGCCAACATAGAAAAAGGCGAAGAGCAAAATCATGGTGACGTACAAAAGGGTGTACAGCGGCTCACCCCATTTCAGAGCTTCGGCGATGCCTTTCACAAAAGGCCAACGGGTGCCGAAAAGAAGCGCGGCAGTGGCGGGAAAAGCCAGCAAGGAACTGGCAAAGATCGGAGGAATGACGCCGCTGGAATTGACGCGCAGCGGAAGATACGAGGATTGCCCGCCCATCACGCGGCGGCCGACCACGCGCTTCGCATACTGCACAGGAATGCGCCGCTGGCCGCCTTCGACAAAGACGATGAAGGCGACGACCGCAATCATGAGCGCAACGAGGAAAATCAACGCAAGAGGAGTGAACGGGCCCCAAGCTTGCGTCTTGGCTTTTTCGTAGAGGTCGAAAATGGCGTGCGGCAAGCCGACGACGATGCCGACAAAGATGATGAGCGACATACCGTTGCCGATGCCGCGCTCGCTGATCTGCTCGCCCAGCCACATGATGAAAGCGGATCCGGTGGTGAGGGTAAGCACGGTCATCAGCGTGAACGCCAGGCCGGGGTGGTAGACCAGCGACTGGCCGCCGATATTGGCGCTCGGCGCTTGCAGCGTGCCGGCGATGGACAGCGATTGCACGATGCTGAGCACAATGGTCAAGTAGCGGGTGTACTGGGTGATTTTGCGGCGGCCAAGTTCGCCTTCTTTTTGCAAGCGCTCGAGATACGGGAAAACCACGGTCATCAATTGCAGGATGATCGACGAAGTGATGTACGGCATGATGCCCAGCGCAAAAATGGTGAGACGGCGGAAATTGCCGCCACTGAAGAGATCGAAGATGCCGAGCACCGAGCCCGCGGACTGCTTGAAGATTTCCTCGAGCACGGCGGTATTGATGCCGGGCGTGGGGATGTGCGCGCCAATACGGTACACCGCCAGGAGCGCCAGCGTGAACAAGACGCGGGTCCGCAGGTCTTGAATGCGGAACATATTCTTGACAGCTTCGATGAATCGATTCATACGATGATCCCGGCGCCGAACGCTGAGAACGGCAGATTCCTCGGGCAAAAACCGCCCGAGGAAAGACCAGTTAGCGCGTTAGTCGGCATCCTTAGCATCCTCTTACGCTACGACCTCGAATGTGCCACCTGCTTTAGCAATCTTTTCCTTGGCCGACGCGCTGAACGCATGCGCGTGAATGGCTAATTTGACGGTCAGCTCGCCATCGCCGAGGACTTTGATCGGGTCGGTGACGCGGCGGATGAAACCGTGCGCGCGCAACAGATCCGGCGTAACCGTTTCGCCTTCCGGGAAAACATTGAGCTCTTCCAGGTTGACGACCGAGTAGCTGACACCGAACGGATTGTGAAAACCGCGCTTGGGCATACGGCGATGCAGCGGCATCTGGCCGCCTTCAAAACCGCGGCGGCGCGAATAGCCGCGGCGGGACTTCTGGCCTTTGTTGCCGGCGCCGGCGGTCTTGCCGAGCTTGGAACCCATGCCGCGGCCGACGCGAACTTTCTTTTTGCGCGAGCCAGGAGCCGGATGCAAGTTGGAAAGACTGTAAGTCCTGCGCGCACCCTTCACCGGAGCTGCGGGCTTGTGCTGGCCGCGTTTGCGCGACCCGCGAGGGCCGCTGGGGTTTTTTCTAGGCATCGATTACTCCACCACTTCCACGAGATGGCGCACTTTGTGGATCATGCCGCGGGTTTCCGGCGTATCCTGGCGCTCGACCACATGATGCAATCTGCGCAAACCCAGGCCGCGGATGGTTGCGCGCATATCGTCGGTGCAGCTGATGAAGCTGACGACCCATTTGATTTTCACGGTGCCGGATTTCTTTTCGGCCGCTTTCTTTTGGGCGCTCATGAATGGCTCTCACTGCCGGCGGCTTTCTCTTTTTGCCTGCCGCTGATTTCGTCGACGGTCTTGGAACGCGTTTCGGCGACTTGCGCGGCGTCTTTCAAGCTGAGCAGCGCGGCGAAAGTGGCTTTGACGACGTTGTGCGGATTCGAAGTGCCCAGCGACTTGGTCAACACGTTGTGAATTCCCGCGACTTGCATGACTTTGCGCACCGGGCCTCCGGCAATGACGCCAGTGCCTTCGGAAGCAGGCTTGAGCAGCACTTGCGCGGAACCGTAACGGCCGAGCACCTGATGCGGAATGGTGGTGCCTTTAAGGTTGAGCTTGATCAGATTCTTCTTGGCTTGCTCGATGCCCTTTTTGATGGCCATAGGAACTTCGCGCGCTTTGCCCATGCCGAATCCGGCATGGCCATGATGATCGCCGACCACGACGAGCGCGGAGAAACTGAGATTCTTGCCGCCTTTGACTACTTTGGTGACGCGGTTGATGGCGATGACGTCGTCCTTGAGATCGGACGGATTCACCTCCAGAAGCCGGCGCACCGCTAGACTATCGCGTAAAATTTGCTTCGACATAAGCTTAGAACTGTAACCCCGCTTCCCGCGCCGCATCCGCGAGCGCCTTGACGCGGCCGTGATACTTGTAACCGCCGCGATCGAAAACCACTTTGCTGAGTCCCGCCGCTTTGGCGCGCTCGGCGACGAGCTTGCCGATGACTTTGGCGGCTGCGACGTTGCCGCCGCCCTTGACACTCTTCTTGGACTCGGTGTCCACGGAACTGGCGGAGACCAGCGTCTTGCCGGAACGATCGTCAATCACTTGCGCATAGATGTGATCTAGCGAACGATACACCGCGAGGCGCGGACGCTCCGGAGTGCCGGCGACGCGCATGCGCAGCCGGGCATGCACCTTGATGCGATGCTGATCGCGAGAGAGCTTACGAGCTTTTACGCCTGCCACTGTTGTTCTCCTGGTGCCTAAATCCTGCTGCAAATCTACGTCTTACCAAGATTCACTGCCGGGCCGGGCTAGTCCCGCCCCTACTGAAAATTAAGCGGTGGTCTTAGCTCCTGCCTTGCCGGCCTTCTTCTTCAGACGTTCGCCGCTGATGCGAATGCCCTTCTGCTTGTACGGATCGGGCGGGCGCAGCGAGCGAATGTCCGCAGCCACCTGTCCGACCTGGCCTTTGTCCGCGCCGCTGACGACGAGATGCGTTTGCTTTTCGACGGAAATCTGCACGCCTTCTGGAATCGTAAACTCGATGGGGTGCGACTTGCCGAGCGCGAAATTGACGGCTTTGCCCTTGAGCTCGGCGCGGTAGCCGACACCGACAATGTCGAGTTCTTTCTTGAAGCCGAGCGTGACGCCATGAACGGCGTTGGCGACCAGAGCGCGCGCCAGACCGTGCAGCGCGCGATGCTCTTCGCTGTCGCGCTTCACGTTGAGAATGCCGTCCTTCTGTTCGAAGGAAATGCCGCGCGGGACCGGGACAGAGAGCTTGCCCTTGGGTCCTTGCACGTCAATTTTGCTGGCGGCGAGAGCGATTTTTACGCCCTGCGGCACGGGAATTGGTTTGTTACCGATACGTGACATCTTTTCGTCCTTGTCCGCAAACTTGCCTGGCGGGCCTAAAGACCCGCCGCTACAAAATCGTGCTCTACCAGACTTCGCACAGCACTTCGCCGCCGATTTTGGCTTTGCGCGCGGAACGTCCGCTCATCAAGCCTTTCGGCGTGGTCATAATGCTGATGCCCAGCCCGCCGACCACCGCGGTGATTTCGCCGGAGCCGACATAACGCCGAGCGCCCGGCCGCGAAATGCGCCGCAGGCCGGTGATGACGCTGCGGCGGTCCGGGGTGTACTTCAAGAAAACGCGCAGCACTTTGCGAGTCTTATTTTCGTCGACCATCTTGAACGTCGAGATGTAACCCTCTTCCTTGAGGATGCGGGCAATCTCGGACTTCAGCTTGGACGCCGGAACATCGACGCGCTGGTGCTTGGCTGCGGCGGCGTTGCGAAGACGCGCTAGAAAATCGCCAATGGGATCAGTTTGCATATTCCTGCTCGGCTCCTACCAGCTGGCTTTCGTGACGCCGGGAATTTCTCCCTTGAGCGCCATGCCGCGGAAACAGATACGGCACATCTGAAACTTGCGAATGTAGGCGCGAGCGCGGCCGCAGACGCGGCAACGGTTGCGCACACGAACTTTAAACTTGGGCTTTTTAAGCGACTTGGCGATTTTGGCGGTACGGGCCATTTATTGTGCTCCCCCTGGAACGCGAAGCGGCACGCCGAGGCTCTTGAGCAGCTCGCGGCCTTCTTCATCATTCTTCGCGGTGGTTGTCAGCGTAACGTTCATGCCTTTGATTTTGTCCACGCGGGTGTAATCGATTTCGGGAAAGACCAGCTGGTCTTTCAAGCCGAGCGTGTAATTGCCGCGGCCATCGAAAGCGTTCGAAGGCAAGCCGCGGAAGTCGCGCACGCGAGGCAGCACTACGTTGCACAAGCGGTCGAGAAATTCGTACATGCGATCGCCGCGCAGCGTGACCGCGCAGCCGATGGGCATCCCTTTGCGGATTTTAAAATTCGCAATGGACTTTTTCGCCTTGGTGATGATGGGCTTCTGGCCGGTGATCTGGCCGAGCTCGACCGCTGCGGTATCCAAGAGCTTAGCGTTCTGGCTGGCTTCGCCGAGACCGATGTTCACGGTGATTTTCGAGAGCTTCGGCACGGCCATAAGGTTCTTCCAGCCGAAGCGCTTCATCATCGCGGGAACGGTTTCTTCTCTATATTTGTCCTGCAATCTGCTTTTCATGCTGATCCCTTTTTACTTATCCAAAGTCGCGCCGCAGCGCTTGCAACTGCGGACTTTCGTGCCGTCGGGCAAAATGCTGTGTCCGATACGCGTATGCTTGCCGCAACTGCCGCAGACCAGCATGACGTTTGAAACGTTGATCGGCCCTTCTTTTTCCACGATACCGCCCTTGATGTTTTTCTGCGGATTTGGCCGGGTGTGCCGCTTGATGATTTGCACGTGCTCAACCACGATGGTGTTTTTCTTGGCGTTGATAGAAAGCACCCGGCCGCTTTTGCCGGCATCGCGCCCCGCCACCACTTTTACGTTGTCGCCTTTGTGAATCGAAAGGCGAAAGCGCTTGGTACGTCCGTGTCTGTCAGATACTGGCATGTTTACCAAACCTCCGGAGCGAGCGAGACGATCTTGGTGAATTTTTTCTCGCGCAGCTCGCGAGCCACCGGGCCGAACACGCGGGTGCCGACCGGCTCGTTCGCGTCATTAATCAGCACGGCGGCGTTGTCGTCAAACCGGATGTAGGTGCCATCCCGGCGCCGCGACTCTTTCCTCATGCGCACGATCACGCATTTCACGACTTTGCCTTCTTTGACCTGGCTTTCCGGCGTGGCTTCCTTCACCGAAGCAGTAACAATGTCGCCGAGGCCAGCTTTCAAGCCGACATCGCCGCCCACCGGCATGATGCACATCAACTTCCGCGCGCCGGAATTGTCCGCAACCGTCAGCCAGGTTCGCATCTGAATCATAATGTGCTCCCTGTCTCCGTCACTCCGCCGACGTATTTCGCGTCAGCACTTCTTCAAGCCGCCAGCGTTTGAGCCGCGAAAGCGGGCGCGAAGAAACGATGCGCACGGTATCGCCCTGCTTGGCTTCGCGCTTTTCATCGTGCGCGTAAAACTTTTTCGAGATGCGCACGACGCGGCGGTATTTCTTGTGCTGCACCAGCCGGGTAACTTCCACGACGATGGTTTTTTCCATTTTCGCGCTGGTCACTTTGCCGGTGAGCTCGGTGCTCTGGCCGGGTTTCGCTTCCACCGCGTTTTGTGTTTCAGGTGTCATCTTTTCTGCCTTATGCCTTCTTCAATTCATGCGCGCGAAGAAGCGTTTTCACGCGCGCGAGATCCTTTTTTGCTTCACGAAGCCGTTTGAGCGCTTCGGCTTGCCCGGTAGTGAGCTGAAAGCGCAAACGGAAAATCTGCTCGGTAAGATCCTTGTGCTGCGCTTCGAGCTCGTTGGCGCTGGCTTCACGAATCTTTTCTATGCGCCGCGGCATTAGAGGCTCCCCGAACGGTTGATGAATTTCGTCGGAATGGGCAGCTTGTGCGCCGCGAGAGTCATCGCTTCGCGCGCCGTAGCTTCATCGACGCCGGCCATTTCGAACATGATGCGTCCCGGCTTGACTACCGCGACCCACTTCTCTGGAGCGCCTTTGCCTTTGCCCATGCGCGTTTCCGCGGGCTTCTTGGTGAACGGCTTATCCGGAAAAATGCGGATCCACAGTTTGCCGCCGCGCTTGATGAAGCGGGTGATGGCTACGCGCGACGCTTCGATTTGCCGGTCGGTAATCCACGCGCATTCCATGGCTTTCAGCCCGTATTCACCGAACGCCAACGCGCCGCCGCGCCAGGCTTTGCCGTTGCGCCGGCCGCGCATCTGCTTTCTGTACTTCACTTTCTTCGGCATCAACATCGCTATATTCCCTCGTCCCTAAGACCTTTTTTCAACGCTTACGCTACCGTGGCGACTTCGCGTTCCTTTTGAATCTTGGAAGCTTTCTTGGGAACGTTTTCGCCCTGATAGACCCAGCACTTCACGCCAATCACGCCGTAGGTGGTGTTCGCTTCCGCAGTGCCGTAATCGATGTCCGCGCGCAGCGTTTGCAGCGGCAAACGGCCTTGCAGATACCACTCTTTGCGCGCGATTTCCGCGCCATTCAAACGCCCGGCCACGCGGACCTTGATCCCTTTGCATCCGAAACGCAGCGCGGAGTCCACTGCTTTGCGCATAGCGCGGCGAAACGCCACGCGCTTTTCCAGTTGCAACGCAATCGATTCCGCGACCAGCGTGGCATCCAGCTCCGGCCGGTGAACTTCTTGAATGTCGATGTGCACTTCGCGCTTGGTGCGCTTCTGCACTTCCTGCTTGAGCTTGTCGATTTCCGCGCCTTTGCGGCCGATAATGATGCCGGGACGCGCGGTGTAAATGCGCACCACCAGTTTGTTGGCGGCGCGTTCGATATCAATCGAGCTGACCCCCGCGGACTTCAAGCGCTCTTTCAGTTCGCGGCGCAGCTTGACGTCTTCGTGCAAAAGCTCGGCGTAATCGCGGTCCGCGTACCAGCGCGACTTCCACGGCTTGTTGTAGCCGAGGCGAAAACCGTATGGATGAACTTTCTGTCCCATGATTCTCCTTACTTCTTGCCCTTCTTCGGAGCCGACGGCTTGCCGGCCAATGCTTTGCGAACACGGCGCGCGGTTCCCCGCACACCCTTTTGCGCTTCCGATTCAGCCACATTCGCAGCGTGGCGTTCAGCGGCGGCCACATGATGCTCCGCCACGGCAACCCACAAATGCGCGGTGCGCTTCTGGTAGCGGAACGCGCGGCCCATCGGCGCGGGACGCAAGCGCTTCCAGCGCGATCCTTCATTAACAAAGCATTTTGAAACGTACAGTTCGTCGACATCGAGCGGCGAGCCGGCATCTTCGGCTTTGCGTTCGGCGTTGGCTACCGCGCTGCGCAGCACTTTTTCAATGTGCTTGGCGGAGCGCTTCAGCGTGTAACGCAGCGTCTGCAAAGCTTCGTTGACGCGCTGTCCGCGAATCAAATCGATCACCAAGCGCGCTTTTTGCGGCGACATGCGCACATGCTTGGCCATCGCGTGCGCTTCGATCGAAGGAATCTGTGTCTGTATCTCAGCCATGGCTTATGCTTTCGGCGCTGCAGCTGCTGCTGGTGCGCCGCCCCCTGGGCCTGCTGCGGCTGCCGGAGCCGCGCCTGCCGCCCTTTCAAGAGCTGCTTTTACGGCATGGCCTTTGAACGTGCGTGTCGGCGAGAACTCACCCAGCTTGTGCCCGATCATCTGTTCGGTCACATACACAGGAATGAATTTCTTGCCGTTGTGCACCGCGATGGTGTGTCCGATCATGTCCGGCACAATCGTCGAGCGGCGTGACCACGTCTTGACCACTTTCTTTTCATTGCGCGCGTTCAGCCCTTCCACTTTTTCGCGGAGGTGCGCATCGACAAACGGCCCTTTTTTCAGTGAACGTGCCATAGCTCCCTATTCCTCGACGCGGCGCAAACGGCCCCATTGGGCGTGCCGCATCTTCTTAAATCCACGTACCGGACCCGGAACCCGGTGAGACCTGGGACAGAACGGGCACACAAACCGCAGGCCTTGCGCGTTCGGCGCGCGGTCCACAATCACGGCCCAGCCCGGCTTGCACAGCTTGTAAAGCTGCGGCTCGAGCGGCGCCACCACCACTTTCTTTACAATCTTGGCCGCCGCGCGCACCGGCTTGGCGGCGTGTTTGACGGCGTGGCGTTTTGCGGACGAGCGCTTGGCACGCCGGGAAGTTCTCCGGCTGGCGCTGCGTCCTGTTCGTGTTGTTCGTGTCGCTCGCATGGTTTTGCTCTCACCGGACCGCTTTCAAATCACCGTCCGGTTTCTCGCATTGGCTGCGTGTGGTTCCCCCTCAGGAACACCCGTTCAGCTGGTTCACACTACTTCCTGCGCTCGACAATATTCTTGTCGGTGCGCTTGTTGTGCCGCGTCTTCTTCCCCAACGTCGGGAAAGCCCACGGCGTTTGCGGATGGTTGCCTTTGACTTTGCCTTCACCGCCTCCGTGCGGATGATCGACCGGGTTCATGGCCACACCGCGCACCGTTGGCTTGATACCGCGCCAGCGGGTGCGGCCGGCTTTGCCGAAGTTTTCGTTTTCATGATCAACGTTGCCCACCTGGCCCACTGTGGCCATGCACTCCACGGAAAACTTGCGCACTTCGCCGGAAGGGAGTTTGATCAGCGCGATATCACCTTCTTTGCTGAGCAACTGCGCCGAGCCGCCCGCCGAACGCACCACTTGGCCGCCGCGTCCGGGATACAACTCGATGTTGTGTACCATCGTTCCCGGCGGAATGTGCCGGAACTGCATGGCATTGCCGGGAAGAATGTCCGCGCCTTCGCCAGTGGTTACCGTAGCGCCGACTTCGAGGCCAACCGCATGCAAGATGTAGCGCTTATCGCCATCGGCGTAATGCAAAAGCGCCAGATTGGCGCTGCGATTCGGGTCGTACTCGATCGCGGCCACCTTTGCGGGCACTCCCGCTTTGTCGCGCCGGAAGTCCACTTTGCGGTACTGCTTCTTGTGACCGCCGCCGCGATGCCACACCACGATTTCGCCGTGATTGTTGCGTCCGCCAGAGCGCTTTTTCGGCTCCAGCAGTGCCTTTTCCGGCGTTTGCTTGGTGATATGGCTTTTGTCGAGCACGGTCATAAAGCGCCGTGAAGCCGTATATGGATTAAAGCTCTTCAGTCCCATCGCTGCCTCTTACCTTCTCAAAGCCGTTGGTTCGCTGCTTCGCTGCTACAAATTGTCTGCGTACTCGATCATCTTCTCGCCTTCAGCGAGCTTGACGTACGCTTTCTTCCAGTCCCGCCGGTACCCTTCGCTTTGCCCGCGGCGGCGCATCTTGCCCAAAAAATTGGCAGTACGCACGTCCGCGACCTTTACTTTGAAAATCTGCTGCACCGCTTCTTTGATCTGCGTCTTGGTAGCCTTCGCGGAAACTTCGAATACTACGGTGTGCTGCAATTCCTTCACGCCCAGGCCCTTTTCCGTGATGATTGGCCGGCGAATGATTTGATAATGGGGCGTCGACATCGCTTATCCCTTCCCCTTGCCTTTTTTCGGAGCCGCTACTTTGGCCGGCTTTTTTGCAGCCGCAGGCTTCTTGGCTGTAGCTTTGGGAGCCGCTACCTTTTTCACTGGCGGAGCTGGAGCAATCGTTTCCACGTGCGGAACTTCGATGGGCTTCTTCTCCGGATCCAGCGTATGCGTTAGCCGCGCGGCTGCATCCTTCGAGAGCAGCACCAAATCGTGGCGCAACACGTCATACGGCTGCAAAACATTGGGCGCTGACAATTTGACGCCCTGGAGATTGCGGCTGGCGAGGTCGAGATTGCGGTTTTCGCCGTAAGCTACCAGCAAGGCGGTCTTCTTAACGCTGAGTTTGCCGAGCGTGTCGAGCAAAGACTTGGTCTTGTGGGTATCGAGCGTCCAGGCATCAACGACCGTGAGCTTCTGCTCGGCGAGTTTCGCAGAAAGCGCGGAACGCAGCGCGCCAAGAATCATTTTCTTCGGCAAAGCGTAGCCATAGCTGCGCGGCTTGGGCCCATGCACCGTGCCGCCATGCCGCCAAAGCGGCGAACGAATCGAGCCGACACGCGCGCGGCCCGTGCCCTTCTGCTTCCAGAGCTTGCGGCCTGCGCCGCTGACTTCGCTCTTGTCCTTGGTCTTGTGCGTACCTGCACGCAACTCCCGGAGATGCCAGCGCGACGCTTCATGCAGCAAGTCCTGATTGATCTTGGCGCCGAAAACCGCATCCGCCAGCTCTACCGAGCCGACTTTCTTGCCATCCAGATTGACTACATCCACGACCGGCATAATTCTTTTCCTATCCCTTAAGATCTAAACTCGCCTACTTGGTCTTCCTGTTGCCTTGCGGCCGCGCGCCAGCCAACGCTTTGCGGATGAAAATGTATTGCCCGCTGGGCCCTGGAACCGATCCCCGCACCAGCAAGAGGTTTTCGTCAGCATCCACTTTGATCACTTTCAAATTCTTGGCGGTGACCCGGGCATTGCCCATGTGACCCGGAAAGTGCTGGTTCTTCCACACGCGCGAGGGAAACGAACTGCCGCCGATGCCGCCCGGCGCGCGATGAAACATCGAACCGTGCGTAGCATCGCCGCCGGCGTAGTGCCAGCGTTTGACGCCGCCGGCAAAGCCTTTGCCTTTGCTAACGCCGCAAACATCGACCAATTCGCCGGCTTTAAAGCTTTCCACCAAGACGCGGTCGCCAACTTTGGTTTCGTCTTTCGATTCGCCCTTGCCGGCCTCAGAAAGACGGATTTCCTGCAACACTTTCATGGGAGCGACATTCGCTTTTTTGAAGTGTCCAGTCATCGCTTTGTTGACGCGTTGCGGCTTCACAAATTCCACTAGGCCGAGCTGTGCGGCTTCGTAGCCGTCTTTTTCTTTCGTGCGGCGCTGTACCACCACGCAAGGACCGGCTTGCAGCACGGTGCAGCCCACCAGCGCGCCGTCTTCCGCAAAGACCTGCGTCATGCCCAGCTTGATTCCGATAATCCCGTCGACGGCCATTTTTCTCTCGTCTCTCTTTCGCAGCTTGTCCGCCTGTGGCGGATATTGGCTGCGCCTTGCGCTATTTTCTTTACTTCATTACTTCCTTGTTTCGTTGCTTCTTACTTCGCTGCGGCGTGGCCGAAGGCCTTGATTTCGACGTCCACACCCGGCGGCAAATCGAGTTTCATCAATGCGTCGACTGTGTCCGGTGTCGGCTCGAGAATGTCGATGAGCCGCTTGTGGGTGCGCATCTCGAATTGCTCGCGAGCTTTCTTATCCACGTGCGGTGAACTCAACACCGTCCAGCGGTTGATCGTCGTCGGCAGTGGAATCGGGCCGGCTACGTCAGCGCCAGTACGTTTGGCGGTCTCCACGATTTCCCGGGTGGATTGATCGAGAATCCGGTGATCGTAAGCTTTTAAACGAATGCGAATTTTGTCGCCTTGTCTCATAGTTATTACTCGACGATCTCGGTGACCGCGCCGGCGCCCACAGTGTGGCCGCCTTCGCGAATCGCGAATCGCAGCCCCTTTTCGAGCGCTACCGGCGTAATCAAGCTCACTTCGCAGCTGACATTGTCGCCCGGCATCACCATTTCCACGCCGGTCGGCAGTTTCACGTCACCAGTGACGTCCGTGGTGCGGAAATAAAACTGCGGACGATAGCCGGTGAAAAACGGCGTATGCCGTCCGCCTTCTTCCTTGGTCAACACGTACGCTTCGGCCT
>Ga0210384_10005233_pt1 | contig 14230 bp, 7 predicted proteins | sample IncBWH2MmetaG_FD_160574 | JGI IMG/M metagenome (GOLD analysis project Ga0210384, IMG submission 160574) | Forest soil microbial communities from Barre Woods Harvard Forest LTER site, Petersham, Massachusetts, United States - Inc-BW-H-2-M | ecosystem: Environmental > Terrestrial > Soil >...
GCGCGGCTCGCTCTGCAGGCGCAGAGCGACATCGTCCAGGATTCGTTTGCAAACATTGTCGATGCGGGTGCTCAATGGTTTGCCAAACGCGCATTCGCCGATTTTGCTCGCTTGCGGCGGAGGCGGGACTTCCTTCACCGCGACGGAGGTCGTAGCGTCGGCGGCTCCCCCATGCCCGTCATCCACACGGGTGGTTATGCTGTAATTTCCGGGTGACAGTCCGGTTGTGTCAAAGGTGCCGTCGGGACCATTGCCGGTGATGCGCCCGGCATTCGCACGCCAGGTGTAGGTAAGCGGGTCGCCGTCGGGATCGCTGGCATTGCAAGTGATGTGGGAGACTTCGCCCGCGAACACCGATGAAGGATTCGCCGTGCAGGCAATCGTGGGCGGCCGGTTCGGTCTGGGTTCCACACGAATGTCCGCGGTGCAAGTTGCCGAGCCGCCGCGACCATCGTCCACGTGCAGCGTTGCGGTGTAAGTTCCCGCAGTGGTCCCAGCGGAGAGCCAGCGAACCTGGGGGCCATTGCCATCGATGCGGCCGCCGCTTGCGCTCCACGTATATGTGAGCGGATCGTTATCGGGGTCAGACGCATTTGCGCTGACGCCAACGGTGTCGCCTGAACCCAGATAGACCATGTTCTTGTCCGCGGTGCATGACGCAGTCGGCGAACGGTTGGGAGGCGGCGGGGGCGCTTTCTCCGGCCAGTATGCCGCGCCAACCTTGACGACAAATCCGTTGCGATCGTTGAGGCCTTTCAAATTCAGCATGTAGCGGTAGCCGAGATCGACCGCTATGTTCTTCATCATATACAACCGGAATCCCCAGACCCCATCGACAGGGTCGCGCGCGCCGAAGGTCGTATCCGGCGTTGAAAGCCCTCTGACGCCGGTGAAAATCACGCCGGTGTACTCGGTCATGGGTTGGATGCGGCTCTCCGGGAAAAACAGCAAGCCCGCGCCGCTTCTGAATTGATCGGGAATATGAAAGAGAGGAACTCCAACAGAGCGCGCATCGCGAGTAAATTCGTAGCCGGCGTTGAACGTCGTCGTAACGACGTTGCCCCACTGCTTGCTCACCGAGAGCGAAATCAAGTCGCTGAGCGGGCCCCCCACCGTGCCGTTGCTGAGCAGGTAGTTGAGGCTGGTTCGCGGCGCAATAATAACGTCATTGCGGATGGACATGCTGAAGGGATTTCCGTGTTGCTCGGACAAAATCGCGAATTTGGCGCCGAGCGTGATGTTGCCCAGTCCGCCGCCGTTGTGACCCACAAACGGGTAGTCCTCGATAAAGCCGGGCGTTGGCGAGAACGCGGCCGTTGGCGTAACGCTGTCACACAATTTATTAGCAACCAGCGTGTGAAAGATCGTGTTCGGATACAGGGCTCCTGCATTATTCGGGGGCGCCAGGCTCAACTCAGGTCCGCATCCGACGTGAGCGTGCTGATAGGGCACGAAAGAGGCATAAACTGTAAGCCTTCCTGTAATGCCATAGCTGGCGTCCAAACCAATTTGGAAAATCGTGACACTTCCCGGCATGCGTCCGAATTTGTTCCCGAATGCCGAAAAACCAAAGCCGCCTTTCGGGAGCGTATCCGCCGTCTCTACTGTGAACAGGCCAAGGGTGCCGGTGGTCGCAAGCATGGGCGTAAATTTTGGCGCGGGTTTGTAATCGTCACTTGCGGATTTCGAAGGACCGGCGGATTTCTGCGCGGGAACCTCGGCCGCGGCTGGCGTGCCTGCAGCAGTGGTTTCATCCACCTTTGGATCAGCAGTTGCGGTCGCCGTAACATCGGCAGTCTTGCGGGCTTTTTCTGTTTTTGATTTTGCCGGACTCTTCGAGTAGCCGGCGGACACGAGCAGAAATACCAGTACGAGCAGGGCCACACCCCGCACCATCAATTGCCTCATGACTTCAAACCTCCAAAGTTGCGTAGATCCACACGAGTAGGAAACTTTTGCGTGCGACACCATCAAGAATCTTTCTATTCCGCAGCGCATACCACTCCCTGCATCGCTTAGCGCCCAGAATACTTCTTCGGACCGACACCCTCGGCAATTATATATATGTTGAGGAAACATTCAGCGACAATTTTTTTCGCCTCATGGCCTAAAAGCCATGAAACTGAAAACGCAGGTGTTGCGACGGAATTCGAACTGCAATCTGGCAGGCCACCCGACAGGCTTCATCGCCATCTGAGGGAAAAGCCACTTTTGGCGTGGACGGACGGTGGCCGGAGGACACACATGCGCAAGAGTTTCCTGTTTTGGGCTGTGGGAATGACGGCTCTTTTGTTTCTCGTGGGGAAGTTTATTTCGCCAATTTCGACGGCCGCGCAGGGACGCAGTTCGTCCCTCCCAACGGTCGCCTCAGCGGTCCCGAATGGAATACATTTTCTCGTCCGCCTCGACGACGAGCTGAGCACGGTGAAAAGCAAAGTTAATAAAAAATTTGACGCCAGGACGCTTGAGCCGCTGGAGACCTCGAATGGCCAAATTCTTCCACCCGGAGCAAAAATCCGCGGGCATATTACCCGGATTGAACCCGGCGGCCTGACGGGGCGTGCGCGCCTGTGGCTCACTTTCGACGACATTGACACGCATCACGGCCGCCAGCCAATTGTCGCCGAGGTTTCCAGCGTCCCCGGCGACTTCAGCGTCCGGCCCGGCGAAAGCAAAGAGGGAGAAATCGAAGCGCGCACCAGCAAAGGCACGCGCGACCTAGAAGCTGCTGCGACAGGTGCCGCACTAGGCGCCGCTGCCGGAGCGTCCAAAGGCGGCGGAAAAGCGGCGGCAGTCGGCGCTGCCGCGGGCGGGGTTGCTGGATTTATGGCTTCCTCAGGCATCGGCCAGGAACTTGACCTGCAGAAAGGCACGAAGCTCGATCTGGTTCTCGATCGGCCGTTATATCTGGCTCAGTAGGGAAATCACGAAGAAAAAATCAAGACCCACCGCTCGAAAACCCCGAGCAGTGGGGCAAGTACTGCGAGACTAAAAGCAGTTTCAGCTGCCCTTTTTAGCCATGAGCGGCTGCGGCAGGCCCATTAGTTTCGCCGGATCGGCGCCGGGCTTGGGATGGAATTTTTGCGTGCGCCCGCCGTATGTTTCGGCCGCATACATGTTTCCGTCCGAGTCAACCGAGAACCCGTGCACGGCCCAGAATTGGCCGGGGCCTGTGCCGTGCTGGCCCCACACGTACATCAATTTTCCGTTCAGGTCGTATTCGAGGAACTTGTCGGTTTGTCCGTCAGCGACCCACAGATGCTGGTCGTTCGACATGTAGAGCGCCCACGGCGACAGGTTCGGCCACTGATCGAGGAATTTACCGTTTTGATCGAACACCTGGATGCGCCGGTTCGAACGGTCGGCGACGTAGATGTTGCCTTTCTTATCCGTTGCGATTCCATGCACCCCGCTGAACTGGCCAGGGTCTTTCCCCTTTGTCCCCCACGCCGTGACGTACTTGCCGTTTTTGTCAAACTTCACCACGCGCGTGTTTACGTAGCCGTCACTGACAACGGAACCACCATCCGGCAGAAAAGCGATGTCGGTTGGCCGCCCGAAGTGTTTATCGTCTTCTCCAGGGACTCCCGGCACGCCTAGCGTCATCATCAGTTCCTTGCCGTCGTTGCTGAACACGAAAACCGCCTGACGCACGTCATCCACGACCCAAACGCGCCTGAGGGGATCATAGGGGCTGATGCGGATGGCGTGTGGCCCGCGGCCGAGCTCGGAATCGCCACCGCCTGCGAACAAGTGGTCCCACTGATTCCAGACCTCGAGTACTTTCCCGGTCCCGTCCACGACAACGATGCAGTTCCGCATGACATCCGGAGGTGTTTCGCGGCGGGAAGCCCCGTTCATCGTCTGCTTGTTGTCTATAGTCCCGTAGGAGCCGTTATAACCAGCCGGGGGTATTGCCGGGAGCAGGAGCTCGCCGCGACTCGCGATGAAGATTCGGTTGGGCGTCTCGGCGAAAACTCCGGCTTGTGAGCCATAGACGTACCCCTTCGGAGCGATCGCCTGAGGGAACCCGGCGACAACGTCGTACGGGCCGGTTTCGTCTTCGCCGCCTTTCTCCTGGGCGAAGTTGGCGACGGCGAACAATCCCGCGGCCAGAATAACAGCGAGCAAAAGCCTTGATCTTGTGCGCATAACGAATCTCCTTGCACTCTGTATGTTCAACTTTGCGGCTTGGGAGCCAAATCAGCCGGCGTCAATGCGTTCGCCGGCATCGTCGATGACATACCTTTGAAAACAAACCGCTGAATGCGGGCGCCCGGCGCCACTTCAGCAGCGTAAATATTGCCTTTCGAATCTACAGCAAGATGATGGACGCCCTGAAAATCGCCGGGCTTCGCGCTTCTTTTCCCAAATTGATAGAGGACTTGAAGGTTTTTGCGATCGGCTACCACGATATGTGAATTACCGTAGTCCGCTATGTAGAGGAATTGCTGGTCCTTGTCGGGAGAAAAGGCGACTCCCGACACTGAGGATGTCGATGGACCAGCGCGGTTCACGAACATCTGCGTGATGTACGTGCCGTCAGGCTTGAATATCTGAATCCGCCTGTTGGGCCGGTCACAGACATATAGAATGTCATCGTTCGAAACGAGCACACAATGGACAAGGGCAAAATTTGGCTCCCCCGGACCTTCCGTATCGATGGCGCGAGGCCCCGACCCTGCTTCCGCTCCACGCTCTCCTGGCGCCAGCGCCGGGCCGCCCCCAGTGCCGCGACCTCCCGAGCCGGGCACATCCTCTACCGGTTTGCCGAACGCACCCCACATGCGCTTGAACGCAAAAGTGTCCGCATCAAAGACGATCACGCGGCGATTGCCGTACCCGTCCGCGGCGTAAAGCTCATTCGTCTTGGGGGAGACAAATAGATCCCCGGGCTTGTTCACACTCTTCGTGTCCTTGTTTCCATTGCTGACGGAGCGGCCAGCAAGTTGCTTTAGAAATTTTCCCTGACTTGTGAACTTGAGCAGCATATCGTCGGAGTCCACGGTTTTCGAATTATTCGGGCTGGAGCCGCTGACATAAACGTTATCCTTCGCGTCCACAAAGATGTTGTGCTCGGTATCGGGCCAATCGAACCCGGTGCCAGGGCCGCCCCAGCCCTGGACGAACTTCCCAGAGGCGTCGTATTCAAGCACCGGCGGCGCTGCCGTCTTGCCTTCCGGGACCTTCATCTGAGGGTTGCGCGGCCGCTGGATGAACCATACATTGTCGTGCCGGTCGACGACAACCTTGGACACGTTGCCAATGACCCAGTTGTTAGGAAGCTGCGGCCAGGTGGCGTCTACTTCGAAGACGGGATACTTGGTGGCGCTCGAGTTTTGAGCGGCCACGGCCTTGCGGAAAATCCATGGGCTCAGCCCGGCTGCGATCAAGATTGCGAGCAAGGCAACGTCTTTCAGCCACTTGTTAGTCGTAGTCTTATTCAGTGTCATCGCATCACTCCTTATTCCTGGTGGTTCATTTCAGAGGCCCAGTGTTCCATCTCCGACGATGGAACACTGGACCGCCTGCGCAGTTCTACCACACCATCTTTAGGGCCAGCTGAATAATACGGTTTTGACCTTGGGTCGTAGTGAGTTGGCCGAATGTGCCGCTATTCGGTTGTCCCGCTTGCGTAAACGCCGAAAGGTTGCCGGACGGCGCAAAGTTGGTGTGATTTAAAACATTGAAAAATTCCGCGCGGAACTGGACATTGAACGTCTCCGAAATTTTTCGGACGTAATTGTTCTTGAACACGGAGAAGTCCATGTTAAATAACCCGGGGCCGATCAGCGTATTGCGCCCCAGGTCGCCACGGATGTTGGAACATGTGCCTGCAGCCAGACGCTGATCGCAAACCGCCGCGTTCGCAGCGGTCAGGGGCACAAGTGAAAGGCAACTAATGTTCGTGTAAAAAAGTGTGTGTCGGTAATTGGGGTTGACCAGGTTTTGCGGCGAGCAGCCCGCGGCCACATTCGGCGGTTGAACAGACGGAATAACCTCACCCAGCATATCGGGAGAGCTGGTCGCGATGCTCGGGAAGGTCGGAACGCCGTCACTCAACTTGGTAATAATGCCCAACTGCCATCCGCCCAGCGCCCGCTCCCCGAACGCTCCAAGTACTTTCGGAGTAGGCACATTCCAAAGGCCGTTGATGACCAGGTTCCGCCTTACGTCGAAATCGGACAGGCCCTTGTCCAGGCTGAGGTCGTACCAAGGGAGGCTCGTGTAGTCGAACGCGAATGTATCTCCCGCATTGCTACCGGAAGAATTATCTATGCTCTTACTCCAGGTAAAAGATCCCTGCAATTGAAAGCCATGACTCATTCGTTTGTCGACTTTTATCGTAAGGGCGTTATACCAGGAATTGGATTGCCACAAGGTACTCGGTATACCCGCAGTCGATGGGTTCATGAGCGCATTTTGCTGAGCGGTGGCGGAGAGCCCCCCAACCCAGGGGACCGGCCAATAGTATCCAACCCCGGCGAGCGGGTTGCCAACGTTCACCGGAAGGACGTGATTGGTCGAATCAATTTGAAAAGGATTATGGAGCCCGTGCGAGCCCATATATCCGACCAGAACCGTCATGTTCGAAGTGATTTGCCGCTGAACGTTGAAATTATATTGATAAACGTAATTGCGGTGCGGCGCGCGTTCTACGAAATTCCATGTCCTCGTATTTGTCGGCGCAGGCTGTGGCACAGCGGGGGTGTTGGATAGAGCCACGATGTTGAACGGCCATTGGTCAGGAGCACCAGCTAGTGAGTTCGGCGAGAGAATCGCCGGGGGACCGATGACGGTTCGAATGTTGCGGTACGGACCCGTTGATACGCTATTCAGTATCAACTCATATGGAAGCGGCAGGGCGTCAAACAGTCCAAAACCTCCGCGAACGGAAGTCTTGCCGTCGTGAAACGGATCCCAGGCAAAACCAATTCGCGGCTCGAAGTTCTTGACAGTGGGGTTCCGAGTGAAGAAAACGTTGCTCAACACACCCGCCGGATCGCTAGCAACCGCGGCAGGACAGGAGGTGTCCGGCGCAACCGATGCCGGAAAACATGGGAGGGTTTGAGTAATCGAGGTCATATTTGCGATCAGGCCTCGATTCTCGGTCGGCATCGTGGACATCTCGTAGCGCAGCCCCAGGTTCAAAGTGAGACTTCGGCGGATACGCCAATCATCCTGAAGGTACGCACCGAAAATCTTGTCGCGAAGGTGGTGAAAAGGAAGATTGTTGATGTCAGTGGGCTGGTACGCGCTGAGTGGCTGATCCGTCAGGAAATTTACCAGCGTTCCACACGGATTGTCGTAATTGCTCCCATTCTTCAGGTTGTTCGCCGTCGGCCCTCCTACCGTGGTCGGGTTAAAGCAGCCGCCACCAACTCCGGCGTTGGCAGCGATATTACCCTCTGCCGCCGTTGCTACCTTGGTGCTGCCGCCGGATATGGGATACGTCCCCGCGAAAGAAAATGTGCCGTTCCCGTTCCCATTGCCGCCGGAAATCGGATGGTAACCATCCGTCTGGTCAGCCAGGAATTCAAAGCCAAACTTCAAGCCATGATTACCGTGGGCAGTAAAGGCATCGTCGAACACCTGGAAGATTTGTCCGCGGTAGTCTTGTATCGAGCCGGCCCAAATCAACCCCGACGTTGAGCTCGTCACTCCCGCGCCGGTCAAAGCGATATTGGGCGAAAAAAATCCTTTTGCCATGGCGAGTGACGGGTCAGCCGCCAATGGGTTCAGTGCCGTATTGGTGTGACCGCCGAAGTCATTCGTACGGTCCAAACCGAGCCGAACCGAATTCGTCCAGGCGGCGTTGAACACGTGGGTTTCTTCAATGATTACGGCTTGCCGCCACGAATCATATTCTTGTGAGTTGTTGTCCAAGGGCTGGGGAATCACCAGCTTCGAGAAGTCATGAAGATAAGTTGAGAAGATGCTGTCCTTCTCGGAAATTTTGTAGTCGCCACGGACGGTATAGAAGTTTTCGCTCGCTGCCTGGCTTCCTTGCCAGACGAACTTGGCAACGTCAGGGTTACAACCCCCTACGTTATAAGTTCCCTTGTTCAAGGGCAGGCAGCCTAATCCGCCGGCCGTATTGAACCCAGGCGAGGGAGCGGGCCAAAAACCCAAGTACTTTTTGATATTCGCGTCTACCGGGATTGGCGTAAAGTTGGTGACGGTTCCATTAAGTCTGGTGTCGGTGCCGGCCGGAAGATTTATGACCTCACCGGTAATGAGGTTAGTGACGATGCCGCTCTGAACGGCTGGCGTAAGCGTGGTATCTCCGGTATGAGGCGAGGATTTCACAAACCGCACGCCCTCATAATCTCCAAAGGCAAATAGCTTGTCCTTGAGGACCTTCCATCCTCCCGCTGCTCCAAACTGGTTTTGCTTTAGGGGGTTCTTAGCAAGGCCAGATGAATTACTAAAGAAATTTGCGGCATCGAATTTGTCGTTGCGCACGAAATCAAAAGCCGTTCCGTGGAAACTGTTGGTGCCAGAGCGCGTGACCGCGTTGATCACTCCGCCGGAGGTAAAGCCGTACTCTGCCGAATAGTTGCTCGTCAGAACGGTAAATTCCTGGATGGCATCGACTCCCAGATTCTGTCCCAGCACGCTTCCTGGTCCCGCGTTCGAATAGTCATTCACAATGACACCGTCAAGGCGATAACTATTCTGTGTGGGCCGCGCTCCCGAAATGGTCATTTGCGTTCCCAGTCCGCGTCCCGCAGCGATCGCGGAACCTTGAACGCTCAGTTGACTATTGACCGAAGCTACGCCGGGTTCCAAAGCAGCCAGCGACGTCCAATCGCGGCCGTTCAGGGGCAACTCACGAACGGTCTGGGCACTGACTTCGCCGCTGATCGTGGAACTTTCCAGGTCCACTTGCGGAGCAGCGCCGGTGACCTGGATCTCCTGTGAAACCTGCCCGACAGTCAATGTCAGGTTCAACTCCTGCTTCTGGCCAACTGTTAGCGTCACCTTGGTCACGGTGGTGCTGAAGCCTAGCGCGCTCACGGAAACCTGGTAGTCGCCGGGTTTGAGGTTTGGCGCGGTGTAGGCGCCGCTTCCGTTGGTCACGGTATCAACCGTTACATCGGTAGCAACATTCTTCACGGTAACTTTCGCATCGACGACGGCTCCGCCTTGCGCATCTGTAATGGCGCCCGACAACGTGGCGCCGGCAACCTGCGCGCGCGCGGGCATGGAGATCGAAAGTAAGACACACAATAACGACAGGACAAGCCCCAGCTTAACCATTTTATGATTCATCACTTCCTCCCCTTGAAAACACCCACCGGTACAAGCGGTTAACGTCTAGGAATCAACTAGCTGAGCAGGAGTATCCACCCTAATTCAGAGAAGCACACTTCCGGCATGCGAAGCGTTTTAGTACCGCCTGTCATAGTTGTCAAGAAGTTTCGTCAGGACATTGTTCCAGTCTCTACCGGTAATCTGAAAAAACAGATTGGAGCAGACTTCAAATTGCTTGGCTGAGTACGGGCTCAGCAATCATCGGGAATGAGAATCAGTCTGGGCGCAGCGAAATCGCTGCTCGAGCCCTGAACGCGCTGATTACCACGATCTCGACTTGGCAGAGTCGCTTGCTGCTGGTAGATTCGGTGTAGCCGCCCGGCTCCGTCAGGGAGAGGACTGCTCACAAATCGTATGGCTGAAGCGACCCGATTTGAAATGACAAAACCTGCGGCCGATCGCGTTCTGATCGTCGAGGATGAAGAAAACGCGCGAGTTGGCTACGAGGCGCTGCTGCGCCGCTGGGGCTACGAAGTCCTGGGCGTTGGCAGCGCTGAAGATGCCTTGGCGCGCTTTTCAGAATACGCACCCGCGGTTTTAATCGCCGACGTGGAGTTGCCGGGAATGAACGGCCTGGACCTGCTGGCGCGGCTCGGCGATGAATTGAAAACCGTGCCCGCCATTATCATCACAGGGAAAGGCAGCGAAGAACGCATCATCGCGGCCATCGAAGCGGGCGCGTTCTGGTATATCGAGAAGCCGCTCAAGGGCGCGGTCTTGCGATCTCTGCTGGACCGTGCGCTGGGCCGCGTCCGCGATCAAAAGCAAGTGGCCGCGCTGACGCGGCAGTTGCGCGAATCCGGAAGGCTCGGCGATCTGCTCGGCGGGTCCAAGACCATGCAGGACGTAATGCGATTGGTTGAACAGGTGTCCCCATCGTCGGCATCCGTATTGATCACGGGGGAAACCGGCTCGGGAAAAGAGATTCTGGCGAGAACCATTCATCGCCTGTCCCCGCGAGCGGACCGGCCCTTCGTGGCCATCAATTGCTCGGCGATTCCCGAATCGCTGATGGAGAGCGAAATTTTCGGCCACGAACGAGGAGCATTCACCGGCGCCGCGGAACGCCGCATCGGCTGCTTCGAGCTGGCCGACGGCGGCACATTGATGCTCGATGAAATCGGCGAAATGCCCGCGCCTACGCAGGCGAAACTCCTCCGCGTACTCGAAGATCACAAAGTGCGCCGCCTCGGCAGCAAAGTGGAAACGCCGGTGGACGTGCGCGTGATCGCCGCCACCAATAAAGAGCCTGAACAAGCCGTGGCCAAGGGCGAGCTTCGGCAGGACCTTTATTTCCGGCTGAACGTTTTCCACATTCACTTGCCGCCGCTGCGCGATCGCAAGGACGACATTCCGTTGCTGGTCGAATATATTCTTCGGGATCTCAATGCCAAGCATGGGCGGCAGGTCCGGGGCGTCAATCCCGAGGTCCTGGATATTTTTACGAGCTATTCCTGGCCGGGGAACGTGCGCGAACTGCGCAACGCGCTCGAGCGCGCCGTGATTGTCTCCAATCGCGATCTGATCGGCCGCGCAAATTTGCCGCAGGATTTCGGGCGCGCTCCGGCGGCGACATCCACCGATCTGGCCGCGCTGCGATTCCCCCTGGGCACCACCGTCGAGGCCGCGGAGCGCGAACTTATTTTGCAAACGCTCGCTTCGACGAACAATAAGACGCGCGCCGCGGAATTGCTGGGAATCAGCCTGAAGACGTTGCATAACAAGTTGAAGGAATACGAGGCTGCGAAAGCTCCCTCGCCCTGACGCAGGGTCCACACATGCAATTCCGGCTGCAAACTAAAATCACGCTGACGACCGCGCTGCTGGTCCTGGCCGTGGTGGCGGTGAACTCAACGCTGTACGTCATGACCCTCACCCGGCAGGTCATCAGCCAGGCGGACAGCCGCGCGCAACTTATCTCCCAGGAAGTTTTTTCCCAAGCGCAAAAATCCCTGGCGCAGGCGGCCAGTGCGGGTGAAATGCCTTCCTCGGACAGCACTGAAGATCTGCGTCTGTACGTCCAGAAGTCTCTCGATGAAGATGCCGCTCTGACGTCGTTGATCGATGCGGAGGCGGGCTCTTCCTTCCTGATTTACGAGGTCACGATATCGGATGTGGATGGCGTTGCGTTGATTTCGAGCGACGCTTCATTGATCGGAAAACAATCGCAGGCCAGGACGAATATTTCGCAATTGGTTTCCAGCGGCTTCGTGAATCAGATTCGTTCGATCTACGGACCGTCGCGCGTGTATGAAGTTTCTTTTCCGTTCCAACTGGGCGCTCCAGGTAATCAGGTACCGTTCGGGAACATTCGCGTTGCCGTGCAGACAGGCCTGCTGCGCAGCGAAATCACGCCGGCATTGCGCTCGGCTGCGTTGCTGGCGCTCGCCTCCATCGGTATTTCCGTGTTGCTCGCCGCGCTGGTCAGCAGTGTTTCCCTGGCTCCCTTGAAGCGCATCACGGCGCAGCTCGATCGCATTTCGAAGGGCGAATTCGATCAGAAACCGCTCGAGAGCGGCGATGAATTCGGCCAGGTCAGCACGAAAATCAGCCAGATCGGAATGCAACTGCGCGGCGTTCGGGAGATCTTCAGTACCCTGCGCGAAAACCTCGACCAGGTCCTCGGGGGGCTGGATGACGGATTGCTTTTGTTCTCTCTCGACGGACGCGCCGTAATGGTGAGTCCCGCCGTGGAGCGTTTTCTGTGCATGCCGGCGGACCAGCTTCTGGGGCGGCGCGCGGAAGATATATTTCCGGTCGATCATCCGGTGCGGGAAGCCGTCAAGCTGGTTGATGGCGAGTTTGAGCCGGTAGGATCCGCCGAGGTTATTCTGGCGGGCCCGGATTCGCCGGCGCGGCGTGTCGGACTGACGGTGCAAGTCATCAAAGAAGGTGGGACGCGCATGGGAGCTCTGGTGACATTAACGGACCTGGAATCGCGCGAGCGCATCAGCACGCAGTTGCAAGTGTCTGAACGCATGGCCCAGCTAGCGCATACCATGAAGGGGGTCGCCCACGAAGTAAAGAATCCGCTTAACTCGATGAGACTGTGGCTGGAAAATTTGAAGGAGAGCTTGCCCGCGGGCGATGAAATGCCGCAGCAGGCCGTGCGGGTTCTGGACAGCGAGATTGACCGATTAGATACGGTTGTGAAACGGTTCCTGGATTTCACGCGTCCTCCAGATATGCACCAGGAGGAAACAAACCTCAAGGATTTGCTTGAGGAAGTCATCGCGGTCGAGCGGCTTCAGATGGACAAGGTGAATGTGAAAGTAGTCACCCGCTTTGCCGACGATGTGCCGCCGGTGCTGGTGGACCGGGAGTTGTTGAAGCAGGCGGTGATGAATCTTATTGTGAACGCTGTCGACGCCATGCCGGGAGGCGGCCGCCTGACTGCGTCACTCGAACGCCGGGGCGAGACGGCCGATATAGAAATCGAAGACACCGGCCGGGGTATCGCTCCCGAATTCAGCCAGAGAGTCTTCCAGTTATTTTTCACGACGAAACCCGGCGGAAGCGGGATTGGACTCGCCAGCGCGTTTCGAACTGTGCAATTACTGAATGGTTCGATAGACTTTAAGTCGGAAGTTGGGCGCGGCACCACGTTTCGAATCGAGTTGCCGCTGGCGCACCAGATGGAGCCGGCGCTAACCCGCTCGCGCAATGCAGGCGCAGCGGAAGTGCGGAAAATGTAATGCGAAAATCTGTGCTACTCGGGTTGTTGTGCATCGTTGCGATCGGGCTGGGCGGGTGTGCCAGCAAACGAATCGTGCGCGCCGCCCCTGCTTCGGTGAGCACGCCGCCTCCAGAAGAACCGGCGCCCGCGCCCCCGCCGGTGACTCCCCCGCCTGCGGAAGCCACGGCTGAACCGGCTCCGGAATCCCCTCTACCTGAACCGCCTACTGTGCCGGCCAAACGTCCCGTAGCACCGCGTCCGCGTCCGGCGCCGGTGGAGACTGTAGAACCTGCGCAGCCGAAACCGGCGCCGCCGCAGATTTCGCCCCAGCTTTCCGCCAAGGACTTGGAAAACGCAAAGGCCAACACGACTGCGAACATCACAACGGCCGAAAGAAATCTGCATCAGGCCGACGGCAAAGCGCTAAACCCCGCCCAGAAAGACCTCACCGAAAAAATCAACGGCTTTCTCAGCCAGGCTCACGATGCCGTCCGCGCGGACGACTGGGTACGCGCGCTGAATCTTGCGGAAAAAGCCCGCGTGCTTTCCGCCGAACTTGTGAAATCGTTTTAGCCCAGACATTTCCCGCGCTCGTTCCATCCCTTTTTCTTAACTGTTAATATATCGCTGTGAAAATGTACGACGTCATGATCGTGGGCGGGGGCATCATTGGCGGCTCAATCGCCTTTGAGTTGTCGCGGCGTAATCTTCGAGTCGCCGTGCTGGACCGCCAGGAACTTATGCGCGAGGCGTCCTGGGCGGCTGCGGGCATGCTGTCCCCTGCACCGGACTGCCCCGCTGCGATTCCGCTGGTGCCACTCGGCCGCGCCAGTCTCTTGATCTATCCACATTTTATTGCTGATCTCGAGGAAGCCACCGACATTCCCACCGGTTACCGGACGGAGGGCACAGTCGAAGCCTTGTTCCACGGGGACGCTGAACGCGAGCTGAGCACACTGGTCGCGCTCCATCATGGCCTGGGCCTGGCGTGCGAACCGTTGCCGCTCGACGAAGCCCATGTGATGGAGCCCGCGCTTGGACGCGATGCGCGCGCCGCCGCGTTTCTGCCGGAGGAAGCTTCCGTGAACACACGGACTCTGGCGGCGGCTGTGTTAGCCGCCGCCGAAGCTGGCGGCGCAGCCCTACGTCCGGGCGTGGAGGTGACTTCGCTTGTTCAGAACGGGAATCGTTGCACGGGCGTGAAGACAGCCGACGGTGAAACTCTTTTTGCCAAGC
>Ga0210384_10005235_pt1 | contig 14224 bp, 14 predicted proteins | sample IncBWH2MmetaG_FD_160574 | JGI IMG/M metagenome (GOLD analysis project Ga0210384, IMG submission 160574) | Forest soil microbial communities from Barre Woods Harvard Forest LTER site, Petersham, Massachusetts, United States - Inc-BW-H-2-M | ecosystem: Environmental > Terrestrial > Soil >...
GTCTGCAAGCCGGAACAGCTTGGTGTCGTCCTGCACGTCGCCGAGGTTGAAGATGTTCTGGGTGTCGAACACGATCTGGCCGATCACAGCCCCGGCGGCCTCGAGTTCCTCGTTCGTCGGGAGCCCGGGCAGCCGCGGCGGCGCATAGGAACGCGCCGGACCGGACGGCAGACCTGCGCCATCCGCGGCGGAATCCGCGGCGCCGTCAGCGGCGGCGTTGGCGGTGCTGGCGACGCCGCTTCCCGGCGCGGCAGTCGGGGTGAGGGGCAATGGGGCCGCGTTTGCGATGTGCGCCAGGCACACAAAGCCCAGCCCGCCGATGAGCGCGAGCGCGGCAGGACGCCAATGGCGTTCCGGGGCGCCATTGCAGGGCAGGTGGCCGGTCATGGCCTTACGCAGCCTGGCGCCGTTCGTGCGCGACGTAAGTCATCCGGGCATTTTGCCGTCGCGCCTTAGGGATCGCCGTAGGCCCAGGTAACACTTCCGCGTCAGCGTCACCCTCTAAGATAAGCTCAGGGGTTGCGATGCCCGTCCTTGACAGCGGGTTTGCGCTGTTTTTGGCCCGAAGGAAAGCTGATGTTCAGGTCGCGAATCGGGGGGGGATTCATCACCCGGCTGCTCGGTGCCCTGGGGGCGCTCATCGTCGCCGGAGTTGCCGCGGCAGCCACGGGGGCGGGCGCGGCGGCCGGCGGCGAGATGGCGGCCAGGCCCACACCCGAGCCACTGCTGGTGTTTGCGGCCGCGTCGCTGACGGATGCGCTCGGGGAGGTGGATCGCGCCTTCACGGCACGCGCCCACATCGAGGTACGCGCCTCGTTCGCCGCGAGCTCCGTGCTGGCGAAGCAGGTCGAGGCCGGCGCGCCGGCGGATGTGTTCTTTTCAGCCGACCTGGGGTGGCTGGACTATCTGCAGAAGCGCGGCCTGCTCAAAGTCGGGTCAAGGCGTGATGTCCTGGGCAACGCGCTGGTGCTCATCGCGCCGGCCGACAGCCCCGTGCACCTCAGGATCGCCCCGCGGTTCGACCTCGTCGGGGCCTTGGGTGGCGGGCGCCTCGCGACCGGCGATCCGGATTCGGTTCCGGTGGGCCAATATGCACGCGCCGCGCTCACACAGCTGGGCGTGTGGGACAGCGTTGCGGCGCGCCTGGTACGCGCGGAAAACGTACGCGCGGCGCTCGAGTATGTGGCGCGCGGCGAGGCCGCGCTCGGCATCGTCTACCGCACCGACGCGCAGGCCGAGAAACGCGTGCGGGTCGTCGACACGTTCCCCGCAGACACTCACCCGCCCATTATCTATCCGGCTGTCCTGACCAGCGGCGCGCGTGCGCAGGCGCCCCAGTTGCTGGATTTTCTCTTGAGCGACGAGGCACGCAGGATTTTCGTGCGCTACGGGTTCACGCCGCTGCGGTAGCGACCCGGCCGGCAACGCGGAGCGCAGCTCGAGACCGCGGTTTTTGTGGCGCGTTGACTCGCTCGCATTACCCTGGTAATGTACCGGCTATGACCATTGCCGAATCGAAGGTGACCGCCCAGGGACAGATCTCGGTCCCGGCCGAGGTTCGCAAGAAGCTCGGTGTCGGGCCGGGTTCTGTGTTGGAGTGGCACGAACAGGGTGACCAAGTCGTTGTTCGCCGAGCAGGGCGCTACACGTCCGAGGACGTTCACCGCGCGCTGTTTCCCAACTCATCCGCTAAGGGGCGCGCAGACGTGAAGGACGCGATTCGCGCGTATATCCGCAAGCGACGTGCGCGCGGTTGATACCAACGTCGTGGTGCGCCTTATCGTGCGCGATGACCTTGAGCAGGTTCGTGCGGCGGAAGATTTCACCTCGCGCGGCGGCTGGGTTTCCCATCTGGTGCTGGCGGAAGTCACTTGGGTGCTCGACGCGGTCTATGAGCGCACCGCTGGGCAGATCGCGCTCGCCGTCGACATGCTGCTCAATCACAAAGACCTGACTGTGCAGGATGCCGATGCCGTGAGCGGTGCGCTCGCGCACTTCAGGAAGCGTCCTGCGCTCGGCTTTTCAGATTGCCTAATGCTCGAGATAGCCCGTAGAGCAGGGCACCTGCCACTCGGCACGTTCGATCGCGATCTAGCGAAACTCGACGGCACCGAGCGCCTCGCATAGGGTTCCGCGTCAAGGCGAGGCCAAGAGTCACGCGCTGCTTTCAGAATTTACCGTCCTGAAAATCGCTGAACGCCTGCTGCAGCTCTTCGCGCGTGTTCATGACGAACGGCCCGTACTTCGCCACCGGCTCGCGCAGCGGTCGGCCCGCGACCAGGATGGCGCGCGCGCTCTTGCCGTCGGCGCCCGCAGTCAGACCCTTGAGCCGGATCTCCGCGCCTTCGCTTAAGACTGCGAGCTCGTGCGCGCGCACCGGGTTTGCACCCGGATCGGTGCCCACCTGCAGTGCCCCTTCAAAAACGTACAGAAAAGCCGCGTAGTCCGGCGGCAATGACTGCACGAACTGCGCGCCCGGCTCGATAGCCAGATCCAGGTACGTCGGATCGGTGGCCGGCTGCAGGATGGGGCCTGCGATGCCCGCCACCTGGCCGGCAATGATCTTGGCGGTGACGCCCTTCGCTGGCGTGGCCGTGGGGATGCGCTCCGGGCCAAACTCCTGGTACTTCGGCGCCGTCATTTTGTCGCGCGCCGGCAGGTTCAGCCACAGCTGGAAGCCGCGCATGCGGCCTTCCTGCTGCTCGGGCATTTCCGAGTGCACGAGGCCCCGGCCCGCGGTCATCCACTGCACGCTCCCCGGCACCAGCACGCCCTCGTTGCCGTGGTTGTCGCGATGGCGCATGCGCCCATCGAGCATGTAGGTCACCGTCTCGAAGCCGCGATGCGGATGATCGGGGAAGCCCGCGATGTAGTCTTCGGCCTTGTCGGTGCCGAACTCATCGAGCAGGAGAAACGGATCCAGATCGGGAAGCTGCGGCTGCCCGATGACGCGCGTGAGTTTGACGCCGGCGCCGTCCGAGGTCGGCATGCCCTTGACGACGCGCCTGACGGAGCGGCTCGCGACACTGGTGTTGGTCATGGAAGTCATACCTTTGGAAATTGGTGAAAGAATGCACTGAAAATGGGGGTGGGGGCGGCCGCTATCAACTCCCGCGCCTTCACGCCGCCAGCGCTGCCGGGGCTGCAATCGCGGCCAGCGCCGCAGCGATGCCCGCCTCGCGATGCTGCGGTGAAAGCCCCAGGCCCTCGGCGCGCACGAACCTCAGGTTCCCGACGCCCAGAAACCCGAACAGGAATCTCAGGTAGGACTCGCCGAATTCCCCGGGCGCGTTGGGCGCATACACCCCGCCGCGCGACACGGCAACGATGACTTCCTTGCCGCCCGCGAGCCCCTCGGGTCCCTTCTCGGTGTAACGGAAGGTCCTGCCTTTGACTGTGATGCGGTCGATCCACGCTTTGAGCTGTGACGGGATGCCGAAGTTATACATAGGCGCGCCGATCACGACGACGTCCGCGGCCAGAAATTCTTCCAGGGTCGCCGCATTGCGTGCCGCTTCCAGCTGATCCACCTGGCTCAACGCTTTCTGCGACAGGTGCGGGAGCTCCTGCGCCGCCAGGTCCCGATAAGTCACCTGCACATCCGGGCGCGCTGCCTTCCGGCGCGCCACGATCTCGCGCGTGAGAGCCCGGCTTGCGGAGAGCTCACCCTGGATACTGGAATCGATGTGCAGCAGCTTCATGGCCTTCTCCCTGCCACTCTCGTGGGCGTGTGAGAAGGTTAATCTGTGGGACGATTCTTGAGTATCCGCGAAAAATAGAACAGATTGTCCTGTATTTGGAGCTAATAGGGGTGCTGAGTGCAACCACTCGAGGGCTTCTACTACTTCACCCAGGTGGTTGATCACGGGGGCTTTGCACGCGCTGCGCGCGCGCTGGGCATCCCGAAGTCGCGCGTGTCGCGTCAGGTGGTGGCGCTGGAGGCGTCGCTCAACGTGCGCCTGGTGAACCGCTCGACGCGGCGCTTCGTCGTCACCGATGTGGGGCACGAGGTTTACCGGCACGCGACCGCCATGCTCGCCGAAGCCGACGCCGCGCTCGAGGCGGTGGAGTTTGCGCGCGCGGCACCGCGCGGCATCATCAAGGTGAGCTGTCCGGTCGCCCTCGCACAAACCCCGCTCGCATCGCTGCTGCCCGACTTCCTGGTGAAATATCCGGCCGTGCGCCTGCAACTGCACGTGAGCAACCGGCGCGTTGATGTCCTGAGCGAAGGGTTCGATGTTGCCCTGCGCGTGCGATCACAGCCCACGGGCGAAGACGGTCTCGTCATGCGCAGCTTCGGGGAGTTCGCGGAGGTTCTGGTTGCGAGCCCCGGATACCTCGAACGTGCGGGCGAGATCAGCGAGCCGTCGCAACTCGCGCAGCGCGAGGTGCTCGACTACGCGGGAGAATTCGACCGGCGCGCGTGGGAGCTGGTCGGCCCCAACGGCCAGGTCGTGCAAGTCGAACCCAAGCCGCGCGTCTGCTGCCATGATTTTGTGGTGCTGCGCGCGGCCGTGCTGGCGGGGTTAGGGGTCGCACGCCTGCCTGAAACGGTGGTGCGCGAGGATCTGAAGCGCGGCACACTCGTGCGCGTGCTGCCGGCATGGAGCAGCCCCCAGGGCGTGTTGCACGTGGTGTTTCCCAGCCGCCGGGGACTGCTGCCGGCGGTGCGGGCGTTCATCGATTTTCTGGCGGAGCGATTGCCCGGGACGATGTGACGGCGCCGGCGCCAGTCGAACAGTTGGTAGCATGTCGAAGGGCTAGACTGAACTCACCGGTGCGGGCGGGTCAGCCCGCCGCCGGTTTGCGTTGGGTTCCCGCCATGAGGCGCGACGGAGTGCGTGTGAGGAGTTGTTTCTTGAGCGTACTGCCCGGGCTCGCGCTTGCGACGCTGATGACTTTGTCGGCGCTCGCAGAGACGCGTGCGGGGGCTGCGGATCCGTCTGCAGATGCTGTACCGAAGAGCGATGCGCAAGGCACCGTTTCAGCGCGGAAGCCACCCCAGGCTCCGAGCCAGCCTGCGGCGCGCACGCAGGCGACGCAGCCGCTGGCACGGCGCAAGGACGGGCCAGCGCCGGCCGCGCACGATCCACCGCCAGTCGGTCAGCATGTCGATGCGCGTGATGCACCGACGCGCAGCCAATCCAGCTCGTCCTCTGTACCCGTCAATGGACCGCACCCAGGTACTGCGCCGCCTCAACCCGCGCGCCAGGCGCCAGCCCAGACGCCGCCGGCCGCACGTCCTCCGGATGCACATCCGCCAGAGCCCGGACCGCAGCCGCAGACGAAGGATACGGACGTGCGCGACTCCGGGCCGCATGCGGACAGAACTTCGCGGGATCGGGCCGAGCGGTAGGCCGCAGCGTCGCGAGGTTCGGCGTGGAGGTGCTTGGTTGTGCCGGCGTTCTTGTGCGATGAACACAAGCGCAAGCACGACTTAGGGTGATCGCCGTCCGTTCAAACGGGCCGTAAGAGCTCGCTTCACGATCCTGCGTAACACGTCATTGATCTGAGTTTGGTAACCCCGACCCGTGGCACGAAAGTATTCGAGCACATCGGCATCCAGACGAATCGTGGTCGAGACCTTGGTCGGCGCGCGTTGAGGGCCGCGACCCCGCCTGACGATGGCAGGACCGAGCATCCCCTCCGACCACGGAGGATTGTTTGAGTCTTTAGTCCTCGCTTTGAAACCTTTGGGCTTCCGCAATGTAGTAGCGCGCTTCATACTTTTCAGCCTTACGCAGCGAGATGATGCGGGGTCCTTCGCGACGTTCAGTGTAAACCACAACAACGACTTGGCCGTTGAGGCACCCGAAGGTGACCAGCCGCTGCTCGTAGTAGCGCCGGCGCATGTCCTCACGGGTGACCGTGAAATCGTCCCAGATCGCCTCGCAGCCAACGAAGTCCAGGCCGTGACTCTTGATATTGTCGAGACGCTTCCTTTCGTCCCACGTAGCGACTACCATATTGTAGTAACAATATATCCAAAGCGCAAGTCAGGTAGCCGGCGGCGTCCAATTGTCATCGATGCCCTGGGTCACTACGAGAGGACGTGCATCCGCTGCCGCGTGGGTCAATCCTCATCGTACTGCAGTGCGTCGCGCTCCAACTCCTTGACGAAGTCGCGCACTTCAGGCCCCTCACAGCGCGGGAGGGTGGGGATCTTGACCAGGCGCTGCACGGCACCCTCGCGCTCTCACGCGCCGAGATGGGGTCTCTCGACCGGTCACAGTTTGTGACCGGTTCGCAAAAGCATCGCGATCCCCGATTCCTTCCCTACGCCTTCACGGAGCACGGCGCCATCATGGCCGCGACGACGTTGAACAGCTCACGCGCAGTGGAAATGAGCGTTCACGTGGTGCGCGCGTTCGTAAGGTTGCGTGGATTCTTCATCTCCAACCATGCCTTAGCCGAGAAGTTTGATGAGCTCGAGCGTAGGGTTGGGAGTCACGAGGAAGCGATCGCCGGCATTCTCAGGGCACTCCGTGAACTGATGACCCCACCGGATTCGAAACGTCGCGGCATTGGGTTCACTGCCGATCTGTAAAAGCCAAAAATGATCGATCGGCGTTCTCAGTTCAGCGTTAGCCTGTAAGTCAGCATCGCGCCGCCCTCGACCGGCGTGAGGGACAGGCTCGAGGCTGAGCCGCTTCCGTAGACGCGGTTCATGGTGAAGCGCGCGCTCGCCGTACCGAGCGCGGCGCCGGCCATGGTGTCCGACAGCCAGTGCGCGTTGTGCTTGAGTCGCTCGTAGCCCGTGGCGAAGCCAAGTCCGTACCCGAGCAGCCGCCGCAGCCATCGATAGTCGTCGCTTCCCGATTCCGCCAGCACTGTGCCGACGGCGAATGCGGCCGTGGTGTGAAACGACGGGAAACTCGCGCTTGTGCCCTTGAGCCACTGGTTCGGGTTGCTGGTCACATCGGGCCCTTCGCGCCGCAGGGTGTATTTCAGGGCGTAGGCGCTCACGCCACTCAAGCCCGTAGCTTCGAGCATGGCCCACGCCTCGCTGCGCCCGTCGCTGCTGCCAACGAGGTTGGCGTAGCCCCAGGTCGCGACAAACACCGCGGCCGCCGGAATCGCGTCTTTCACGTCCTCGGAATTGGCCTTCTGACCCGGGGCGAAGTTGCGCGTGAAGTGTTTGCGCACGTCGGTGTCGTAGTGGTGGGCCAACGCGGTCGCGGCGAGCGCGCCGCCGAACCAGGTCCAGTCGTTCCCGTCCCAGTGAAGGGGAGCGGTGAAGTAGGCCTTGATGTCGGAACCGAGGCCGGTGCTCGCGGCGCTCTGCTCGCTGGCGCTCATCGCGGGCGTCGATTCAGTGGGGCCCGCCACGTAAGGCGCGCTGGCGCTCGGGTCGGGACCTGAGGGTGTTGCGACGCCCGGGGCCTGACTCCACGCAGGCGCGCTCGCGGTGAAAATCCCCGCCGTCACCGCCAGGGTGAGTAACTTTCGCAGACGCAAGATCGACCTCACCTACACCGCGGGGCGCGGCGCTACCAGTAACTCATCCACGCGGAATACCGGGTAGAGATTGTAGTGCGAGTCCCATGAGCTATGGCGACGGAGGAAGAAGTCCAGTCGCGCCGGCGCACTCGCCGCGAACGCCGGGTCCTCCTTCAGGCGGCGCGCGAACTGCGCCGCGAGATCCGGTTGCTCCGCGAGCATGGTGCGCGCGATCTGCTCGGCGACGTACGGCTCCATGTATTCCTTCTGCTCGAAGCAGGCATTGAAGAACCCCCAGGCGGCGAAGGAGTCCGGCGCCTCGGGTTCCAGCAGGTGCATCACCAGGCGCGCGAGGGGCTGCGCGATGGGAACGAACAGCGCTCCGGCCGCGATGTCCTGGGTCTCGCGCTGCCAGCTCCCGGAGAGGCTCGCGCGCATGCGCCCTTCGAACGGCGTGGCGGCGCAGCGCACCGCCGAGGCACGGTAAGCCTCGACACGTACGCCGGCGCGATAGGCGGGCAGCGGTTCGCACTTGATCCCGTGGCACCCCAGGCGGGCGCTCAAGTCGGACGCCCACGCCGGCGGCAGCACGTAGCCGCCGAGCGGGGCTTTCACTGCCAGCGATGGCGAGACCTGATCGCGATACGGTACGCGCCAGATCTGCGGGGTCTTCGGGTCGTACACGGTCACCGGCTCGCCCGAGATGGGGGAGAGATCGCGCGTGTACGCGTAGCCCGGGAAGCTCAGCACATGTGAACCGCTGGCACCCAGGGCATCCGTGCGCGCGCCGTTTGCCCCTTCGCGCCAACCGGAGCTGTAGTCGAGCTCGACCTCCGTGCCCCCTAAGCGCGCGGCCGCGGCATCTGCCTGGCGGGTCTCTTCGCGCCATGGTCCGCCGCGCGCAGCAACGAGCTCGGCAAGCCCGACGATGGTGTTGCGCGTGACGCGTACCCGTGTCGCGTAGTCTTTCCAGGAGTGTGTCTCCACCAGCACCGTGAAGCGGTTGCGCTGCGGGAAGTAACCGGTCGAGAAGCGCGGCGAGTAGACGGTGAGAAGAAAGCCCGAGGCCGGATCGTCTGGTTTCGCGAAGTCAGGATAGAAGGGCAGGGGCATGGAGCCCTGCGCGGCCACTTTCGCGATCAAGGCATCGCGCAGCTCACGCCCGCTCGCGTACAGCCGCGCATCGCCCTGGTTGATGGGCTCCGCCTGCAGCGAGATGTCGGGCTGAAAGTCCGCGCCATCAGTGACGTGCAGGTCCGCGCACACCAGCGGGTCCCAGTCGTGGATGAGCTTAAGCAGGGCGCGCATCTCGGGCGCGTCCGCCTTGGTGTAGTCGCGGTTGAGATTGAGATTCTGCGCCGTGGTGCGCCAGCCCATCTCTTCGGGGCCGTTCTGGTTGGGCCGGTTCCAGCGCCCGAAGCGCTCGTGGCCGTCCACGTTGAACGCCGGCACGAACAGGATCGCCATCCGCTCGAGGACCCCGGGGGCCGCGGTTTCGCCGAGGATTTCGCGCAGGGCGATGAAACCGGCATCCTTGCCGTCGCTCTCGCCCGGATGAATACCCGCCTGCAGCATGAGGACGGGCACGCGGCGCGGATCTGCGCGACAGGCGAGGAGCGCGCGCATCGGGCGCCCCTCGGCCGAGCGTCCGAACTCGAGGCTGCGGACCGCGCGGGGCCAGGCCGCCCCAAAGGCCGCGCACAGCCGGGTGACTTCGTCGCTGCGGCCGGTACGGTGAAAGTCCGATTGCTCCGCGACGGTCGTGAGCGTGTGATCCTGCATCAGGCCATCTTACCGGCAGCGGTGGATTGATTCGCGTCCCGGTACCAGGTGATGCCGGCGGCGTCCGCCTCGCGCAGCGCGAGGCCGCGCGTGATGAGGCAGTTCAGGTGCGCGAGCGCCTCGCCGGTCGCCATGCTGAGCGCGTCCGTGCCGATCCGGCGCCGGAACAACACGCTGAACAGGTCAATCGCGCGGCGCGGTGTCGCGAGCTCGCGCTGCAGGATCGTGAGCCGCTCCTCGTGCCCGTGGATCAGTTTTTCCAGCCGCGCATGCAGGCCGCGAAACGGCTCGTTGTGGGAGGGCAGCACCAGCACATCGTCGCGGACGCGCTCGCGGATGGCTGCCAGGGAGGCCAGCCATTCGGTGAGCGGGTCCGCATCCGGTTCGGTTGGGAACACCGAGACGTTGGAGGTGATTCGCGGCAAGACCTGGTCGCCCGAGATCAACACCTTGAGCTGCGGGCAGTACAGGCACAGGTGCTCCGGGGAATGCCCGCGTCCCACCACCGCCCGCCAGCACCGGCCGCCAATGTCGAGCTCCTCGCCGTCCACGACGCGTCGGTAGCTGTCGGGCAGCGCATACACCGCCTTGCCGAATCCGCCAAAGCGCGCCTTGTAGTGCTCGAGCGCGGCGTCATCCCAACCCGCGCCGCGATAGAACGTCAGCGCATCCGCCGGCGCTTCCCGCCCGGTGTCGGCCACCAGCATCCGGCAGGTGACGTACTCCAGGCGCGTGGTCCACAAGCGGCAGTGGTGCTGGCGCGTGAGCCAGCCGGCCATCCCGATGTGATCGGGGTGCATGTGCGTGCAGATCACCCGCCGTACCGGCAGGCCGGCAAGGGTGGTGGCGAAGGCGCCTTGCCAGCCCGCAGCCGTCTCGGAGGTGTTCATGCCGGTGTCCACCAGCGTCCAGGCGTCACCGTCCCGCAGTGCCCACACGTTAATGTGGTTGAGCGCGGTCATGGGCAGGGGCATGCGCAGCCAGTACACGCCCGTGGCGACTTCCACGGCCCCGCCGAGCGCCGGCGGTACCGGGAACGGGTAGGTCAGCGCGTCAGGGCGTGCGATGGGTGCGGCTGCGAGCTCGTGCATGACCGGCACCAGTCTAGCAAGCCGCACGACCCGCACCGTAGCCGGGCGGGTGTCGAACCGTGCGCGACTGGAAACGGCGCCTTGGCGGTTCCGTTCAGGTGCCGTTGCGGGTGTTTGCAGGATGATCGGCTGACTCCGCGTTGGATGCGTAGTGTCGATAAGATAATGTGTCGGCCCAGGACAATGGAGTAAGCGTCAATGGTCACGAAGCATGCAGTCGCGCTCGCGGGTCTCCTGGGCTTCTTATCCGTGTTGGCCTTGTGCGCGCCATCGCGCGCGGCAGCCGATGCGAACGATCCTCCCTCCCGGGTCGCGCGCCTGGCGGATGCGGAAGGTTCGGTCTCCTTCCAGCCCGGCGGCACCGAGGACTGGATCGCTGCGCCCGTCAACCGTCCGCTCACCACCGGCGACAAACTCTGGTCCGATCAGAACAGCCGTGTCGAGTTGCAGCTCGATGGCTCGTTCCTGCGGCTCTCGAGCAATACCGCCATCTCATTCTTGAACCTCGCCGATGACGTGACCCAGGTTCAGCTCAGCGCTGGCACGCTGCTCGTGCGCGTCCGCCAGCTCGCCGACAACGAGACTTACGAGATCGACACGCCGAATCTCGCCTTTACGATTCTGCGACCGGGCCTTTACCGGCTGAGCGTCGATGAGTCGGGAAACAGCACCGTGGTTCGGGTGAGCAGTGGTCAGGGCGAGGTGACCGGCGGCGGAGCCGCCTATACCGTGCGCGCCAACGAGACAGATGTCTTCTCTGGCACGGACCAACTCACCGAAGACACCCAGGCAGGCGGTGCTGGCGGGGACGCGTTCGATGCCTGGAGCGCCAGCCGCGACGGTCGCTCGGATCGTTCCGTATCCGCTCGCTATGTTTCCCCGGATGTCATCGGCTACCAGGATCTGGACGATCAGGGCTCGTGGAGCCAGACACCCGACGAGGGGTATGTGTGGTTCCCGCGGCAGGTCGAAGCGGGTTGGGCGCCGTACCATTCTGGACATTGGGCCTACATTGCGCCCTGGGGCTACACCTGGGTGGACGATGCGCCCTGGGGCTTTGCGCCGTTTCACTATGGCCGCTGGGTCTCCTTCAACGGTGCCTGGGGCTGGGTGCCGTGTCCGCGGCAGCCGGAGGGTGCGGTGTACGTTCGACCGGTGTACGCACCGGCGCTGGTGGCGTGGATCGGTGTCGGAGCTGGCGTTGCCTGGTTTGCCTTGGGTCCGCGCGAAGTCTACGTGCCGTCCTACCCGGTGAGCCGCGGTTACGTCAGGAACATCAACGTGTCGAACACAACGGTGAACACGACCGTCATTAACAATGTGTACAACACGACGATCATCAACAACAACAAGACGGTGAATGTAACGAACGTTACCTACGTGAATCGCGGCGTGCCGGGCGCGGTGGCCGCGACCACGTCGCAGGCGTTCACCTCAGCTCAGCCGGTATCGAGGAACATCGTGCATGTCGACCCGCACGCCATGGCAACCGCTCCGGTGAGAGCGCTCGTGCCCGCCGCGGTACCGACCAAACAAGCGGTACTCGGCGCACGAGCCGTCGTCAGGATACAGCCTCCGGCGGCCGTGCAGACGCGTGCGGTTGTTGCCCGCAGTGCGCCGCCGCCGCCGCCGCCATCATTTGAACGGCGCCAGACGGCGATTGCCAGCAATGCCGGGAAGCCACTGTCGATTGCGCAGACCCAACAGATTCAGCCGAGCGTCGCGCCCCGCGCCGCTGCGGTGCGAATTGCCCCGCCGGCAACCCCGCATATCGCGGCGCAACCGGCCGCCAGATCAACCCCGCCAGTCGCCGAGCCGCCGCGTGCGGACCGTCCGCCGGCGCGGCCAGCAGTGGCGGACTCCCGTCCGATAGCGCCGCAGGCCGTACAGGCGGACCGTCCGCCGGCGCGGCCAGCAGTGGCGGACTCCCGTCCGATAGCTCCGCAGGCCGTACAGGCGGACCGTCCGCCGGCGCGGCCAGCAGTGGCGGACTCCCGTCCGATAGCTCCGCAGGCCGTACAGGCGGACCGTCCGCCGGCGCGGCCAGCAGTGGCGGACTCCCGTCCGATAGCTCCGCAGGCCGTACACCCGAGCGAGCTTCCCGTGCCTCCCAGGCCGCCTTCCCCCGGCGTCGCGAACTCGGTACTCGAGCGTCAGCATCTTCAGGAGCAGCAGCAGCTGCACGCGGCGCAGGAGCAGCAGCGACTAGAGGTCCAGCGGCAGCAGGAGGTCGAGCATCAGCAGCTTGCCAAGGCTCAGGCGGACGAGGCGAGGCGACAACAGCTTGAGCAGCAGCATCAGCAGCAGACCCAGGCACTGCAGCAACAGCACGCGCAGCAGCAGCAGCAGCTGCAGGAAAAGCAGCAGGAGCAGAGGCGCCAGATGGAAAGCCAGGCAAGGCCGGCTGCGAAACCTGCGGAAAAACCTGCGGAAAAACCTGCGGCACAGCCTGCGAGTCATGACATCAAAGACCGCCCGCCCGGCCACAGAACGTAGGCAAGCGGGGGGCGCACCCCTCGCGTCTGGAATGCGCCCCTAAGTGTGCTGCGCCGCTCAGCGCACGCCGCCGCCGGCGAGCAGTTGCTCTCCGGTCAACCAGTGGGAGTCATCCGAGGCCAGGAACACCGCGATCGAGGCTATGTCGTCCGGCTGACCGATACGACCCAGCGGGGTTTGTGCGACGGTGCCGGATTCAAAATCGGAGCCGATGAAACCGGCCGCGTGAGTGCCTTCGGTTTCGACCATCCCCGGGTTAAGCGCGTTGACGCGGATCTTGCGCGCGCCAAGTTCACGTGACAGCACCCCGGTGATCGCATCCACCGCTCCCTTGGTGCCGGTGTATACCGCGCTTCCGGGAGGCGTGATGCGAGTGACGACGGAGCCGATGTTGATGATGCTGGAGCCTTCGCCCAGGTGCTTGACCGCCGCCTGGGTAGTGAGCAGCAGGCCGAGCACGTTGACGTTGAAGTGCTTGTGGAAGTCTTCTTCCGTAACATCCTCGATGGGTGCGAACCCGTAAACACCCGAGTTATTGACGAGGATATCCAGTCGACCGAATTGCTTGACGGCGGCGTCGACGATCGCCTGCGCATCAGGGGACTTGGAGACATCGCCGCGAACGGCGACCGCCGTGCCCCCGGCCGCGACGATATCCGCGACGGTGGCATCCGCGCCCGCCTTGCTGGAGGCGTAATTTACGACTACTGACGCGCCTTCGGCGGCCAACGACTTCGCGATGGCTGCGCCGATGCCCTTGGATGCGCCTGTAACCAGCGCGACCTTGCCTTTGAGTTTCATGAGGGTTTCCTGACGGTGATCGGTGGATGAGAGTGCATTAGTGCCTAAGTTCTTAACATACGAACTATGGAACTAATTGTCAAGGTCAGATAGAATCGCCTGCATGAGGCCCCTGGTTCATCCATCGATCGACGACCTCACCGTGGAGGGCATCCTGCATGCCTTGTCGGACCCGGTGCGCGTCGCGATCTATGCGAAGCTGGCGGCCTCGGCGGGCGCCACCATCTGCTCGAACTTCCTCCAGGTCAGCGATCGCAGCATCCCTAAATCCACGCTGTCACAACATTTCAGGGCGCTCCGGGAGGCGGGATTGGTCCGCAGCGAACGGCATGGGGTGGAGATGCGCAACGTCAGCCGCTGCAAGGAGATCGAGCGGCGCTTCCCGGGATTGATCGCCGCAATTCTGAACGCACATAGCGTCCAGGCCACGGGCCGAGCTGGTGATGCGAGGCGGAAGCCGGCTGCCCGGAAGGCGAAGGCTGCTTAGTAAATGGTGGGCGGTACTGGGATCGAACCAGTGGCCCCTGCCGTGTGAAACGGGGGTACGGGGCTTACGGATCAACCATATGCGAGTCCTGATGCCAGTTGCAACAGGCACTTGGTATCACGTGATG
>Ga0210384_10005236_pt1 | contig 14223 bp, 6 predicted proteins | sample IncBWH2MmetaG_FD_160574 | JGI IMG/M metagenome (GOLD analysis project Ga0210384, IMG submission 160574) | Forest soil microbial communities from Barre Woods Harvard Forest LTER site, Petersham, Massachusetts, United States - Inc-BW-H-2-M | ecosystem: Environmental > Terrestrial > Soil >...
ACGGCAAAGGTCCCCAGCACCTTGCCGTCACTCGCGCGTAGCTTGGTCACAGAACTGCTATTGCTATTTGCAACCCAGATGCTAGCGCCATCGAAGAGCAAAGATCCAGGACCTCCCCCCACGGCAAAAGTCCCGAGGATCTTTCCGTCGCTTGCCCGCAGTTTTGTGACGGAGCTCGCATCGCGACTCGTTACCCAGATGTTGGCTCCATCAAATGCGGCACCAATGGGAGCATCTCCCACCCTGAATGTTCCCAGAACCCTGCCATCGGAGGGGTCTATCTTCATCACCGAGTTTGATCTGAAGCTCGTTACCCAAATACTGCCACCGTCGAAGGCTAAGCCCACAGGACTATTTTCCACCGCGAAGGATCCCAAAACCTTGCCGTCGGAAGGGGCTAGCTTGGTCAAAGTATTGGAATTGCTACTTGTTATCCACAGGTTGGCTCCGTCAAAGGCCATCCTTGTAGGGAAGATTGCGACCTCAGAGATAGACCCCTGACCACCGAAAAACTCGTCACCGGGTTCGGTTTTGAGGAGGTCGTAAGGCGGCACCTCAGAAATCCCTTCCTCAACAACAGTGACCTGGAAGGAGGGGACGGCAACGACCATGCTTTTGCTAAGGATGAAAAAGATTGTAACTGCAAGATTTCTAAGGAGATGCATTTGCTCGGCTACTACCATGGTTGGGTTCTCCTGAAGGTTGCCAAAGCTGGAATTCGTCGAACCTGCAACTTCCTCTGAGAAAAAAGCGAGAGCATGCCCGGGGGGAGCCAAACAGGCTCTTTCAAGGGGCAACCGGGTAGTTTCCGCGCGAGAGCGTCCCCACGTCAACGAGCATAATTCATCCTTCCCATAAAGCAGATAGCGTCGCTTTCCTCCGGAGCGCGGAAAAGCCATGATTAGAGCAACTCCCGCACCAAACAGTAAAGACGCCGTAAACAGACCTATAGGCCACTCCGCTAGCCCGCGAACATGGAACATCTTTGCATACTATTGCCAGGAAAGGTGCGCCCACTGCTTAAGCCAATTGGGATGGCCGATTAGATTCTATAAGTTACAAGCAGCAGGGCGTGGTGGTGAAATTGCTCGGGTACTTCATATAAAGCTGATATAGCTTTAGGATTCCCCTGACCAATGGGGCGGTTTCTTCTTCATTTCCTAGGGCGGCCCTGGTTTTTCCGAGCACATGCGTGGCATATCGAGGAGGCCACTTATGAGGAAATTGGTTTTTGGACTTTTGGCCCTTACGTTTATCGGCTTTGTAACCCTGCCCGTTGCCTTCGCTGATTCGACTAGCCTTCAAGAATCCCTGTTCGTTATCGATGGAACCCAGTACCATAACAACTTTGTAGTGCCAGGGATCAACGCAGCTGGCTTCGACCAGACAACCGGTGTAGGGAGTCTGACATTTCTCGTGTCGGGCGCTGGCGCCCACAGCTTCGGCGCGTTCTTCGATCACCAGCTAACTGGGCCGTTTGGTGATTTCTTCAACGAGTATGGTATTGCAAACGGTGTGACATCTGGCGGACAGACTTGGCAGATCGACGACCCGACGTTTGGAAATATCTTCGCAAATACCCAGGGCAACGCGCTTGACAACACCAACCACATTCCTGGAACCACGGATAATTCCGGCGGCGGCTGTGGCAGTGTCTACGATCCGGGGTGTGCTGCCTCCAACGATGATGTCTCGATGGCTATGGGGTTCAACTTCGTCTTGAGCGCGGGCCAAACGGAATTCATAACGTTAACCCTCTCGCATAATTTGCCGGGCGCGGGCTTCTTCTTGCACCAGATCCATCCCGTAGATGGATGCGACCCGACTGGCGCAAACTGTGTGAATCCGAGTCAACTGGACCTGTACTTCAGCGGCAGCGCTGCCATACAGGGAGGGCCGCCACCCGTTCCCGAACCAAGCTCTCTGCTTTTGGTGCTGGCCGGGACACCGTTTGCGCTTGCTTTCAGGGCGCTTCGACAGAAACTTTCAAGAGCTTCCTAAATACCAGACCATTTGAGTTACTATCAGTTCGGGAGACCGGGGAACACGGGCTTTAAGTCTTGGGGACTGAGAGAATACTGGAGGGGGATATGAAGCGGCTATCCAATCCTGGGCGGGTTTGTTGGTCTCTTGCAGTGTTCGCGGCTGTGGCTTTTGCTCTACCCCAACTGGCATTGGGAGTAGTGCCTGTCGTCAAAACTGTGCCCGTGGATCCAGCGAATGCTGCCACCGCGCATACGGCTTGTCCGGGCACGCTCATCACGCTCAAAGGGACTGCAGATCAGCAAGGCGCGACTATCATGTATGACTGGAATTTCGGCGACGGAAGCCTGCACGCCATCGGCGTGGTCACGAACATGTTTAATATCCAGGCGACGCATACCTACGCAGGTTCGAACCTCCAGAACTTTACGGCCGTTCTGACGGTTACCGACACAGGCACTGGCGATCACGCCAGCAAGAATTATCTGGTGCAGATGGTGAATCCGTGCAACCTGGCGGCCCGCGCAAACATAGCCATTGATGAGGGTTTGTGGTACCTGCACAAGATCATGTGGCGTGGCACCAGCGGACCGACCGCGGGATCGGTCGGCGCGATACCGATAGGCGGTTGGGATACTTCAACAGGAAGTCCTGGCAATCCAGCAGCTTGCGCTAACGGTGGAGCTTTTCTAGAGACAGCGCTTTTTACGAATACCTACGCGGGTTGCGACAATGCACAGAACGCTGCCGTAATAACTGCCAATAACGTACAAGCATTCGAAGTGAATGGGCACCTGGAAGGCGGGCCCGCCTCCGACCCTTATAAAGACGACGTGGCGCGTGCGTTAGCACGGGTCTTTCAGTTCCTGAGGCCGGAAGCGGTCGCGAATGTCACGATCACTTTCGTCAACCCTGCCTGCCCGGTACCTAACTGTATCTTTAATCCCGACTCGAATGGTAACGGCATCGGTTTAGTTTCTGACGTAGATGGTGTAGGGCACAGGATTTATGAGGGCGGAATGGTGATCGACGCCATTGTGGCGTCCGGGACGGGAGCAGCAACCACTATGACGGGAGGGACAAACGTCCTCGGTCGCTCGTACAAAGACATCGTAACGGACATGTTAGACGAGTTCTCCTATTGCCAATACCCGAACTTTCCGGGAGGAGCGTGGGTATATGGCTGCCAGGATGGTGAGGACAACTCGTCAGCCCAATGGGCTGCCATCGGATACATCGCCGGATCGCGGGGCTTCGGAATCCCAATTCCACCAATGGTGGCTGCGAGCAATGGGGTTTGGGCGAGCCATAGCCAAAACGCGAACGGATCATGGGGCTACAGAGGCCCTGGGCCTGTTTGGGGATTTTTTGCCGACACTCCGTCAGGAATGGTCCAAATGTCAATGGATAAGATTGGCCGGGGTGATGCGCGATGGAACCCCAGTGAAGCGTTTTATCGCGACAACTTCTGCAATAACCCAAATCCGACCCCAGGCAATTATGCAAACAATGCAGTAAGCGCCCCAAAGGCGTACACCTATGGCATGTTCTCCTTCACGAAATCCATGCTGCTGCACGATCCGGGAGGCGTTCTGACACCGATCCAAAACCTACAGGACTCTGTGAATGTTAGTCCGCCCCCACCCATAGATTGGTACAATGCGGAAGCCTCCCTTGGTGCTCCGTGTGATGGCGTGGCCCGCTCACTCGTGGACAGGCAGGGGATAGACGGTGGATATCCACCAACTCCTGCAGTCCCCACGAACGGTTGGTGGACAGGCCACACCTACTGGGGCGGTCAGTTTCCGTATGAAACGGCGTGGTCCATCATCATGCTGCGGAAGGCCGTATTCATCGCTTGTGTGAACAACTTGTATGGAAGGGGAACACCATCCGGCTTAGCTGCGACCCGGGTTGACCTTACCTGGACTGGAATCCCCAGCGCGGACCACTATGACGTACTTCGTGGTACCGTCTCTGGCGGGCCTTACGTTAAGGTGGGGAGCTCTACCGTGACTGGTTTCCGGGACCAGAATTCTGGTTTAGTTAACGGGAGCACCTACTACTATGTTCTCCAGCCCATCAATGCGGCGGGTTCGGAAATCTGCCAGTCGAACGAGGCAAAGGTTATCATCCCTCTACCTCATTAGACCGTTTTGTTGAGTTGACGAAAACCTCCCCACAGACCCTCTGGGTGACCACAAGGGTGGCAACCCAGAGGGTCTTTCTTCGCCGGGATGCACCGGCCGGGAGAGTTTAAAGGTGGAACAACTGAACTGAAGTTTCTGGCAACCTGACTTCTTACAAGGTAAGTGGTCTTGCGATGAGTGCCTTGCAGTATCATTACGTCACTGCTAGAGCTTCAACGAAGTGGGGCTGCCCGGATATTTATCAATTTGGACTGAATAAGCTGTCCAGCGTTGGGGATTGAATCGTTGGAGGCCAGGATGAAATGCAGCACCTGTTTGAAACTCATCGCAATCTTACTTTTTGTGGGGGTGTTCGGGGCGCCTGCCGCGGAAAAACCGCCGATTTATATTTTTCTGCACGCACGAATCACTGATCATATCAACATCCAATTGAGCGAAGACCGGCTGCGTCGTCTTCTGCCGATGCTCGAGCGTTACGGTAAGGAACATCCGGAATATCACGTTACCGCGACCATTCTGTTTTCCGGAGCCATTAGCAAGGCCCTGGAAGGACGGAATGCCCAGACCGGCATCAAAGATTTTGTGCTGGATTACGTTCATCGTGGCGTGATTGAGCTGGGCTACGATGGCACGGACGAACCTACCTACAAGAAACGCCCAGTGCCTGACCTTTCCAATACTAAAACTGCAGACGAGCGCTGGCTGGCACGCGGCACGGCTGCCGAGAGATTTATGACCGAAAGTCGGGATCCGGCGACGGGCGGTCCTCAGATTGGCGTGCCGGGTGGCCTGAAGAAGATGCAGGAAGTTTTCGGTGAAGCCGTCTGCGTAACCGGTGTACTGGAGGAGTTAGGCAGCGATTCGGAAGTCGTGCAACATCTCAACCATTACAACACCAAGGCAATCATGTTCGGAATCCCAGAAGCCAACCCCACGCATATTCCCGGCTATCGCGGGTCTGTGATGGGATTTACCAGGGAAATGACTCCCATCCCCGATTCTTCGCCGGAACTCTACTGGCAGGACAACATGTTGCGTTCCTCGGAGATCGGAGACCCGGCCAGCCGCGTGGTCGTGGGCGACGAAGGCGCAAAGGCAATCAAAACCGTGCTCGATAAACTCGATCGCTCCAGAATCCACATCATCCACGTGGAACTGGCCAGCGAGCGCATGTATGTACATCCGGGCCCGTTGTACCCTCCCCTGAAGTACGCTTACGACAATTCAGAACGACCCACGTGGCCGGCGACGATGCTGCGCGACGCGGACGATGTCAACGCAGCCTATGCGAAGGAAGATGGGCTGATGAAGTGGCTGATGGAGGACTTTTTCCCCGCGAACCCGGGGAGCAGGTTTGTCTCGAGCACGGACCTCAAGCAATCGACTCCTCCCAGTACGGGCTTTAGTTTATCGGCAGAGAGCCTGCGCGCTGCACTGGGGGAATTGGTAAAGGCGTGGGGCAACGACACAAACCTTCGCGACTACATTCGAGTGGAGGGTCGCTATCTTTCACAGGCCGACATGTTTCAAGTGATGACCGATGCCCTGGCGGAACTCCATCGCAAAGGAAAACTTCCTCCGTCCGTCCGCGTAGTTCAGGTTTACGGACCTATTGAACTCCCGGGCGACCACGGGCCGACCACGGGAGAGGTGACGGTTGCGGCCGTGGCCCGCACTTGTGCGGGGATTGTGGATGGCCTTCATGACAACACTTGGAACCCGATCCCGAAGAACGCCATTCCTTACCGCCTGACGATCGATGACCTAAGCATAAATGCTGCTCAGTTCCTGCGGCTGATGGCGGAAGCTTTAGTCACGCCCTCTCCAGAGACCAAGCTACATGTCAAAATGACATATGGGTTCTCGACACTAACCTACATGTTTCCGAAACTGCGCGAATCGGATCTAGGAGGCACGTGGACTTTTAAACCGGCGCCGCTCAAAATTCCGTCGACGGCGAGCACCTCGAACTGAATGCTGGAGTAAACGGTAAAGGAGCTTTGCAGAGTGGGCCGGGCCCTCTAAACTCACTCCAGGCTCTCCATGGACCGAATTGGAGGAACCGATGGCCGATCGCCCAGAGCAGGGCACACCGAATCGGCTTGCGCCGCTGTTGCTGGCGTTCCTCCTCATTATTCTCCTCACCAGTCTTTCCTTCCTTCCTCGAGTAAGCGCCAATCCTAGGCTTGCCGCATCCTTCTGGGGAGCCACGGGAGTGCTGCTCCTCTTCCTTTTTATCCTCCGTCGCAATGTTATCCGTAGCGGACGCACACTCTACTATGAATTTGTACCCGCCAAAGTGCACTACGTACAGGCTACGATGCAGTCCTGCGTTTACATTTACTGGGGAAAGTACTGGCCCGAGGTGTACCAACATGCGCCGCTCATCGCTGCGCAAATCATTTTTGCCTACGCCTTGGACATGCTCATCTGCTGGTCGAGGCGAGACAAGTGGATTCTCGGGTTCGGCCCATTTCCCATCATTCTGAGCACAAACCTTTTCCTCTGGTATAAGGACGACTGGTTCTTTCTGCAGTTTTTGATGGTGGCCACCGGGATATTGGGCAAAGAGTTCATCAAGTGGAAGAGGGAGGGGCGGCTCACTCACATCTTTAACCCGTCGGCCTTTTCGCTTTTTGTCTTTTCGGTTGTCCTGATTGCGACTAAGAGCACAAACGTCACCTGGGGAGAGGAGATTGCCACGACGCTTGCCCGGCCTCCGCACATTTACCTCGAGGTGTTTTTGGTGGGTCTGGTCGTTCAGGCACTCTTCTCGGTGACCCTCGTGACACTCTCGGCGGCGGCATCGCTTTTCCTGTTGAACCTCGTTTACACACACACCACCGGCGTCTACCATTTCGTCGATTCCAACATACCGATCTCCGTCTTTCTGGGCCTGCACCTTCTAGTGACCGACCCGGCGACCTCACCACGGACGACGACGGGGAAGGTCGTTTTTGGCGGAATGTACGGTGCGGGAGCGTTTGCTTTGTACGGAGCCCTAGGTTGGTTCGACGCGCCGCAGTTCTACGACAAACTCCTTTGTGTGCCTATGCTGAACCTCACCGTGAGGGCGCTGGACAGAATGAGTCGTGCTCTTGGGGAGAGGCTGCGCTCACTGGTTTCTGTCTGGACCTGGAGCCCGCGACAAGCCAATCTGGCATTCATGATCGTCTGGATTGCGCTCTTCTCCAGCTTTATGGCGACTGGCTTTCTGGGGAAGACTCACCCTGGCGCCGACCCGACGTTTTGGCGCCAAGCGTGTGGGGAAGGGCGGTGGAACGCCTGCAAGACATGGGTTCGCTCGCAGAACATCAGTTGCCGAGACAATTCGGCTTCTGCCTGCTTTACTCTCGGGACAGCTCTAAATGAAGGCCGCATCGTCCCCCGGGATCCGGTAGAGGCGGGTAAGAGCTTCGGCCGAGCCTGCGACCTTGGTCTGTCCAGTGCTTGTGCGAACCTCGCGGAGTTCGTACGCGCCGACGGGCAGGACGTCTTTCTACGCGCCTGCGACCGCGGCGATGGTGTTAGCTGCTTTATCCTCGGCTCGCTGCTCCTGAACGGGGTGGGCGTTCCGCAGGACGCGGTCCGTGCCGTCACTCTGTTCCGGCAGTCCTGCGCGAGCGGATGGCCGCGGGGCTGTGGCCGGCTGGGAGAAAGCTATCTATGGGGAGAAGGAACGGCGGTTGATCAGGCTAAGGCGATCGAGAGCTTCGAGAAAGGGTGCCGGGGCCGCTACCCGCCGAGTTGCTTTAATGTTGCGATGATGTACCGCCGCGGGGTGGGAGGCCCAAAGGATGAAGTACTCGCCCAACAGCGCTTTAGGCAGGCCTGTCTGCTTGGTCTTGCACCTGCCTGCCAGCAGGGACAGAGGTCTCCTGCTTCGAGCCCCGCCTCGGACCCCTAATTGGGGGCTACGCCCTTGAGGAGAGTTTTAAGGTGTGGGTCTGAAAGACCAGAAAGTCTTAGAAACAAGGGGCTTAACCAGAAGCAAGAGAAATGGACAAATGGGAAGGAGTTTTCATGATTTGTGCAAAAAACTGTGCTTCTGCTCTACCCATATCAGAACTGACCAATAGATTCTACGAATTACAAGGTGGCGGCCTGGTGTCCGAATTGCGGGGTAATATTCAGGCCTCGGGTGATCGTGTCCAAAAGAAGTGTGTCTAATGCTGCTTCAGCCTTACGACGCCTAGTTTCTGAAGAGCCTATGACCTAAGAAGCTAAGCAGTAGGTAAGGTAATTCCCTGCTGGGCTTAAATTCAGGGTCGACCCGACTACCGCGAAGGGACCTTTTCCATGGCCACGTAGGGTAAACAATAGCACGAGTGAAACAGTAGATTCGGATAGGTAGGACGCATGGTCTCACGGCTGATTTGCTCAAAAAGGACGCGGGTCTCGCCGAGTACGGCTTTCTTGTCCGATGCACTTAGTTGCCGCCTTAACCTTAGCTTTGTTCGGACCTTCCTTATTTTGGTCTTATTGGCCTGTAGACCTCTCATGGCCCAGGTAACCACCAGTTCGATCCTGGGACATGTTTACGACCCGACGGGTGCGGTAATCGTGAACGCTTCGATCACCGTCCTCGACGCCCATCATTCCGTCATTCGCAAGACGATAACCGACTCCACGGGCGCATACATTGTGATTGGACTCGCGCCGGCCCAGTACAGCGTTAGCGCATCCGCCCCGAACTTCGCCGAAGTGACGCAGCATGACGTCTCGCTCGAGGTGAACACCCTGGTGAGGGCGGACTTTGATCTTTCTCTGGCGGGAACGCAGAAGATCGTCGAAGTGGTGGCCAGAGTGAGCCAGATTCAGACGGAATCATCCGAAGTGGGAATCGTTGTAAATCAGCAAGAGATAGAGAGTCTGCCCCTTAACCGGCGTGATTTTCTACAATTAGCGTTGCTCTCACCGGGAGTGTCTCCACCGGTTCAGGGATCTGAGCTGTCAACCCGAGGATCGTTTTCCATGCACGCGGGAGGCGGCCGTGAGGAGTTCAATAATTTTCTTCTCGATGGAGTCGACAACAATGACCCTTACGTGAACCGCTACGGTGTCGAGCCTCCCGTTGACAGCATTCAGGAGTTCAAGGTTGTCACCAACAGCTACAGTGCGGAATACGGTCGGAGCGCGGCTGGTCAAGTCAACGTCATCTCACGGAAGGGGACCAATTCCTTCCACGGCTCCGCGTACGAATATCTGCGTAACAAGGTTCTTGATGCGCGTAATTTTTTTGACGGACCCGACAAACCAAACCTCATTCGCAACCAGTTCGGATTCAGCGGTGGCGGGCCGATTATTCGCGAAAGGACCTTTTTTTTCGTGGCTACGGATTTTCTGCGGAACCGCGAGGGCCAGAGCCAATTGGCGACAGTGCCGACATTGGACGAACGCGAGGGAAATCTTTCGGCGCTGTGCCAGACTGGTTTTACAAACGGCGTTTGCAATCCTGCCCCACCAGGCTCGAACGTGAGCGCTATTCAAGTTTCTGATCCGTTTACCGGCGCTCCTTTTCACGGGAACATTATTCCTGCTAATCGCATCGCTCCCATTGCCCAAGACATCTTGAATCTGTATCCAAAGCCAAATCGAAGCGGTGTCGCGGGGAACTTTCTGGGGAATCCGGTCCTTTCTGAGAACGATACGCAGGGTACCTATCGGGTGGATCACCATCTTTCTCAGTCCGGCACACTTAATTTCAGATATAGCTTTGGTGCGATCAATCTATTTGAACCCTATCTGGGCGGTACCGACACAGTTCCCGGATTCGGAGATGACGTGACGGATCGCATCCAGAACGCAACGATCCAGTACCAGCAGTCCATCGGAAGCCGTGGCACGAATTCACTGCGCTTCGGCTTCAACCGTTTCTCACGCGAGATTCTTCCGCAGAACCACAATGTAGACGTCGGCAAGTTGTGGAATGTGTCGTGGCTCAACGTGCCGCCCATTTCTTTCGGCTATCCGGGCTTGAACGTGACAGGTTTCTCCTCCCTAGGCGACAATTTTAGTCTGCCAATTGTTCGCACAACGAATACGTTTCAGGCGGGAGACAGCCTGAGTTTGGTTCGCGGGGCGCACTTGCTTAAACTTGGCGGGGAAATCCGTGCGCTACAGCTTAACGGCATCCTTGATCTGCTCAATCGCGGCTCGCTCTCCTTTTTCGGTGGAATCTCCGGATCGGGGATTAGCGACCTCCTGCTCGGATTTCCAAACTTAGGGATTCAAGTGCAGGCCAACAACCCCTTGGCGATGCGAACCAAGTCATTCAATACATATTTCGAAGATGGATGGAAAGTTTCACGTAGCCTGTCTTTAAACATGGGCATCCGCTACGAATACAACACACCCGCAACCGATCCACACAATGGAATGTCTACCCTGAATTTTCAGACGGGCCAGGTTGTTCAGGTTGGCACCAACGGAGTGAGCCGCTCGGGCGCCAGCCCCGACGGCAATAATTTTGCCCCGCGGGTCGGAATTGCCTGGAACCCCGCAGAGTCCTGGGTAGTTCGCGCGGGATATGGGATTTACTACGACTCAGGCATGTTTGTGGTGAACTCCGCGCAGTATTTCAACCCACCAGAATTCAATCTTCGCGTATTTTTCCCTTCAGCGGCGGGCTTGCTGACACTGGATAATCCGTTTCCGTCCAGTATCGCCTTCACGCCGCCGCCATCTTTGAATGTCCTGAGCCCCAATCTTGATACGCCTTATTTACAGCAGTGGAATCTCTCGGTTGAGCTGAGCTTGCAATCCGGGGGAACGATCTCGGCAAGTTATGTAGGTTCAAAGGGCACAAGGCTGATTCGCGCCTTCGACCTCAACCAGCCTCTTCCGGCACCCGGTGATTTGCAGGCTCGCAGGCCCTATCACAACTATGGAAACATTTTCGATATTGAAACTGGGGCGAACTCTACCTTTCACTCGCTGCAGTTATTCTATGACAAGAAGATGGGTTCACACTTTTCGCTGTGGCTCGCGTACACCTACTCAAAGTCCATCGACGACGCATCCGCTTTCCTTGGCATTCAGCCCGACCCGAACTTCCCGCAGAACAGCCACGACTTGAATGCGGAGCGCGCTGCCTCGAGCTTCGACATGCGTCATCGTTTGGTGGCGGCCTACGTGGTGCAGTTGCCGCAGGGGAATCTCTGGACGCGCAATACGCAATTTCGCGGAATCACTACGATTCAATCAGGGCAACCGTTTACGCCCGTCATCACCTTTGACAACAGCAACACCGGCAACACCGGAGGCAGCGCGGGGTCGGACAGGCCGAAGTTGCTCCACAGTCCGCATCTTTCGAACCCCGCACCAAACGAATGGTTTGACACCAGCGCGTTTGCCATCGCTCCGCCAGACACCTTCGGAAACGCCGGACGAAACATTCTTCGCGGCCCTGGCTTTACGTCCTTCGATCTTTCCTTGTTCAGGAGTTTCCATCTCACGGAACGCTTGAAACTCTCCTTGGAAGCGCAGGCGTTCAACCTTTTCAATACAGTGAATTTCGATTTGCCGCAAAACTTCGCTGACAATCCTACGACATTTGGAAAGATTTTTTCGGCAAAAGCTCCCCGACAGATCCAGCTTGCTCTGCGTTTCAGTTTTTGAGCGAAAAAATGCTGTTTTCGTGCAGTGGACGACAGATGAAAGGCGCATGGCGGAAACTGTCAACTCTTCTGCTCGTTTTGAGCGCTGCTTTACCGCTTCGTGCTGGCAATGGCGGGAACGTTTCCGGAACAGTCAGGGATCCTCAGGGTGCGGCAATTTCCGGCGCGCGGATAACTGCCCGGAATACGGAGACAAACCTCATGCAGTCAGTTGACACCGACGCTCGAGGGATCTATTCCTTTCAGGAATTGCCGGTGGGCAGTTATGAGTTTCGTGTCGAAGCAGCCGGCTTCAAACCGTATCGCCGGACCGGCGTCGTAATCGATACCGACAGCGCGCTGTTGGTTGATGTCGCGATGGTTATTGGAGATCGAACGGACACGGTGACGGTCATTCAATCACCGGTTTCCGTCGAATCCGAGAATACGCAGCTTGGAGAAGTCATCTCCGGCCAAAGTGTCGCTGCGGTTCCGTTGAACGGGCGGAGCTTTACGGAGCTTTTGGCGTTGCAACCTGGCGTCGCGCCGATGACGACTATCGCGGGGAACTCCATTCAGGCTGCCGGTGCAAGCGCCTTTTCGCCTTCCGGCTATTTGGATGCCGGCACGATTTCGATTAACGGACAGCGCGAGTATGCCAACGGGTTTACCGTCAATGACGCTGACGTCATAGAGCGTTTTACAATGGGCGCGGCAGTGATTCCAAACCTGGATTCAATCGCCGAGTTCCGCGTTCTCACAGGAAACCTCGCGGCGGAATACGGGAACTACAGTGGAGGACAGATCAATGTCGTCACCAAGTCCGGGACCAACCAGATTCATGGCAGTGTCTTTGACTTCCTGCGCAACACGGACCTGGACGCGAAGAATTTCTTTTCGCAGACTCGCGGCGTGTTTCAGCAGAACCAATTTGGCGGGACTGTTGGCGGGCCCATTGTGCGCAATCGCATTTTCTTCTATGAAGACTACCAAGGTACCCGGCTGAAGCAGGGAATTGATACTGGAATCATCCCCGTGCCGTCCTTGCAAGATCGCAAAGGCAACCTCTCTGACTTGGGGAGCGCTTTTCTTACTGCCACGACCGTGAATGGGCAACACGTGACGGTGCCCAGCACCGTCAACGGGCAGAATTGGGCGAATGAACTTTCCCAGAGGCTCGGCTACCCTGTCTCTGTCGGTGAGCCCTATTACACACCTGGGTGCACCAGCTCCGCGCAATGCGTCTTACCCAATGCTGTCATCCCGCAGAACGCGTGGTCCGCACCGGCCCAGTATCTGCTCCAATACATCCCGCAACCAAATCTTCCCGGCAATCTTTTTTCAACCTCGTCACAGAATCTGACGCTGCGCGACGACAAGGCCTCCCTCCGCTTGGATGGCAATACGTCCTGGGGATTGTTGTCGGCCTATTATTTCTTCGACGACTACGCGGTGAGCAACCCTTATCCCACGCAGCAGGGCGGCGCAAATGTCCCCGGGTTCAATGCGATGAATGTAGGGCGGGCGCAGCTCCTGACCCTGGGAGATACGAAGTCGTTCGGGTCGCGGGCCGTCAACGAATTTCATTTTTCTTTCGTCCGGGACAACAATGTTCTGGGCGATCCGGTCGGCGGGGTCGGACCAAAACTCGTCGACCAAGGGTTTGCGACTTCCGTGGGTGCGCCGAGTATCGTTCCCAACCGACCGAAAATTCAAGGCATTGAAAACACAATCTTGAACAACTACACGATCGGCGTCGACATTACCGGCCTGAACCAATCGGACAACACATTTGAGTGGCGCGACAATCTTTCGCATGTCATTGGCACGCATGTCGTTAAGTTCGGCGGCGAAGTTCTCTACAGCCAGGTGAATTCATTTCCGGACGTCCAATCCAATGGAACTTTCACTTTCGTTGGCACGGAAACGGGCATTGATTTCGCCGACTTCCTTCTGGGCATCCCCAGCCGTTATACGCAGGGGGACGCGCAAGCTTTTTACATGCGCAACAAGTACGGAGCGTTGTTCCTACAGGACAGCTGGCGGATCAAGGCGCGCGTCACGTTCAATTACGGTGTTCGTTGGGACGTCATCATGCCTTGGTATGAAAAGTACAATCAGATTCAGACGCTTGTCCCGGGCCAGCAATCCATTGTTTTTCCCGGCGCTCCCACGGGCCTCGTCTTCCCCACGGATCCGGGGATTTCTCGATCTCTTGCCCCGACACGATGGAACAATGTGTCTCCCCGACTCGGGCTGGCTTACACACCTGCTCCCAGCGGAGGTTTTCTGCTCTGGTTGTTTGGGAGGCCGGGCCAGAGCAGCATTCGTGCCGGTGCGGGACGATTCTTTTCCGCCGTCGAAGGCGTTTCGGCCGGTGTAATGGCTGGCGACGCCCCATACGGACAAACGTACACAAGTCCCGCGCCACCGATTTTTAACAATCCGTTTGTGGCGGCCTCAACCGGACAAAACTATGGGCAGCGCTTCCC
>Ga0210384_10005237_pt1 | contig 14220 bp, 13 predicted proteins | sample IncBWH2MmetaG_FD_160574 | JGI IMG/M metagenome (GOLD analysis project Ga0210384, IMG submission 160574) | Forest soil microbial communities from Barre Woods Harvard Forest LTER site, Petersham, Massachusetts, United States - Inc-BW-H-2-M | ecosystem: Environmental > Terrestrial > Soil >...
CGCAGCAGAACGCGTCGAGTTCCGAGGAGCTGGCCGCGACGGCCGAGGAGATGAGCAGCCAGGCCGAACAGCTGCAGCAGTCGATGGCCTTCTTCAAGCTGGCGGGAACGGCACATTCGCGCGCGGCGGCCTCGGTGATCGCCACGATCGGACGCAAGTCGCAGGGGCCGCAGTTGCCGCGCGGCAAGGCGCCGCGCCCGGCGGGCAACGTGGCGCGCGGCGCGGCGAAGCCTTTCGTCGACCTCGACGCCGACACCCCGGACGAATCGCAATTCGCACGCTTCTGAGGAGAGCCCGACCATGAATGCCTTGCTTCGAACCCGCCAGCCCGCCGCCGTCGCGACACCGGCGAGCGCCGAGCCGGATCAATACCTCACGTTCATGCTCGCGGACGAGCAGTTTGCGATCGGCATCCTCAACATCAAGGAGATCATCGAATACCACGGCGTGACCGAGGTGCCGATGATGCCGGCGTGCGTGCGCGGCGTGATCAACCTGCGCGGCGCCGTCGTGCCGGTGATGGACCTGCAGGCCCGCTTCGGCCGCCCGTCGAGTGCGACCACGAAGCGCACCTGCGTCGTGATCGTCGAAGTCGCCGGCGCGGATGAGCGTCACGTCATTGGCCTCGTCGTCGATGCGGTCAACGAGGTGCTCGACATCGCCGCGTCGGACATCGAGCCGCCGCCCAGCTTCGGCGCGCGCATCCGCAGCGATTTCATCCACGGCGTCGGCAAGGTCAGGGGCAAGTTCGTCCTGCTGCTCGATGTCGATCGCGCGCTGTCGCTCGACGAGATCGCCGAACTCGGCGCAGCCGCGGCGGCCGAAGAGGCCGGGCAGTCCAACGAGCCCGTCGCCGCCTGACCCACGGATCCATCGCCTCGACCGCCGGTCGTGCCCGCTCCTTCCACAAAGGCAATGCCATGTTTGAAAATCTCAAGGTCGGCACCCGACTCGCGCTGGGCTTCGGTGCCCTGGTCGTCCTGTTGCTGGTGATTTCCGTCACGAGCGTACTGCGGCTGGCGACGGTCAACAGCGCGTTGACGGTCGTGATGGAAGACCGCTACCCGAAGGTCGTGCTGTTCAACGAGAACCTGCAGCGCACGATCGACAACGGCCGCCAGATGCGCTCGATGCTGTTGGCCACCAGCGACGCCGAGGCGGAACAGTACAAGCAGAAGATCGCCCAGAATCGTTCGCGCAATTCGGAGAACGAGGCCAAGCTGGAAAAGTTCGTCCACAGCGAAAAGGGCCAGGCGCTGATCAAGGAGTTCGCGGACAAGCACGCGCTGCTCGGGCAGAAGTACGAGCCGTTCTTCGCCCTCGCCAAGACGGACAAGGCCAAGGCGGCCGAGTTCCTGCGCGAAGAGGTCCTTCCGGCCAACGCCGCACAGGAGGAGGCCTTGCACGCGCTGGTCAAGTATCAGGGCGACCAGATGGACAAGGCGGCCGAGGACGGCGCCGCGGTCTACGCGGAGACTCGCGCGCTGGTCATCGGGCTGTCCATCGCCGCGGTCCTGGCGGCGTTGGGGATCGGCCTGCTCATCACCCGCAACCTGCTCAAGGTACTGGGTGGCGAGCCGTACTACGCGTCCGACGTGATGCGCAAGATCGCTGTCGGGGACTTCACGGTGGACGTGGTCACCCGGGCGCACGACAACAGCAGCCTGTTGTTCGCCATCAGGCAGATGGTGGTGTCCGCCGGCGACAGCATCAACGATGTCGTCCGCGTGATGGGTGCGATGGCCCAGGGCGATCTCACCCAGACGATCTCCAAGTCCTACCAGGGGTCGTTCGGCGAGATGAAGGAATACGTCAACGAGACGGTGACTCGCCTGTCGCAGGTGGTCAGCGACGTCAACGGCGGCGCCGAGGCGCTGGCGGGCGCGTCCGAGGAGGTCAGCGCGACGGCGCAGTCGCTGTCGCAGGCGGCCAGCGAACAGGCGGCCGGCGTCGAGGAGACCAGCGCGTCGATCGAGCAGATGACGGCGTCGATCTCGCAGAACACCGAGAACGCGAAGGTGACGGACGGCATGGCCACCAAGGCCGCCACCGAAGCCAGCGAAGGCGGCGAGGCCGTCCGGGCGACGGTGGTGGCGATGAAGCAGATCGCGCAGAAGATCGGCATCATCGACGACATCGCGTACCAGACCAACCTGCTGGCGCTCAACGCGGCGATCGAGGCCGCGCGGGCCGGCGAACACGGCAAGGGCTTCGCGGTGGTGGCGGCCGAGGTGCGCAAGCTGGCCGAGCGCAGCCAGGTCGCGGCGCAGGAGATCGGCACCGTGGCGAGCAACAGCGTGGAGCTGGCCGAGAAGGCCGGGCGCCTGCTCGACACGATCGTTCCGAACATCCGCAAGACCTCCGACCTGGTGCAGGAGATCACGGCCGCGTCCGAGGAACAGTCTTCCGGCGTGGGCCAGATCAACGCGGCCGTCAACCAGCTGAACCAGACGACGCAGCAGAACGCGTCGAGTTCCGAGGAGCTGGCCGCGACGGCCGAGGAGATGAGCAGCCAGGCCGAACAGCTGCAGCAGTCGATGGCCTTCTTCAAGCTGGCGGGAACCGCGCATGGGCGCGCCGCCGCCGCACTGATCACGTCGGCCGCGGGTCGCCGGGCCCCGGGCGCGAAGCCCGCGCGCAAGGCGGGCAGGCCTGTCGTGGGCGGCAGCGCGCGGCAGGCGGCGTCGCTGGTCGAAGCGGACGACGCCCCGGACGAGGCGCAGTTCGCGCGCTTCTGACCTTGCACCGAATTTCACAATCGCGCGGTTTTGAAGAACGGCCACCGCACATGACGTGGGCCAGGGCTACCTGATCGCCCGGCCGATGCCGGCCGAGGAACTCCCGCGATGCCTCAAGAGTCGTCAGGCCCGATTGCCCCAGCTGCGCGCCGCCGCGGTGACGCGACTGGCCCGGCCCCGGACCTCCTGAAGTCCGCACAAGAGGATATTGCGATGAACACCATCACCGACACCGAATTCAGCCGCTTCCAGCGCTTCATCTACGACGCCGCGGGCATCACGATGTCGCCGGCCAAGAAGGCGCTCGTCTGCGGCCGGCTGTCCAAGCGGCTGCAGGCGCACCGCCTGAACAGCTTCGGCGACTATTTCGAGCTCCTGAGCAGCGGACGCGCGGCCGACGAGGTGCAGACCGCCGTCGACCTGCTGACGACCAACGAGACCTATTTCTTTCGCGAGCCCAAGCACTTCGAGCTGCTGCGTTCGCTGGCGGCGGCCGCTGCGGGCCGGCCGCAGCCGTTTCGCGTGTGGAGCGCGGCGAGTTCCAGCGGCGAGGAGTGCTACAGCATCGCGATGGTGCTGGCCGACTGCCTCGGCGACGCGAGCTGGGACGTGGTGGGCTCCGACATCAGCCGGCGCGTCCTGCAGCGCGCGCGCACCGGCCACTACCCGGCCGAGCGCACGCGCCACATCCCCACGCCCTACCTCAAGCGGTTCTGCCTGCGCGGGACCGGCGAGCAGGAGGGCACGCTGCTGGTCGACCGGCGCCTGCGCCAGCGCGTCAGCTTCGCGCAGGTCAACCTCAACGCGGAACTCCCGCGCCTGGGGACGTTCGACGTCATCTTCCTGCGCAACGTGATGATCTACTTCAACGGCGACACCAAGCGCCAGGTCGTCGCGCGCGTGCTCTCCCTGCTCAAGCCCGGCGGCCATTTCTGCATCGGCCACTCGGAGAGCCTGAACGACATCAGCACGGCCGTGCAGCAGCTCGCGCCGTCGATCTATCGCAAGCCATGACGGGCGATGCGCCGACCGCGGTCCGCAAGCGGATCGACGTCTTCCTCCAGCCGGGCGAGTACTGCGTCGGCGGCGCGTCGCACCGCATCCGCACGGTGCTGGGCTCGTGCGTGTCGGTCACGCTGTGGAACCCGGCGCTGCGCGTGGGCGCGATGTCGCATTTCCTGCTGGCGACGCGCGGCGCGCCTTCGCGGCCGGCCGACGACGCGCGCGGGCCTGCCCTGCAGGCGCTGGACGCGCGCTACGGCGACGAGGCGTTGCGGCTGATGCTGCACGAGCTGGCGTTGCGCAAGGTGGCGGCGACGGCCTGCCGCGCGAAGATCTTCGGCGGCGGCAACATGTTTCCCGGCCGGCAGCGAGCCGACGGCATGGCCGCGATCGGACGCCGCAACGGCGAGGCCGCGCGCGACCTGATCCAGGGGCACGGCATCGAGATCGTGTCGGAGAGCCTGTTCGGCGACGGCCATCGGCAGATCGCGTTCGATGTCGAGACCGGCCACGTCTGGGCGCGCCAGGTGGCGCTTCCCGGCGTGCCGGCGGCCGGCGGCGACGGGCGCGCGGCATGAGCGCGATCAAGGTCATGGTGGTCGACGACTCCGCGGTCGTGCGCCAGGTCGTCGCGGGCCTGCTGGCCGCGGCGCCCGGCATCGAGGTGGTGGCCGCGGTCGCCGATCCGCTGCTGGCCATCGAACGGCTGAAGCTGCAATGGCCCGATGTCATCGTGCTGGACGTCGAGATGCCGCGCATGGACGGCATCACGTTCCTGCGCAGGATCATGGGCGAGCGGCCGACACCGGTGGTGATCTGCTCGACGCTCACCGAAAAGGGCGCGAAGACGACCATGGAGGCGCTGGCCGCCGGCGCGGTGGCCATCGTCACGAAGCCGAAGCTGGGCCTGAAGCAGTTCCTCACGGAGTCCGGCGACGAGCTCGTGGCGACCGTGCGCGCCGCTGCGCGCGCCAACGTGCGGCGGCTCGCCCGGTCGCGCGCCGGCCAGCCGGCGCTGGCGGCGCCCGCCAAGAACACCGCGGACGTGATCCTGGCGCCGGGAACGCCGCGCGCGATGGCCCAGACGACGGAACGCGTGGTGGCGCTGGGAACCTCGACCGGCGGCACCCAGGCGCTCGAGGAGGTGTTGACGGCGCTCCCGCGCGTGTGCCCGGGCATCGTGATCGTGCAGCACATGCCGGAGAAGTTCACGGCGGCGTTCGCGGCGCGGCTCGACGGCCTGTGCGACATCAGCGTCAGGGAGGCGCAGCACAACGACCGCGTCGTGCCCGGGCGGGCGCTGATCGCGCCGGGCGGCCGGCACCTGCTGCTCAAGCGCAGCGGCGCGCAGTATTTCGTCGAGGTCGTGGACGGGCCGCTCGTGAATCGTCACCGTCCGTCGGTGGACGTGATGTTCCGCTCGGTCGCCAAGTGCGCCGGTGCCAATGCGCTGGGCGTCATCATGACCGGCATGGGCGACGACGGCGCCGCCGGGCTGCTCGAGATGCGCACGGCCGGCGCCCGCACGATCGCACAGGACGAGGAGAGCTGCGTCGTGTTCGGCATGCCCCGGGAGGCGATCAAGCGCGGCGGTGTCGAGCGGACGCTGCCGCTCGGCGCCGTGGCGCAGGAGATCCTCAAGCAGCTGTGAGCGGGCGCGGGATCAGTCCGTGCGCTTCATCACCAGCCTGAACATCGTGGCCCATCCATCGGGCGTCTGCGCCTCGCTCCACGCCTCGTAGGCCTTGTCGCCCTGGCGCGTCCAGCGGGCGCGGTAGACCAGGGCCTCGCCGTCGGAGATGTATTGGGTGTCGGGGAACAGCAGCGCCTCGGGCAGGCTCTCGACGGTGCCACGGCTGTAGCCCCCGCTGTTCTCGATGTACAGGAACTCGAGGTGGTTGCCTGCCGAATCGACGTAATAGGTCGACTCGCCGGCGCCCTCGGGCTTGCCGGCCTTGCGCACCGTGTGCGTGTCGCGCAGCGCATGGCCACCGTACAGCCACGCGAAGCAGTGCTCGTCGGTCTTCTTGCCGTCGGGGAACGTGCCCTTCCAGCAATGCCCGGCCAGGAAGGACATCGGCTTGAGCAGTTCGGCCGGCTCCGTGGCGAGCGCCACGCTGGAGGCGACGGCGAGGCAGGTCAGGGCGAGGGCGGCGAAGGGGCGATGCATGGGGGGAACTCCAGTCCGGGCGGCGGTCGCGACACGGCGCGTGCCGGAATTCGAGTCTATGCCATGGCCCGGCCGCCGCATTGTCCTGCGTCGATGATGGGTGGGGCGACGCATGAACTGGCCGCGAATCGTGGGCATTTCGCACGTACGCCGCGCCCGATATTGGCGAGAATTCGTGAAGCTCGCGCTTCGAATGCGGCGCTGCGGGGCCGCTCTGTCGGTGCATCGAGACGTTTGGCGTTGCGCTCTCGTCATCGACCCGCGAATGGATCTTCAATGTTCACCGGACCGCATGGGGCCCGTGGACAAGACGCTGCAAGGAAAGCGAGCCCGGGATCATGACAGTGCCACGCCGCGCAGCGAGCAGACAGTTCCTTGTCCAGTGGGTGATCTACGGCCTTGCGATGGGCGTGCTTGGCGCGTTCATCGCCCTGTCACTGCTGCAGGAGCATCGGCGCATCGATGCCGAGGAGCGGGATCGGCTTGCGAACCAGACGGCCGTCATCGAGAAGAACCTCAAGCCGCAGCTGCTGCTGGCCAATCGGGTGATCGAGGACATCCTCAGCAACCTGCCGGCCTGGCAGGCTGAAAACGACGACTTCCAGCGTGGGAACCGCGAGCTCCAGGTCATCAACGACACGTTGATCGGGATTCGTCCGATCCTGGTCATCCGGGCGGATGGCGTGGTCAGCGCCTCCAGCAACGAGAAGCTGATCGGGATGAACTTCGCCTATCGCGAATACTTCAAGACCGCGCAGCGCAACCCCGATCCCGCCATCCTGCACGTCAGCGAGCCCTTCAAGACGGTGCTCGATACCTACGTGATCAGCATCTTCCGGGCGATACGCGCGCCGGATGGCGGCTTCGGCGGCATCGTCATCGTGAGCGTCGTTCCGGAATACTTCTCGATCCTGCTCGAGTCGGTCCGCTATGCGCCGGACATGATGACGTCCCTCGCGCATGGAGACGGCAAGCTCTTCCTCACGTCGCCGATCCGGCCGGACCTGAACGGCAAGGATCTGGCGCGGCCGGGCACCTTCTTCACGCTGCATCGCGAGAGCGGCAACGCGGTCGACGTCTACGAGGGCACCCCGTACTCGACCGGCACCCATCGCATGATCGCCCTGCGCACCCTGCGGCTCGCCGACCCGCCGGTCGACAAGCCCATGGTGATCGCCGCGAGCCGCGACGTCGACGCGCTGTTCGCGCCCTGGTACCGCGGACTCTTCATGCAATGCAGCCTGCTCTGCGTGATTTCGATCGTGAGCGCCGGCGGGTTGCTGCTGCTCCAGCGGCGGCGTCGCGACCAGTTCAACGAGCGCCAGAGCGCGGACAGGCAGATCCGCAAGCTGGCCTTCTTCGATCAACTGACGAGCTTGCCCAATCGGATCCTGCTCATGGACCGCCTGCGGGAATCCGCCGCGGCCAGCGACCGCAGCGGGAGCCATGGCGCCGTCCTGTTCATCGACCTCGACAACTTCAAGGCGCTCAACGACACCCTCGGCCACGCCATGGGCGACCTGCTTCTCAAGTACGTCGGCGAGCGGCTCGGCGCCTGCCTGCGCGCCGTGGACACCGTGGCGCGACTGGGTGGCGACGAGTTCGTCGTCCTGCTGACCGAGCTCAGTGCGGACGAACGCGAGGCCGTGGCCCAGGTGCAGGCGGTGGGCAACAAGCTCCTGGCCACGTTGTCCCGGGTCTATGAACTCAACGGCGCTCCGTACCGCAGCACGTCGAGCATCGGCGCCACCCTGTTCAAGGGCACCGCCACCGCCACCGACGACTTGTTGAAGCAGGCCGACCTCGCCATGTACAGGGCCAAGTCCGACGGCCGCAATGCCTTCCGCTTCTTCGATCCGAACATGCTGGCGGTCATGATGGAACGCACCGCCCTCGAATCGGATTTGCGCGAGGCCGTCCGCGGCGGACACTTCCTGCTCCACTACCAGGCCCAGGTGGTGGGCGACGGGCGCATCACCGGCGTCGAGGCATTGGCGCGCTGGCCCCATCCTCGCCGGGGCATGGTTTCGCCCGCGCAATTCATTCCCCTGGCCGAAGAGACGGGAATCATCCTGCCGCTGGGCCAATGGGTACTTCGGACCGCCTGCGCCCAGCTTGCCGCATGGGCAGATCGCCCGGAGACGGCGCACCTGACGATGGCGGTCAACGTCAGCGCGCATCAATTCAGCCAGCCGGACTTCGTGGATCAGGTCCTGGCCATCCTGCGGGAAACCGGCGCCAGGCCCCAGCGCCTGAAGCTGGAGCTGACCGAGAGCCTGCTGGTCGCCAATGTCGGCCAGCTGATCGAGAAGATGTCCGCCTTGAAGGCGCAGGGGGTCGGCTTTTCGCTCGACGACTTCGGCACCGGGTATTCCTCGCTGGCCTACCTGAAGCGGCTGCCGCTCGATCAGCTGAAGATCGATCAGTCGTTCGTTCGCGACGTGCTCACGGATCCCAACGACGCGTCGATCGCCCGCACCATCATCGCGCTGGCGCAGAGCCTCAACCTGGGTGTCATCGCCGAGGGCGTGGAAACCGCGGCGCAGCGAGATTTCCTCGCCAGTTCGGGTTGCCATTCGTACCAGGGCTATTTCTTCGGCCGGCCGCTGCCGGCGAAGGATCTCGAGCGACTCATCCTCGAATCGATGTCGCTGCATTGACGCGACCGCGGCCCGGATCGGCGCGTCGATTCCGGGCCGATCGCCGGCCCGCCGCGCGCCGGCTCCTCACCCGACGCCGTGCGCGGCCATCAGTGCGCGCACGCGGCGCAACTCGGACTGCAGGTCGAGGATCAGCGCCGCGGTGTCGAGGTTGGCGCCGAAGTCGCGCTCCAGGCGGCGCGTGGCGAGGGCGCGTTGCAGGTCGGCGCTGCGGAAGTGCCAGCGCTCGGGCGGCTCCGTGGGGGTGTCGACGTGCAGGATCTCGACCTCGACGAGGCGGAGCACCCATTGGTCTTCGGCGCCGACGGCGCGGGCCAGCTCGCGCACGGTCAGCGGCGCGGAGTCGAGGACGGTGGTGGTGACGGTGCGCATCTCAGGCTCCCAGATGGAGACGCGGGTTGAACGGCGCGGCCTTCGCGAGTTGCTCGTAGGCGGCGCGGGCGGCGTCCGTGTCGGCCGGTGGCAGCGCGATCTCCAGCAGCAGGTACAGATGGCCCGGCGTCTTGCCGGGCAGCCCGCGCTCCTTGATCCGCAGCTTCATGCCACCGCGCGCGCCCTTCGGGATGGTCACGTCGACGTGGCCGCCGGCGGGCGTCGGCACCGTCACCTGCGCGCCGAGCGCGGCCTCGGTGGGCGTGACGGGCAGCGTCAGGTAGAGGTCGTGGCCCTCGATGCGGTACAGCTTGTGCGGCGCGATCCGCACCTCCAGGTACAGGTCGCCCGCCGCCTCGCCGCCGTGGCCGGGCAGGCCCTGGCCGGCGAGGCGGATGTACTGGCCGGGACGCACGCCGGCGGGGATCTTCACGTCCAGCGTCCGGTTGACCAGGTGCGGCCGGCCCTGCGCGTCGATCTCCTGGGCGCGCAGCGAGAGCTGGCGCTCGGCGCCGTGCAGCGCGTCCTCCAGCGAGATCTCGATCGCGGCGTGGTGATCCTCGCCGCGCTCGCGGTACGGCGCGGCGCCGCCGCGCTGTCCCGCGCCGCCGCGGTTGCCGAAGATCGACGAGAAGAACTCGCTGAAGTCGGCGTGATCGGCGGGCCCTTGCGCCGGGCCGCGGCGAAATTCGAAGCCTTCGTCCCAGCCGGGCGGGGGTTGGCGGAACCCGCCGTCGGGGCTGCCGCCGCGCGCGACGTGGTCGGCGAGCTGGTCGTAGGCCGCGCGCTTTTCCTTGTCGGAAAGCACGTCGCGCGCCTCGTTGACCTCGCGCATCTTCGCGTCGGCGTCGGCTTCCTTGCTGACGTCGGGGTGGTACTTGCGGGCCAGCTTGCGGTAGGCCTTGCGGATGTCGTCGTCGCCGGCATCGCGGGCGACGCCGAGGGCGCTGTAGTAGTCCTTGAATTCCATGGTGGATGGCTGGCACGGGGGCGCCCGGACGCGGACGCGACGGCTCTGCTCGAGCAGGCGACGTGCCCGCGGGCGCTCGCCGGGACTGCAGTTCGGGGCGGCCGGCCGGGTTTCAAGTCGGGCGCGCGCGGGTCACTTCTTCAACGTGATCTTCAGGTTGGTCACCTGCTCGGTGTGATCCTTGTCGCCGTAGGCGGTGTCGTGGTCGATCGTGTTGGGCGTGGTCTGTTGCCTGATCGCCCGCGCCGCGGCGTCGCCCTTCAGGTTCTGGCGCTGCACCTGCAGCCGCAGGCCCTTGGTGCGCGCGTTGCGTGCCGCGATGTCGGCATTCGCCTGCGCCTTCACGTTCGCGGGCTCGGCCTTGACCGAGGACGCCTGGCCCGGGTGCAACTGGCGGTTCGCGTCGGTGGCCAGCGAGGTCTTCCCGGGGGGGCCGGCCGAGCCGTCGAGGTTGACGTCCTGCCCAGGGGCGGCATGCGCCGCGGCACCGGCCGCCAGCAGCGCGGCGGCCGTCATGAGATGGATCCTGCTCATCGAAGACTCCTTGCAACCCGATGGGTCGCCAGCCTCATCAGGATGAGGCAAGACGCACTCCCGCGCTCAGCCGCTCGCGGATGGCAACGGAAGCGTCGCGGTGATCTCGAGGCCGGGATGCACGTTGCGCAACGTCAGCGTGCCGCCGTGCGCCTCGGCCACCAGCTTGCACAGGTACAGGCCCAGGCCGACGCCGCCGGTGCTGCGCAGGCGCGCGGCGTCCGCGCGGTAGAACGCCTCGGCGGCGTGCTGCAGCTGGCTCTCTTCCATGCCGGGGCCGAAGTCGCGCACCACCAGCCGCACGGCGCCCGGCGTGCCGGAGGTGGACACCACCGGCGCCTGCCCGGCCTCGCTGCCGTGGCGCAGCGCGTTGTCGACGAGGTTGCGCAGCAGCAGCCGCGTGCGGGCGCGATCCAGCGGCAGCGCGGGCAGCGTCTCGTCCAGCTGGAGGACGACCTTGCCGTCGGCGGCCTGGGCGTCGCATTGCGCGTGGACGATGTCGGCCAGCGTCGCGGCCTCGGTCTGCAGCACCGCGTGGCCGCCCGCCTGCACGTCGGCCAGGCGCTCGCTTTCCAGCAGGTCGGTGATGAGGTCGCGCATCTCGCCCAGGTCGCGCAGCAGCGCGCTGCGCTCGGCGCTCTCGTCCACCAGCTCGGCGTTGATGCGTGCGCGCGCCAGGGGCGAGCGCAGCTCGTGGCTGATGGCCAGCAGCAGCTGGCGCTTGGCGTCCAGCATGTGGTGCAGGCGCGCGGCCATCGCGTTGATCTGCTCGGCCAGGTCGCCCAGCTCGTCGCGGTTGCGCGGCGCTATCGGTTGGGAGAAGTCGCCCTGGCCGTAGCGCACCGCGCCCGCGCGCAACGCCACCAGCGGGTGCAGCATGTGCCGCACCCCGGCGTAGGTGAGCGCGGTCAGCAGCAGCAGCACGCCCAGCGTGGCCCAGCCGACGTGGTCGGCGCGCACCTCGTGCGACATGTCGGCGAGGCTGAAGATGATGCGATGCCCGTCCGGCATCCGCCGCACCACGCGCCACAGCGTCGGGTCGACGTCGGTGGTGAGCGACAGGTGGTAGGGCATGCCGCGCGGGCCGCCGCGAGGCGCCAGGCGCTCTGGCGCGGAGCGCGGCGCGCGCGGCTCGGGGACGACCAGCGGCAGCGGATCGCCGTTGGGCAGCGTGACCACCGGATGGCGCGGCGGCCGCGGCCGGCCGCCCTCGTTGAGCGGCGGCGGGGGCGGAGGCGGCTCGTCGGCCGAGTCCCAGTTGACCGCCGGGCCCTCGATGCGGATGCGCAACGGCAGCCGCTGCGTCAGCACGCGGGCGCGGGCTACGTCCGGCGGCGAGCCGATCTCGGCCACCAGCGTGTCGGTGTAGTTCAGCACCAGCGGCCGCAGGTATTCGTGCAAGCCCAGGTCGCTCAGCACGTGCATGCCCAGCAGGAACGTGACGCCCACGGCGATCGCCAGCACCAGGAACAGGCCCACCAGCCGCGCGCCCAGCGACGGGAAGCGGGCGCGCCAGCGCGACGGCGACGACGCCGTCATATGTGCCCGCCCGCGAACGCGTAGCCCGCGTTGCGCAGCGTCTTGATGCAGTCCAGCGGCTCCAGCTTCTTGCGCAGCCGGCTCACGAGGATGTCGACGGCCCGCGTGTAGAGGTCGGCGTCCTGGCCGCGCAGCCGGTTCAGGATCTCGTCGCGATGGAACACCTTGCGCGGCGCCCCGGCCAGCATCGCCAGCAGCTCGAACTCGGTGCCGGTGAGCTCCACCGGCTCGCCCTGGCGCAGCACCTGGCGGCGCTCCAGGTCGATCTCCAGGCCGTCGAAGACCAGCCGGCTCTGCGGCACGGTCGCCGGCGCGCGGGCCCGCCGCAGGATGGTCTGGATGCGCGTGAGCAGCTCGCGCGGCTCGAACGGCTTGGGGATGTAGTCGTCGGCGCCGATCTCGAGGCCGACGATGCGGTCCATCACGTCGCCGCGCGCGGTGAGCATCACGATGGGGATGTCGGAGTCGCGCCGGATCGCGCGGCACAGCTCGAAGCCGTCCATCTCGGGCAGCATCACGTCGAGGATGGCCGCGTCGTAGTCGGTCTCGCGCAGCTTGGCCAGGCCGGCGCTGGGCGTCACGGCGCTGTCGAGTTCGAAGTCGAACCGGCGGAAGTAGGTGGCGAGCGGCGCGGCGAGCAGCGCGTCGTCGTCGATCATGAGGATGCGGCGCATGCGGCGATTGTCGGGCGAATGTGAAAACGAGGCAGGAGCCGGGCGGCTGCTGCCTCGTGGTCGACGGCGGGGGAGGGGCCCGCCAGCGACGGGTTCTCGTCAGTTGCCCGCGGCGTCCGACGCGCCGTGCGGGCCGTGGTGGCCGTGCTCGCCGTCGCCGAAGCCGCCCGGGCCGAACGGCAGGAAGCCGTGATGGTGGGCCGCCAGCTCGCGCACCTGGGCCTGCTGGGTGGCATTGAGGCTGTCGAAGAAGTCGCCGAACGCGTTGATCAGCCCCGGGCTGTCGGCCTGGATCTTGGCGACGTGCGTGTTCAGCAGCTGTTGCGCGCCGGCGCGGTCGAAGGTGTTGCCGGCGATCAGCGCCTTGGCCGCGGTGTGCGGGTCGGTGCCGGCGGCGGCGGGCGCGTGGTCGGCCACCATCAGGTCGCCCAGCACCTTGAGCTTGGCGGCCTGGTTGGCGTCGAGGTTGAGCTTCTTGCCGATGTGCGCGAGCATGCCCGCTTCGTGCTGGGCGATCTGCTCGGGCGTCGGCGGGCCGTGGTGGAAGCCCGCGCCTTGCGAATAGGCGGCGAGGCTGCCGAGAAGGGCGGAGGTGACGGCCACACCCACCAGGGTGCGCTTCAGCCAGGTCTTCATGATGATCTCTTTTCCTTGGGGTTGGGTGACGTGGCCAGGTTCGGTCGCGCCACGTCCTCATTACGCGTCGGACCGGCTCCGGCATGCTTTCAGCGCCGTATCGCCGTGTTTCGTTTTGTCTCGTGCGGCGGATTTCCAACGATGCTGCGATGCTGCCGCGATACTTGGCGTCCGTGCAGGGCAAATCCCGTGATTCCGGCCAGCTTTGCCAAACTGAAACGTTGGACCGGCGCAAACCGCGCCATTCGCACCGGGCTGACACAATCCCCGGGGCACGAGGAGGGCGAAGCAGTGAACAACAAGAGAGCGGGCGCACCGGCCACCATCATCGACGTGGCCCGGCGTGCCGGCGTGTCGATCAAGACCGTCTCGCGCGTGGTGAACAAGGAGCCCACGGTGCACGCCGACACGCGCGCCCGCGTGCTGGAGGCCGTAGCCGCGCTGAACTACCGGCCGCAGCAGTCCGCGCGCAGCCTGGCCGGCGCCAGGTCCTTCCTCATCGGCCTGCTGTACTACGACCCCAGCGCCGCCTTCGTGGCCGGCGTGCAGCGCGGCGCGACGCTGCGTTGCCGCGAGGCCGGGCGCCACCTGGTCGTCGAGTCGGTGCAGGAGAGCGGCGACCACGTGCAGGCGCAGCTCGAGGCGATGATTGCCGCGCTGCGTCCGGACGGGATGATCCTCACGCCGCCGCTGTCCGACGACCCCGCGATCCTGGAGACGCTGCGCGCCAGCCGCACGCCCTGCGTGCTGATCTCGCCGGGCGAGGGCCACGACATGGCCTCGGTGCGCATGGACGACACGCTCGCCGCCGAGGAGCTCACCAACCTCCTGATCAGCCTGGGCCACACGGCCATCGCGTTCATCGAGGGCGACCAGTCGGCCAGCGACCGGCGCCGCGCCGGCTACAAACGAGCCCTCAACGCGC
>Ga0210384_10005238_pt1 | contig 14219 bp, 13 predicted proteins | sample IncBWH2MmetaG_FD_160574 | JGI IMG/M metagenome (GOLD analysis project Ga0210384, IMG submission 160574) | Forest soil microbial communities from Barre Woods Harvard Forest LTER site, Petersham, Massachusetts, United States - Inc-BW-H-2-M | ecosystem: Environmental > Terrestrial > Soil >...
TCATCGGGACCATACGACACCAGGATGCCGTCGACACTCTTGGAGTTGATACCTTTGAAGACAGCGTCCACGTCGGGATGCGCAAAGCTGGCGACGAGGTTGGCGGCCACGGGATCACCGCTGGCCCCCATGACAATTGGTGTGGCGCGACTACGTTGGCGACCAGCAGGGCGTCTCGGCCCCGTCGGTCACAATGACATCGACACCTACGTGCACCAAGATACCTTCGATTCCATGGTGCGCCTTTCATCGGCCCGAACGGCCCTTCCGCTTCGCCTTCGTCGTCGGTTTGGGTTTGGCGAGTGTCCGACGCGAGGAGATGTCGACCAGGGCCGCTCGGGACGAATACCAGCCGGTAGCGATTCCCGGCCCGGAGGATGTGAACACGACCCGTCATGGCCGCACCCCCAAGAGTAACGTCGACCTTCCTCTTCGCCTCGCGCGCCTACCCCAGTATGACTCCGTGGGGTCATCGGCGCACTGGCCCATGGGTCCGCCAGGTGCGATGATCGACCCTCGGCGCGCGGCGCCGTCTTTTCATCCATTCGGCGGCTTGGCGGGGGAGATGGATGTTGCAGATCTGTAAGCCCGCACGCGCGCTTGCTCGGCCGCACCCCGGTGACTGAGCCGCCGGGCCCGACGGGAGGGCGAAGGATGAGCCGTGAAGATGTTCCCCTCAAGAATGTAAGGACATGCCCGATATGTGGTCGCCTTGTGAAAGTGTATCGACGGAAAGCAGACGGGCAACTTCTTCTCCGATGGCATACGGCGCTGGAGGCAAAGAATCGTCGAGCCACTTGTCGGGGCACCAACACCACCGCCACCGCATCCGCCGTGAGTGCCGAGGAGCCTACGCCCGATTGGGGCGTCTGGCGCCGCGAGTACGAGGACCGTGGGGGCGAAGTATGAGAGATATCCTCAGCCTGGAGCAGATGCACGCCAACGCGTCCGAGCTCAACTAGTCGGAGTCGACCTTCGTACTCCCACCCGAGGACTCGGCTTCGCGCTCGCCCGGCTCGCCGAGCGGAGCGGCAAGGCGCTCGGCCCGACGTGATCTTCGACGAGGCGGCCGGGCTCGTGCCGGTGGACCTGATGCGGGACCCCGCGGGTCAGGGGGTCGGAGCCATCCTCACCGCCCTGCAACCGCTCAGCAGCGTGCCAGTTTGCGGGCTGGGACTACGGTGGTTTAGGGTGTCACCATCGGGCCACGCGCCAGGTCCCGGAGCCGGAAGCGCTGCAGCTTGCCGGTGGCGGTGCGCGGCAGTTCGCTCACGACCCGGATCTCCCGGGGCCGCTGATGCGGCGGGAGCACGCCCTCCAGGAAGCGCCGCACGTCGGCGCGCAACACCTCCGGCTCGGCCTGCGGATCGCGCGCCACCACGAACACGAACGGCTTGATCAGCCCGCCCGCCTCCTCGGCTCCCACCACGCCGCCGTCCAGCACTCCCGGGTGGCGGAGCAGGACCGATTCTACCTCCGCCGGGGCCACCCACTGGCCGGCCACCTTGAAGAAGTCGTCCTCGCGGCCACAATGCACGTGGCCGCCGTCCGGGTCACGGCGGTACACGTCGCCGGTACGGAACCACTCTCCCACGAAGGTCCGGCGCGAGTGGTCGAGCCGCCTCCAGTAGCCCGCGGCCTGCGAGGGCGTGCGCACCCACAGCACCCCCTGCTCGCCGTCCGGCACCGACTGGCCCTGGCCGTCGAGGATGCGGACCTCGGTGCCGGGCACCGGCACGCCCGAGGAGCCGGCGCGGCTCCGGCCAGGGCGGTTCGAGAGCATCATGAAGATGGTCTCGGTGGCGCCGATGCCGTCCAGGATCTCCACCCCGAAGCGCTCGCGCCAGGCGTGATAGATCTCGGCGGGCAGTCGCTCGCCCGCGGACACGCACAGGCGCGCCGACCCGAACGCCTGCGCGGGCAGGTCGGCGCGCAGGAGGCGAGCGTAGACCGTCGGGACCGAGAAGAACAGCGTCGGCCGGAACTCGCGCAGCACCCGGGCGATCGCGGCGGGGTCGGGCCACTCCGAATGCAGGTAGGAGGTAGCCCGCGCGAGGAGCGGGATCAGCAGCGCGTTGCCGAGGGCGTAGGCGAAGAAGAGCTTCGAGGTCGCGAAGACGCGATCGGCGGGCGTCGCTCCGAGCACGTCGAGGCCGTAGAGGCGGCAGGCTGGGAGCGTGCGGTGACAGTGCACCGCGGCCTTGGGGGAGCCGGTCGTGCCCGAGGTGTAGAGCCAGAAGGCCATCGCGTCGGGGCCGACCGGCTCGGGGCCCAGCGGCGTCTCGGGCGCCGCGGAGACGAGCGCGTCGAAGTCGAGGACGGCCGGGATGCCGAGGCCGTCGAGCGCGGCGCCGGCCGCCGCGAGCAACGGCGCAGCGACGATCAGTGCCTTCGGTCGGCAATCGGCCAGCACGGTGCGGAGGTCGGCGCCGGCGAGCCGCGTGTTGAGCGGCACCGCGACCGCGCCGAGCTTGAGCGCCGCGAAGAAAACCGCGACCCAGGCCGGGCCGTCGGGCAAGAGTATCGCCACGCGCTGCTCGGGCTCGACCCCGAGCGCGCGCAGGGCGTGGCCGGCCCGGTCGGTGAGCCGGCGAAGACCGGCGTAGCTGATTACGCCGGACGGCGTGACCAGGGCGGGACGATCCCCGTGGCCTTCCGCCATCGGGGCGTCGACGAACAGCGCCGCCGCGTTGTCGAGCGGGCCGAGCGCGGTCGGGCCCGGCCCGTCGCTCACCGCTGGCCGGATCGCTTGGAGCGCGGAACCGAGAAGCCGGCCGCCTCGACGCGGTCCAGGATGCCGTGGAACTTGTGCCGCCGGTCCAGATGCGCGCTCCAGACATCCTCGAGGCCGTCGAACCCGGACAGGTAGCGCAGCCCGCAGTCGGCCGGCTCGGCCATCGGCATGTCGCCCGCGAGGAAGCGGCGGTGGCCCTCGGCCGAATCGATCCAGAAACCCTCGGAGGCTTCGCCGCCGAGCAGGCGCGGCTCTTGGCCGGCGGGAACCGGAGCCAGGAAGAAGCGCGCGGTGAACCGGATGGGGCTCGAGGGCGGGGTGATGAAGTGCGAGAGGTAACGGAACGGGGCCAGGTCGAGGTGCCAGCCTTCGCGCGCGAGCAGCGCGTGGAAGGGAGCCTCCTCGGCGACCAGCGCGTGGCGCAGGCGCTCGACGCGCTCGCGCACCTCCGGGTGGCGCGTGTCCACCGGCCGCCCCGCGTCGTCGCAGGCCGTGAGTAGCCCGGTCTCCTCGACCAGCTCGCGCGCGGCGGTGACCCAGAACGCGAGCGGGGGGATGCCATCGACGGTCGGGAACGCCTCGCGGGCTCCCGCGTCCGCGACGCCGCGACAGTGCGCGAGCGACTCCGCGGCCGCGTCGGTGGGCTCGACCTTGCCGCCGGGAAAGGCGTAGAAGCCGCCGAGGAAACGCATGGTCTTCTGCCGGCGAATCATGTAGACCTCGACCGCGGCCGCGCCCGGACGCACCAGGAGAACGGAGGCGGCGGGGCGCGGAACGGCGGGCGGGGCGGGCCCGGAGGTCACGCGGGCGGGATGCGGGAGCGCGTGAGCCCGGCCAGCTGCTCCAGGAGCGCCTCCGCCGACACCGGCTTGGCGATGACCCGATCCACGAACTGCATGGACTCGTGGGCGGAGACGCCCTCGCCCCAGCCGGTGAGGATGAACACCGCGGTGGCCGGCGAGCGCGTCTTGATCCGCTGCGCGACCTCCCACCCGTTCATCTTGGGCATGCCCAGGTCGGTGATCACCACGTCGTGGGCGCCCGGATCGAACATGGCGAGGGCCTCCTCGCCGGTGGCCGCGGTGGTGATCGCGTGCCCTTCGCTGCGCAGCACGTCGGAGAGCACGGTCAAGAGCCGCGGGTCGTCGTCCACCAGCAGCACCCGCACCGCCTCGTCGGGCCGCGGCGGCTGGCGCTCGGCCAGGCCCTCGGAGGCCGGGATGATCTGGAACCGGCTCGCGTGCAACCGCAGCCGCACCGTGGTGCCCTTGCCGATCTCGCTCTCGATGTCGACGCTGCCGCCGTGGCGCTCGATCACATCGTAGACCTCGGCGAGACCGTGGCCGGCCCCGCGGCCGGGCTGCAAGCTCCGCGCGTGCTCGGCAAGCCGCCGCCGCGTCTCGACCGACATCCCGATGCCGGTGTCGCGCACCTCCACCACCACCCAGCCCGACGCCTCCGCGGCGGCGCGGATGGCGAGCGCGCCACCCTTGGGCATGGCGTCCACCGCGTTGTGGATCAGGCGCACGAGGGCGTCGCGCAGCTCGAAGGCGTTGCCCTCGATGGGCGGGAGCGCCTCCATGTCCTGGGTGACCGCGACCACGATGCCCTTGCGCTCCGCCTCGTCGCGCCAGCGCGGCGCGGTCAGCTCGAGGGCCTCCGCGATCACCGCGGGCAGGCCCACCGGCCCGAAGGCCACCTGGGGCTGGCGCGAGACGAACTCCTGTAGCTTACGAACCGTCGCGGAGGCTTCCAGCGCCACGTCGCGGATGACCATCAGTCGACGGCGGGCCGGCTCCGACTCGCTTTCGCGCAGCATCAACTCGGTGTAGGCGAGGATGGCGGCGAGCGAGTTGTTGAAGTTGTGGGCGAGGCCGCCCACCGTCTCGCCGAGGGCGCGCAGGTCTTCGTTGCGGGTGAGGCCGCGGGGGGCCTCGGCGAGCCGCCGGCCGAGGTCGCGCGCCCAGCTCCGCATCGTCAGCACCGAGCGGTCGATCTCCACCTTGGTGCGCCGGATCTGACGCGCGATGTCCTGGATCTCCTCGTGGTCCGCGAAGAGGAGAGCATCCGGCACCGCGGCGGGGGGCTCGCGGCGAATCCACCGCCCCACCCGCTCGCCGACCCGCTTGATCATGCCCGATCGATCACTGGGAGGAGGGGACGGAGCTACAGGTTCACGAGCTGGGCGACCCGCTCGCGGTGGTGAGTGGCGTCGCCGAAGGTGAACTCCGAGCTCTTGGCGCGCTTGAAGTACAGGTGCAGATCGTGCTCCCAGGTGAATCCGATGCCGCCGTGGAGCTGGATGCCCGCCGCCGAGACACGCCGATAGGCGTCGGAGACGTAGGCCTTGGCCATCGAGACGGCCAGCGGCGCCTCCGGTGAGCCCTCGTCGAGGGCCCACGCCGCGTAGTAGGTGATCGACTTGCTGTTCTCCACATCCACCAGCATGTCGGCGGCTCGGTGCTTCACGCCCTGGTAAGAGCCGATCGGCCGGCCGAAGGCCTGGCGGATCTTGGCGTACTCGACGGTCATGTCGAGAACCTTCTGGGCGCCGCCGCACATCTCGGCGCAGAGGGCCACGGTGGCGCGGTCCAGCACGCGGGCGAGCGGGGCCCAGCCGGCTCCGGCCGCGCCCAGCAGGGCGTCGGGGCCGACCGCGACGTCGGAGAGCGTCACCTCGCAGAGCTTGCGGGTCTGGTCCATGGTGGGGAGCAGCGTGACCTCGAGCCCCTTGGTGGACCTGGGCAGCAGGAAGAGCGAGACGCCCTCGGCCCCGGCCCCCGGGCGCGTGCGCGCCGCCACCACGATCGCGTCGGCGGTGTGGGCGTCGTGGACGAAGAGCTTGGTGCCGGACAGCGTATACCGCCCGCTCTTCTCCACCGCGGGCACCGTGACGCCGGCGGGCCCGAGCTGCGCGCTCGGCTCCATCCAGGCGACCGTGACCCGCTTGTCCCCCGCGCCGACACGGGGCAGCCATTCCTTCTTCTGCGCGTCGCTCCCCGCCTCCATGATCGCGAGGCCGCCCAGGAGCACCGATGAGAAGTACGGCCCCGGCACCACCGCGCGTCCCATCTCCTCCATCAGCACGACCAGATCGACGAGCCCCAGACCGAGGCCGTCGTAGGCCTCGGGATAGACGAGACCGAGCCAGCCCTGCTCGGCGAGCTTCGTCCACAGCTCCGGGCTCATCCCCGGCGGCGTCTCCATCAGCCGGCGCACCGTGTCGGAGCCGCACTCGTTCTCGAAGAACTTCCGCGCGGTACTCCGCAGCAGCTCCTGCTCTTCGTTGAAGCCGAAGTTCATGGCCTAACCTTTCGGGAGACCGAGGACGCGCTCGCCGATGATGTTGCGCTGGATCTCGGTGGTGCCGCCCTCGATCGAGTTGGCGCGCGAGCGCAGGAACGTGTGCTGCCACAACCCCTCGGCCACCGCCCACGGGCTGCCGCTCGTCAGCTGGCTGAACGGGCCCTGGATCTCCATGGCCAGCTCCTGCAGCCGCTGGTGGCCCTCGACCCACATCATCTTGCCGGTGGAGGCCTCGGGCCCGGGAAGCTCACCCTTGAGCAGCTTGGTGATCGCCCGCGCGCCGGTGTACTTGAACACCTCGGTGTCGATCCACATCTGGGCCAGCTTCTGCCGCATCACCGGGTCCTGGGTCACCGGCACGCCGTTCTTCTTGGTGCCCCGCGCCAGGTCGACGAGGCCGTCGAGCGCGATCCGGAGACGCACCTGCAGCCCGAAGCCCAGCGCGAGCCGCTCGTACATGAGCGTGGTGAGCCCGACCGCCCAGCCGTTGTTGAGGCCACCCAGGATCTGCGACTCGTGGACGCGGACGTTGTCGAAGTAGACCTCGTTGAACTCGGCGTCGCCGGTCAGCTGCTTGAGCGGCTTCACGGTGACGCCCGGACTCTTCATGTCGAGAAGAAAATAGGTGATGCCCTTGTGCTTGGGCGCGTCCGGATCGGTGCGGGCCAGCAGCATCATCCAGTCCGCGATGTGGGCGAGCGACGTCCAGACTTTCTGGCCGTTGACGATGTAGTGGTCCCCGTCCTTCACCGCGCGGGTCTGGAGCGAGGCCAGGTCGGAGCCCGCGTTGGGCTCGGAATAGCCCTGACACCAGATCTCCTCGCACGAGAGCATCTTGGGCGGGTAGCGCTTCTTCTGCTCGTCCGTCCCGTAGGCGATGATGGTGGGCCCGGCCATGCCCACCGCGAGGATGTTGAGCACCCCAGGCGCCTTGGCGAGGGCCATCTCCTGCTGGAGGATCATCTCCTCCATGAACGACAGCGCGCGGCCGCCCGCCTCCTTGGGCCACGTGACGCCGACGAAGCCCGCGTCGTACATCTGCCGCTGCCACCGGCGCAGCATCTCGTAGGCTTCGGGGCGCGAAATATCGGAGCCCTGGCGCAGACGCGACACCCAGTCCCTCTGCAGGTTCTTGCCCAGCCAGGCGCGCACCTCGTCACGGAAGGAAAGCTGCTCGGGGGTCAGCGCGAAATCCATACACCCTCCCACGCTCTTGTGGGTGTCAGTGAGGTTGTCCGGGGTGTGAGTGAACGAGTGTTCAGTGCCATCATACGAGCCGGCGCGAGAAAGTGTCAAGTGTGGCGGATCGGTCGCCTGCCATGCACCGAAGCGGTGCGGTATACTCGCGGGCCATGGCCCGAGTCGCGATCTCGCTGCCGCGTCTGAAAACCCACATCGAGACGCTCTCGACGTACGGGCGCAATCCGGCCGGGCGCGGGATCACCCGCTCGTGCTGGAGCCCGGTGCACGAGCAGGCGCGCGCCTGGCTGGTCGGCAAGATGAAGGAGGCGGGGCTCGAGACCCACGTGGACCCGGCCGGCAACACCTTCGGCCGCATCCCGGGCGAGGGCGCGGCGGTGCTGACCGGCTCGCACATCGACACGGTGCCAGAGGGCGGCCCGCTCGACGGCGCGCTCGGCGTGCTGGCCGGGCTCGAGTGCTTGCAGACGATCAGGCAGGCGAGGCTCTCCCCGCGGCGGCCGCTCGCGGTGGTGGCCTGGTCCGACGAGGAGGGCCGCTACGGCAGCCTCTTCGGCTCGCGCGCGTTCACCGGGCGGCTCGATCCCGCCCAGATCCCCACCCTGCGCTCGGTGGACGGCGAATCGCTGGTCGACGCGATGGCCCGCGCCGGCTACGACGCCTCGAAGGTGGTGGACGCGCGCTGCGACCCGCGTACGCTGCACGCGTACGTCGAGCTGCACATCGAGCAGGGGCCGCACCTGGAAGCGGCGGGGCTTCCCATCGGACTCGTGGAGGGCATCGTGGGGATCCGGCGCAACCGGCTCACCTTCATCGGCGAGCCCGATCACGCGGGCACCACTCCGATGGCCTGGCGCAAGGACGCGTTTCTGGCCGCCGCCGAATACGCGCTGAAGGCCCGCGAGCACATCGTCCGGAAGGGCAGCGGCCGCAGCGTCACCAACTTCGGCCGCATCGAGCTGGCCCCCGGCGTGTCCAATATCGTGCCCGCGCGGGCGCTGCTGCTCCAGGAGATGCGCGAGCTCGATCCCAAGATCCTCGCCAGGCTCGACCGGGAGTGCCTGGCCCTGGCCCGCACGGTGGCGCGGCGGCGCGGACTGCGGGTGGCGGTGGAGACACTCTCGCGCAACGAGCCGGCGCGCTGCGCGCCCACCGTGATGCGTGCGGTCCAGAGCGCGTGCGAGGCGCTCCGGCTCAAGTACAAGGCGATGCCCTCCGGCGCCGGCCACGACGCGCAGAACCTGGCCCGCGTCACCGACTCCGGCATGCTCTTCATCCCCTCTCGGGGCGGCCGCAGCCACCGTCCCGACGAGATGAGCGACTGGAAAGCCATCGAGCGCGGCGCCAACGCGCTGCTGCACACGCTGCTCACGCTGGCCGCGTAGCTCGGGCGGCGGCGCGGCGCACGCATGTGAAAGTTTCCACTTGGCAACGATCGACGGGATCAAGTACACTCCCGCGTGAGCCCGGCGCCTAACTTCCATGAGGATGTTGTGCCCACGATAGTGCACCTGCTGCTGGCCTTGGTTCTGACCGTGTTCCTGGCTGCCCAGGCCAGTTCCCTGGCCTTCGTCCTGAGATCCCGGCGCGCGATCTCCGCCCCCGCGGCGCGCCGGGGCACCGACATCCTGTGGACCTGCATCCCGGTGCTCCTCGTGCTGTTCCTGGCCGCCCGGAGCTGGGTGGCCGTGGTCGACGTGCATCGGCCCGCCGTCGCCGCGATCGCCGTCCCCTCGGGAGCGGTCGCCGCGCCGCGCTAGGAGAACCCACACGAACGCCATGACCCCGCGCCCGAAACGCCTCGACTGGATGCTCGTGGGCCTGCTGGGGGCCGTGCTGGTCCTCACCAGCTCCTGTAGCTGGGTGGGCTGGAACTGGGACACACCGATGAGCACGGTCGTCCCGAAGTCCGACTTCGGGCGGATGACCCACGAGATCTTCATGCTGATCTCGTGGTGGACGCTCGGCATCTTCATCGTGGTGGAGGTGGGGCTGCTCTACGTGTGCTGGCGCTTCCGCGATCGCCCGGGGGCTCCGATCCCCAAGCAGGTGCACGGCCACACCGCGCTCGAGGTCTCCTGGACCATCGCCTTCGCGGTGATCCTGCTCGTCTTCGCGATCCCGACGATCCGGGTCATCTTCAAGACTCAGGAAGCGCCCGCGGCCACCGACCTGCGCGTCGACGTCTTCGGCAAGCAGTGGTGGTGGGAGTTCCGCTACCCGAAGTACAAGATCACCACCGCCAACGAGCTGCACCTGCCGGTGGGCCAGACCGCCGCCTTCTTCCTCAACGCGCCGGACGTGATCCACTCGTTCTGGATGCCGCAGCTGGGCGGCAAGCGTGACGTGGTCCCCCACCGGGTGAACCACATCACGCTGACCCCGGAGGTGCCCGGCGAGTACCCGGGCCAGTGCGCGGAATACTGCGGCATGTCGCACGCCAACATGCGCTTCCACGTGATCGTGCACACCCAGGCGGACTTCGACACGTGGGTCAAGGCCCAGCAGGCCCCGCCGGTGGAGCCGACCGATCCGCTCGCCCAGCAAGGCAAGACGATCTTCACCCAGTCGACCTGCGTCGGCTGCCACTCCATCACCGGGATCTCCGCCGGCCACATCGGCCCGGACCTCACCCACTTCGCGAGCCGGAAGAAGTTCGCGGGCTCCCTCATGGAGTCGACCCCGGAGAATCTGGCCAAGTGGATCGAGAACCCCGAGCACATGAAGCCGGGCGCGCTCATGCCGAACCTGGGAATGACCGGCGACCAGAGCAAGGCGCTCGCCGCCTACCTCCTGAGCCTGAAATAAGGGGACCTCCATGGCGACTCAGGCCGCATTCATGCCCGGCGCGAAGGTCGAGACCCTGACCTTCTGGGGCACCGTCGCATCGTGGCTCACCACGGTCGACCACAAGCGGATCGGGATCCTCTACGGCTCGTCGGCCTTCATCTTCTTCCTGGTCGGCGGCATCGAGGCCCTCATCATGCGGCTACAGCTCGCGCGCCCCGACAACACCCTGGTGGGCGCGGAGCGGTTCAACGAGCTGTTCACGATGCACGGCACCACCATGATCTTCCTGGCCGTGATGCCGCTGAGCGCGGCATTCTTCAACTACATGATCCCGCTGATGATCGGGGCGCGCGACGTGGCCTTCCCCCGGCTGAACGCGCTCTCCTACTGGATCTTCCTCTCCGGCGCGCTCTTCCTGAACTCGAGCTGGCTCTTCGGGCTGGCCCCGGACGGCGGCTGGTTCGGCTACGCGAACCTGACCACCAGCCAGTTCTCCCCGCGGCACACCATCGACTTCTGGATGTTCGGCCTGCAGATCCTCGGCATCTCGTCGATGCTCGCCGGCTTCAACTTCCTGGTGACGATCATCAACATGCGGGCGCCCGGCATGACCTTGATGCGCATGCCGGTATTCATCTGGATGAGCTTCGTGACCCAGTTCCTGCTCGTGCTCGCCTTCCCGGCCATCACGGTGGCGCTCATCCTCCTCATGTTCGACCGCTTCTTCGGGACGCTCTTCTACGCGCCCGCCGCGGGGGCCGACCCGCTGCTCTGGCAGCACCTGTTCTGGATCTTCGGCCACCCCGAGGTGTACATCCTGATCCTGCCCGCCATGGGCATCGTGTCGGAGGTGCTGCCGACCTTCGCGCGCAAGCCGCTCTTCGGGGCGCCGGTGGTGATCTACTCGGGCATCATGATCGGCTTCTTCGGCTTCGGGGTGTGGAGCCACCACATGTTCTCGGTGGGGATGGGTCCGGTGGCCGACGCGGCCTTCTCGGTCTCGACCATGCTGATCGCGGTACCGACCGGGGTGAAGATCCTCAACTGGATCGGCACCCTGTGGGGCGGCAGCATCCGCTTCCGGACCCCGCTCTACTTCGCGCTCGGCTTCATCGCGATGTTCACGATGGGCGGCCTCTCCGGAATCATGCACGCGTCCCCGCCGGTGGACCTGCAGCAGACCGACAGCTACTTCGTGGTGGCGCATTTCCACTACGTGCTCTTCGGCGGCTCGATCTTCGGCCTCTTCGGGGGCATCTACTACTGGTGGCCGAAGATCACCGGGAAGATGCTCGACGAGCGCCTCGGCCTGTGGCACTTCTGGCTGATGATGATCGGCTTCAACGTGACGTTCTTCCCCCAGCACTACCTGGGCCTTATCGGCATGCCGCGCCGCATCTATACCTACGCGGGCGATCTCGGGTGGAACTTCTGGAACCTGGTCTCGACGATCGGCGCCTTCCTCATCGCGGTGTCGCTGCTGTTCTTCATCGTCAACGCGTTCCGGAGCCTGCGGTCCGGCGCGGTGGCCAGCAACGATCCGTGGGACGGCCGCACGCTCGAGTGGGCGATCCCGTCCCCGCCGCCGGTCTACAACTTCGCGCGCGTCCCCCTCGTGCAGGACCGCGACGACTTCTGGCTCCAGAAGTACGGCGACGGCCACGGCGCCGCGCCGCGGCCCAAGCCCGCCCCGGTGACCGCGGCCGAGATCGCGGCGATCCACATGCCCTCCGCGTCGCACTGGCCGATCGTGCTGGCCATCGCGCTCGCGGTGATGATCTCCGGCCTGCTCATCAGCATGTACCAGGTGATCGTGGGCGGCCTGGCGACCCTCTACCTCATGTACAAGTTCGCGGTGGAGCTGCACCGTCCGCCCGCCGGGCACGGACACTAGGAGCGCCGCCATGGCCGACCACGCCGTCGCCCACGCCGTCCACGACCCGAACATCGGCAACACCGGGCTCGACAACCGCAAGATGGGGATGTGGGCGTTCCTCGGCTCGGACTGCATGTTCTTCGGGTCCCTGATCGGGACGTACCTGGCCTACAAGGGCAAGTCGATCTCGGGGCCTTTGCCGCACCAGGTGTTCGACATCCCGCTCACGTCCTACAGCGCGGCCCTGCTGCTGGCCTCGTCGCTCACGATGGTGCTGGCCCTGGCCGCGCTGCAGCGCAATCGGGTGAAGGTGGCGGCCCGCTGGCTCTTCGTGACCGCGCTGATGGGCGCCCACTTCGTGCTCAACCAGGTCTACGAGTTCACCACCTTCGTGCTCCACGACGGGCTGACGCTGTCGACCAGCCTCTTCGGCTCGACCTTCTTCGTGCTGACCGGCTTCCACGGCGCGCACGTGACCGGCGGCGTGATCTGGCTCCTGATCCTGGTCGGCCTGGCGATGCGCGGCCAGCTCGACGCGCGGGACTACACCAAGGTCGAGATCGCGGGCCTCTACTGGCACTTCGTCGACATCGTCTGGATCGCGATCTTCACCATCATCTATCTGATCCCCTAGGAGCCGCGACATGGCCGATCCCCACGCCGCCGCCCAGCACGCTCCGGAAGGCGAGCACGCCAGCGTCAAGACCTACGTCAACGTGGCGATCGCACTCGCGCTGATCACCGCCATGGAGGTGGCCACCCTCTACATTCCGGGCATCCCGAACGCGCTCCTGGTCAGCAGTCTGCTCGTGATGTCGGCGATCAAGTTCTTCCTGGTCGTCGGCTTCTTCATGCACCTGCGCTACGACCACCCGATCCTGCGCGCGCTCTTCGTGGGGCCGCTGATCATCGCCATCCTGATCATCCTGGCCGTCATGGCGCTCTTCAGCGCCTTCGTGCTCCTGCCGCGCGTCGTCCTCTGATATGGCGCACGTAGGGCTCGGGCCCGCGGGGCCACCGCCCCTCGGGCCCGAGGGGTTCGACTGGACCACCTGGCACGCCGATCCCACCGTGGTGGGCGGCCTGCTCACGCTGGGCGTGCTCTACACCGCGGCCACTCTCTGGCGGCGCCGGATCGACCCGGAAGCGCGCATCGAGCCGCGCAAGCTGGCGTCCTTCTATGCGGCCTTGGTTGTGTTGTTCGGGGCCCTCACCGGTCCGGTCCACGACCTCTCCGACTACTACCTCTTCAGCGCCCACATGATCCAGCACATGGTGCTGGTCTTCGCGATGCCGCCCCTGCTGCTCTACGGCACGCCCGGCTGGATGGCCCGGGCCCTCCTCCGGGACGCCCGCCTGCAGCAGCTCGGCCGCGTGCTGACCCGGCCGGTCGGTGCGTTCGCGACCTTCAACGTGGTGCTCGTGGCCTGGCACCTCCCGCCGCTCTACAACCTCGCCATGGAGCAGCACCCGGTGCACATCGTGGAGCACCTGATGATCATGGCCGCCTCGGTGGTGCTGTGGTGGCCGATGCTGTCCCCGCTCGCCGAGCTCCCGCGCGCGCCCTATCCGGTCCAGATGCTCTACCTCTTCGTGGTGGGGCTGCCGATGGTGATGGTGGCCATCTTCATCTCGATGGCCGACGGCCTGCTCTATCCGTACTACGCAGCCTCGCCCCGCGTCTGGGAGCAGCTCACTCCCCACGTCGACCAGCACCTGGGCGGGCTGATCATGTGGATTCCGGGCGGGATGGTCTTCCTGACCGCGCTGTCGGTGGTCTTCTTCCGCTGGCAGGTCGCGGGCGGCGAGGACTCGGCGGTGGCCATCGACTCGGTGCCCCATGGCCGCTAGGACTGCCTGGGCCGCGGTGGTCGCGGTCTTCGTCCTGATGACGGTCGGCAACGTGGTCAGCGCCACCGGCTCCGGCCTCGCCTGCCCGGACTGGCCGCTCTGCCACGGCTCGGTGATCCCGCCGCTGCGCGCGGACGTGTTGATCGAGTACAGCCATCGGCTGTCCGCGTTGGCCGCGACCGTCCTGATCGTGGCGACCACGGGGCTGGCCCTCGCGCGCACCCGGGTCCCCGGCCTGCGGCGCGTGGCCTGGCTCCTGCCCGCCCTGCTCGCCATCCAGATCGCGCTCGGAGGCATCACGGTCCTGCTCAAGCTGCCCGACCTGGTCAGCACCGCTCACCTGGTCAATGCGCTGCTGATTCTGGGCGGACTGATCCTCCTCGCGATGGGCCTCGGGCCCTCGGTCGAGGCGGAGCCCTCGGCCGCCCGCGACAAGCTCGCGCGCCTGACCCGCGTGGGGCT
>Ga0210384_10005239_pt1 | contig 14216 bp, 10 predicted proteins | sample IncBWH2MmetaG_FD_160574 | JGI IMG/M metagenome (GOLD analysis project Ga0210384, IMG submission 160574) | Forest soil microbial communities from Barre Woods Harvard Forest LTER site, Petersham, Massachusetts, United States - Inc-BW-H-2-M | ecosystem: Environmental > Terrestrial > Soil >...
TACAACACCAAGAACAACCCCTTCCTGTTCAACCTGCCGCCCACCCTCGAGCATCTCCGGCTGCTGTTCAACGAGACGCTGTTCCTGCGCTGGCTGGGGAACACTGCTTTCGCCGGGGCCGTGGTGGTGACGATCACCCTGCTGCTGGGGCTGCCCGCGGCCTACGCCCTGGCCCGCCTCACGGGACGCTGGGGAGAGCGGCTCGGGATCGCGATCTTCCTCACCTACCTGATCCCGCCGACGCTGCTGTTCATTCCCATGTCGCGGGTGGTGGCTCTCCTCGGGCTGCAGGACTCGCTCTGGTCGATCATCCTGGTCTATCCGACCTTCACCCTGCCGTTCTCGATCTGGCTGCTCATGGCCTTCTTCAAGTCGGTGCCGCGGGAGCTCGAGGACGCCGCGATGGTGGACGGCCTGACGCGCTTCCAGGCGTTCCTGCAGCTGGTCATCCCGATCTCGCTGTCGGGGATCCTCACCGTGGTGATCTTCAGCTTCACCCTGGTCACCCAGGAGTTCGTCTACGCGCTCACCTTCATCTCCAGCGCCGCGCACCAGACGGTGAGCGTCGGGGTGCCGATCTACCTGGTGCGCGGCGACGTCTACTACTGGGGCTCGCTGATGGCGGCCTGCCTGATCGCCAGCCTGCCGGTGGCGGTGCTGTACAACCTGTTCCTGGACCGCTTCATCGCCGGTTTCACGGTGGGGGCGGTCAAGTAGCCCGCCGCGAGCCAGAGCCAGCGAGGCAGCGAGGAGCCGTCATGCCGGATGTCCGACCGCCCATCGCCCAGTCGCCCCGATCGACTCCGCCGGCCGCGTCGGCACAGTCGACCCCGTCGCCCCAGCCGCTGCCGCTGCTGATCGGCGGCACCTGGCGGGTGTCGGCGGCCGAGCACAGCGCGCCGGTGCTCGACCCGTCGCGCGGCAGCGAGCTGGCGCGCGTGCCCTACGCCACCGCCGCCGAGATCGACGCCGCCGTCGACGCCGCGCGGCGGGCCTTCCCCGCCTGGCGCGAGGTGCCGGTGACCGAGCGGGCGCAGGTGATGTTCCGCTACAAGCGGCTGCTCGAGGAGCATCTCGAGGAGCTGGCGCGCATGGTGAGCCGGGAGAACGGCAAGGTGATCGCCGAGGCCCGCGGCGAGGTGCGCCGCGGCATCGAGGTGGTGGACTTCGCCGCCGGCATGCCGACGCTGGCGATGGGCGAGACGGTGGAGGGCGTGGCGCGCCGGATCGACAGCCACTCGGTGCGGGTGCCGCTCGGCGTCGTCGCCGGCATCACCCCGTTCAACTTCCCGGCGATGATCCCGCTGTGGATGTTCCCGCTGGCCATCACGGCCGGCAACACCTTCGTCCTCAAGCCCTCCGACCGCACGCCGATGACGGCGGTGCGGCTGGCCGAGCTGCTGCTCGCGGCGGGCGTTCCGGCCGGGGTGCTGAACGTGGTGCATGGCGGCCGGGAGGCGGTCGACGCGCTGCTCGGCCATCCCGGCGTGCAGGCGGTCTCCTTCGTCGGCTCCGAGCCGGTGGCGCGCCACGTCTACGCCCGGGCCGCGGCGGCGGGCAAGCGGGTCCAGGCGCTGGCGGGCGCCAAGAACCACCTGGTGGTCCTGCCGGACGCCGCCGACTGGGACCTCGCGATCGAGGCGGTGATGAGCTCGGCCTTCGGCTCCGCCGGCCAGCGCTGTCTCGCCGGTAGCGTCGCGCTGCCGGTGGGGGCCGCGGCCGAGCCGTTCCTCGAGCGGCTGGCGCGAGCGGCGGAGGCGGTCGTCGTGGGCGACCCTCTCGACGAGGCCACGGGGATCGGCCCGGTCATCCGGCAGGAATCCAAGGACCGCATCCTGGACTACGTGGAGCGCGGGCTGCGGGACGGCGCCAGCCTGCTCGTCGACGGCCGCCGCCGGGTCCCCGAGAACGGCTTCTTCGTGGCGCCGACGATCCTCGACCGCATCGACCCGGACGCGGCGCTGGCGCGCGAGGAGATCTTCGGACCGGTGCTGGCGGTGATCCGCGTGCCCACCGTCGAGGCGGCGGTCGAGATCGTCAACCGCTCGCAGTACGGCAACGCGGCCAGCATCTTCACCCGCAGCGGCCGCGACGCCTGGTACTTCCGGACGCGGGTCGAGGCGGGCATGGTCGGCATCAACGTCGGCGTCGCCGCGCCGATGGCCTTCTTCCCGTTCGCCGGCTGGAAGGGTTCTTTCTTCGGCGACCTGCACGCGACCGGCAAGGACGCGGTGCGCTTCTACACCGAGACCCGGGTGGTGATGGAGCGGTGGGAATAGGCTCGACCGGCGCACTGATGCGCAAATGCAGATGATTCCATTTCGTTGACAGGCGCTGACTGGCTCATCTAAGCTGCGAAGGAATCAGCATATCTGGCCGGGCGGGCGCTGTCGATGATGCGCACCTAGTGACGGGACACTAGACATGGATCTGCTTTCCAAGCTGGCCACGATCGCAGCCTGCGCCCTCCTTGGCGGCCTCGTGGGCGTTGTAATGTTCAAGATGGCAGACGGAACGGTCTCGCTCGCCGGCCTTCTGGAAACGAAGGGACCAGCTGGCCCCCCATCGTTCTCCCCGGCTCGTCTCCAGATGCTGATTGCCACCGTCGTGGTGGCGGCCCACTATCTGCACGCGGTCATCACCAACCCTGTACCGGGCTCGCTCCCGGGGCCCCCGCCGGCGGCCCTTGCCGTTCTCGGCGGAAGCCACGCCGTCTACGCCGGGAGCAAGGCAATCGACACGTTCATTCAGCCCATCTTGAAGGGTCTGAGGAAAAGAGGAGATTTGCCGTGAACAAATTTACCGAGCAGTTATCACGGAACTGGATCGCAGCCGTGTGGCTCATCGCTGGCTTGGCCTTGGCCGTGACCGCGGTGGTCTTGGTCTACAACTGCGATAAGTGCACGCCGGATGACAGACTATCGCTCCTGGTTGGCTATGGCACGCTGATCCTCCTCTTCTTCTTGGGCCTCATCGTGCTGGTGGAGATTGCAAGCGGCAAGATTCCTCTGGCGAACTTACTCAGTGAAGTCGGGCCGAACGGCAAGACGGAGGCGGCAAGCCTCTCCCGCTTCCAGCTCTTGATGTTCACGTTCGTCATCGCGCTCAGCCTGTTCCTGGTGACGGTCGCCAACAAGAAGTTCCCAGACCACCTGCCACCCGAGTTGTTGACCCTTCTCGGCATCAGCGCGAGCACCTATGCGGTGAGCAAGGGCATCCAGGTGAGCTCGCCGGGCGCGCAGGCGCAGAACGGGCAGAGCTCGGGCGATCTGGCCACCTCGATCACGCAGGATCAGGACGGCAAGATCACCACGACCGAGCACAACCGGGTGACCGGACAGACCAAGATCACCGTACATGATCCAAAGTCCGGTCAGACGACGAGCACGATTCACAATCCAACCACGGTCACGACCACAACGACCGTCAACCCTACTCCCCCGAAGCAGGCATAGAGGGACTACTCATGGCAACCACTGCTGCTTCGGCGCACGGTGGCGCGCACAATAGGCCACCCTCTAGCAGGGTTTTCAGTCGCCGTGTGGCACCCTTCATCCCGGTGGTACTGGCGGCCGGGATGCAAGCGGCGGGCATGCTGGGGCCCGGGAGCACAGCCACGAGTCAAGGGAAAGGTGCGGCTGCCGCTACCTCCACGGATACCGGCGGGCCGTTCGATCCCGGCTGTGCGTATCCCTTCGCCGACATCGCCGTCAAGCACCCGATCGACTCGGATTGCGGCATTTCGGGCAAGCCGGCCGACGCCCCGAACCAGGCCCAGAACGAGGCGAAGAACAACTTCTGCGTTACCGGAGATGCCGTCTCGGTGACGCCGGCAGATCTGGTCAAGCTGCAGGGTGCCGTTCAAGCCGCTAACATACCCTTCGGCGACACCCACCACTTGCCGCCCAAACGGTCCGTCCTCCGCAACCTCTCCAAGACCGACAAAGGCGTGGCCATTGGCGAGGGAAGCAAGGTGCGCCTGGTGGCGTTCGTCGAGCAGGCCCATCCCTCCGACGTCGACAGCGGTGAGAGCGTGAACTGCGACATCTCTGGCGAGGAGACGAACGACATCCACATCCCGCTGGTGCAAGTTGCCGACACTGACGAGTGCACCAGCGTCACCGCGGAGATGAGCCCACACGGGAGACCCGCCGGCTGGACGTCCGCCGCCCTCAACCTGCCAGGCCAAGTGGTGCGCGTCACCGGCCAGCTGTTCTTCGACGGCAGCCATCGCCCGTGCGCTAACGGCAAGGGGAGCCCCAAGCGAGCGTCGCTCTGGGAGATCCATCCTGTTTACGCCGTCGACGTTTGCACTGGCAAGACGATCGCGGACTGCTCTGTCGACGACGACAGCAAGTGGCGCCCCCTCGCGCCGAAGCCAGGCGAAGCAGCCGCGCCCTGAGCGGGTTCCGAGTCGCGTGTCACCGGGCTGGTCGGCGCGGCAGCCACCTGGGCGCGGCTCGCCGGTAGTCCTCGTAGGTCGACCCGAACTTGCGCCGGAGGTCGGGCTCTTCCAGGAAGACCACGGCAAGATGAACGACGAGCAGCCATAGGGCGGAGAAGATCACGATGGCGCCGGACCGCTCGATCAGGCCGAAGCCGCTCAGCACCAGGAAGCCGCCCAGGTACATGGGATTGCGCACGAACCGGTAAGGGCCGGCGGCCACCACCCGCCGCGGCGCATCGAAGGGCGCCGGAGTGCCCTGCCCGCGCCGGATGAACGTCCACACGCAGCTCGCCGCCAGGGCGGCGCCGACTGCCGTCACCGCCCATCCGAGCGGTACCGCCCAGGGCCCCAGGGCGCCGCCGAGCCTGCCGTCGTAGGGCCGCAGGCTCAGCGCCACCCACCCCCACAGCCACACGAAAAGGCTCGTGTAGACGAGAGCCCGTATCGCCGTCCAGAGGCTTCTCATGATCCCTCCTGTCGCCCTTGACAAGGATAACGCCATTGCCGGTCGCATGCAGGTCGCCGAGCAAGGAGACCTGCCGCGCGGGCGGGCGCTCACTCCTCGCGCAGGGCGAGGGCCGGCGAGGTGCGCGCCATGCGCCAGGCGGGGATGAGGCCGGCGGCGAGGGCGGTGCCGACGGCGAGGAGCAGGGCTTCGAGGAGCAGGATGGGGGCGACCTCGAGGTGGATGGTCCAGCCGAAGGAGCGGCGGTTGATGATGTAGACCATGATGGCGGAGAGGAGGAGGCCGACCGGCAGGGACAGCAGGCCGGCGGCGAGGCCCATCAGTCCGGTCTGGGCGGTGACCAGTTGCCAGACCTGGCCGGGAGTCAGGCCGATGGCGCGCAGGACGCCGATCTCGCGGGCGCGCTCGAGCTGCAGGGCGGTGAGCGCCGACAGGAAGCCGATGGCGGCGACCAGGCCGGCCAGCAGGCGCAGCACGCCGGTGATCAGGAAGGTGCGGTCGAAGATCTCGAGCGACAGGCGCTTGAGGGCGCGGTTGGAGCGGATGACCAGCGGCCCGGCCGCGGCGTCGCCCGGTGTCGAGAGAGACGACCCCGGCGCGTCGAGCGCCTGGCGCAAGAGTCGGAGGGTGCTCGCCTCGGCCTGCTCGGCGGCGGCGCCCGGCGCGGGTCGCGCGAGGTCGATGGCGAACCCGGACAGCCACGGGTCGTGCCAGTAGCGCAGGTAGGTGCGGCGGCTGATCAGCACCAGGCCGAGGTCCGAGGTGAAGTCGTCGAAGACCGCGGCGACGCGGAAGGCGCGCTCGCCGGCGGCGGTGGGCAGGCGCACCAGGCCGCCCGGGTGCACGCCCCAGCGGCGCGAGAAGGGCTCCGACACCATCGCCTCGCCGCCCTGGGCGACCCGGTGCCAGGCGTCGGCGGTGTCGCCCTCGCGGAGCTCGAAGCCGGCGAAGCGTCGCCGGTCGGCGTCGAGGGCGAGCAGCTGCAGGGGCCCGGAGGCGGTGCGGAGCTCGACGCGGCGGGTCGGGTGCACCGCCGCGACGCCGGGCACGGCGGCGGCGCGGGCGGCGAGCTCGGGCGCGATCGGCGCGCCGCGGAAGCTGCCGTACCCGGCCGGCACGGAGACGTAGAAGTCGGCCTGCAGCGACCGCTCGAGCCAGGCGACGACGGTCTGGCGGAAGCTGTCGATCATCACCCCGATCCCGACGGTGACCGAGACCGCGACCATCAGCGCCGCGATCGCCACCGCCGTGCGCGACAGGGAGGCGGCGACGCCGCCCGCGGCCATGCGTCCGCGCACGCCGAGCAGCAGGCCGAGCGGCGGCCGCAGCAGGCGCATCAGGCCGGCGGTGGCCACCGGCGCGAGCAGTGCGAAGCCGACGATCGCCGCCCCGAGGCCCACGAAGCCGAGCGCCAGGCCGCCGCCCGTGGCCCGTCCCGACGGCGGCGCCGGCAGCGCCAGCAGGACGGCGCCCGCGAGCAGCAGGAGGCAGCCGAGGGCGGTGGCGCGAGGCAGCGCCCGCCGCAGGCGCGCCTCGAGCAGCGAGCGGCTGAGCACGGCGCGCGGCGGCATCAGGGTCGCTTCGAGGGCGGGGGCCAGCGCGGCGGCGAGGGTGGCGCCGGCTCCGATCGCCGCGCCCGCCAGGAAGCTGGCCGGGGACAGGTCGAGGCCGCGCACCGAGACCGCGAAGTAGAGATCGTTGATCGTCTGGGCGACCAGGCGCAGCAGGCCCCGGCCGAGGAGCACCCCGGCGAGCAGCCCGGCGCCGGTGCCGACTGCCGCCACCGCCGCGGCCTCGCCCATCACCAGCGCCATCACCTGGCCGCGGGTGACGCCGAGGGCGCGCAGCGTGCCGAGCAGGGGGCGGCGCTGGACCACCGAGAAGGTCATGGTGTTGTAGATCAGGAAGGCGCCGCAGAGCAGGGCGAGCAGCGAAAGCGCGGTGAGATTGACGCGGAAGGCGCGGGTCATCGCGAGCATGTCGCGGCCGTGCAGCGGCGCCGGCAGCAGCTGGGCGCCGGGCGGCAGGAGCGCGGAGATCCGGGCCGGCAGGGCCTGGTCTGGCGGCCCGGGCAACCCCGCCGGCCCGGTTGGCCCCGGCCTACCGTCCGGCCCGGCCGTTCCGGCCGTGGCAGGCGCCGGCTCCAGGCGCAGGTCGATGCGGTCGAGCCTGCCCGGGCGGCCGAGCAGCTCCTGGGCCGCCGCGATGTCCATCACCAGGAGATCGGCCAGGGCGTCGCTCTCGGCGCCCGGGGCGCCGGCGCCGGCGGGTTGGATGACGCCGGCGAGCTCGAGCTGCCGCGCCTGGCTGCCGACCCGTACCGTGAAGCGGTCGCCGGCGCGCAGGCCGAGCTCCGCGGCGGTGGCGGCTCCGAGGAGGCAGGTGCCGGGACGCAGCAGCAGCGGTGAGAGGTCGGCGGCATGGGCGGCGCCGCCTCCCGAGAGGTAGGGCCGCAGCGGGCCTTCCGAGAAGGGGTCGATCCCGAGCAGGTGGAGCAGGCGCGCCGGCCGGCCAGATTGCCCCGCGGGGCCTGTGCCGCCTGCGCCCTCTGTCCCGCTGGTGCCGCCTGCGCGTTCCCTGCCGGCGCCGGTCGAGAGGCCCGTGCCGCCTGCTCCCTCCGCGCTGCCCGCGCGTTGCGCCGGCAGGGTCACGTAGTCCTCGACGATCGGCGCGGCGGCGACGCCGGTGGCCAGCACCAGGCGCGGGAACAGCGCCTCCGGCAGCCGCTCGGGGCCGCCCACGACCTGGTGGGTGGCGCGCCCCGTCACGACGTCGGTGGAGAGCTGGAAGGCACGCTCGGCGCTGCGGCTCGCGAGGTCGACCCCGACCACCACCGCGACCCCGAGCGCCACGCCCACGATCGCCAGCGTCATCTGGCCCGGCCGCCGCAGCATCTGCCGCAGGGAGGCGCGCCACAGCAGCGGCAGGCCGCCGACTCCGCCGGAGGCGGGCGGCCTCAAGCCGAAGCCCCGCCGCCGCCGGCGGCTTCGGCCAGCCGGCAGCTCTCGATGCGGAACACGCGGTCGGCCAGGCCGATCACCTCGGGGCTGTGGGTGACCATCACCATGGTCTTGCCGGCGCGCCGGGTGAGCCGGTCGAGGAGCTCGAGCACCTGCAGGCCGGTCTCGAGATCGAGATTGCCGGTCGGCTCGTCGGCGAGCACCAGCAACGGATCGTGGACCAGCGCCCGCGCCACCGCCAGGCGCTGCTGCTCGCCGCCCGAGAGGCGATCGGGAAAGCTCCCGCTGCGGTCGGCGAGCCCCACCTCGCCCAGCAGCGCCAGCGCCGCTTGCCGGTCGGCCGGTCTCAGCTTCCCCTTGAGCTCGAGCGGCAGCAGCAGGTTCTCCTCGACGGTGAGGGTGGGAATCAGGTTGAAGAACTGGAAGACGAAGCCGATGTGATCGCGCCGGAACAGGGTGCGCTGGCGCTCGCCGAGGCGCGACAGCGGCACGCCGTCGATCACCACCTCGCCGGAGCTGGGCAGGTCGATGCCGGCGAGCAGGTTCAGCAGGGTCGATTTGCCCGAGCCGCTGCGCCCCACCAGCACCACCAGCTCACCCCGCCTTATCGTCGCCGTGGCGCCGCGCAGTACCGGATGTTCGGGGTGCTCGCGTCCCCCCTCGACGTAACTGCGGCTGAGGTCGCGGATCTCGATGAGCGGCCTGATCTCCGGGGACACGGCGGTGGTCATCGTCCCGGGCATGGTACATCAGGCTCGCCGCGGTCTTCGGGCCGCACTGGGAAGATGTAGAGGGGTCTCGTAGGCGAGAACAGGAGAGAGTGTGCCATGGACGACGACGTGTCCGCGGACCTGCCGCTGCCGGAGCCCTGGCGCGTCAAGGTGGTCGAGCCCATCCGGCTGCTGCCGCGCACCGAGCGCGAGCGGCTGCTGGCGGCGGGCGGGTTCAGCCTCTTCAGGATTCCCTCGGACGCGGTGTTCATCGACCTGTTCACCGACTCCGGGACCGCCGCGATGTCGGACTGGCAGTGGGCCGGGATGATGACGGGCGACGAGGCCTACGCCGGCTCGCGGAACTTCTACCATCTCGCCGACACGATCGCCGACGTCTTCGGCTACGAGCATTTCCTGCCGGTCCACCAGGGCCGGGCGGCGGAGAACCTGCTGTTCTCGTCGCTGCTCACGCGGCCGGGCATGACCGTGCCGAACAACTCACATTTCGACACGACGCGCGCCAACGTCGAGGCCCACGGCGGCATCGCCGTCGACCTGGTCATCCCCGAGGCGCACCAGCCGGCCGCCGACCATCCGTTCAAGGGCAACATCGACCTCGAGCGCCTGCGCCGGTTGTTCGCGGAGACGCCGCGCGCGGACCTGCCGGTCGCCCTGCTGACGTTGACCAACAACACCGGCGGCGGCCAGCCGGTGGCGCTCGGCAACATCCGCGCCATGGCGGAGCTGTGCCGCGAGCACGGCGTGCTGTTCTTCATCGACGCCTGCCGCTTCGCGGAGAACGCATGGTTCATCCAGCAGCGCGAGCCGGGACAGCGCGGGCGGACGGTGGCCGAGATCGTGCGCGAGGTGTTCCGCCTCGCCGACGGCTGCCTGATGAGCGCCAAGAAGGACGGCCTCGCCAACATCGGCGGTTTCATCGCCAGCCATGACGCCGCGCTGATCGAGGGCCTCAAGGAGCGCCTGGTGCTCGTCGAGGGCTTCCCGACCTACGGCGGCCTCGCCGGCCGCGATCTCGAGGCGATGGCGCGCGGGCTGCGCGAGGTGCTGGACGAGAGCTACCTGCGCTTCCGCGTCGGCCAGGTGCGGAGCTTCGGCGCCCGGCTCACCGCGCTCGGCGTGCCGATCGTGCAGCCCACCGGCGGCCACGCCGTCTACGTCGACGCGCGCCGGCTGCTGCCGGCGATCCCGCCGCGGCAGTACCCGGCGCAAGCGCTGTCGGTGGCGCTCTATCGCGAGGGCGGCGTGCGCGGCGTGGAGATGGGCAGCGTGATGTTCGGCGGCACCGATCCGCGCAGCGGCGAGCTGCGGGCGGCGCCGCTCGAGCTGGTGCGCCTGGCGGTGCCGCGGCGGGTCTACACCGCCTCCCACCTCGAGTACGTGGCATTGGTCCTGGGCCGCATCCGCGAGCGCAGCAGCGAGATCAAGGGCCTGCGGATGACCAACGACCCGCGCGTGCTGCGTCACTTCAGCGCCTCCTTCGAGGAGATCGAGGAGATCGAGGAGCCGGTCGCGGTCGCCGCCTGCTATTCATAGCCAGCAGCAAACGCCGATTGGTCTTCCGGTGCTAGTGGTCTCAGCGGTGGCGCTGATCCTGCTGAGCTTCCGGTGCCCGATGGTGCCCGGGAGAGATCCTGGCCCTCGCTCAGGGACCGCGGGCTCGAGCAGGGGCCGGAGGACCTCCGGGAGCCCCGGCAGCGGCAGGTGACGCGGGGCAGGGCCGGGCGCTGGCGCCGGCGTGGCATCCTTGAGGCCCTGCTAGACTGCTGGCCGATGGCGAGCATTCCGTCGTCACAACCACTGCCGCCGTGCCCGCCGAGCGCCACGCGTTTCGTGGTCAAAGCTCGGACGGTGAACTACAACTGCAATACTCACACGGAAAGCGTCCTCTACTCCGCCCTCAACCTGACGGGGAACCTGACGACCGCGCACTACGAGTTGGTCGAGCAGGACGATCGCTCGCCTTGAAGGAGCGGGGGCGGCTGCCGGGATCAGACCGCCCCGCTGCCGCCGCAAGACGGGGGCTTCGCATTGGTGCCGCAGCCATCGACGACGATCGGCGCAACCGACTTCGTGGCACTGTAGCTGCCGGTGAAGTTGGACCCGCCGCCGCCCGTGGCGCCGCCGACCACGAAGGACTTGTAGTCCTCCGGCGTGCCCGCGTGGTCCGAGTTCTGGTACTGGCTGGCCTTGTTGTCGTCCACGGGTTTGACTCCCAGCTCATTGAAGTCGGGGCTGGTGTTCGTGCAGTTGACGCCAAGCGACGAATAAGCGGCCGCCGCCCATTGCCAGTTCAGGCTGATACCGGGCTTGTCGCTCGAGAAGGTCGCGGTCCAGGTCACGTTCTTGATGCCTCCTGGTAGCCCGTTCGGCAGCATCAGCTCGGCGCCGTCCAGGAACACGTTCCCCGCGAGCCCCTTCCCGGGCACGACAGTGCTCCACACGTTCAAAGACGTATCGAAGGTCGTCGTGGCCGTGGTGACGCTCGGATCGAAGGTGAGGTTCGCGTCGGGCACGGTGACGGTGAAGCTGCTGCCGTTGGCGGTGAAGCTGATGCTGGACTTGCGCACGAAGATGGTCACCGGCGCCGGTCCCAGGCCCGAGACCTTGGCCACCGCGCTAAACCAGATCGCGTCGCCGCTCGCGATGGCGGTGCCGTTGAAGTTGGCGGCGATGCTGCTAGCCACGCCGGAGCAGCTGCCGGGCGTCATGGTAGTGGCGCTCGCCTGATTCGACGCCGCCGACGACGCAAATGGATCCACTGCCTCGACCAGGTAGAAGTAGGTGGTGGACGCCGCGAGCGCCGCGTCGGCGAAGGTCGTGCCGGTCAAACCGCCGACGATCTGAGTCCCAGCCGATGGCGTGAACCCGCTGGTCGTGCTCCGGAAGATGCTGTAGGTGACCCCGCTGGTCGTGCTGGCGGTCCAGGCCAGATTGATCTGCGTATCCGTGATCGCCGTCGCCGTGAGCCCGGTCGGCGCGCTGGGCGCGGAGCCTCCGACGTCGAACTGCAGGGTGTCGGCGTCGGTGGCCGTCTGACCGCTCGCGGTCGTCCCGCTGATCTGCAAGGTCAGCGCGCTCAAACCGCTGGGCAGCGGAATGTTCACGGTCTCGAAGGCGCCGGCGGCAGGGTGGAACAATGAGGTCAAGCTCTGTCCGTTGAGCGACGCCGAGAAGGAGGACGAGTTGACGGCCGCGCCATAGAAGATGATGAGCGGGAAGTTGTTCTGACTCGTCGGCACCAGGCTTGCCTGCCGAGTCGGGTTCGCAAAGGTCAGGAACGTGTTCTGCCCGCCGCCGTTGAAGCTCCCGGCGAGCGGGAACGGCTGCCCCGGTGTGATCGGGGTGTTGATCGCATACTTGTGGACGGCCCCCGCATAGGTGGGAACGCCCTTGACGCTTCCCTTGGTCTTCTGCAGCGTCGGGTTGATCGCGCGAAACTCCAGCTCGTAGGTGCCGGCGTCTGTCCCCGTGACGGTGAGGGTATAGGTATCCGGTGCCGGAGGGTGCAGCACGAGGCTCTTGGATTCTCCCTCCGCCGGATCGTCGGTCGAGTCGGTGATGTCCGTGATGGTGTCGTCCACGTAATCGACATTCGGGATCTGACTGAAGCTGGTGCCGGCCGTCGGGTCGAGCCCCGTGCTCTCTCCCGCCGAATTGGTGAGCAGCAACTCCGCGGGCGAGTGCAGCGTGATCACCAGGTCGCCCGGGAACTCGAAGTTCACGTCAGGTCCGTTGAACTGCCGGGTCCCGCCGTAGTTGTTGTTGTAATCGAAGGGGGGAGTCGTCCCGTTCAGCTGCCTGCCCTGGCCGCCGTTAGGATCCTTCAGCAGGTAGGTGGTCTCCGCGGTGTCTCTGCCCCAGGTTAGGACGAAGTGGTGGTGAATCCGCGGGCTGCCCGGTCTGGTGTGAGTGACCGGGATGATCGTCGGACCGTTCTTGCAGATCGAGTTGCTGGCGGCATCGCCGGTCTTCGACGTGCTCGTCACGTGGCTGAGCGGCAGGTTGTTCACATTGGCATAGTCCGTCACTACATCCCAGTTCACGCCGCCGGCGTCGTTGTAGCCGTCGTGGTTGGTCAGGTACGTATTCAGGGTCGCGGGGCTGGTGAACAAGCCGAAGTAGCCCAGCATCATGGCGGCGGAGCTCATCGCGCAGCCAAACTGCCGGATCGTGGCGATCTTCTCGTCGGGATGGTTCTGCGGGTCGCAGACCCGGAGCACCGTATGCGGGCGAGGGTCGCTCACGCTGTAGGTGCAGAGATTGCCGTACTGGTCCGTCTGCGGATCGTCGTAGCCGATCTGGTTGTAGAAGGGGCTGGTCACAGTGTCGTTGGTCGCCGGATCGGCGCTGTCACCGGGGACCTTATGCGGGGGGATGGTAGGCAGCAGATGGTAGGAGTCGGACGCGAACTGGGCACCGTTGCGGAAGAACTTGGTGTTGTAGGTGCCGCGCTCCTGGCATTGCGTGGTCAGGAACCATTGCACGGTCAAGGTCGTCGCGTCGCAAAGGGGGGCGACGTTTGGCGCCGAGGATTGCCAGCAATTCTGCCGCGGCTGGCCGTCGACGGTTAGCGTGGAATGGAAGGTGAAGGTGCTGGCGCTGAAGGTGACATTGGACGGGGTGATGATCTGGGCGGTAATCGAGTCGCCGTCGATGCCCTGGCTCGTGGTTTCGCCGCCGGTGAAGAAATCCCGGTAGTAAGCCATGTTGCCTTGCATGGGCACGAAGTCGAAGGGGGCGGTGACCTCGGCGGGGAAACGGATCGGCCCGTTGTAGGTATCCGTCGGTGCCCCCGCATCCGCCGGCGCGGCCGGTGAGGCCTTGGTCACGGCGCGCGACCCCGGCGCCGGCTGCGGCAGCCAGGAGGGGCCCGGCTGGGTCCGGGCACCCATGATCGGCTTGGGGCTCTCCTGGGCAAGGCCCGGGTGGCCGAGCAGCCATGACGCCGCGAGGAGGGTCGCGACAAGGCGGACCTGCTTCCACTTAGGAGCTACGCGTTGCCACCGTGGCGCTTTCCGGGGGGTGGGTGCCATTTCGGTCGCCGTTGCCATTTCGCAATGCCTCCTGCAGATGCTTTTCTTCATCTCGCTCATGTGAAGTAAGCAAGCAGGTAGGTTCCCGCGGGCGAACCGGCGGTTCAAGTGCCCCTGCGGCGCCCTGGCCTGACCGTCGACGCTTTCGTGGTAGAAAGCGCCGGTGGCCGGCGAGGCGATGGCAGCAGGTCCTGGCGCCGGATGGCCGCGGTGGCGCCGGCGCTGCGGCGTGGCGGCGGCGGCGCTCTCGGCGGCGGTGGTCGGGCTGTGGCTGCTCGACGTCATCCGGCAGGGGGAGGCTGGGCACGCCGTGCCGGAGGCGCTGTCGCGGGGGGCGATCTTCGCGGCGCTGGCGGCCGGCGCGGCCTGGCTGACGGCGGCGCTGGCGGCGCGGCTGGCGGGCAGGCGCGGGTGGGCCCTGGGAGCCGCGCTGGTCCTGCCGGCCATGCTGGCGCTGTCGCTGGCCGTGCGCTTCGCCGGCATCGACTCCGAGGTGAGCGGCAGGTACTACCTCGACGAGGGCACCTACTATCACCACGCCACGATGATCGATCGCGGCGAGGTGCTGCGCCTCAG
>Ga0210384_10005240_pt1 | contig 14212 bp, 11 predicted proteins | sample IncBWH2MmetaG_FD_160574 | JGI IMG/M metagenome (GOLD analysis project Ga0210384, IMG submission 160574) | Forest soil microbial communities from Barre Woods Harvard Forest LTER site, Petersham, Massachusetts, United States - Inc-BW-H-2-M | ecosystem: Environmental > Terrestrial > Soil >...
ACGAAGTGGGCTTTCACTTTAGATTGAACCTCCACGATTACTGCGTCGAGGATTGTAATGGGTTCTTCTGCTGAGCTCGTAACCAGATTTGTTCGTAGGAAAATATGGTCGCCAGCTTTGTTCCTTTTCGTGTCCATTGAGCCAGGAAGAACGGTTTCACACACCATTCGTCCTGATTGAGAGTTACGTCTGCAGCGCGGCGTCTCAAACATTCTTGTGGGCTTGTTAGCTTGAGCCTGATTCACTTGCTCTCTAGACACTCCCGACATCGCGCTGAAAAGCAGTACAAGAAGGATGATCGGCCTCATCTTCATTGAGTCTAAGCAGGGCTCCTGGCTATGGTTAATGGATTCGTGAAAATACTCCAGCGTTGCCCAACCAGTGCCTGATTAACGCCGTTACCGGAAAGTTGGTAGTGGGACGAACAATCAGTGTTTAATAAGATTTCTCGGCGTCCCGGCTGATTTCCGTTGGCAAGAGAGATGACCATTCTTGAGACAGAAAGGTTGATTCTGAGAAACTGGCGCGCTGCCGACCGTCCGCCGTTCGCTGAGATGAATGCGGACCCACTGGTAATGGAGTTCATGCCAACCGCTCTTTCTAACTCAGAGAGTGACTTGCTGGTAGACAAGATCGAGAAGCATTTTCAAACGCACGGTTTCGGCCTTTTTGCCGCGGAAATGCGTGCCAGCCATTCCTTCGTTGGCTACATCGGTCTGGCCGTCCCGTCATTTCAAGCCAGATTTACACCTTGTGTGGAGGTGGGCTGGAGATTGTCGGCCATTCACTGGGGCCAAGGACTGGCAACCGAAGGTGCACGCGAGGTGCTGCGGTACGCTTTCGGAGTTCTCCAGCTTGATGATGTCGTCTCATTTACAGTTCCTGCTAATGTGAGGTCTCGCCGTGTCATGGAAAAGCTTGGGATGACGCACGACCCAGCGGATGACTTCGACCATCCGAAACTGCCCGAGGGCCACCCCCTCCGCCGTCACGTGTTATACCGGCTTAGAGCTTCCGGGCAAGGCTCACGTTGAAAGATACCTGTTCAACGGCTCGCTCAACTCTGGTAAACGCGCAAACCGGACATCAAGTGAAAGCGACCGAAAACCAGATGTCCGGTAAGGCGACTTACCAGGAGTTGATGGCGCGGCGAACCATTCGCGGGGATTCACCTCAGCTGTGGTTCCAACGGAATGGCTTCAAAGTATTTCGGAACGACTATCTTCGTCTTCGGTGAGGCCGCTTGAATCTCCTGGATGAAGGATTGCAGTGCGTCTACTGAAGCCTGCTGAGAAGCACCATACGGGACGAAGAAGTTGTCCCAATGTGTCGGCAGCACCAGCAGCGGAAAATGCAGATCACGCATGAGGCGGCCACTATAATCGTAAATTTCCTTTCGGGAAGATGCAGCGCCCACAAGAACGACGTCCGGTTCCAACCCTTCGATCTCGCGTTCAATGTAGTTCATCCCGCCAAACACGAGAATCTGATGACCGCGAAAGCGGATCAGATATGCGAGCGTGCCTCCTTCTGGGTGCATTTGCTGCAACGTCAAAGGTGCTTTCATGCCTGCTGGGGCGATCTCAGAACTGAAATAGTGCTTATGGTCCAAAGGGCTGTGGAGGCTAGGAATCACCTTCACGGAAAACACTCCGAAATCGAAGTCTTCACCGCCGCGCACGGTGATCAATTGCTTTTCGGGAACACCGTAGGCGCGCATTACATTTTCCGTGCTTTCGGTTCCGATAACCGCGGAGTGAGTCCTTAGGGCGATATGAGGAACATCCAGGACATGGTCGTAGTGTGTGTGAGTCACGAAGACGAAGTCTGCATGCGGGACATGCGCATCGATGGCCGCAACATCCGGCGCCGCGAGGTCATTCCATCCGTATACCGGCCGCGTGTCTCCCGGCGCTCGTGTATAGGAGGGCGCAAGAGGCGGTGGCGGCCCAAGGATTCGAGAAAGATAGGGATCGACCAGAATAATCGTGGTTCCGTCGCTGATTCTCCACCCTGCCGCCCCCATATATTCGAGGGTAACCCGACCACTTTCTTTCGTACCTGCAGGGTTCGGTCTTGCCGTGGCACCGGCGACAATAACAGTAAAGCAGAGGCAGAGAATCGCTAGGTTTCTCATGGCAAAGGACCTCCGTGAGGATGGTTACAGCGAAGTCTACCTAGGATACGCGCAAATCGCACACGTGGGTTTCACTTGATGTCCGGTAACGCGACTAAAATCGGGCACAAGCGCGAGATCGTGATAGATTCAGCTCTATTCTCCGTTTCCCACGATTCCGTGCCAGAGTATTCCCACAGATCGAACAGTAAGCACGTGGAAGCGGAATTCTATTTCGCGCTCGGCTTTGCGGGCTGCGAACTTGGGTCCTCGAAGATCTCAGATAGGACGCGGCCCTTCATCTGAGTGGGCTGGGGGATCCCATAGAGGTTCAGGATGGTCGGCGCAATGTCGAAGACGCTGACGGTAGACCCCATCAATCGCACGTCTCTCTTGATACTTGGGCCTATCGCAATGAAAATTCCGGGCACATCATCGCCATCCTCGAAGTCGTGTTTGGCAATGATGGGAGTATTGCCGCCGTGATCGTGAGCTGAGTGGTACAGGCGCCGACCCTCTTCAAATTCCCGCAGCGGCTTGATTCCATGGTCGGAAATGATGAACAGGTAGGTATTTCTGTCAACATACTGCAGGATCTTTCCGAGCACCTGGTCAAACGCACGGTACTGGTCAGGGAACGCATCCACACGAACGCTGTGTAGCGTAGAGTCGTAGCCTGCGTTGTAGGGCTGAATGGGATAGAGCCAGTGCCCGACGCGGTCCTCGCAGGATTGAACGAGCATGGTGAAGTCAGTCCGATGGTGGCTCAACAAATAGTCAAACAACTTTGCCTGCTGAGCACGCACTTGCGATACTTGCTGTAGCCACTGGTCGATAGCCTCTGCTTCTTTGCCTCTTAGTTCCTCTGCCGTCGGCATACGCGAGCAATCAATCCAGAAGTCGCCCACATTCATCTCCAGCTCAGCAACCATGCTGGGTGGATACACCGCCTCTCTGCCATTCACCTCAGACAGCTTCGGCGAACAAAGGATTCCATCCTCGCAGCCTTTGCCACGCGTGAGCATGCCACTGATCATGTAGCCGTTTAACGGCATGACCGGGAAGGTCGCGGGAACGTTTGCCATGCCGACCGTCGCGCCGTGCTTTGACAGAATCGACCACAGTGGTTCCCGCTTTAGCATATCGGTGCTAGCGGTCTTTCCAGCAACAACGAAACCCGTGATACCGTTCTCCTCGGGGGGGGTGCTCGTGGCGATGGAGCTGTAAACCTTGGGACAGTTCGGGGCGGAGAGGGTCCTCATTTTCCCATAGACGCCACGCTGGATGACTCCAGCAAAGTTGTGAAGCTCGCCTTTCAACAACAAGGGACGAATGATGTCCCACTCCATGCCGTTGACGCCAATGACAATCACATGGGGTCGCGACTCGGTTTGGCTACCAACCGGGATGGCTCCCAGTAGGAGAGCAACCACGCCAATCAGGAATCTCTTATCGCAGAGCATAGCGATTCCTCTTGACATCAGTCTCACCGCGCCTCGTCCGTCTATTTGTACAACTCCGCCGAAATTTCATCTGATCCACCGCTCACGAACACTCGACCATCTGGCAACAAGACAGCAGCTGCAAGCGCCCGGCCTGTTTCCAGACCTCCGGTTTGGGTAAAGGTTCCGCTCCCGGTGTTGTAGAGCTCAGCCGTGAAGCTGCCGCTGGAGCCAAAGGAACCGCCAGCCACCAGCACAGCTCCATTTGCCAACAGTATGGCAATATGAGAATCGCGCGCGATCATCATGGGTCCGGTTGCGGTGAAGCTGTTAGCGACAACGTCGTAAACGTCTGCGCTCGACAACAGGACCTTATTGACCGAGCCTCCAGTTACAAGCACGTTGCCATTGCTTAGCCGCGTAGCCGTGTGAAACGCGCGTTTACTCAGCATGCTGTTAGTAGTCGCTGTAAAGGTCCCGCTGTTTGGATCGTACACTTCGGCGGTAGCGAGCGCTCCACTGACGTTCTGGCCGCCGGCGATAAGCACCTTCCCGTTCGCCAGAGGAGTCGCGGTATGCGAGGTGCGCTCCGCCGCCATGGTACCCGTGGGTGTAAAGGTCCCGCTGTTTGGGTCGTACAGTTCGGCGGTAGCGAGCGCTCCACTGACGTTCTGGCCGCCGGCGATAAGGACTTTTCCACTAGCCAGCAGCGTCGCTGTGTGGGAATTACGACCAACGCTCATGCTGCCCGTGGCAGCAAACGCCCCGGAAGTCGGATCATAAAGCTCGGCGCTCGCATCATGTCCACCCGTCACCAGCACCTTGCCATTAGTGAGTAGTGTGGCGGTATGGAAAACACGGCTCACCAACATACTCCCAGTGGATGTGAATGTGCTCGGCCCGGAATCGTAAACCTCCGCGGAGGACTGCGGACAATCACCGTAGTACTGATCAAACATGCAAGAGTCCCCTCCGGCTATAAGCACTTTTCCGCTTTGTAAGAGAGTGGCCGTGTGTGCCGTGCGACCAGTACTCATATCCCCAGTGCGCCGGAATCCAGAAGGCACGATGGTTACATTAGCAATAGCATTCTTGGCTGGGTCCTGGACACTAGTGGCAACCACGTGGAACGGACCCCCGGTCGTGTTTGGAGCCGTGTATTGGCCGCTGGCCGTAATGGTGCCACCCGCAGGCGCCTCTTGCACGTTCCAGGTGACAATCGCGTTAAATGGGGTATTCACGGTTGCGCTGAAGTCACGAACCCCCAGAAGTCCTAACACGCTGCTTGGTGGGAAGATCGACACCACGAGCGTCGCCACGGTGACGGTCGCCGTTGCCTTTCGGGCAGGATCCGCCTGGCTTGTGGCAATCACGTGAAACACCCCGTCAGTCGCGGGAGCCGTGTAGACGCCCGAACTGGTGATGTTGCCGCCAGACGTGCCTTCTTGTACGGCCCAGGAGACGGCCGTGTTTAGCGTCCCTGTTACGTTCGCGACGAACGGGAATTGATTACCGACTTCAATAGTTACGGTGGTTTGGTTCAAGGAGATTGTAACCAGTGCCGGTGACGATGGCGGTGTGGGGTTTGTACTTCCTCCGCCACAGCCCGTGAGCACAACGAGCAGAGCGAGCAGAACAAGAGCCACAATCCTGGTTTTCATGGGAGCCTCCTTGCCTGCCCACGGCGTCGGGTCACAAATCACAAAACGTTAGCTCTGGGTCCCTCGTGGGGTCTGAATGAATTAGGACTTGGAGCCGACCTCTCGCGGAACGCGCCATTTCAGAGGTAGAAGTTTGGGACTATCGGCAAAATATGCTCTCGATGAAAGTTGTTGTCAAGCCCAAGAATTGGGCAAAAGCCCTGAGCAGGTCGACCCTTGCGGATTCCGGGGGAAGGTGATCAACGATTCCCAGCGATCGTGATCGCGATTCCTGGATGATCGTGACCAGTGTTCCGACGGAAGGTGATCAGTGATTCCTAGATGATTATGATCACTAATCGTGATCCCGGAACGGTGATCACGATGCCCCGGAATGTTTTCCACAGGGCGAGGTGACGCTGGGCAATATAAAAGGGCGCCCCCTAGGGGAATCCCTAGTTATGCGCGAGCCACGCGCCGTCGTAAATTGCCCGTATCGGGGAGGTGCGACATGAATTGCAGGAAGCGAACTGCATTTTGGTGCATGACAATGTTAGCCGTGGTCAGCCTTTCCACCGTGGCACAAGCTCAAACAAATCCGTTTACAAAGGCGCAGGTGGGCGACCGCATCCGTAAAGTGGAAGACGGCGTGGACCAATTCCAAAAGTATCTCGAAAACCGTGGACAAGACGCCAAGAACCGCGCCGACTCGGCACAAAGCAGCGGAGCGACAACGCGCCGCCAGCGTTCGGATTCAGCGAACACAGACGCTCGGACAAACCAAGCCAAGCAAACAAAAGACGATCTCGAAAATGCCATGGACGATTTGAATCGCACAACAAACCGTCTTCGGCGCAAGTTCGACCCCACGTCGAATTATCTCGAAACAAAGGCGCAAATGGAGCAGGTCATGGACAGCGCACGCCGCGTCAATCAGGTGATGACCAAGGGGAATTACGGTAGTCAGGCAGAAAAATACTGGGCCGCCTTGCGCGCGAATATCAATGACCTTGCGCGATGCCACAACTTGACTCCCATGGGCGCGTAGGTCTCACCGAAAGTCCTGATTAACGCTTATCGGACAAGTGTCTGCGGCATTCTGGGACGCCGCTGACAGGGCCGACAACTGGTGGGCTGGGCATCCCGTCCTCATCACGGGCCCCATCTTGGCTCATCACCGAAAGGTTGTCGCTCAGAGGTATCGTGCACTGTCAAAGAGGGCATCCGAACTATTTTTCAAATTACGTCCCTCAAGACTTGCTACCAACTGACAGAATGAGCAGTTGTGCGCGTGGTTCTCCAGCAGTGTGTAGGCTCGAGCATACTTCGCCTGCAATCGCAGGAGTTCGTCGCCTGCTTCCTTGCCCACCAAATGTGACTGAGAAATTTTCGCACGACGCTCGTTCCAGATCGCCAAAGCGCTTTCGCATTCCTCTAGTAGCGTTTGATATTTGTTACATATCGCTGTTTTGACAAATTGTTGTTTGCCCATGTTCCACTTCCTTCGTTGGCATTCGTGCACTTCACGCGCCAACTAGGTAAGTCGCCCGTTTTAGGTCTCTTGAGGCAGGGAGCTCCTTAGGGGAGTGTCGGTCCTAGTACGCAGAAAGGGGCCAATTCGCGTTCCTCAATTGTAATATTTACAGACTTCGAAATAGAAGCAATCATACGGTCCTGAGCAATTCCGGCATGGTGGTTAGTCGTGCTTGGGTGAGGTAGACGAGCGAGGCGTAGTGGCTGACCCATGGACGGCCTAGGCGTGGCATGGGAGGCTGGTGTCATGCCTGGCAGATGTGTGGAGTCGAGGTGTGGCGCGGTGGTTTAGGTGGGACCTATCTGTTGCCGACCCTTTCAGTTGCCGGTGCCTCACTAGCGCCGCCATGCTTCCGTTTCCACACCCCGCTCATCGAACCGGACGTGCGGATTTGCCGCATCCGGCTCTCGGAGAAGACTCACGCAATCGCCGTAGCCATTGCATGTGACGCTGTCTGCAACTTCTGAAAACAACCCGGGAGTTGTCAGGCTCATCGCCAATCTCCCTTTCTATCGTCGCTTCTTGCGTCCGCCTTCAACTAAGGCCCCTTCCCTCTCGGCTTCGTCGGTAATACGAGCCTCTCCGCCATCCCAAACGGCCCAGCCTGTCTCTCACCAGCCGCCAGTTGATCCACACCGCGATCACCGCTGGGACTTCCCGTGTTGCGCATGATCCACTTTGCCTGCATGCCCTCGCCAATACCCCGGCAGGTCGGATGGAATTTGTTCGCTCGTACGATTCCACCAACTTCGGCCTTCCCCGAAACCGGGGCGGGTCGGCTCCTGCATTAGTCTTTTCGAGGCCTGCTCAGCGTTCACTAAGGTTACGGCCTGCACGCTCGCCAAGTCGCCTTGCGACCCTCTGCACCAGAGGTTCATCTTGCGGAGTTTGGTGACTAGACGAGTGATCACCAACGAGGTTGCCAAGAAAACCGTGATCGCCACGACATTGAAGCGGTCGACCACCCGAAGGGAGAAAATCGGCGGCACAAAGAAGTAATCTAAGCACCCGAGAGCAATGATGGAGACGAAGGCCGATGAAAAAAAGCCACCTTTGCTGGAGAGCAGCACGACGACAATCAAATAGAGAAAGCTGACTGTGGAGAAATTCAAGTGGAGCCGGTAGCAGGCCAGAGTAAGCAACGCCACGGCAAGGGTGCCACTCAAACACTGTGCGCTTACAAGCCGACTGGCCCAGCCTTCAAGGACAGCCCACACACGCATTCGTATCACCTCATGCTACGTTGCTCCCCTCTTATAAAGCCCCTTGAGCGGTTCTCGGCGTCGTGGCTGATACCTGAAGAAGCATGGATGGTTAAAATCGAACTGTTTCATGGCAGGAGTGCCCAACCGTACTGTCTATCTATTCCTCAAGATCCGAAAAAAGTTCCGGGGGGCTTTTGGGTGTATGAGGGATCAAAGGGGTCCCAGCCGTGCGCCGAGGCTGCAGCCCGGTCGCAGGTTGGCTCACACGGCCACTCGCAGGCGCGTTCTGCCAGTTCGCCGCACTGGCAATTAGACGCCAGGCCATCTTCATCTGCACCGCCTCGGCGGGTCATAACCCGCTTTGCACCGTTCGTTCACCCCGCTAACAGTCTGCGAAAAGCGAACAGACATGGCTAACTCCCGAACGCGCTAATCGGAAAAGTACAAATTCGAGGGAATGGAAGCTGCTATGAAAAAGGTTTGCACAACCTTGGCAGACTCCTACCCCTGCTGGAAAGATAGAATCCGGAGACCGGCGGTGATCAGACGTCGGTTTTGACCGTACGTACCACTGCATCTTGGAGTTAACTCGGCTTTGGAAACCTGTGCTTGTGCTCCTTGATTGGCATCCAATATGCACATCCACTCATTGCGGGCTACTGGGTCGGACCCTCCTTCGCCCCACGTTTCCTGTCTCCGCAAGGAAATCATCGAACTGGACCCGGTAGCCCGCGCCAGTTTTTCCGAATTAAGCCAGCCTGCCGTGCCACCAGGCCAGGGGAGTAGCCATGAGTCCGCATAGTGCGATCGAACGAATACTCGAGTTGTCAGCGGAAGCGCAAACCAAGAGACGCGAAGCGAACGAGGATTCCCCCGCGTTTCACAACTTGACCGGAGCGATAGTAGCCTATGGCAAAGCACTCGACCTTCTCTCGAAACTCAAAGAGGTCCCAACAGCGCTCCATTCAAACAACTAGTTGCACCTGAAATGTCCTAGCCTCATTTTAGCTTTAGGCATCGAAAAATGATTGTCCACCCCGCCGGCAAGACGAACTCTGTGCCTTCCATGAGAAGGCACTAGACGTGCACAAGCTCCGATTCGCGCAATAGAAACCTCACTAGTGGCACCCTTTAGGAAGGATTTCATGACTTTGACAGTTACAAATCCAAAGTCGTATTCAGATTTGTCGTGGCTCAGTCGCAAGAGACCCGGATAGTGGTGATGATTATTCTGCAAGCAAGCGCTGAACGTTGCCGTTACCGGCAGCCACTCGCCAATATTCATGGCGTTATCCTCTTCATCTTCATACCGCCGGTATGCAAATCCTCGAGTGTGGGTCCAATAGTTTTGAATCATATTTACCCACAGTGCAAAAATTCGTATTCCAAACCACATCACCAGCACAAACTTCAGGTCTCCAACTAACTTCCAGAAGAGATAAAAACTAAAGGCTTGTGCAAGGATTGCAAAAACCGGATTCGCAGCGATCCGAAAAGTCCAGGACTCCAAAATCTCGTCGCCGGCCAGATTGTCATTGCATTGATATGGCATTACACAGAGAAAGAGGGTCCGCCAAAAACCATCGTCTGAAAGTTTATTGGGATCCCCGGGATGGTCAGCATGTTTATGATGCAATCGATGGCGATTCACCCAGGCGATCGGATCTACATAGAGCCCAAAGGAGTTATTCACGACAGTGACGACTTTCACGAACCATTCCTTATAGTCGAGTGAACGATGAGCGATTCCCAAATGAAGAACATCGGCCAAATACAGCCCCCCCAAGAAACCAACAAAAGATAAAATAAACTCCGCCTATCAACATTCCAGTCCAAGGCCCCAGATAAGCTGGGGCGGAGTACATACAAGCCAGCAAGTAGCACAAAATAATCAAATAGCCTGTGAGATTGTATATTTTCATGATGACCCCGTCGGGCTTATTCAAACAGAAATTGGAGATCCTTTCAAATAACAAGTTAAGGTAGATAAAGTCTATAGCCCGCAGTTCTTCAACTGTTAGAGTATTCTGCGGTAGCCCGCAGCACAAACCGGAAACTGGCCCACTCCCGAACGACACGACCGGAAAGTCGAGTCAAATGACCGTTCTCACACTATGCTCTTCTCGAACTGAACACGGAGAACGGACAACGGAAGACGCTTCTATTTGTAAAGGAAGTATTTGCGGCGCACGGCGTCGAAGGCAGTCAGTGCCAGTGCCCAGCTCGCGATGATCTTTTCCGGACTTACGCCCGCCGCCAACTGTTGGACGGTCTCGGCGTTTCCCAGCAGCAACAGAAGTTTCTCGGCGTCGAACTGTTTCGGGTAAAGCTTTTGCAGCAGGGCCGCAATTTCCAGACCCACGCGCATGGAGCGCACCGTGAAACGATCCGTTACACGAATCGCAACGCCGCCGCAGCGCTGCCCGCTGTAAAGGCCCGCCACAGGAATAAAAGGTTGCGCTGAAAAACGGACGCCGGGAAGGTGGCGTTCGTTCAGCGCGGCGGCGACCTCCTCGCCGTTCAGCCACGGCGCACCAAACTCTTCGAACGGCGTCTGCGTGCCTCGGCCAACAGAGACACCGGCGTTCTGCAGGATTTCAATGCCGGGATACAGGATGGCGCCCTTCGTGGTGCGCAGATTGGGAGACGGCGGAATCCACTTGATCCCCGTGCTCTCAAAAAAATAGTTGCGATGCCAGTTCTTCATGGCGATCACATGAAGGTCCACGCCGAGGTGATTCTCTGCATTGAAAAGCTGCGCGAGCTCGCCAATCGTCAGGCCGTACCGTGCCGGCAGTGGAAAATACGCCGTGAAACTGGTTTTGTCGGGATCGAGCATCGGACCTTCCACGATTTCACCGCCCATCGGATCGGGACGATCGAGCACAAAGAAAGCGATGTTATGTTTCGCCGCTTCCTCCATGCAATACGCCATCGTCGTCGTGTAGGTGTAGAAGCGCACTCCCGCGTCCTGAACGTCGAAGACCAGCGTATCAATCCCGGTGAGCATCTCGTCCGTAGGCCGCTGCGTTTCACCATACAGACTGTGAACTGGGAGCCCAGTGGACGGATCTTTGGTGGAAGAAAACTTTTCGTCATTGTTTCCAGCGAGACCATGTTCCGGGCTGAAGAGGGCGACGAGCTGTACGCCCGGAGCATGCGATAAAATGTCAACGGTGCTGCGGCCCTGCGAGTCCACGCCCGTGTGATTGGTGATCAGCCCGACGCGTTTCCCGCGAAGCGGCGCGAGCTTCTGCGCTTCGAGCACATCCAATCCCGTTTGCACTCGCGCCGCGTGGCTTGCGTGTTTCGAGGACGCCTGCAAAAGAGCCGGCGCGTACAGGAAGATTGTCAGACCAATCGTGGAACCAACGAATATGGAAAGCGCGCCCTGGCGTCCGGTCAACGGTCCCCCTCTATGGCAACCATACAATGATATTCTGGAACGCGCTGGCCCCGGCTGCGTTGAGAGCACGATGTGCGTGTGCTATGTATAAATGCAGACCGCGGGCGGCCCCCGGGGGATTCGAATCGATGGAAGGACGCCGCGTCCGCTTTCTGCTCTTGATTTCCGTCGCCATACTTTTCCTTATGAACCATAACGCACGCAGCCAAAGCCGCAGCGCCTCCGCTAAAAAACCCGTCACCTCGGAAACCCGCGCCGCCTCAAAAGGCGCCACGAAAAAACTTTCTCCCGCCGCAAGCGCCTGGGTCGAATCCACCATGCGCAAAATGACCGTCGATGAAAAAATCGGCCAGCTGCTTTTCACCACCTATCATGGCAGCTTTACACCGGCGGACGCTGCGGCTTACCAGCAAATCATGCACGACGTAACCGATCTGCACGTCGGTGGATTCATCAACATTACGCACATGTCGCCGCTCGGAATTGTGAAGAGCCAGGCGTATCCGACCGCCGTGTTGACGAACCAGCTTCAGGCCAAATCCAAATTGCCGTTGCTGATCGGCGCCGATTTCGAACGTGGCACGGCCATGCGCCTCGATGAAGGCACCTCCTTCCCCACAGCCATGGCGCTGGCAGCTGGCGGCGATTCGAACGACGCCTACGCCATGGGCAAAATTACTGCGCTCGAAGCCCGCGCCGTCGGAATCCAATGGATCTACGCGCCCGATGCCGATGTAAATAACAACCCCGGAAATCCTATTATCAACACGCGCTCGTTCGGCGAGGATCCGCAGCGCGTGGCAGAATTTGTTTCTCAGTTTGTGCGCGGCGTCGAAGAAAATGGCGGCCTCGCCACCGCAAAACATTTTCCGGGACACGGTGACACCGCCGCCGATTCGCACATCGATTTGCCGGTGATTCGCGCCGATCGCGATCGCCTCGAGAATTTGGAGCTGGTTCCCTTTCGCGCGGCGATCGCTGCGGGCGCCGGGAGCGTCATGACCGGGCATCTTTCGATTCCCGCACTCGAGCCCGATTCGAACACGCCAGCCACCCTCTCTCACAATATCTTGACCGGATTGTTGCGGGACGAACTCGGATTCCAAGGCCTCGTCGTCACCGACGCCATGGACATGGGCGGAATCACCGTGCGCTACGCTCCCGGTGAAGCCGCTGTGCGCGCGGTTCTGGCGGGCGCGGACGCCCTGCTGATGCCCCCGGTTCCGGATGCCGCATTCGAAGCGCTTCAGGAAGCCTTGAAATCCGGACGGATTTCGAAAGAGCGCCTCGACGCCTCCGTGCGCCGCATCCTGCAAGCGAAAGCGCGGCTCGGCCTCCATTCGAATCGCCTCGTGGACGTAAACGCCATCAGTCAGAAATTCGGAAGCGTCGCGTGGCAAAAAGAGGCCCAGGAAATTTCGGATCGCGGCGTCACGCTGCTGCGCGACACGCCGCACCGTTTGCCGCTCGATGGCACAAAACCATCGCGCGCGCTGTTGCTGGCGCTCTATGCGGATCCAGAGCCATATCCCGGAGAAGATCTCGAACGCGAGTTGCGTTCGCGATTCGAATCGGTCGCCGCGCTGCGTGCCGACACGAAATTTGTAAATGCCAGCACGCCGAAATTGCCACCGCCGGATTCCTACGACGTTGTGATTCTCGCGCTGTTTGTGCGCGTGAGCGACCGCAAAGGAAATGTGGATGTTCCCGCGGAGCAGGCAGCGCTCGCGGAGCAAATTTACAAAACGGGCAAGCCGGTAATTACCGTGGGATTTGGGAGCCCCTATTTGATTGAAAAATTTCCGCAGGCGGAGACGTGGCTGGCGGTATTCGGCATCAGCGACGTCGCGCAGATTTCGATAGCGCGGGCGCTGTTTGCGCAAATTCCGGTGCGCGGGAAACTGCCGGTGACGATTCCTGGCGTGAATTTGAAGGCGGGATTCGGAATGGAGTTGCCGGCGAATCCGATGAGGCTGCAGCCGATGGATGCGGGCGACGCTGCGAAATTGCAACCCGCATTCGACGTGATTGAAAAAGCTATTGCGGACAAGGCGTTTCCCGGTGCGACGCTGGCGGTAGGTTATCGCGGAAACGTTTCGGTGCACGCGTTTGGAAAATTGAGTTATGACGCGAAGGCAGCCGCGGTAAATCCAAACACGATTTATGACATTGCGTCGCTGACAAAAGTTGTGGTGACAACGACGCTGGCGGAAAAATTAGCGGAAGGAGATTTTTCCGTTCCGCTGGACCTGGATGCGCCGGTGGCGCGGTATTTGCCGGAGTGGGCGAGCGGGCCGAATCCGGAGTGGCGGCGCAAAGTGACGGTGCGGCATTTGCTGACGCACACTTCGGGATTGCCGGCGTTCAAGGAATACTGGCGAACGTTGAAGGGGAAACAAGACACGCTCGGGAGAATTTTTGCGGAGCCGCTGGAGTATGAGCCGGGAACGAAAGAAGTTTATTCCGACCTGGGAATTATTTTGATGGCAGAAATCATCGAGCGCTTGACCGGCAGGACGCTCGATGATTTGGCGAAGAGTTATGTTTTTTCACCGCTGGGGATGAAAGACACGATGTTCCGTCCGCCGAAAAAATTGTGGCCGCAGATTGCACCGACGGAAATCGACGACCAGTTGCGGCACCGGCTGGTGCAAGGCGAAGTGCACGATGAAAATGCGTTTACGATCGGCGGTGTATCCGGGCACGCGGGACTTTTCAGCACGGTGCCGGATTTGGCGGCGTTCTGCCAGATGCTGCTGAACGGCGGCGTTTACGCGCATCAGAGAATTGTGCGGCGCGCGACGATGGCGCAATTTACGACGCCGCAGCAGCTTTCCGGCGGGACGCGGACGCTGGGCTGGGCGGTGCC
>Ga0210384_10005242_pt1 | contig 14205 bp, 22 predicted proteins | sample IncBWH2MmetaG_FD_160574 | JGI IMG/M metagenome (GOLD analysis project Ga0210384, IMG submission 160574) | Forest soil microbial communities from Barre Woods Harvard Forest LTER site, Petersham, Massachusetts, United States - Inc-BW-H-2-M | ecosystem: Environmental > Terrestrial > Soil >...
TGGCGGGCGTCAGCGCGGCGGCCGCGGCGTGGAACAACGGCTGGCTCCCGACCAAGTACGTGACCAACGTCGCGGCTGACGTCAACACCGGCGTCATCACGGTCACCTATGACGGCAATAACATTCCACAGGTCGCTGGAATGACGGTCAATCTGAGCCCGTTTATCAGCGTGGGCGGCGCGCCGGTGGCCCTTGCCGCTGGCCAGTACGGTCCGATTGACTGGGCGTGCACCTCGGTCACTAACCAGACCGCGACGAGCCGTGGCATGGGCGCGGCTGTTGCAGGCACCCTTCTCGCGAAGTACGCGCCGACAGAATGCAAGTAATCGACTCCTGTTAGCACGCGAGTGCCGCCGCGCTCGAGGACGCAGCCCCTGGGTGGCTTTGATCTGTCGCCCCTGCTGCTCGATTAAGGCTTGCTGCCTTCGATCACGTCACCCGTCTACTCTCTGGACGACCAAACTGATTGCAGCCCGGCGCGAGCACGCGAGAGCTTGCTGTTATTTTCGGGTGGATATATCTATACCCCCCTAACAATCGATGGCGGGGGCCGTGAAAGTCGGTAGTCCAATCGGGCGCTTCTGCGCGGCCCCTCAACTTCACCGTTAGCGCACAGGAGAACACACAGTGCCACTCGACAGCCCGGACAGCATGGGAGCGCCCCCACAAACGCAGTTGCCTACGCCTTCATCCCTCGCGCCGCGCGGTGATCGACTTCTTGCGGTGCTAGTGGATCTCGCTGTTGTGCTACCTGTTGTGATACCAGTCGGCATTTTGACAGGCGAGTTCAGCGCAGCGTTTCATCGCCAAGCCATACCAGGGTCGGTTTATTTGGAGAACGCCCTTGCTGACTGGGTGTGGTTCTTCCTTGTGAACACGTACCTGCTCAGGAAGTACGGCCAGACGGTCGGTAAGCGCTTTCTCGACATTAGAATTTCTGACTATCGCACGGAGGCAGTGCCGCCTTTTTGGCGGCTGCTTGTCAGAATAGCCGTTCCTCCCGTCGCTGGTCTGTTAGGTGCGCTTGGGAGTTTGTTTTCGCTCGTGGACGTTCTTTTCATTTTCAGTAAGGGTCGACGATGCATTCACGATTTGATTGCGGGCACCCGTGTCGTGAAGACCTGAACGCTAACAGTCGTTGGAGGGGTCCGTGATACTCGGTAGCGGCTCTGTTCGGGCGCTTCTGGGCGGCCCCTCAACTTCACCGCTAGGCATCACGTAGGAGTTACAACCCGATGCGATGGTTCTTGCCGATTTTTATTTCTGCTCTGGGGTTGTTGTCTTGCTCGGTACTGCCACCGTTCGATCCAATGACATCGGAGAATTTCGCGGTTCAACCCGCAACTGACGCAACGAAGACACTCACTGTTAAGGGCGGCATGGTTTTCTACAGCGACCCCTCGCAAACTCACGGCATTCGTTTTCCCCCGGGCACATATGCGCTTGAGGCCGAAGACAACGACTATTGGTATTTTAGGTCGCCGAGCCCACTAGAGTTTCGAGACTCTGAAAATGGCGCGGTGACGAGCGCAAGGGGTGTGCCCGGCGGAATTATGATTCCGCGCAGTTTCACGAAGTCCGTGCAAAATTTGGTTGCGGGCGCGGGCTACACGGATGGGGGGAGTTCGACGACGCGGAATATGGTTTGGAAATTGGGCGTGGAGTTTCGTCACCTAGAAGGCACGGAATGGACGAAGTCTTTCTAGGTAGCGTGATGCCTAACCAGCGCTTGGAGCGGGCCGTGATGGCCAAGCTGTAAGCGCCGCGAGCGCTGAACACTATTGTGCGCTTGCGTCGCCTTGGACACCTCGGCCGGCGGCCGCTCAAGCTCACCGATCGAGGACCTCGGAGGACACATGAAGCCATGTCGCGAGTGCCGGCATCCCATTTCAGAGCAGGCGTTCACATGTCCACAGTGCGGGGCGCCCAATCCGGCTCGGGAGTCTTGGGATGGTTGGGGATACGAGTACAAGTCCAAGGCCACGATTGCGGGCCTGCCGCTCGTCCATATCTCGTTCAAGTATCGGGCTAACCGGACGCCTGTTGTCGCGCGTGGCGTTATCGCTATCGGTCAGTTCGCCTGTGGAGTCATTTGCATTGCTCAGTTCAGCATTGGCGTGCTGAGCATCAGCCAGTTTACGCTGGCAGCATTTGCGGTGGCACAGTTCGCTGTCGCGTATTCTCTGGTTGCGCAGTTTGGCGCCTACTGGGCGGAGGGCCATGGCCAAGTGCTGTTCAACCTCTCCAGGCTGCTCGGGGTCCTCTAACCATCGCTTGGAGCGCACGCGCGGCCTGCGGCTTCGATGAAGCTCGGAGAACGTCGATGTTATGGATAAATTGTCTTCGTTTGACACCGTCGATACCGCGCGGCGCTCAAGCTCATCGTTAGAATCTCGATATGCGTTTCACTCCGGACAGTCCAGCACTTCGAAGGTGGCGCCTCTGGGTCGGTGCGGTCCTCGTTGCAGAGATCTGTTGGTTCGCACTCCTACATCCGCGGATCGCTGGAAACTTTCGTACGGTTCTTGGGTTGGCGCTGCCTCCTCTAACGGTTGTTGGATACGTTTACTTGATGGCAGCCGTTTCCGCGTACCTTGCTGAGCTACAGTGGGATTTTCGATTTCGCCAGATGATCGTTGTTATGCTCGGGCTCAGTGTTGGGTGCTTCGTATTCGCCGTACTGTGGCTCGCGAAGGTGCATTTTGAAGGCGCGCTCGGCTGAAGGTATGCGGTATGAGGCCATGGAGCGAGTCGTAGAGATCAACTTCGGGATTCGCGTTCCGCTAGACCATGTGGCCAGCCTCGTCACGGGCTTTGCTGCCTGCGGACTCGTCCGCGCTCTCGACGATACGCAGCGGAACTACACAGTGACGGTGCGCCGCGCCGGAGCGATGGAGTACTTGGAAACTCAGCTGGCTCGTGGAGAGAAAAATGGGTGGTTTGCGTGGCGCCTTGCTGCCCCCTAAAGAAGGCACTCGCTCGCGTCGCGCCGGATGCACCTGCGCGCGGCCGCTCAAGCTCACCGTTATGCGGCCGCCCCCTGGCGCTGCGCGCCCGTGACGCGACTTTCATTACTCGGTGCGGGCGCACAGCATCGCAATTACAAGCGGAACGTCTCCGGAGGGTGGTGAGGCTATGAGCGCAGAACTACTAAACAGATCGCCACGGACGCAAGCCAGGATCGCTGGCGTCTTCTACTTGCTCACGATACTGACTGGTGCCTCCGCGCTCCTCGCGGCCGGGTGGCTACGCTCGGCGATGCTCGTCGGCTCGACCCTTTGCTATATCGCCGTAACGGTGCTCTTTTATAAGCTATTTCGAGTGGTCAACCGCAACGCGTCAGCTCTCGCCGCGGTTTTCAGCCTGGTGGGGTGTGCGCTGTCGATCCTTGGCCTCTTTCATCTCGACCCATTCCGCATGAATCCACTGGTGTTCTTTGGCTGCTATTGCTTGCTGATCGGCTACCTCATTTTAAGGTCGACATTTCTTCCTGGAATCCTGGGTGCCTTGATGGCATTCGGCGGACTGGGCTGGCTTACTTTTCTGTCGCCGCCACTCTCAAACTATCTATCGCCATATAACATGGCGCCCGGGATTGTGGGTGAAGCGGCGCTTACCGTGTGGCTGCTCGCCGTCGGCCTGAATGCGCAACGATGGAGTGAGCAGGCGAAGGCAGCTGCCTAACGATCGTTAGACAAGGGGACAACGTGACAAAACGACTTTCGCGCATAGCTCCGTGGCAAGCCGGCAAGCTCTTTGCGCTCATCTACTTTTTCTTGAGCCTGCTGTTTGTCATTCCGATGCTGCTTGTGAGCACACTCGTACCGATGCCTGCCGGCCCTGGGCCCAGGCTGGGCCCCTTAGTGCTGGTGCTCTTCCCATTTCTGTACGCTTTGGCTGGGCTGATATTCGTGCCCCTGGGTTGCTGGATATACAACATCGCCGCGGGCCTTGTTGGCGGCTTACAGATATCGGTTGCGGACGATGCAGATGCCTGACCAACGCTCCAGGGGGCGTCAAGGTCACTGGTACGGCCGCGGGCGTGGGTAGTCGCTGCGCGCCCGCAACCCCATTCGGTCGCTGGCGCGCGCTCCCTCGCCTTCGCCGTTTGGCGTCTCGCACCTGGAGATCCGCATGAAAGCTCCACTCTTATTGCGCATCGCATCGATCATCACCTTACTCCTTGCCGCGGGACACACCTCCGGCGGGCTCAGCTTCTGGTCTCCCGCAGGGGAGACCGAGGTGCTGCGCGCGATGAGGTCCTTTCACTTTGATGCCGGGGGCGTCAGCCGAACCTACCTGGACTTCTATCTGGGCTTCGGCTTCATCATCGGCGTCTACCTGCTTGCACAGGCGGTCGTCCTGTGGCAGTTGGCGTCGCTGGCAAAGGCTGACCCAATTCGAGTTCGTCCGCTGGTCGGCTCGTTCTTGTTAGCGTCCGTCGTGTCCGTATTCCTATCCTGGAGGTTCATCTTTCTGCTGCCTGTAGTCTCGTTCACCGCAGTTGCGGTCTGTCTTGGGCTCGCGTTTTATGCTGCAGGGAAAACCAAAGGCGCCTAACCCTTCAGTCGAGCGGATATCCAACGGCTGGACACGTTTGCTCGCCCCGGTAAGTCCGGAAGGCCGTGTCTGCCGCTCACCCATACGTCAGATGTGCCCGGACGTGACTTCGTTAAGGTCGCGTGTTCACACTTGCGCGGCCGCGCAACCTCATCTCCGTAGGCCACGAGCAAAATGACCCCGCCGGCGCAGCTGCTGAAGACCGAGAGACTCATACTACGGCGGCTTGGTTCCGACGACGCACCGTTTATCCTGCGACTCCTGAACGAGCCGTCCTGGCTGGAGAATATCGGGGACAAGGGCGTGCGCACGGCAACCGACGCGCAGCGCTACATTGAGACCGGTCCCGTTGAGATGTATGGGCGTCTGGGTTTTGGTTTGTATCAGGTCCGTTTGACGATGAGCGACGTGCCAATCGGATTATGCGGCCTTTTGAAGCGTGAGACGCTGGCAGACGTAGATCTCGGATTTGCGTTTTTTCCAGAATTCTGGGGCAACGGGTATGCTCGCGAAGCCGCGGCGGCGGTTTTGTCCTACGCACGGAACACGCTCGGCCTGGCCCGAATTGTCGCCATCACAGCGCCCAACAATGACCCGTCGCGCCGAGTTCTCGAGAAGCTTGGATTTGAACTTGAACGTTCAGTTCAACTCGAGGCGGGCGGCGAACAGCTGCTCCTGTATGCAAACGCGGCCTGTCGCCGGGTGCCGCGAAAGTGAGTCGCTCCGTATCGAAGCGCAATTGAAGGCTGCGGTCGCCGCGTGGCGCTCGGCGCCTTGCACAATGGCGCCTGACTTAGGCTGGAGCTGGCTGTGAGGCGTGGGTGGTTGCACGCCGCGCGTCAGACCCTGCCCTGGATCCTGATTTTGTACGCCGCGGCGACCCTCCTGCACTTCGCACACAACGCGCAGTATCTGGCCCAGTATCCAAACCTGCCGGCTTCGTGGTCGCGTGTCGATGTATACGCCGCGTGGTGCTGCCTTACGGCGCTCGGCGTCGCCGGCTATGTGCTATACGTTCGCGACCACCGGGGTTCAGGCCTGACGTTCCTGGCCTTGTATGCAGGCCTCGGTTTTGGCGGCCTCCTTCACTACACTCGCGCATCGATGGCGCATCACTCGGCGATAATGAATGTAACGATCTGGGCAGAGGCTACCGCTGCGGCGTTGCTCCTGGTGAATGTAGCGGCGTTGCGGCCGGGGCGCTTTCGCGTAGCATTATCTGAAGTGCCGCAAGGAACGCCGGTAAACCGTATGAACGTCTCGCCGCCTGTAACGCTAATTAATGTTTTCACCGTTGATCCCACGAAGCAGCAGGAACTGGTAGCCCTTCTCGCACGGGCGACGGAGGCCTCAGTGCGCCGCGCGCGGGGGTTCATCTCGGCGAGACTGCACCGCAGTCTCGACGGCACGAAGGTCACGATGTACGCACAGTGGGAGAGCCGCGACGCGTACCAAGCCATGCGCGAAGATCCAGGGCCACGGCCGTACCTTGAGCGGGCGTTGGCGATAGCGACTTTTGAACCTGGGATGTATGAAGTCGTTCAGACCTTTCTGCCAGAGGCGCCGAGAGCAGAGTGACACCTGACCACGTGTCCTCAATCGCTGCGCTCGCGCCGCGCGCCTGAGCGCAGATGCCAGGCGCGAAGACCTCATCGTGAACGCCATCGATCTTGAGCGCTACCTGCACGAGCACATCCCGCTGTCGAAGGCGATGCAGGTCTCGGTCGTCAGCGTTGACACTGATGGCGTCACGCTGCGGGCGCCGCTGGCGCCGAACATCAATCACCAGGACACGGTTTTTGGCGGCAGCGCCTCGGCGGTAGCAATCCTGGCGGGGTGGTCGCTCCTTCACACGCGCCTCGCGGCGACGGGCCTCACCAACCGTCTTGTCATTCACCGCAACACCGTGAATTACGACCTGCCGATCACCGGTCCGTTCACGGCCCGATCGTTCATTCGAACAGCGGCTGCCTGGGAGTCATTCGTTGCGATGCTCGGGCGCAAGGGTCGGGCGAGACTCACCGTCTCATGCATCCTCGAGTTCGATGGGCGGAGCGTCGCTCGCTTCGAGGGCGGGTTTGTGGCGCTGGGTGCCAGAGCACGGGAAATGTAGTGTCGAAACTGCGCGTTCAAAGCTTCGCGATTTCCCTCGACGGCTTCGGTGCCGGGCCGGACCAGGATCTGCACAATCCGCTCGGCGTCAGGGGCCCGGAGCTGATGGAGTGGTTCTTCAGTACCCGCATGTGGAATAAGGCGCACGGCAACGACGGCGGGGAGACCGGAGTCGACAACGGCATTGCCGAGCAGGGGTTTGCCGGAATCGGCGCCTGGATTCTGGGGCGCAACATGTTCGGTCCGGTGCGCGGCCCGTGGCCGGACGACAGCTGGAAGGGCTGGTGGGGCGATGAGCCGCCGTATCACACGCCGGTCTTTGTGCTGACGCATCACCCGCGGGCGCCGCTCAGCATGAGGGGAGGTACGGAGTTTCGCTTTGTCACCGGCGGGATTCATGCCGCTTTGGAACAGGCGACCGCGGCGGCAGGCGGCCTCGACGTGCGCCTCGGCGGCGGCGTCGCCACCATCCGGCAGTATCTGCGCGAGGCGCTCATTGACGAGCTGCATCTCGCACTCCGCCCTGTCCTGCTGGGTTCCGGGGAGCATCTGCTGGGCGGCATCGATATGCGCGCCCTGGGCTATGAATGCACGCGGCACGTCGCGGGTGAGCGTGCGACCCACGTATTCCTGCGCAAGCGCGCCTGACCCGTCAGCCCGCCCAGGTTCCTCAGTTCACCGTCACACTGACCGGCACCGAAGGGATGCCGTTGGCTACCACCACCAGCGAGCTCGCGCCGGTCTCGGTGCCGAGGTCAACGCTGAACTGGGTGGAGACGATGGCGCCGCCGGTCGCCACGCCCATGCTGCTGTGGTCGTGAGTGCGTGCATAGAAGACATGGCCCGACGCCGTGTTGGTTATGCGCACCAGGGGATAGTTGGTGGCCGCGTTGAATTCATCACCGATAGCGGCGGCCTGTGACAGGCCGTTAAACTGCGTGCCCGCGATGGTGTACGTCGAGCCGCGTGTCACCGTCGCCGGGGCGGCGGTGATGGTGGGCGCCCAGGCGGGACTCGCGCTGCCGCCGCCGCTGTAAACCTGCGTGATGTTGCCGGTGACCAGGGCCTGGCCATTGGGCAGCGGCAGAATGACTGCAGCGCCGAGGTTGCTCACCGCCGCGGTGACCGACAAGGTGGCGCCGTCATATTCGTAGAAGCGGCCCGAGGCCGTGGCGATGAGTACATGACCGGAGGGCAGCAAAGCGGCGCTGGCGTCACCGGCGTTATCGCCGTTGGCGAAATCCGGTCCCGCCGTGAAGATGCCGGGATCGGCAGGCGTCAGGCCTGGGGTGTAGATCGCCGTGTGGGCCACGCCGCCGCCGACCGCGGACCCGGTGGCGAATACCCGGCCGTCGGGCAGCAGCAGGGCCGGACCGACTTCGCCAGGCGGGAAGTAAGTGCCCGCCGGTCCCGGACCGTAGCTGATTCCGCCGACAACCTCGACTGGCGCGGGGCCATAGGTCCAGCCCGCGGGGTTGTCGGTGGGCGAGGTCAGTCCAACGGGGGTATTGCCGTCGCTGTACCACTGCGCAGCGAGCGGGTCGTAATGTTCCGCATGACGTGGGTTGCCGACGTCGATGGTGAGGAGGTCGCCGTCGGGCAACAGCGTCCAACCCTCTTCGGCGAAGTTGTCCGCCTTGCCGGTCGCGGGCACCGGGGTCCAGGTGAGGCTGACCGGATTAAGGCGCCACATGTCCCGTCCGAGCTTGTCGCCGAAGACGAAGTTGCCGTCGGGCAGGACGACTGAAGGCACGTCGCCGATGTAGGCGACGCCCGGCGGCGGCGGGATCATCGTCCAGCTATCGGTGAGCGGGTCGTAGACCGCGGACATGTTAGTCAGGCCGCTGGGGGCGAACGGCAAGCCGTACTGGTTCTGGTTATATTCGCCGCCGACGAACAGGACGCGCCCGTCGGCCAGTACGACCTGCGATCCGGTATTGGGCGCGTAACCGGCCGGCGGGTTTGCAAGCTTGCGCCAGGTGCCGTTCACATAGGCGCCGCTGGAGTCCGGAGTCAGGGCGTAAAACACGCCGGCGTCGTTGATCGACTGCATCATGACCCTGCCATCGGTCAGGAGCAGGCTCAGATCGCCGGCTTGCGGCGGCTGGTTGGCGAGGGCAGTAAAGGGCACGGGCGTGGCCGGCGTCGAGGAACTGCCGCCAGCACCGCATGCGGCGAGCAGCATCACCGGCACCGTCGAGGCGATGACTTCAGCAAATGGTGCCAGGATTCTCATGGCGTCGCATCCCCGGCCGCCAACGCTGCTGGCATTCGCGGCTGAGCTTGATGCTACTCGTCTCGTCTATGCAGGCGAGCTGCGCAGGCGCATTCTGCAATAGTAATCACGGCGTCGGTACTACGAGGAACGCGCTTGCGTGGCGAAGATCGATGATCTGGATCAGGCTTCGCGGTCGTCAGGCGACACGGGGCCGCGGTGAACACGGCGACGCTGCTCTGGGGTCTGCTCTTCGGTTCAATTGGACTTGGCTTTTTTGTGTACGGCAGAAGACAAAAGGCGGTCGTGCCGCTGCTCGCGGGTCTGGCGCTGATGATCTTTCCGTATTTCATTTCGAACACCATTGCACTGGTCACACTGGGAATCGTGCTCATGGCGATTCCGTACTTCATCAGACTGTGAGCTATGCAAACCACAGGAGCTTCAGGGGGGTACCATGAAAGCGAGTATTTTGGCCATCGGCGGAGTTTTGCTGTTCGGCCTTGGCGTCGCCGCCGGGCAACTTGCCAAGCCTGCCACCGACTCACCGCAGCGCGTGGAACAGAAGCGCACGGACCTGACGGGTGCGCCCGGCATGGAAGTCATCGCCTCGGTCGCGGAATACAAGCCGGGCGATACCATCCGCGCGCATACCCACCATGGGGTCGAGACGGCGTACGTCCTGCAGGGCGCGCGCGTGCAGCTCCCGGGCAAGGAGCCCACGGCGCTGCTTACCGGTACCACGCTTCTGAACCTGCGCGACGTGAAGCATGCTGGCTTCACGATCGTCGGCGACACGCCGCTGAAACTGTTCACGGTTCACATCGTCGACAAGGACAAGCCGCTGTATGACTACGTGCAGTAGCCCGATGCCCAGCCGGGGACTGTGAAGCCATGGCCTTTTCGCTCTACGCCGCGACGGTCCCGTCGTACCAGCAGACTCTGGGAGCCGTGCTGGGGCTGCTGGGGAAAGCGGAGACCTTCTGTGCGGATAAGGGGCTCGCCCCCCAAGATATCATCCAGGCCCGCCTCGCCGAGGACATGCTGCCGTTCGCGTATCAGGTGAAGTCGACGGCGGTGCACTCCCTCGGCGCCATCGAGGGTGTGCGCCGTGGCGTCTTCTCGCCTGATATGACTACGCCCCCCGACAGTTTCCCGGCGCTCAAGGCGCGCATCGCTGCAACGCTGGCTGCCCTGGAGGCCGTCGACGCCGCCGAGGTCGACGCTTTTGTGGGCCGCGACATGCGCTTTGTGGCCGGCGACCGTCACGCCGACTTCACGGCCGAGAATTTCCTGCTGTCATTCTCGCAGCCTAACTTCTACTTCCACGCGACCACGGCCTACGCCATCCTGCGCTGGAAGGGAGTGCCGCTGGGGAAACGCGACTACACCGGCAGGCTGCGCCTGAAGAGATGAGTGCGCCTCCACACCAACAGCCACCGCGGGAGCTACAGCAATGAAGGCACAGCTGGCAACACCACTGGTGATCGGCGCGCTGCTGCTGGCCGCGCCGCTCGCCGCCCGGGCGGACACTTACAAAGTGGACGGCATGCACAGCATGCCCGCATTCACGTTCCGGCATCTGAACCTGTCGTCATTCCGGGGCCGGTTTGACAAGCTCAGCGGCACCATTGTGTTCGATGCCGCCCAGCACAGCGGCAGCGCCGACATTGTCATCGACATCGATTCGGTCAGCACCGGCGTGCCCATGCTCGATCAGTTTCTGAAGGGCCCGAAGTTCTTCGACACCGCACGCTTCCCCACCGCCACCTTCAAGTCGAGCAGTTTCAAATTCTCCGGCAGCCAGCTGGTAGCGGTGAGCGGCGATCTGAATCTGCATGGCGTCACGAGGGCCGTGGTGCTGGAAGTTGGCTACTTCTCGTGCCACGAGCATCCGCTATTGAAGGTTGCCTCATGCGGCGCGGATGCCAGCGCCACGATCAGGCGCTCCGAGTTCGGGCTCGATATCTTCATCGGCAACGACAGCGACGACGTCAAGCTCGACATCGCGGTGGAGGCTTTGAAAGAACCGTAACCGCGGTGCCATACTGGAATCGAAGCCGCTAAGAGGAGAGCCGGACATGAAACCCTTCACTACCGCGGCCAGCGTCGTTTTCAGCCTCGTCGCCCTGGCGCAATTGCTGCGCGTCGCGCTCGGCTGGGAAGTCATGGTGGGTGGACTCCTGATTCCCTTGTGGGTGAGCGCCATTGCGTGCCTGATTGCAGCGACGCTCGCGGTTATGGTGTGGCGCGAGAACCGCGCCTGAGTAGCAGCGCGCGCGAGCCATGATCCGCATTCGGGAAATCGATCACCTGGTCCTGCGGGTGAGCGACCTGGAAAAGATGCTGCAGTTCTACTGCCAGGGGCTTGGTTGCAGCGTGGAGCGCAGGCTGCACGCCATGGGCCTGGTGCAACTGCGCGCCGGCCGCAGCCTCATCGACCTGGTGAGCGTTGACGGCACCATCGGCCGCGCGGGCGGCAAGGCGCCGGGCGCCGAGGGACGCAACCTCGATCACCTGTGCCTGCGCGTCGAACCGTTCGATGCCGTCGCGATCAGCACTCACCTGCGCAAACACGGGGCGTCACCCGGCGAGGTGGAGCAGCGCTACGGCGCCGAAGGCGCAGGCCCCTCCATCTACGTCGCCGACCCCGAAGGCAACACGGTCGAACTGAAGGGACCGCCGGCCTGACCCTGTCAGGCGCGCGCGCCATACAGCCATGCTCATTCGCGGTAGCTGCCACTGTGGGAACATCACGTTCGAGCTGAAGTGGGAACCGGAGCCGGCGCAGATTGTGGCGCGCGCCTGCGATTGCACGTTCTGCACCAAACACGGTGGTGTGTGGACCTCCAATCCCGCGGCCTCCCTCAGAGTCCTGGTTCAGGAGCGCTCACTGGTGTCGCAGTACTCCTTCGGCACGCGCACCGCCGTGTTCCACGTGTGCAGCCGTTGTGGCGTCACGCCGGTGGTTACTAGCGTGATCGCCGAGCACCTCTACGCGGTGGTGAGTGTCAACGCCTTCACCAACGTGCCGCCGGCGCTGCTGCGCCGCGCGCCGGCTTCCTTCGAAGCAGAAGACCTCGCATCCCGCCTGGCCCGCCGCCAGCGCAACTGGATCGCCGCGGTCAGTTTCGAAGCGCGGGATGGCTCATAGCAGCGGCTACGCGGTCTCCGCCTTGATGGGCCGGCTCATGAGCGCCTGCACCGCATCCTTAGCGGGGAGCTTCTCGTACAGCACGCGGTAGACCATCTCGCACAACGGCATCTCGACCGCGACGCGGGCGGCGACTTCGTGGATAGCGCGCGCCGCCGCGTAGCCTTCCACCGCCTGGGCGATTTCCGCCAGCGCCGCCGCGGGCGACCTGCCGGCCGCGAGCAAGAGGCCGAAGCGGCGGTTGCGCGACTGATCGTCGGTGCAGCTGAGCACCAGATCGCCCAGGCCCGCAAGTCCCATGAAGGTGTCGGGCTGCGCGCCGCGGGCGACGCCGAGGCGCGTCATTTCCTTCAAACCGCGCGTGATGAGCGCCACACGCGTGTTGGCGCCGAAGCCCAAGCCATCGGACAGCCCCGCTCCGACAGCCAGCGCGTTCTTCACCGCGCCGCCGATTTCCACGCCGACGATGTCGGTGGAGGTGTAGGCGCGGAATTTCGCCGACGACAGCTCGCGGGCGAGTGAGCTCGCATAGGCAGGATCGGCAGCCGCGATAGTCATCGCGGTCGGCAGCCCCGCGCCCACTTCGCGCGCGAAAGTGGGCCCCGAAAGCACCGCGACGGCACGCGCCGCACCCAGCTCCTCGCGCGCCACCTCGTGCGGCAGCTTGCCGCTGCCCTGCTCGAAACCCTTGGTTGCCCAGGCGACGTGCATGTCCTTGGCGAGGAGCGGCGCCAGCTCCCGCAGCACGGTGCGCAGGGCGTGGCTCGGCACGACGATGAGCACGTCGCGGGCCGCGGTCAGCGCCGCCGGCAGCTCCGCGAGCACCTGCAGCGAGGCGGGAAATTCCGCCGTGGGCAGATAGCGCTCGTTGCGGCGGGCGCGCGCCATGGCGGCGAGGGCCGCGCGGTCGCGGCCCCACAGGCGCACCTGGCGGCCACTGCGTGCAAACTGGATTGCGAGCGCCGTGCCCCACGAACCCGCGCCGAGCACGGCGATGGGCGTGTGACTGCTCATGGCTGCTTAGCGTTCGTCAGTCAGTTGGTGGTGGTGGGCTGCGCCTGGTTGGCGGCGTACAACGCATCGAAGTTCACCGGCGGCAGCAGGAACTGCGGGAATCCCCCCTGCGACACCAGCTGCGACACGACCGCGCGGGCGTACGGAAACAGCACCCCGGGGCACACCGTGCTGATGGCGCGCTTCAGTTCGTTTTCCGGCAGATTGCGGATCACGAAGGTGCCTGCCTGCTTGACCTCGACCAGAAAAATGGTCGCGTCGTTCTGCTTCGCCGACACGGTGACGGTGAGCACCACCTCACGCACCTCCGCGTTCACCGCCGCGCTGCCGGTCTGCAGGTCAAGATTGATCTGCGGGTTCCAGTTGCCGTCGAGGCGCGGCCCGTGCGGCGCCTCGTAGGAACAATCCTTCAGGTAGACGTTCTGCAGCACCAGCATCGGGGCTGAGTCCGCCGGCATCGTGGGCGCCGCTGCGCCCGCCATTTCGTTCGCCATGGTTGTTAAGCTCCCATCAACATTGAATCGAGGCTGCCCGCGGACTCAAGCGCGTACAGCTCGTCGCTGCCGCCCACGTGGGTCTCGCCGATGAAAATCTGCGGCACGGTGTCGCCGCCGCACTTTCTTAGCATGTCAGCGCGCGCCTGCGGCAGCGCGTCGATGTCGATCTCCTCGAAGGCCACGCCCTTTTTCTCAAAGAGCTCACGCGCCCGCGCGCAATATGGGCACCAGGCGGTGCTGTACATCACGACCCTCGGTGCGGGCATGCGCGCTGAGCTCCACACTCAAGCGCGCGTCAGCGGCAGGTTGTCGGCGCGCCAGGCGGCCAGGCCGCCGCGCAGCGTGAGCGCGCGGGTGAAGCCCTGGGCGATGAGCTGGCGCACGGCCGCCGGCCCGAGCGCACCGCTGCCGTCGTACACCACGATGGCCTTTTCCTTGTACTTTTTCAGCGCGTCGGCGGCCTTGAGGATCTGATCGCCGGACATCTGCCGCGCGCCGGAGAGGTGGCCGAGCGCAAACTCCTCCTGCGGACGCAGGTCAAGCAGCAGTACCCCCTGGTTCATGAGCCGGATCAGCTCCTGCGGGGATACCGAGACGAGACTTTCCGAGCGCGCGCGTATCTCGTATACAACAATGAGCGCGGCGACTACGGC
>Ga0210384_10005243_pt1 | contig 14200 bp, 6 predicted proteins | sample IncBWH2MmetaG_FD_160574 | JGI IMG/M metagenome (GOLD analysis project Ga0210384, IMG submission 160574) | Forest soil microbial communities from Barre Woods Harvard Forest LTER site, Petersham, Massachusetts, United States - Inc-BW-H-2-M | ecosystem: Environmental > Terrestrial > Soil >...
ATTTCACCCCTACCGCCGGATGGAATCGCAGTATTTCGCGAGTCATCTCCGCGTTGCCGTTGAACCCAGCCCAGTGCAGCGCCGTCGCTCCCATCTCACCCGGAGTATCGACCGGCCAAGCCGCCTCGAGCATTAGGCGAACTGCATTTGTGTTGTTGTTTTGCGCGGCACCGGGCAGCTTTCGCGCGTCCGCTTCTGATAGCGGCCTGGCCGCATCCGAATGCTTTGTCAGAAATTCCTGAAACGTCGCTTCGTCGCCCAGTTCGCACGCCAACGCTAGCTTCAGATCGTCCGGGGTCCATTCCATGAGCAACTGGAAAACCCGCTCGTGGCCAAAATCGCGCGCCACCAAGTGTGCGGTGCGGTGCGCGCCCACGGTCCAGATGTAAATCGTGCCGCCTGCGCGGGGATCCTGCTTTGGAAACCAATCCTCCGATACGCTCATTCGGATGCAGCCGGGATCCCTGTCCAAGTGGCGCCGCACCAGATCCATGTCGCCGAGCGCCGTGGCCATCAAGATGTCCGTACGGCATCCGCGTGACACCAAGTAGCGAGCTACCTCTTGGCGGTCCCGCGGATAGTGCCGCTTCTGCTGCACGCGCAGCATATACTGAGCCGGCGTCGATTCGTGATCCACGTCGTGCGCGTCGATGTCGGCGCCGTTCTCTAGCAAGAACTTTGCAACCTCGACAGTGGAGGCGAAGTGCAACGGCGTTTGCCCGTTCCCACCGCGTGCGTGGATCAAGGCCGCATCGGCTGTCACCAACTCTCGAAGCTTCGGCATCATTCCTAACCGCGACGCTGAATGGGCGTCTATCACCGCGCCGCGTTCGATCAGGAAGTCCACCAAGCTTGGATCGCAATCATCCAGCACGCCGAATCCGCCCGCCCACCACTCGGTACGCTTCCGGATGTCGGCGCCCGCACGCAGGAGGACATCGATTGTCGCACGATCGCTCCGCTGTACTGCCGCGAACAAGGCTTGTTGGCCGGAGCCGTAATTGGGCAGCGGATCGTCGATCCTCGCCCGCAGCTCCGGGTAACGATCGAGGATCTCGCGGACTCGGAGTGCATCGTTGTCGCACACTGCAGCCTTCAACGCCTCCGCCGGAGTGAGACCCAGCGCTTCGACGTGTGACTTCAGCTTCGCCCAACTGGCGAAACCGTATTCCTTTGCCAGTGTATGTTGGGCCTCCGCCAGTTTGCCCTGCCGCATACCGCGGAGCAGTTCTTTGGCTTGCTTCTTGAGATATCCGAGATTGGGTTTTTGAGGCAGCTGACGAGACATGTACTCCTCCTTCTATGGCCCGGTGTCCGCTACGTTGGGCAAGAAGAGAAGTCAATGCTCGGTGCTTAGAAACTCGTTCAGGTGGGATCTTCCCTTTCCGCGGACGGGATGCAACCTGACTTGCACCCTGAAGTATACCAGAAGCGGATTATGTCCCGATCACGGCAAGCTGGAGTGCAATCTCGGCCGGTGGAAAATACCGGCAGCCGAGTTGGCTAGTTCTTGGCACACTGCTCGCGTCGCAAATTACGACACAGGTGCTCTTTGGCTCGGAAGACATGGCTGTCAGTAGACGAGTGCGAGCGGCGGTGGTAGACAACTTCAGATCTTTCGCTATAGAAAATTTAGATCGGGCAAACAACTCTTTGAATGCTAATCGCAGTTGACTTCAACGCGGAATACGGGATCCGTTTTTTCTCATCATGAAGTCGATCTTTCAGAGGCCTAACCCCGACGGAAAGACTCGCATCACCGAGTCGTCGGATTCTTGTATATCAGATCGAGGCTTTGACGGGAACTCAAACACAATTACAATTGCCTAAGCGGGGCCCTTGTAATGGTTCAGGCCAAGTCCATTCGTATCCCGAGCGTAGCGGATCATCCGGTCTTCCGCGAGGGACTGGCTACGATCCTTGGATCTCGCCAAGACATGCTTATCGTTGCTCAGCCGTCGAATGCCGTGGATGCGGTAGCTGAATTTCGTCATCATCGGTCCTTCGTCGCCCTGATGGACGTTCATCTGCCTGGTACGAATGGCACCGACGCCCTGATCGCAATTCGAGGGAAGTTTCCACAGGCTTGTATCATCATGCTGACAACCTCAGACAGCGATGGCGAGATCCAGCGGGCAATGCGAGCGGGAGGTTCGGCTTGCATACTTAAGAGCATGCCGAAAGAGGAATTGCTCAACGTCGTCCGAGCGGTCCACTCTGGACGACGTAATATGCGCCGTGGGCACAATTCGGCAATGTGATGTAGACCATGGAAGGAACGCGCGAGATGAGAACGGCCGTATGGCTGGAGGTGCTATCGCAGGACGTGCGTTTAGCGCTGCGAACACCGCGCCAGTTCCCCGCCTTCACCGCCATCGTTGTCATTACGATCGCTCTCGGTATCGGCGTCAACACCGCCATCTTTAGCGTCCTAAACGGCTGGCTCCTCCGTCCTCTTCCCGTGCGCGCACCCGAACAACTCACGGTCCTCGCTTTCTCGCAGCAGCATGACGGCTCCAACTTCTCTTATCCCGACCTTCTCGATTTCCGTCACCAGTCCAGCATCGGTTTTTCGGACCTCTTTGCCTACGGCTTGTCCGTGGCGGGCCTCAGCGCCAACGGTCATGCCACAGAATTCGCCTACAGCAGCGTCACTGGCAACTATTTTTCAGCGCTCGGCCTCAGGCCCACAATTGGTCGCTTTTTCTATTCAGGCGAAGGCGAGACACCAGGGGAAGCATCGCTCGTTGTTCTAGGAAATTCCTACTGGCGGAAGAATTTCAATGCCGATCCAAGCACGGTGGGAAAGCAAGTTCTCGTTAACGGCAAGACTGCCACTATTGTTGGCGTGGCGCCGCCTGAGTTTCACGGCACACTTTTCGCCTTCGATATGGACGGATTCTTGACGCTAAACGCGATGGCTGAAGACAGCACGCCCACCCGATTCTGGACCGATCGTCACGATCGCCGCCTGGTGGTCCTCGGTAGGCTCCAGCCTGGCGTCACCGTGCGCCAAGCAGAAAGTTCAGCAAACACCATCGCCCAGCGCCTCGCAGCTCAGTATCCTTCGACCAATAGCGGGGTTACGGTCCGCGTCATCCCCGAGAGTTATGCCCGCCCCGCCGTCTTGGTCTCCAGCTTTGTTCCCGCCATTGCTGGCCTGTTTCTCGCGCTCGCCGCTCTAGTTTTGCTTCTGGCATGCTTAAACGTCGCAAATTTACTGTTCGCACGCGCAACTGCCCGACGCCGTGAATTGGCCATCCGCTCGGCGCTCGGCGCTGGCCGTGCTCACCTCATCCGTCAATTGCTGACAGAGAGCCTCTTTCTCGCCTTGATCGGCGGAGTGGCTGGCGTGTTCTTTGGCGAGTGGGCCATCAGCGCAAGCGGTTCAGCACTTCATTCCGTGACTACAACTTCGAACTTTGCGTACAGACTCGATTGCAGTCTGGACTGGAGGGTGTTTTTCTATGCTCTCTCCGCAACGATTCTCACCGGCGTGTTGGCCGGCCTATGGCCTGCCCTTCGCGTTGGCCGTGCTGGCGCCGACGCGGTCCTTAATACCAGCGCACGCAGCGGCGCCGCCGCTGGCCGCCAAAAACTTCGCAGCGCTCTCGTTGTTGTTCAAGTCGCCGGTTCGCTGGTTCTCCTTATTGTCGCAGGGCTCTTCGTGCGCAGCCTCCAGCATGCGGAACAAATGAGTCTCGGATTCGAACCGGACCACGTCCTGAACGTGATTCTAGACCCGCACCAAATGGGATACGACGACAACCGGGCGAAGGCTTTCTATCGTCAACTGGAGGATGGTGTCGGCTCGCTCCCAGGAGTGCGATCAGCAAGCCTCGCCTTTACGGTGCCACTCGCCCTTCCCGCTCACGCGACCCCTGTATATATCGAAGGCCGGCCACTGACATCGAGGGAGCAGCCTCCTCAAATTTCTTTCAACAGTGTTGATCCAAACTATTTCGCTACCATGCGCATCCCTGTGCTGCAAGGGCGTGCCTTCGCCCATTCAGATAGCGAGTTTTCTCCGCAAGTCGCCATCGTAAACCAAACTATGGCCGAGAAGTTCTGGCCAAACGAGAGTCCCATCGGCAAGGCCTTCCGCAAAGACGGACCCTCCGGCTCGTTCATCGAAATCGTGGGCATGGCGCGCGACGGCCAGTATTTCTTCATTTCTCCTGATCCTCAACCGTATTTTTACGTTCCACTTGCGCAAAACTTCACCTCGTTTCTCTCGCTCCAGGTCCGAACGTCTCTCCCACCTGAATCGCTCCTCCCGACCCTTCAGCAGCAAATTCGAAGTATCGCTCCCAATTTGCCTGTGATTGATGCACGCACCATGCCTCAAATCATCCAAGGCTTCGGAGGCTTCTTCGTCTTCCGACTCGCCGCTTCGCTCGCGGCTGCACTCGGCTTGATGGGCCTTTCGTTATCGGTCATCGGCGTCTACGGCATCATTTCTTTCGGCTTAGCACAGCGTACACAGGAGATGGGCATTCGAATTGCGCTCGGCGCGGCGCGCGCGGACATCCTGAAACTGGCGCTCGGTCAAGGCCTAGCTTTGGTGGTTTGCGGTGTCCTCGCTGGCTTCGTCATCGCATGGGGCTTCACTCGCGCCATGACCAAGCTCCTACTTGGCGTCACTAACTCTGATCCCAGTACCTACGCCATTGCCGCTTTGACTCTCGTAGCTGTCGCGCTTCTGGCATGCTATGTTCCGGCCCGGCGCGCTATGCGAGTTGCTCCCATGGTTGCGCTTCGCTATGAATGAACCTTGGTCGTTTAACAACATCGTCCGAGAGTCAACGAACTGAAGCCTTCTGCAACCTCGCAAATCAGTGCGTGGGTAATACCGACCTGGCTGGCAACATGCCTGGCTAGTCCGCCAATCACCCTGTTTTCAGTTCTCCTGCGTTTACCGATGTGCATAACCCGGCCGCGTTTGGTCAAATTATCTCGACGGCAAATAACCCGCGAATCATTCAGTTTTCGCTGAAATGGTCATTCTGAGAAATATGCGAAAGCTGTAAGATTCCAGAGCGAGTGAGCCCCGCGTAAGTCAGTACCGGCGGGTGTCAGCTGGCACAACAACGATTTGGTCTCCCCGTTTGCGACACGTTATGAGGAGGAATTGTTCAATGCTAGTGCGAACAAAATGGCTATCTGCAATGTGGGTGATGATTCTCTGTGTTTGTTGCCCCACGACTCGTCCTCAGGCCCGGGCCGTGCCTGAGAAAGACGCGGCCGCGATCTACGAGCGGCTTCTGCCTCAGATCGAGAAAATTCCGATCGTAGATATGCACGCGCACCCTGGCTACTGGGACGACACCGACGTGGACGCCATGGCCGTCACGACGACAGACCTTGACCCATTGCGAACGCGTACGACGAACCCGGAGTGGCTCGCCGCTTTCAAAGCCCTATACGGTTATCCTTACTCTGATTTTTCGCCGGAGCATCTTCGTTGGCTGGACGAGAAAGACGATGAGTTGCGCAAGCAGTGGGGCAAGGAATACCTCTCGAAGATGCTCGATAAGGTGGGTATCCAAGTTTCCGTGGCCAACCGCGTGGCCATGACCTATCTGGAGAACAACCCGCGATTCCGGTTTGTTTTCTTCGTTGATCCGTTTATGTTCCCGTTCAACAATAAAGGCCTTGCGATCAATCCGGACCGCGCGGTGTATTTTCCCATTCAGGAAAAGGCTCTGCACCGCTATCTGGCGCAGGCCGGCCTCCGGGAACTGCCTGCCGACCTAACCGGTTATGAGGCCGCCATTCACCGGGTTCTTGAGCTGGATAAGCAGCAGAACGGGGTAGCGATAAAGTTCGAAGCACCGTATTTTCGATCGCTCGTCAACATCAGCGATCCGCCCCGCGAGCAGGCCGAGGCGATCTACAACAATTATCACGCTGGTGGTTCTGCTCCGGCACAAGACTATCTGGTGTTTCAGGACTACATCTTCCGCTACCTGATCGCCCAGGCTGGCGCTTTGCGCCTTCAGGTTCACATTCACAGCGCGGTGGGCAGCGGCAACTATTACCGCCTTTCCGAAGGCAACGCCATGGATTTGGAGAATATCCTGCGGGATCCCCGCTACAAGGATACGACTTTTGTCCTGATCCACGGCGGTTATCCTTATGATCAGCAATCGATCTGGCTCGCCTCGCAACCGAATGTCTACCTGGACTCGTCCGAATTCATCCTGCTGGTCTTTCCCACAGAATACAGCCACATTCTGAAACGCTGGCTGGAAATCTTCCCGGAAAAGATTGTGTTTGGCTCGGACGCCTTCCCTTATTCGAGGGAGGTGAACGTCCCGGCGACATACTGGTTGGGCGTGCAGACTGCGAGGACAGCGCTGGCGGCAGCCCTTGCGGAAATGGTTTCCGCCGGAGAGATAACGGAAACAAAGGCCCTGGCAATCGCCCAAGGCTATTTCCACGACAACACCGCCAAGCTGTTCGGACTTCCGACGCTTCCTGTCCGCAACTAGGGACTGCTGCCGCGGCCGACAGTGTCCCCTAATTGCCCTAAAAGAGATCCAAGGCGAATCTCGGGTGCCTTGACCGCAGGTGCTTTAAATCTTATTGCCCGTGGGGGGCAGTGCGAGCTGTATAGCTTCGGCCAAGTGAATCGCTCCGCGGCCTGTCGCCTGGAGTATTTGCTCTCGACAGCTGAACCCATCCGTAACGATAAGCACTTCTGGATCCGCTTGCCGAACCGCGGGCAGTAGCACACGTTCGCCGAGGGCCTGCGACATTCCAAATTTTTCCTTTTCGAAACCAAACGGTCCAGCCATACCACAACACCCCGAATCGAGGGTCCGCAAGTCAGCGCCCATCTTCCGCAGCAAAGACTCTTCGTCGCTCATCTTCATCAGAGACTTGTGATGACAGTGACCGTGAAGCACTATTTTGCGGAGAAGTCTCGGAGGGTGGTAGCCTCCGGCATGTCGCTCCAGGAATTCGCTGAGCAAGAAAGTCTGCCTTCTCAGCCGATCGGCGCGTTCATCGGTCGGAAAGAGGTTACGCAGCTCATCGCGAAAGATGGAAGCGCAGCTCGGTTCCAGAACGACCATCGGTACGTTCGAGTCAATCTCACGTCCGAAAAATTGCAGGATGCGTCGCAGATACTTTTGGGCCCTATCGAGCATCCCGAAATCGTAGAGCGGCCGTCCGCAGCAAAAATGACGCATCGGCACGGTTACCTGAAATCCAGCCTGCTCGAGCACTTCCACGGCCGCTCGGGCCACCTCCGGACGAAAGTAATTGTTGAACGTGTCTGCCCACAAAATTACCTCGCGCTTCTCGGCCCCCGCCGTCGGCCGGTTCCGTAACTGCCCGGGAGTCCTGCCTTTTCGAGCCCACTCCTGGAAACTAACGGGCGCGAACCGAGGCATCTGCCGTTGCGATGCCACGCGCAAGATACCTTTGACAACCCGGCTGAAACCGGGTGCATGGCTGAAGAAGTTGGCGAGGCCGGGCGCGAGTGCGGCGACTTGCGCCCACTTGTCGATCATGCCAAACGCGTACGCTTGCAGTGGCCGGACTCTGCCTTCGTAATAGTGCGACATAAACTCCGCTTTGTAGGTCGCAACGTCGACGTTGGCGGGGCACTCGGACTTGCAGGCTTTGCAGGAAAGACACAGATTCAGCGCCTCTTTAACGTGTTCATCCTTCCAGCCGTCTCGCACCACTTCACCCTGGAGCAGCTCGAACAACATGTGAGCGCGGCCGCGCGTGCTATGTTCCTCCTCGAGGGTCACCATGTAACTCGGGCACATCGAACCAGCGTCCTGCTTGCGGCAGGCTCCCAGACCGACGCACCGCAGTGCGGCCTTGGCAAAAGAACCATCGTCATCAGGGAATTTGAAATGCGTCTTTGGTTCGACGGGTTTGTAGTCAGCCCCAAGCCGGAGATTCTCAGTGGGCAAGTAGGCATTGATCACCTTGTGCGGATTCATCTTGTTGTCGGGATCCCAGGCCAACTTGAACGCTCGGAAAGCTTCCATCAGATCAGGCCCGAACATCTTCGGAAGCAATGCGCCACGCGATTGCCCGTCGCCGTGCTCCCCAGATAGCGAGCCACCATAGCCGACAACCAAATCCGCAGCGCGGTCGATAAACTCAGCGTAATTGCGAATTCCTCTTTCCGTTTGGAGATCGAAGCTGACTCTCATATGGATGCAACCGTGTCCAAAATGCCCGTAATATGAGCCGGCATAGCTGTATTCGTTCATCAGCTTGCGTAGATCCCTCAAGTAGGCGCCCAGCTTTTCGGGAGCCACAGCGGAGTCATCCCAACCCTCCCATTCGAGCGGCGCACCGGGAGCAAAAGCGGCAGCGCGTGGGCCCGATTCGCGTATTTGCCAGACCGCCTGTGCTTGACGATCTGAGTAGAGGCGCATGCTGGGCGAGTTAGCTTGTCGTTTGAGCGAATCAATCAGTTGCAGGGCTTGCTGGTTTGCGGCGTCTGCGTCATTGGAGCCAAATTCAACGAGCAAAAATCCGCGACCCTCGGGGAGGAGATCGAGATTGGGAGCTCCCTTCCTTTTCAGACCATCGACGATGCTTCCTTCAAATCCTTCGAGCGCGATCGGCTGGAACTTCAGTATCTCAGGAACATGGTCGGCCGCCAGAAAAGCATCGCCGTACCCTAGTCCGACCAGTTTCCGACACTGGGGACTCTCGATGAGTCTTACCTTGGCCTGAAGCACGATCGCGCAAGTACCCTCTGTTCCGACCAGAGAGCGAGCAACCTGGAATCCTTTCTCAGGTAACAATTCATCAAGGTTGTAACCGGAAACCCGCCGCGGAATCCTCGGGAACTTTGCTCGGATTAGCTCGCTGTATTGGTTGCGGACCGTCCTTAGTCTTGCGTAGATCTCGGCAGTGCGTCCTCCCTGCCTGAGGATGGAATCAAGTTCCTCGTCGCTTGTCGCACCTACTGTCATGAGCGAACCATCGTAGAGCAGGAGTTGCAACTCTTCGATGTTGTCGACTGTCTTGCCGCCGAGCAGAGAATGCGCGCCGCAGGAATTGTTGCCAATCATCCCCCCGATGGTGCACCGATTGTGGGTTGAGGGATCAGGCGCGAAGGTGAGCTTGTGAGCTTCTGCCTGGTTTCGCAGTGAGTCCAAGACTACGCCCGGTTGAACGCGTGCGTATCGCTGGAGGGGATCCAACTCGACGATTTGGTTCATGTATTTGGTAAAGTCCAGCACGACGGCGACATTGCAGCATTGTCCAGCCAGGCTGGTCCCCGCTCCTCGTGCCAGGACAGGAGCGCCGTAGTTCCTGCACGCGGCCACGGCCGCGATCACGTCTTCGGCATTACGCGGGACAACTAAACCGATCGGAATCTGACGATAGTTAGAGCCGTCCGTAGCGTACAGGGCGCGGCTGCCGCGATCGAAACGTACTTCGCCCTCGAGCGCCCGCCTCAGCTCGGCTTCCAATGCGGATGCCTGCGAGAACGAATCAACCGGTTTCGAGTGCGAGCTAAGCGGCAACGGAGCAGGCTGATGCAAGTTTCCTCCGGCTGAAAAAATATCCAGATGAGCCGCCGACATGGGTCGGTGTCTCGCGCAAAGGGATAAATCCCTCCTCGAAACTACTAGATCTTGCGGGAAATCTCACCTTGTCTCTGGCACAGTTTTCAGGGAGGACGGCACCGGCGTCCGCCACAAACACTCGCGGCTTCGTTCAATGCAGAGCATTTTTAGCTCACCGGAAAACCGCCCGCAGAGAACCATGAGGGTTTGGTGGAGATTCCCGCCGTCGTGACAAAAAAATGACGTGCCTCTCACGCTGCCCCGCTACACGGAGTTGTCGAAGGTGCTCAAGAAAATGTTGCGGAAGGAAGGCAAGTATTTGGCACCAAAAACCATTTGTAGCGCGGTTTGAAAAGTCTCTACTGCCGGCAGTTCGGCGGTAAGGAACATGGTGCAGGCGGAAGCAAACCAGTCTAGAGCGATGAAAATCAGCAGACACAATCAGACACAAGACCCGGAGAACTTTCAACCGCTACGACATCGGAGACACCAAGGGCAAGAAGGATGCAATGAAGAAGATCGAGGCGATCGCGGCTGAAAAGAAGGAAGAGTCTAACGCATATCGCAGAATAAGATTCAAGAGGATGAAGAAGGCGATGCAAGTCATTGAGAAATATGGAGCCGAGGGCGAGAGTTCCTGCCGATTACACATGGGCCGGCTCTCTCAAGCAGCATCGGTACAACTCTGACACAACGCGATTAAGTAACGTGGTTGCCGACCAACCGGCCGGAACACGGACGTATTACCTCCAGACCGCCTCGATATGGTTCACTCCTCGCGCAGCAGTATCACAGGATCGATCGACAGCGCGCGTTGCGCAGGAATCCACGTAGCCAGCAGCCCCAACAATGACATAGCTAGAACGACGCCGGCCAATACCAGCGGGTCGCGGGGAGTTGCCTGATAGACGATGAACGCCAGCACACGGCCGGCTAGAACTCCGAGGAGCAATCCTGCGGCCGAACCAAAAGCGAGCAATTTGAATGCGCGCCCTAGCGCCGCGTATAACACTTCCTTACGCTGAGCGCCAAGGGCCATGCGAATTCCCAATTCCCTGAGCCTCTTGCTGACCGAGTACGCCGCCATTCCGAAGATGCCGGTTATGGAAAGCATCGCACCCATCACGCCCAGCACTCCCAGCGACAGCGTCGCCATACGCGGGGCAAACAGAGTATGATCCAGTTCCTTGACCCATGTCTGGATGTAGACTGGCAGCCCGCTATCCAGGTCTCGCAGCGCGTTCCTGATGGCTGGCCCCAGTTGCTGCGAATCCCGGCTTGAACGCACCACCATCCATGTCTCGCTCGATGGCGACTGCAAGAATGGGAAAAACATAGCCGGCTTTGGATCCTCGGTGAGGCTGTGATATTTTCCCTGTTCCGCGATGCCCACCACCTCGATGCGCGTTCCATCCTCTACCTTGTAATATCCGCCCACAGCGCCGCTTACCGAGCCAAACATTCTGCGGGCGAACTCCGCGTTGACCACCGCCACGCGCGGCGCATCTTTATCGTCATGCCATGTGAAACTTCTTCCGGACAGCAGAGCAGTGCCCGCCGCGTGGAAATATTCGGGCGATATCTTGTACAAGAAGACCTCAGCAGCGGCATTCGCCGGCCTCAGGTCTGCTGTTTTGTCAGTAAAGACAAGGCTGTTGACCGAGCCCGCATATAACGGAACCGGGTTAACCAGACCCACAGACTCTACACCTGGAATTGCCTCCGCGGCATCCAGCATGCTCCTTTGCATTGCGGGCACCTGGTCGCCGCGGTAGCCGGCCATGCTCAGATCTGTATCTGCCAGGATGGCGTTCTGCGGTTCAAAGCCGAAATTGCTGTGCAGCGAGCGCACCAGTCCACGCACGGCAACCATCGAAGACGTGACGAGCACCGCGCAGATCGCAATCTGCACGCCAAGCAACAGGTCTCGGACCGTAATCCGTCGCCCAACCCTGCCGAGCGATCCTGACTTGACGATCTGATAAGGGTCCGTGCGAAACACCTGCCGTACCGGAACGGCACCGAAGAGGAGTCCACTCGCTAAAGCCAGCAGCAAAGCTACTCCATACACATTTGCGTCCGGTTTCACTTGGAGATGGATGGGATACCTGGTGAATGGCTGCCACAGACTCAGAGCGCGCACCAGCACTACGCTCCCCAATAGGCCAACCGTGCCTCCCACCAGTGAAATCAGTATGGCTTCGGTGAAGAGTTGCCGCAGAATGCGCAGTCGCCCCGCTCCGAGCGCAAGCCGCAGGGCAACTTCCCGCGAACGGTCAGCGGCGCGTGCGGCAAACAGGCTGCCCAGGTTGGTACATGCGGCCAGCAGAATCAACCCTGCCAGCATCATCAGCCCTGTTAGAAACGCTTTCATTGGAGCGCCAAGGTAATCGCCATAAAGACTTGGAGGCGCCAGGGTAAAGGTCATGTCGCTGTCTTCTTTGGGATAGCTCTTTTCCAGATCGGCGCCAATCGAGTTCAGATCGGCAATCGCTTGTTCCCGAGTGACTCCCGCCTTCAGATGTCCCATCACCGAAAAAACCCAACGGTTGCCGCGCTCGTTCAAGTCATTCTTCCCGTCCAATGCCACGCCGGCAGCAGAAGCGTTAGAAAGCTGTTCCTGATTAACTATCGGAACAAAGAAATCGGGAAAGAAAAACACAAGAGTCCCGTGGAACTCAGGCGGCGCTACACCCACAATCGTAAATGGATTCTTATTCACCTGAACAACACGGCCCACCACGCCGGGATCATCGTGAAAATGGGTGTGCCAATACGTGTGGGTGAGCACGATGTACGGAGCGCTGTTCGCGCCATGCTCATCGGAGGGGCGGAACAAACGCCCAAGATACGGCTGAAGGCGTAATCCGTCGAAGTAGTTCCCGCTCACCAGCGCGACCCAGGCGCTGGATGGATTTCCGTCCGTATCGATCCCTACTACAGCCCCGTTATACGCTACCAGCTCATCAAAGGTGCGGTTGCGATCGCGCAGATCGAGATAGTCTGGAAACGAATGATTGCCCGCCTTGTCTTTACCGCGCATGAGTTGGTACAGGCTCTCCGCCTGAGGCACATTCAGCGGGTGCAGTATCAACGCATTCATTACACTAAAGACTATGGCGTTAGCGCCGATGGCCATTGCCAGCGTCACGACGGCCACGGTGGTGAAGCCGGGAGACTTGCGCAACAGGCGAAGAGCGAAGCGCACATCCCGCATCAGATTCTCGATAAATAGGAGTCCTCCCTCGGCCCGATAGTCTTGTTTCATCGCCTCCACGCCGCCAAACTTGAGCATGGCTTGACGCCGCGCCTCAACGGCTGATAGACCGGCGCGAAGATTTTCCGCAGTCTGCAGAGCGATATGTTCCTCAACTTCTTCCTTCAACCGCTCGTCCTGTGCACGCCTGGTCGCCAAATTGACCGCTCGGTTGAGAAACCGCCTCAGAAATCTCATGACCAATCCTCCGCTTTAGCCTCGAAGAACCGACCGACAATCGCTGCCGTTTGTTGCCAATCTGGGCCGCGACCTGCGACTGCTGGTGTCCTTCCCGTGTCGGTTGATAGAAACGCGCCCTGCGATTATTCGCTAAGACACCCGATTCGGAAGCGCTCACGCCTTCGTGCTCCAGCTTCACCAGCACGGGATACAGAGTCCCCTGATCACGGCAAGCAGATCTGCGCTGATCTGCTCGATGCGCCGCGCGATTTCCATACTCGTGCTAGTGGTCCAAGGACATCGAGAATTCAGGGCTATCAACGCCGATGTGCCTGTAGGACGTCCGTTCTTTGTTTCACAAGACCGCCATTTTGGTTTCCAACAGGAAGGGTGCCACACTTCCTTTGGGAAAGCAACAGGTGAATCGCGTGGGTAGTATGACAGTGCGCCTTTGGACGTTATCGCCGACTCCGGAGCGGATCACGAGATAGCCGGACGTTTAGACTTTGAAGAAGATCAAGGCGTTCGCGGCTGGAAAAAGGAAGAACTCAAGGTGAGTTTAGCGCAAAATAAGATTTAAGAGGATGAAAGAAAGCGACGCAAGTTATTGATAAATATGGAGCCGAGGCGAGTTGAACTGGCGAATTCCGGAGCCTCTACCAGGAGGAGCGTCACCGGCATCCACCTGGCAGCCAGTCCAAGTAGGTGGCTGACGGGATTCCCCTTCAATTGAGACGAAGCGAACGTTACATATCGGTGAATTTCATCGGTGTCAATTGCTGGATGACGGGAACGGTTTGATTTGGCATAATCAGCGCCATGTCACTGGCGGGCGGCTGGGTTCTTAGGTTGGCCAAGAACTTTGGCGCGGGGTTGCCCGAGGTTGATACGGGTGAAAGCAACGACAAATTCCATGAAACCATGTGTTTTCATCGGTTCGTCTAGTGAGGGCTTGAGTGTCGCCTACGCGCTTCAAAACAATTTAGAAGATGCGGCCGAAATAACCGTGTGGACACAAGACGTATTCCGTCCTACCGAGTACATTCTTGAGTCATTACTCAAACAACTTTCCATTGCAGACATTGGAGCGTTTGTTTTCTCGGCGGACGACCTCGTTCGAATGCGAGGAGTAGAGTATGTCGGTGCGAGAGACAATGTAGTTTTCGAATTCGGTCTCTTCGTCGGCCACCTGGGTCGCGACAAAAGCGTT